>ENA-OQEX01000193-OQEX01000193.1-human-gut-metagenome-genome-assembly--contig:-NODE-193-length-36211-cov-11.506346_pt1 | contig 36211 bp, 42 predicted proteins | sample MGYA00242802_ERZ504649 | MGnify/ENA primary metagenome ERZ504649 (study PRJEB26092, sample SAMD00036194) | human gut metagenome | host: Homo sapiens | study: EMG produced TPA metagenomics assembly of...
CCACGTATGTGGCCGCGTCCGGCTTGATGCGGTGCTGCAGCAGGCCGTCGCACACCACGGCGCCCGCGGTTTCGGCGAGCGCGGCGAGTTCTCGGAGCGATTCCTCGGCCGCGGCCTGCGTGGTCTCGCGGCTGGACCATACGCCTACGAGCACGACGCGTTCGAGCCTGACTTTACGGTATTCGACTTCGGTGACGTCCTGGATCTCGCCCAGACCCGCCACATGCTTCAATGCGTTGCGGGATTCGCGTTCCTGCCACTGTTCGTCGTGGGTTTCGCGAAAGTGTTCCCCGCCGTCGGTATCAAGCAGCACGTCGGATTGGTCGGCGAGCACTCCCCCGACGTCGCCTGCGGTCATGCTCTGCTCGATATCGTTCTCTTGGCTCAATGGCACCTCTCACGGTTAAACTATGGTGTCTTTATTATCATCATTGTCTAGAGACATGGGCATCACCGTTTTCGCCACGTGGACGCGATTACCGCGCGGATGCCGGAGGACGAACGTTTGCAAGGAGAGAGCATGGCACAGGCCGAGCAGTATTTCGCGGCGGAACCGCAGTCGAAGGACGTGCGCAGGAAGCTGCATGTCACGTTGCGTGGCAATGAGGCGGATGTGGAAGTGTCGAACGGCGTGTTTTCCGGCAATCGTGTGGATTTGGGCACGTCGGTGCTGCTTCGCCAGGCGCCGGAACCGCCGGAGGAGGGCACGTTCCTTGATCTGGGCTGCGGTTGGGGTCCGATCGCGCTGACGTTGGGTTTCGAATCGCCCAAGGCCGATATCTGGGCGTTGGATGTGAACGAACGCGCGCTTGAGCTCACGCGCCGCAACGCCGAGTTGAACGGCATGGGCAATATCCATGCCGTCACCGCCGAGCAGGTTCCGGCCGTTCTCACGTTCGATCTGATCTGGTCGAATCCGCCGATCCGCGTCGGCAAGGAGGCTCTGCACGAGCTGCTGATGACGTGGCTGCCGCGGCTTAACGCGGGCGGTGCCGCCTATCTGGTGGTGCAGAGGAATCTGGGTTCCGATTCGCTGATTCCGTGGCTCGCCACGCAGTTGGGCGACGGGTTTGAAGTGGGCAAGTACGCGAGTTCGAAAGGCTTCCGCGTCATCGAGGTTGTGAAGGCATGAAATTCGAATATCCTTCCGAACTGCCGGTTTCCGCGGCTCGCGACGAAATCGCCGAAGCCGTCAAGTCGAGCCAGGTGGTGATCGTCTCCGGACAGACGGGTTCCGGCAAAACCACGCAGCTGCCGAAGATCCTGCTTGAGCTGGGGCGCGGTTCGCACGGCAGGCAGATCGTGCACACGCAGCCGCGCAGGCTTGCCGCACGTACCGTCGCCGAACGAATCGCCAGCGAAATGGGCGTGACGTTGGGTGAGGAAGTCGGCTATCAGGTGCGGTTCACGGACGAAAGCTCGCCGAAGACGCGCCTGCGCGTCGTGACGGACGGTATTCTGCTGGCACAGATCCAACGCGATCCGAAGCTCATGCAGTACGACACGATCATCATCGACGAGGCGCATGAGCGCAGTCTGAACATCGATTTCCTGCTCGGCTATCTGACGGCGCTGCTGCCCAAGCGGCGCGACCTGAAGCTCGTCATCACGTCCGCGACAATCGATTCGGTGAAGTTCCAGGAGCATTTCGAACACGCGCTGCACACGAAGGTGCCGGTCATCGAAGTGTCGGGACGCACGTATCCGGTGCAGATCGTGTATGAGCCGTTGGGCACCGCGCCGGCGCTGATGCGTTCCGTGCCGGGTTTCGAAACGGGCGCGATGCCCGGCGACGCGGATTACGAGGCGCTGTCGGCCGCGCCGGATGGCAGGGACGGCCGCGATTCGCGCGACACGAACGTGGACATGCCCACCGCGGTGGCGCGCGCCTGCGCCGAATTGGTGATCCATTCCACGCACGACCGTGGTCCGCGCGACATTCTCGTGTTCGCTTCCGGCGAGCGCGACATCCACGATTTCGAGAACGCGCTGCGCCGCCATTACGGTCCGCGCGCGGCGGATATGCGCAGGCCGGATGCGATCGAGATCGTGCCGTTGTTCGCACGGTTGTCTTCGAAGGAACAGCATAAGGTGTTCGAACCGCATACGCATCAGCGTATTGTGATCGCCACGAATGTCGCCGAAACGTCGCTGACGGTGCCGGGCATCCGATATGTGGTCGATCCGGGCACGGCGCGTATCTCCCGCTATTCGAAGACGGCGAAGGTGCAGCGTCTGCCTATCGAGCCGATCAGCCAGGCGAGCGCGAACCAGCGTTCGGGCCGTTGCGGCCGTATCGCCGACGGCATTGCGATCCGCTTGTATTCGCGTGAGGATTTCGAGACGCGTCCCGAATTCACGGAGCCGGAGATTCTGCGCACGTCCCTGGGCGCGGTCGTGCTGCACATGCTGTCGGTGGGTGTGGCGCGTACGGCGAAGGATGTGACGGATTTCGGTTTCATCGATCCGCCGGATATGAAGGCCGTGTCGGATGGTTTCAACGAGCTGACCGAGCTGAAGGCCGTGGCGCGCAAACATGGCGAGGTGGTGTTGACGCATACCGGCCGTCTGCTGGCACGTATTCCGATCGACGTGCGTTTGGGCCGTATGGTCATCGAAGCCGCGAAGTCGACCACGCCGAACACTCTGGCGGCGGTGCTGGTAGTAGTCGCGTTCCTGAGCCTGCAGGATCCGCGCGAACGTCCCGACGAGAACCGTGAGGAGGCGGATCGGATCCACAACCGGTATGCGGACCCGACCAGTGATTTCCTGACCGCGTTGAACCTGTGGGACCGCGTGTTCCAAGCGGATGGCGAGCCGAGCAATTCCGCGCTGCGCCGCATCTGCAAGACCGAGTACTTGAGTTGGCTGCGCATGCGCCAATGGAAGGATTTGGTCGCCCAGCTGCGCGAAATGTGCCAGGAGTTCAAATTCAAGCTTGGCGAGCCGATTCCCGTGTCCCGTCCACCGTTGGAGATCCGCCAGCTGCCGCTTAACCAGCAGGCAGCGCATTCGCTGTGCTGCTCATGGGACGCGCAGGGCATCCACACGTCCATGCTTTCCGGCCTGCTGTCCATGATGGGCATGCAGGTCACGCGCGAGCCGAAGGCATCCGATTTCGCTGGTTTGAAGGGTGCGGCACGCGCTCGTGCGATGAAACGCGCGCAGAAGATGGCGAAGAACGACTATCAGGGCGCGCGCGGCACGCATTTCGCCCTGTTCCCCGCCTCCGCCGTAGCCAAATCGACACCGCAATGGGTGATGAGCACCGAACTGGTGGAGACAAGCCGGCTGTGGGCGCGGTATTCCGCGCAGATTGATCCCGCATGGGCGGAGCCGCTCGCCGGAGCACTCACCCGTACCACGTACGCGGATCCGCACTGGTCCGGTTCGCGCGGCTCGGCCGTGGCGAGCGCGAAGGTGCTCCTGTACGGCCTGCCGATCGTGCAGGACCGCACCGTGCAGTGGGGGCGCATCAATCCGCTTGAGGCGCGCGATTTCCTCATCCGGCAGGGTCTGGTGGAGGGCGACATCCAGCAACGGTTCTCCTATGATGATTTCGTCACCAGGAACCGGGACATCCTCGAGGATGCAGCCGATGATGCGAGCCGCACCCGCCAGGTGGCGCAGACCGTCGGTGACGAGGATCTGTTCGACTTCTACAACGCCATCATCCCCAACACCGTCACCAGCGTGGCCGATTTGGCGAAATGGTGGAAGACGAAGCACGACGAGCAGCCCGATCTGCTGGATTTCGATCCGGACAAGGTGGAGCGTCTCGCCGGCTCCGATTCGGTGTCCCTGGACGACTATCCCGACCATTGGCATACGCTCGGCACCGACGGCTCCCCCATCGATCTAAGGTTGAGCTACATCTACGACCCGCACGACCCAAACGACGGCGTCACCGTGCATGTGCCGTTGAAAGCATTGTCTCGACTGACTCCGGAACAGTTCTCGTGGAATGTGCCGGGATTGTTGGACGAGCTGATCGTCGGCATGATCAAGTCGCTGCCGAAAACGTTGCGCGTGCAGTTCGTGCCCGCTCCGGACACGGCACGCAAAATCCGCGCCTGGATCGACGAACGCTATCCCGACCTGCCGGGCTCCGGCAGCCAGCAGAAGCCTAACATCGCCCCCGAAAACGAGGATGGCATGGCCGCATGGCCCGACCTGCCGCACGTGTTCACGCAGGCGGCCATCAGTATCGTCGGCGCGCAAATCCACCCGGAAGTCCTCACCGGCGAACTATGGAACAAGCTCGCGCCATACCTGCGCATGACCTTCGCCGTGGAACAGCAGCTGCCGCCCAACCGCAAGAACCAGCACGGCCGACGACACGCGCGAGGACCCGTCAAAACGCTCGGCACCGGCAAATCACTCGTCGAACTGCAACGCAGATTCGCCGAACAAGCCAAAGCCTCCGCACGTCACATGGTCGAAAAACAAGCCCGAAACGCAGGAGACCAAGCAAGTTCGTCGAACAAGCCAACCTGCTCAACAAAGCGGGAGCGACCACCGAAGCACGCGCCACCATGCTCTGGCAAGGCGCGCTCGACACGCTGCGCCTGCCCGGTGAACGCATCTCCTCACGCTGGCTCGGCACGGAAGCGCTCATGCTCGCCTCCGCCCCCTACAAGTCCACGAAGGAGCTCACCGAAGACCTGCAGCTGGCAGCCGTCAAACGGCTCCTGCCCAACATCGACCAGCTGCCCGACGACGAAGCGCTCGCCGACGCAGTGCTCGATGTGCGCGAAGTGTACGAGGACACCGTGTACGCGGTGGCGCATGACGTGATCGCCATACTGAAACGGTATGCGGAAGTCGACAAAGCCGTGTCCGGCAAAGCGGACCTGCCACTGCTGAGCGTGCTGCAGTCGATCCGCGAGCACATCGCCACGCTCGTCTTCCCCGGTTTCATCGGCAAGACGCCGCCAGAGGCATTGCCGTCCATCGAACGATACCTGCACGCCGACCTGCTGCGCCTCGCCAAGGCGAAAAACGACAAGAACCGCGATGTGCGATGGGCTTGGGAAGCCGACGAAGCCAAACAACTTGCCGACAAGGCCGTGGCGAAAGCACAACGCGAACCAGCCGGCCCACGCCATGAAACACTCATGAAACAGGCCGAGACCTTGCGCTGGATGCTCGAGGAATTCTACGTATCCCTTTGGGCGCAGGAACTCGGCACGCCGAAACCGATCAGCCTGCAACGCATCAAAAAGGCCATCGCCTAGCCACCGACCAAACAACCCAACGGATTGTTCCGTTTCCTCAAACCAGTCAACGCTTCTTGAAGAAACGGAACAACTGCGATTCCCGAATCAACAACCCCGCAAACAGGCTCGCCACCATCACACCGGCGAACACAGCCAACGGCGTACGCACCGCAGCCGCCAACACCGCCGCCCAATCGGACCGGCTCATCCGCACCGCATACGCCAACAACAACGCACACGAAGCAAACGTAGCCAGCCCGGCCCAAACACCGGTCTCCACACCAATACCCAGCAACTGCGCACCCTTCGACTGCCCCGAATGCAACGCACCCGCATACTCCAACCTACGCCGGCGCACACCAAACACACCAACCAACACGCCAATCGCCAACCCCACCCACGGCATCCACCGCGTCGAACGATTCACATACGACGCACGCGCGTCATAATGCGCATCAAACCCCTTATTCACCTGCGTCACACCCGCATTCGACGAGCCGGAACCCGCCACCAACGTGGCATACAACAGATTTTCCATCTGCCCATCAACCGGCCACTGCTTGACCCAGCATTCGTCAAACGTCGAAGCGCTCGCCGACACCGGCACGATGAACGCGTAGGCGAAACGCGTGTCACGCCCATCGTTCGACCAGTCGAACACACCAGCCACACGTGTGGTGCCTTCGCGTGTCTGCAATGCGCTGCCCACGGCGAGCCCGAAATCCTTGGCCACGTCGCGCGGCACCCATACGCCGGACACGTCGGCCTTGACATTGCCGGCGATCAGCCGGATCATACCAGGCGTCACGTCATACGATGAGATGTCCTTGCCGGGTGTCGCGAGTGGCACGACCTGTTCGCCGGCACGCATCGCGCCAGCCAAGGTGCCCGTCATTCCATCGCCGGCGTCGGGCAACCGGTCGCATGCGGTGCCATCCACCGTTCCACCGACGATGGCGTTGACGTCAGCGTACGCGTTGATGCGCTGCACGGCCTGCGATTCCAAGTCAATCACGGTCATCGCCTCATATCCGCCCAGCAGCGTTCCGGAGAGCAGCACTGCGAGGAACATGGCGAACGCGCGGCTCACGCCCGAACCGATGTTGCGCAGCGCTTCGGAGAGCACCGATCCAAGTCTCATATACGCTTCCTTATTGGCGGTTTCATGCGGTTTTCACACTGTTTGGCGAAGTTCAACGGTTTCTTGCGATTCGTCCGCCGACTATTTGCAAACCAGCCCGTTGAGCCCGCTGCCGATTTCGACGTTGGCGATCGCGGACACGTCGGCATCCTGCGTCTGCACCAGACTCACGCCCAGCTCGCTGCCCACAATCGTCACCTTCGCCGGCGTATTGGATGTGTTACGGGATTTTGGTACGATGCAGCCGCTGCTGCCGTCGATGCCGAACACCGCTCCCGCCGGCACACGCAGCACCTGTAATGGTTCCTTCAATGCCACGGTGCATCGAGACCGGCCTTTTTGGTCTGCATGTCCATGGACTGGAACGTTTCGCTTGCCGACACATTACGCAGGAATTCGGCGTCGGTGATTTCCGTGTTATCGGCCGGCAATATTCCATTGACGCCATACATGCCTATAGTGCGATCCTGTCCTACCGCCGCGCCGTTTTTCACGGTGAGTTTCGTCAACGCTCCCGGTATTTTTCCGATTGCCGTACCGCCCGTCACCATGGAACCTGTGGTGGCCGTCCACTCGTCGACCGCGACTGCGTTTTCAGGAATCCACATGGTGTCGGCAAGCGCAAGCGTGCCGTCGGAGGGGTTGCCGTTGTCGTTCATGAGTTGCCGCCAGCCGTCGGATGTTGCCCACCAGTAGGTGTCGGAACCGGCCACGCTGTTGTATCCGAGTCGGCTCAGCTCGTTGTTCAGTGCGAGCACGTCGTCGCCCTTGTCTCCGGTTTTGAGGTCACGGTATAGGGGTGTGGCGGTGTTCAAGGCCACGACCACGCGGTCGTTGACTTTGTATGCGCCTTTGCCGGAGGCGAGTCCGTCTGCGGACCAGTCGGCGGTGACGGTGCCGTTGCGTTGCCGAGAAGATTACGTTCGGTGGAGATGGTGGGCACAACCGTCACTTGCTGGCTACCGGAGTATTCCTGCACGCTGGCTGGCGCGGTGGTCGTCTCCCCTGCCGAGCCGAGCAATGCCGGCGCGCGGTCTGGCAAGAGCAGCGCGCATGCTCCCACGGACACGCATATGGCGGTTGCCACGGCGAGCAGGCTCCAAGCCCATGCGAGTCGTCCGCGTCTGGCACCGTTGTTCATGACTTTAGTGCCCCGTTGCTTCTTTCCCATGAGTCGATGCCTTTCTATTCGTCTATTCTTCCAATTCCGGTTCCTGCGATTTGCTGCCGCCTGGCGCGTAGTCGGCGAGGTCGAGCACACGGTCGCAGGCGTCGCGGGTGTCGGGATCGTGTGTGGCTACGAGCACGATCATGCCTTGGCCGGAAAGGTTGTTCAGCACATGGCTGACGGAATGCGCGGTGCGCGTATCCAATTGAGCGGTCGGCTCGTCCACGAGCAGCATGTCGGGTTTGGAGCAGACGGCGCGTGCCAGCATGAGACGTTGCGCCTCGCCGCCGGAGAGGTCGGAGAACCGGCGGTCGGCCGCGTATTCGAGGTCGAACAGCCCCATGCTTCCAAGCTTTGAGCTCCGCTTCCTTGCGCCGCATGCCTTTGGCGAGCAGCGGGAACACCACGTGGTCGAGCGCGGTGCGTTCCGCCACACCGTACGGGTTTTGAAACACCCATCCCACACGGTTCACGCCTTCACGGGTTACGGTTCCGGCATATGGTTTCTCCCAACCGGCGAGAATCGACAGCAATGTCGATTTACCACAACCGGATGGTCCGCATACCGCGATGGTGGAGCCAGGTTCCGCCACGAAATCAAGATGCTCGAACAGCAGGTCTGTCCCCGGGAACCGGTGGGCCAGCCCTTCCACAACCACTCGCATATGAGCCCCTTCGCGCATCAGACTACTTCAGCGGATACCAGACCGTCTCATCCGAGGCGGTCACGTTCACTCCGGCCGTCACCAAGCAGGTCAGCGCCTTCCTGTTATCGCGCAGTCCTGCGCTTTCTCCGGATTCCAAATCCTTCTCCAGCTTATCGGCGGTGTAGTCTTTGGGCTTTATGCCTTCCTTGCGCAGACAGTCGGCCGCCACCTCCTTGTCATTGAGCAGCAGCTTCGGATTGCCCAACTGGAGCCTGTACACGGTGTTGATATCCGTGACATGCAGCATACTGCAGGATGTCAGATCGTCATTGAGTTTGCGGATCGCCTCTTTGCTGGCACCATCGGTGTTGTACGAGGGCAGAGCGTAAATGCCGTTGTCGTACTTGTCGAACGTCGGCTCGGCATAGCCTTTGTCTATGATGCACTGCTTGTAATCCGCCCATGCGTGTTCGTAGTCGGCTTGGCTGACTTTTCCGCCTGAAGCGGCCTTCTCCAGCGCGGACTTCTGCTGATCGGATATTTTGCCGCCGTCGGAATCCAACAACGATCGCGCATAATCCTTCAGCGACGACGCGATTCGTTCACCCTGTTGCGATGATTGACCCTGCTGGGATTGACGCTCCCGTCGCGAGCCTTCTTTCAGTGCCCCGCAGCCCGTGCAGCCGACAAGCAAAGCGAGACAGCATATGACGGCAATAGCTTTGCCACGCATGCCCGTTTTCCTCGACATCGTCATCAGCCCCCTCACAAACGACGCAGCCGTCAGGCCGCCATGACCCGCTTTATCCCCTAGTCTAGACCCCCAAGACCTGCCGTCACGCGCGGCATACCCAATATGGTATGTGGAACCAGGTGTTCCCCAGCATCATCCACCGGCTCGTTGCATTTACCCCGTTCTCCGCGCCGGAAAGCCATCAGTCAAACGGAATGCGCGCGTGGAACATCCATATGCCGTTCTCGCAATCGGTGGAAAGACTTCCTCCGATATGCTCGATTTCAGCCGCGAACTGTCTGAGACCATGGCCGCCGGGCAGGCTGCCGGAATGCCGGGCACCCATATCATTCACTTCGGTGATTTCCAAGGAATGCGTCTTCACCAGAACCGACACCTCGTACTTGCCTCCGGAAGGCGCATGACGCGAAATGTTCGCGTACACCTCGCCAATCAACCGGCCGATCACATCCTTATGATAGGCATACGGACGCACACACGGGACCAGAAATAGGCGAGACCGGTCAGCATAATCTGCATGACGGTAAACATCAATGCCATTGGCGAACCGGGGTGGCACACCGCCTCATAAACCATCAGAAGTTCGCACGTCATGATGCCCGTAAAACGCAACGGATGCTTGATTCGCGGCATATCCGACAACCGGAACGCTCCGTTCTTTTCGGTCATGTCAGCGCCCGTTCCCACGTTTCAGCCATGTGATGATGGCTTGCCGTTGCGTACGGCAGTTCAGTCGTTTGACGATGTTCTGCATGTGCTTGCGCACGGTGGCGATGGATATGCCGAGCCGTTCGGCTATCTCTCCATCCGTCAGATACTCGTTCGCGCACAGATTCATGATGGTTTCCTGCATGTTGGTGAGCGTGGACTCCGCTTGAGTATCGCATTTCAGCTTCGCATAAGCCGCCATCGGAGTTTCAAAACCGGGCAGGAAACATCCTGAAAGGACACGGGAGACGGCTTGTTCGAGCTGCGTCTCGTCACCTTTACCGACAAGCCCCTGCGCGCCAGCCGCCGCCAGCGGCACGCGATACCGGTTCAGACTGAAGCTGGTCATGCCGAGAATCGGCGTGGAACAGTCCATCAACCGCATGCGACGGCAGACTTCCGGGCCTTGCATACCTTCCAACGACATATCAAGCAGCACAAGAGCATATTGGTCGGCATTTGATGCAAACAATTCCAAAGCCTCAACGCCGCTGGTAGCCGAATCGACGATACCCACCGCCGGAAGAATCCGCTTGAATAGGTCAGTCAGCGCCTCGATGACGATTTTGTCATCGTCAACAAGCAATATCTTCGGACCACCAACCGTTTTCCCCGTCATGGTACAACGCTCCTTCCCCCCGGGAAACATCCCCCTGCCGCAATACAATACATCATTTCATCACCACCCCTTACTCATATTGATAGATCGTTCGCAATAACCCCGTAAAACAACTCATATCATATGAATCACCGGGCCAAGGCAGTTCGATATGATGATGAAAGGTGGACGATGATGTCCTGGATGAAACACAATAAATTAGCGAAAACAATTGCCGCATCAATAGCAGCTGTCGGAATATGCTTCGGCGCCACTGCCGTGGCGAGTGCTGTATGTCGGTACCCTGTCACCAGTGGCTCATATAGCGAGGGCCCTTATCATGTTGAATGGAGTGTGCAACCGACAAGTTCATATGTAAGGACTCAAACCGATTACCATAACCAATATTGCTACGCACAGCAAGATAGGACGCAACATTCGCAGACAAGCAGAGCGCTCGCTAAGCAACATTGCTCCGCCTCAGTCAGCGGAGGCTCTTCATTGACTCAAAATGATTATGTTGAATATTATCAGTATTAGGAAGCTCGATCACCATGCGGAATGGAATAGTCCATGTGTTGAGAAACATCACCACATGCTTGGTAGGCATAACTCTTATCGGCTGCGCGGGCTGTGGGGTGGCTGTCGACCAGCAGGATACGAAACAGCCGACCGGAAGTGCCGGCAGCGACACATCCAAATCCAAAATCGCGAATTCGATACCGGATTACATCGATTTTCTTCTTGATTTGGACGCCAAACCCGATACCAAGTATCCCATGAGCGACGCTCAGAAGACGATTCTGAAACGTTCCAGGAAGTCGGGAAGCGTATCGAAACCGGATTACGAGCTTGCCTGGTCGAATTACAAGCAGTGCGTGACCGGCTATGGGTATACGACACCGGTGCTCAGGCAGTTCTCCAATGGCCTGTACATGATCGCCATGCGGGATACCACCGGCATGAGCGACCAACAGCGCAAGAAGTTCAACGAGGATGAGAACAAATGCTATAACACTGAAGTCATTGCGGTGACCGGTGTATACCAGATGCAGATCGGCAATCCCGGCATGCTTTCCGATGGCGACCAAGCATGGTCGATTGCTTCATAAGGCCGGTATCGTGCCGAAAAACTACGACAAGGAAGCGTACAAGAAGGATTTGGACGCGCACGCCAAAAACCAGCCCACCACTGTGGATTTCTCGAATGCCGAAATGCAGAGCTGCTGGGTGGCGAACGGCGCGTCGTTCGGGGACGTCAATGACACCGATCAGTGGAAGCCGCTCGGCTGACCACCGTGTTCCCCGTCATATATCAGCATAGAAGTCTCGTTCCTGCGCGACGAACGGGCGCAGGAACGTGGTGATGGCGATGGCGCATACCAGGAACAGCGCGCCGACGGGGCCGAGCCACATCAGTCCGAAATGGCCGTTGATTAGACCTCCGACCGCGGAACCGATCGCGATGCCGATGTTGAACGACATGGAGTTGAGCGACGCGGCCAGGTTCAACGATCCGGGATGCGACTGCGAGGCGACGTCCATATACAGCACTTGGGACGCGGAATTTTGCAGGTACATGAACATGCCGAGCACCACCAGCAGCAGCGCGCCGTATACCGGTACCCAATGCGCCACGACAAGCGACGCCATGAGCACCGCATGGGCGCAGTAGATGGGACGGATGTGCGTCAGCGGCTCCACTCCCCTGCCCCGGTCCGCGAGCTTGCCGCCATACAGGTTGCTCCACAGGCAGGCCGCGCCGAAGATCACCAGTCCGACACTCAAGTACTGTTCAGGCACATGCACTTCATCGCGCATGATCGGAGTCAGGTATGTGTAGAACACGTAGCTGGCGGCCGCGCCGCACACCACGTCGAGCACGCCCAACTGGATGCGGCGGTCGAAGAACAGGCGGAACTGCGGCAGGAATCCGATCTTCACGATGTGGCTGTTGCGCGGCAGCACCATGACCATGCCGATGATGAGAACGATGGTGAGCACATTGATCATATGGAACGCCCAACGCCAACCGAACGTGTTGCACCCATGTGCCGACCGGCACGCCCACCACGGATGCGATGGAGAAGCCGGAGAACACCCATGCGATGAATTTCGTACGGAATCTGTCCGTTGTCACATCGGCGCGTACGTCATAGCCACAGCCACCAACGTTCCGGATACCAAGGCGATCATGATGCGCGCCACCACCAGAACCGCGTAGTTGGGCGCGAACGCGCATAGGATGTTGCCTGCGAGGAATATGCCGATCAGCGTCAGATGCGTAGCGAATCGCGGGAACCGTGCCGACAGCGCGGATCCGAGCGGGGTGACGGGCGCATACACGAAGGCGAACAGGGACACCAGATTGCCGACCGTCACCTCCGATATCTTCAGATCGGCTGCGATGTCGGGCAGGATGCCCACCACGATGAATTCACTCATGCCAAGCATGAAACTCGAGGCGATCAGGATAAGCACCGGAAGATTGAAGAACCGTTCCTTTGCCATGCCGCATCTCCCTTCCACACCGGGACATCAATCGATTGACGTAACCAATCCGAGGCAACATTATGCCATGCGCGATACAATATGACGCACGATGACACGCAAGACGAACAGCACGCGCAAAGCACGGAAAACCCGCAATCGCAAGCCCCTCAATCTCAAGAATCTCCGCACCATGTGGCGGAAGGCGAATCCCATCGCACGCATCGGCATGGTCGCCACCGCGACCGTGGCAGCGATCGCGGCGATCGCCATCATCGTGGGGGCGGTGCGCTTCATCGGCTGGCGCGTGCAGGTGAACGAGGCGCTCACCGCGCAAAGCCAGTCGCAGTCGCAATACGACTTCAATCCCGGCAACATCATTTCCGACGGCACGTTCTTCAACGGCAATGCGTTGAGCGAGCAGCAGGTCAGCACCATCATCGAACAGCAGGGCGTGGCCTGCAGTGGCGAACGATGCCTGAAGTCCATGACGTTCAGCACCGAATCGCAGTCCGCGGACGAATATTGCCAGGCTTATGATGGTGGCCCGAACGAAAGCGCGGCGGCGATTGTCTACAAGGCGGGCAAGGCATGCGGCATCAGCCAGAAGGTGCTGCTCACCGTGTTGCAAAAGGAGCAGCATCTGCTCACGGCCACCAATCCAAACGATTTCCAATTCAAAGCGGCGATGGGCCTGAGCTGCCCGGATGATGCGAACTGCGACCCCACCTATGCCGGCTTCTTCAAACAGGTGTACGGCGCGGCCAAACGGTACCAGTACTATCTTCGGCACGAGGGACGCTACGGCTACCATGCCGGACGGCTCAATTACATCCAGTACAATCCAAATGCCAGCTGCGGCGGCAGCAACGTGTACATCGAGAACCGGGCGACCGCGCTGCTGTACATATACACCCCGTATCAGCCGAATGCCGCGGCGCTCGAAGCGGGGGCCGGTGAAGGCGATTCCTGCTCGTCATACGGCAACCGCAATTTCGCGATTATCTACCATTCGATGTTCGGCAGCCCGCGAGGCTGATGCGTCCCAATGAGGATATGCCGTTCGAGCATATCCTCGACCAGTCCGACACCGATTCCCCGTGGCCTTTCCGCCATAGACGTGTGCGAAACGCACGAGCAAGGCCGCCGCCCGGTTTATGTTCCGGACGGCGGCCTCGTGTATGACGTTTTTTCTATCGATGGTCCGCGATCACAGCTTCGGCAGATACTTCTTCAGCTCGAACGGGGTGACCTGCTTGCGGTACTCATCCCATTCCTGATGCTTGTTGCGCAGGAAGTATTCGAACGCATGCTCGCCGAGCACATCCGCCACGAAGTCGGACTTCTCCATGATCTTCAGAGCCTCGTCAAGCGATTCCGGCAGCGGCTGGATGCCCATGGCCTGGCGTTCGGCGTCGGTGAGCTCCCACACGTCGTCACTGGTCGGCTCCCCCAGCTGCATCTGCTTGTCAATGCCATCGAGTCCGGCGGCCAGCAGCACGGAGTATGCGAGGTACGGATTGGCGACCGGGTCCAACGCGCGGAATTCCATACGGGCGGAGTTGCCCTTACCTGGCTTGTACTGCGGGATGCGCAGCAACGCGGAACGGTTGTTATGGCCCCAGCAGATGTAGCTCGGCGCTTCGGCACCGCCCCACAGCCTCTTGTAGGAGTTGACGTACTGGTCGGTGACCGCGCAGATCTCGGCCGCGTGGTACAGGATGCCGGCGGCAAACTGACGTGCGGTGACGGACATATTGAATTCCTGGCCGGCTCGTAGAACGCGTTGGCATCGCCTTCGAACAGGCTCAGATGCGTGTGCATGCCGGATCCCGGAGCGTCGACAAGCGGCTTCGGCATGAAGCTGGCATGGATGCCACGCTCCAGAGAGATCTCCTTGACGACGGTGCGGAAGGTCATGATGTTGTCGGCCGTGGTGAGTGCGTCCGCATATCGCAGATCGATCTCGTTCTGGCCTGGCCCCGCCTCATGATGCGAGTATTCCACCGAAATGCCCATCTGTTCGAGCATATTGACGGTGGCGCGGCGGAAGTCCATGCCAGGGCTACGCGGCACGTGATCGAAGTAACCGCCCTCGTCGATTGGTTTCGGTGTACGGGACCAATCATCCTGCTTCTCGAACAGGTAGAACTCGATTTCCGGATGCACGTAGAACGTGAATCCCTTTTCCTTGGCTTTGGCCAGCGCCTGCTTGAGCACATGGCGTGGATCGCCCAACGATGGCTCGCCATCGGGGGTGAGCACGTCGCAGAACATACGTGCGGTGCCCTGCGGGCCTCCGCGCCACGGAAGAATCTGGAACGTCGACGGATCGGGCTTGACGATCATATCGTCTTCGGACACGCGGGTGAGGCCTTCCACGGCGGAACCGTCGAATCCGAGCCCTTCCTCGAATGCGGCTTCCAGTTCCGCCGGCGCGATGGCCACGGACTTCAGTGTTCCCAACACATCCGTGAACCATAGACGAATGAAGCGCACGTCGCGTTCCTCGACCGTGCGCAAAGCAAACTCTTGCTGTTTATCCATAGTGTCCAATCGTTCCATGCGCATGTTACGAACGTCGTTAACACATGCCGTGTCGCGACATGTCAGCGTGCGACTTCGAGGGCTTCCTCCAGCGTGAAGGCGCGCGCGTACAGCGATTTGCCGAGAATCGCGGCGTCCACGCCCAGTTCGGCGAGCTCCTTGATGTTGCGCAGGTCGTCGAGCTTGGAGATGCCACCGGATGCGGTGACCTTCGCGTCGGTGCGGGACGCCACTTCGCGCAGCAGCTCGATGTTCGGGCCGCTCATCATGCCGTCGCGTGCCACGTCGGTGACCACGTAACGGGAGCAGCCGACGGAGTCGAGGAACTTCATGGTCTCGAACAGGTCGCCACCTTCCTTCACCCAGCCGCGGGCCGCGAGGGTGTGGCCGCGCACGTCAAGGCCGACGGCCACGCGGTCGCCGTACTTCTTGATGACGGAAGCGGTCCAGTCGGGGTTCTCCAGAGCCGCGGTGCCGATGTTCACGCGGGCCGCGCCGGCTTCGAGCGCCGCGTCGAGCGAGGCGTCGTCGCGCACGCCGCCGGACATTTCGATGTTGACCTTGTCACCCAGTTCCTTGACGATGGCGCGCAGCTGGTCACGGTTGTTGCCGGTGCCGAATGCGGCGTCGAGATCGACGAGGTGGATCCATTCCGCACCCGATTCCACCACGTGCGGGCGCTTCCAGCGGGGAGCCGTAGTCGGTTTCGGAGCCGGATTCGCCTTGGCGCAGGCGCACGGCCTTGCCATCACGGACGTCGACGGCGGGAAGCAGCGTCAAAGACATGTCATACCTTTCGTTGCGTTGAACGGTTTTCGGCCGTTCAACGGATCTTGCAATTACCGATTTGAATTCACGATTTTGCGATTGTTGCGATTGCCTTGCGCGAATCCGCGTTCAGAACGTCGCAACCCAGTTACGCAGCAGCTGCGCGCCGGCTTCGGCGGATTTCTCCGGATGGAACTGCGTGGCGAACAACGGTCCACGTTCGTAGGCGGCCACGAATCGCTGCGCCCGTAGGTGCACCACATCACATGCTCTTCCGCGTCGCCGAAGTCCAGCTGGTCGGCGGAGGTGTCGGCAGGCGAAGCGCTCATCGCGGCAAAGGAGTGCACGAAATAGAATCGTTCGTTCTCCACGCCCTTGAGCAGCACGGAACCTTCCGGCGCTTCGACGGTGTCCCAACCCATGTGCGGCACCACGTCGGCGTCGAGCAGCTCGACATCGCCCTTGATCAGACCGAGACCGGGCGTGCCGTCTCCATGTTCCATGCCACGTTCGAACATGATCTGCTCGCCCACGCAGACGCCGAGCACCGGGCGGCCGGCGCGCAGACGGTCTTTGATGACCCTGTCTCCGCCGACGCTTTTCAGTCCTTCCATGCATGCGCCGAACGCGCCCACACCCGGCACCACCAGTCCGTCGGCTTCCAGAGCCTGACGATGGTCGGACGTGAGGGTCACGTCGAGGTCGAGATTGGCCAGCGCGCGCACCATGGAACGCACGTTGCCGAAACCGTAATCGAACACCACCACGGAAGTCATGGGCGCTCTCCTTCTTTTGCTTGCCGAAGAATCCATCCTTCGGGGAAAAACTTATTCGATGCTTGACGAACCACGACCGAATCGCGTGTGCTCGGCAAGGATCTTCATGGCGTCATCACGGGTCAGGCTTGCGGAATCGACGGTTTCCACGCCGGAATCACGCACCCCCTGAACGTCAGTGATGCCCAGCAGCAGGTCTTCGACGAACGGCGCGGTGGAGGTGAACAGCACCGGTGGCGCGAACGTCTGGCCGACCTTGCCTTGCAGGTACATCGTCGCCTCGAGCTTGTCCGCACGGTTGATCGCGAGGACGGCAGGCATGCCGGAGACCACGGTGGTCAGATCTTTGATGGCCGCTTCCGGGCCATCGCCGTCGAGATTGCGTAATACAGCAACCGCGCCTTGCGGTGAGGCGAGGCATTGCGCGGAGATATCGGACAGTTGGCAGAACGCGGCGAATAGGCGTGCGGAGGCAAGTCGGGTGATGATCACCGCGACTTTCGCACGGTTGCCCAGCAGTCCCTGCAACTCGTCGTCGAATGACAGCGAGTTCTCGGCTTCGGACAGTACCGCGTCGGCTTCCTTCGATTGCAGGCCGTCCTGCGATTCGTCGGAAGACGCATCGGAATTAACCGTCTCATCCGGCTGATCGAATGGCACCTGCGCGGGAGCATCGTTCTGTTGGGCAGCTTCCTCGTCCTGGAATTCCTTTTCGAAGCCGGCCATGGCCGCTTCCAGCTCCTCTTCGCTGAAATGCATGCCGTCGTCGTTGGTCTTCCCCAAGCCGTCGAAACCGTTCAAATCGTCCTTGTCGTCGGACATCACAGCGCGCCCTTCGTGCTGGGAATGCCGTCGACGCGCGGATCGGGTTCGATGGCGAAACGCAATGCGCGGGCCAAAGCCTTGAATTCGGCTTCGGCGATGTGGTGCGGGTCGCGGCCGGAAATCACGTGCAGGTGCAGGCAGATGCCGGCATGCATGGCGATGGATTCCATGACGTGGCGAACGAGCGAACCGGTAAAACGCCCGCCAATCATGCAGTATTCGAAGCCTTCCGGCTCTCCGGTGCACACGCAGTACGGGCGGCCGGAAATGTCGACGACGGCTTTGGCGAGTGCCTCGTCGAGCGGCACGGTGCGTCGGCGAAACGGCGGATGCCACGCTTGTCTCCGAGGGCCTGCTTCAGAGCCTCGCCGAATACGATGGCGATGTCTTCGACGGTGTGGTGCGCGTCGATGTCGGTGTCCCCGGTGGCTTTGATTTTCAGGTCGATCAGCGAATGCTTGCCGAGCGCCGTCATCATGTGATTGTAGAACGGCACGGATGTGTCGATGTCGGTTTTGCCGGTTCCGTCGAGGTTGAGACTCAGCTCCACCTTGGATTCGCTGGTTTCACGAACGATGGTTGCAGTACGTGCCATGTTGCGACTCCTTTTGCGATGTTGCAGTTGCGATATTACAGCTACGATATTGCGATTGCGGTGGTTGCGTCTTCCGCAGCCACCGCGATTCTGTTCTGTTTCAAGCTTATTGCCGGATACTGTCACGAACTTCCGTTCCGGACAGTATCCCAGCTTGCGTTCCGGCTTGTTCAGCCCTGTTCCACGATGCGCAGCACTTCGACCAACGCCTCACGGAACCGTGCCATTTCCTCGTCGGTGCCCATGCACACTCGCATCCAGCCTTCCGGACCGACGACGCGGATGAGCACGCCGCGCTTCAACAGTTCGTCGAAGATGCGGTCGCGGTCGTCGAAATGGCCGCCGAAGAGAATGAAGTTCGACTGGGTTTCGGCCACTTCGAGCGGCTGGCCCTTGTAGGTCTGCTCCTTGAGCCATGCGGAGGTGGCGTTGCGGGTTTCGCGCAGGTGCGCCACGCGGCTCAGCTGTTCGTCGGTGTGTTCGAACGCGGCGAGGGCGGCGGCCTGGGTGACGGCGGACAGGTGGTACGGCATGCGCACGATGCGCACGCAGTCGATGATGCCCTTGTTGGCGGCCAGATAGCCGACGCGTGCGCCGGCGAAGGCGAACGCCTTGCTCATGGTGCGGCTGACGGCGAGGTTTTCGTATTCGCCGATGAGTTCCAGCGCGGTGGGCGTGCCCGGATCTCGGAATTCGATGTACGCCTCGTCCACCACGACCACCGGATGCACGCCTTCGGCGGCGCCTGCCACTTCGGCGGTACGGGCGGCTTCGAGCACGCGCTTCAGATCTTCCGGCTTGAGCGGGGTGCCGGTCGGATTGTTCGGGCTGGTGAGCACAATCATGGCCGGCTTGACGTCTTCGATCGCCTTGATGGTGGCGTCCACGTCAAGCGTGAAATCGGCGTTGCGGTGCGCAAGCTTCCACGTGGTGAACGTGTCGCGCGCGTATTCCGGATACATGGAGTACGTCGGATCGCAGCCGAGCGAGATGCGGCCGGGGCCACCGAACGCCTGGAACAGCTGCAGCATGATCTCGTTGGAGCCGTTGGCGCCCCACAACTGGTCGACGCTGAGCTTCACGCCCGATTCGCGTTCCAGATATGTGGAGAAAGCCTTGCGCAGTTCGATATGCTCGCGGTCCGGATAGCGGTTGAGCGTCGGGGCGATCTCCTTGACACGCTGGGCGATGGTTTCCACCACGGCCGGTTCGGGCGCGTACGGATTCTCGTTGACGTTGAGGCACACCGGCACGTCGAGCTGCGGCGCGCCGTACGGTTCTTCGCCGATCAGGTCGTTGCGCAGCGGCAGATATGCCGGAATCGCGTTGCTGGAAGTCTCGCTCATCGGAGGCCGGCCTGCTCTTCCTGTTCCTTGATGGTCGCCTTGTTGTACGGGTCGTCGATGAAGCGGCTCAGCACGCATTCGCCGTGTGCCGGCAGATCTTCGGAGACGGCGAAGGCGTTCACACGGGCGGCGAGGGTCTTCAGTCCCTGCTCATCGTATTCGATGACTTCGACCGGCTTCATGAAGGTGTGCACGCCGAGGCCGGCGGCGAAGCGCGCGGTGCCGGAGGTCGGCAGCACGTGGTTGGAACCGGACATGTAGTCGCCCAGCGGAACCGGGGAGTACGGGCCACGGAAGATGGCGCCGGCGTTGCGGATCTTGGCGATCACGGCATCCGGATCAGCGGTCTGCACTTCAAGGTGTTCGGCCGCGTACGCGTTGGCCGCGTCGATGGACTGTTCGATGTCGTCTGTGAGGATGATGCCGGACTGGCGGCCGCGCAGCGACGTGTTGACGCGCTCGGCGTGCTCGGTGCGAGGCACGCGGTACTTGAGGCTTTCCTGCACCTTGTCGGCGATGTCTTCGCTGTCGGTGATAAGCACGGAACCGGCGAGCTCGTCATGTTCGGCCTGGCCGATCAGATCGGCGGCGAGCCAGCTTGGGTTGGCGCCCTTGTCGGCGATGATGGCGATTTCGGTCGGACCGGCAACGGCGTCGATGCCGACGATGCCGGAGACCATGCGCTTGGCGGTGGCGACGAAGATGTTGCCCGGGCCGGTGATCTTGTCCACCGGATCGCACAGAATCTCGCCGTCCTGCGGTTCGGAGCCCTTGGCGCCGTAAGCGAACATGGCGATGGCCTGAGCGCCGCCGACCGCGTACACCTCGTCCACGCCGAGGATGGCGCAGGTGGCGAGGATGGTCTTGTCCGGCAGGCCGTCGGAGTTGCTGCGGCTCGGCGGGGTGGCGATGGCCAGCGATTCGACGCCTGCGGCCTGCGCCGGCACCACGTTCATGATGACGGAGCTCGGGTAGACGGCCTTGCTCCCGGCACGTACAGGCCGACGCGCTGCACCGGAATCCAACGTTCGGCGACGCGCGCGCCTTCGGCCAGGTCGGTGTGGAACGGGGCCGGCACCTGGGATGCGGATACGGCGCGGCAGCGGCGCACGGATTCCTCGATGGCGGCGCGCACTTCCGGATCGAGCTCGTCGACGGCGGCCTTCATGGCCTCGACCGGCACACGCAGATGCTCGGGACGGATATGGTCGAACTTCTCCGCGAAGTCGCGCAGGGCCGCAGCGCCGCGGGCCTTCACATCATCGAGAATCGCTGTACGAGCTCAGTGGCCTCGTTGGTGCCCATCTCGGCGCGGGGCATGGCTTCCAGCATTTCAGCTCGGGTCAGCTTCTTGCCGCGCAGGTCAATGATTCGCATATAGTTTTCTTCGCTCATAACGCCCCATGGTAACAACGCCAAGTCACGAGAACGTCCCGTCGTCTCACATTCAGCCGCATTGTGAGACACGCAGATCCGCCGTTTTCCATGCCATGCCGATTTCCGCGAAAAATATATGCCGGTCGACGCCATTCAGCATCGGCCGGCAATCAAAAACCTGTTCAGGTCAAACCGTTCAAGTCAAACCGCTCAGGCCAACGGAAGCGAGCTCGGTCCGAAGAGAATCTTGATTTCGGCGAACAGCGACGTGTCGCGTTTGACGCGGAACCGGTCTCCGAACGTCAGCACCTTGGCGTTGCCTTTGTCGTCCATCAACGCCAGTTTCACCTCGCATGGGCCGGGATGGCTGGTCAGAATCTGCCCGAGCCGCCGCACATGCGACTGGTCGAGCGCGATCGGCGGCAGCACAATCGTCAGCGGACGTTCATCCTGCGCCTCCAACGTCGGCACGGTGAATTCGGTGGCGCGCATGCTCACTGTCTCATCGCGCTTCTCCACCTGGCCGCGGATCTGTACCACGGTGTCGACGGCGAGCTCGGGCGCGGCGGCCTCGTACACCTTGCCGAAGAACATGCATTGGATGGAGCTTTCCAAATCCTCGACGGTTACGATGGCCCACGGATTGCCCTTTTTCGACACGCGGCGGTCCACGTTCGTGATCAGGCCCGCGATCGTCACCTGCTGGCCGTCCGGCATGCTTCCCGCGCGTCGATCAGGTGCGCTATCGACATTTCGCGCAACGACACCAGAATCGACTGCATGCCGCTCAACGGATGGTCGGACACGTACAGGCCAAGCATCTCACGTTCGAAGTTGAGCTTGGTTTTCTTGTCCCACTCCTCCACGTCGGGCACCTGCACCATGGCGTCTCCCATGGCGGAATCGTTCTCTTTGGAATCGTCCAGGTCGGCGAACAGGTCGAACTGGCCTTCCGCCTGCTTGCGTTTCAGGCCGACGACCGAATTGATGGCCGTTTCGTGGATGGTGAACAGCGCACGACGGTTCGGGTCGATCGAGTCGAACGCGCCGGCCTTGATCAGCGATTCCACCAATCGCCTGTTCAGCGCCTCCAACGGCACGCGTTTGATGAAATCGGTGAAGTTCACGTACTTGCCGTGGCCGTTCTCACGTTCCACGATGATCGCATCGACCGCGTTCTTGCCGACGTTGCGGATGGCGCCGAGGCCGAATCGCACGACGTCGCGACTGCCGAATACTCGTACACCGACTCGTTCACGTCCGGAGAAAGCACCTGGATGCCCATGCGTCGCGCCTCGCCCAGGTACAGCGCGGTCTTGTCTTTGTTCGTGCTGGCGCCTTGCAGCAGGGCGGCCATGAACTCCACCGGATAATGCGTTTTCAGATACGCGGTCCAGTAGGAGATCAAACCGTATGCGGCCGAATGCGCCTTGTTGAACGCGTAGCCGGAGAACGGCACGAGGATGTCCCACACGGCCTGCGCGGCCTCTTCGGAATATCCATGCTCCTTCATGCCGGCAAAGAACGGAATCTTCTCCTTGGCCAGCACTTCCGGCTTCTTCTTGCCCATCGCTCGACGCAGCACGTCTGCCTTGCCCAGCGAATAGCCGGCGAGGATTCGCGCCGCGGACTGCACCTGCTCCTGGTAGACGATCAGACCGTAGGTCTCGTCGAGCACTTCCTTAAGCGGTTCGGCCACTTCGGGTGGATTGGCGTGATCTTCTGCAGACCGTTCTTGCGCTTCGCATAGTTGGTGTGCGAATCCATATCCATCGGACCTGGACGGTACAGCGCAATCAGTGCGGAAATATCGTTGAAGTTGTTCGGCTTCAACGTTTTCAGCAGCGAGCGCATGCCGTCGGAATCGAGCTGGAACACGCCGAGCGTGTCGCCACGGGACAGCAGGTCGTAGGTGGGGCGGTCGTCCAGCGGAATCTTCGTATGGTCGATGCGTTCCTTGCCGTTCGCCTCGATGTTGTTCAGGGTGTCTCGGATCACCGTCAAGTTGGAAAGTCCGAGGAAGTCCATCTTGACCAGACCGAGCGTTTCGCACGTATGGTATTCGAGCGTGGTGGTGACGGTGCCGTCGGTACGTTCCAGCAGCGGCGACGTGTTGGTGATCGGCTCGCTGCCCATGATGGTGGCGCAGGCGTGCACACCGGTCTGACGAATCAGACCTTCGATACCCATCGCCTCGTCCGTGATGCGTTTCGCGTCCGGGTCGGAATCGTACAGTTCGCGGAATTCGCGTGCTTCCGCGTATCGTTTCGCGCTTGGGTCGAAGATGTCGTGCAGCGGAATGTCCTTGCCGCCGGTCTGTGCGGGAGGCAGGGCTTTGGTGATCTTGTCTCCGACGGAGAAGTCGTATCCCATGATGCGGGCGGAGTCCTTCAGCGCCTGCTTGGTTTTGATGGTGCCGTAGATCACGCACTGCGCCACTTTGTCACGTCCGTATTTCTCACCCACGTAGTCGAGCACGCGTCCACGACCGTCCGGGTCGAAGTCGACGTCGATATCAGGCAGTGAGACACGTTCCGGATTGAGGAATCGTTCGAAGATCAGACCGTGTTCAAGCGGATCAAGTTCGGTGATGCCCATCGCATACGCGACCATGGCGCCTGCGGCGGAGCCACGGCCCGGCCCCACCATCACGCCGTGGGCCTTCGCCCAGTTGATGTAGTCGGCCACGACGAGGAAGTAGCCGCAGAACTGCATCTGGCAGATCACGCCGCATTCGTAGTCGGCCTGCCGCAGCACTTCGAGCGACGGCTTGCCGTTGTACCGGCGTTCCAGGCCTTCCTCGACCTTCTTCAGGAACAGCGACGTCTCGTCCCAGCCTTCCGGACAGTCGAATTGCGGCATGAACGCGCCGTCTTCATGATCGTCGAACATGACGTTGCAGCGTTCGGCGATCTCCAACGTGTTGTCGCACGCTTCGGGAAGGTCTTTGAACAGTTCGCGCATTTCCTCGGCGGATTTGATGTAGTAGCCGGTGCCGTCGAATTTGAATCGGCCCGGCTCGTCCAGCGTGGAGCCGGAGTTGATGCACAGCATGGCGTCCTGCGCGCCGGCGTCTTCGGCACGCGTGTAATGGGAATCGTTGGTGGCCAGCAGCGGCGCGTTGAGCTTTTTTGCGATGTCGAGCAGCCCGTCGGTCACTTGCTTTTCGATTTTCAGGCCGTGGTCCATGAATTCGATGTAGAAATTATCGCGGCCGAAAATGTCTTGGAATTCGCCGGCGGCACGCAACGCGTCATCGAACTGGCCCAGGCGCAGACGAGTCTGGATGATGCCCGACGGGCAGCCGGACGAGGCGATGATGCCTTTCGAATATTTGGCGAGGATTTCCTTATCCATACGCGGATAGCGCATGACTCGGCCTTCAAGGTTCGCGTCGGTGGAGGCTTTCATGAGGTTGACGAGGCCTTCGTCGTTTTCTGCCCACATGGTCAGGTGGGTGATGACACCGCCGCCGGACACATCATCCGGGTTACGGCGGCGATGCAGCGGATCCAGATCCGGATTCCAGTTGGTGTCCCAGCTCACACGGGTGGGGTCCTGACGTGCGGTTTCCGGCGTCACATAGCTTCGATGCCGATGATCGGCTTGATGCCGGCGTTGACCGCGGCGCTCCACATCTCATACGCGCCATGCATGTTGCCGTGGTCGGTGATGCCGACGGCCGGCATGCCCAGTTCCTTGGCGCGCTTGACCAGATCCGGTATTTTCGATGCGCCGTCGAGCAGCGAATAATGCGTGTGATTATGCAGTTGCACGAAATTTGCGGAAGTAGCCATGCGTTCCAATTTAGCTGGGCTTCATGACGGCGTGGAGTCGTTTCTGGCCGTCCGGCCACACTTTTATAGGGACTGGTCGGCGTGCCGTGCGCGCATCACGTCAAGCGCATGCTGCAGGTCGGCGGGATAGTGCGATTTCACCGTGGTCCACACGTGCGTACGCGGATGGCGGAATTCCAATTGCATGGCGTGCAGCCATTGCCGTTCAAGGCCAAGCGCCTCGCTCAGCTGCGGATTCGCGCCGTACATGGCGTCCCCCGCCAACGGATGCCCGATGGATGAGAAATGCACGCGGATCTGATGGGTGCGGCCGGTTTCCAGGTTCACGGATACGAGCGTGGCTTCGCCGAAACGTTCCATCACGTCCCAATGCGTGATGGCCTCTTTGCCGGCCGGTGTCACGCAGAAGCGGAAGTCGGAGACTTTGGCGCGTCCGATCGGCGCTTCGATGGTGGCTTTGTCTTCTTTGAGATTGCCCTGCACGAGTGCGTGATATGTTTTGACGACCTCATGTTCGGCGAACTGCCGGCGCATCTCCACGTACGCAAGATCGGACTTGCATACGAGCATCAGTCCCGATGTGCCCACGTCGAGTCGTGACACGATGCCTTGACGACCTGCCGCGCCATATGACGTGATGTGCACTCCCCTGTCGATCAGGCTGCCAAGCACCGTCGGACCGGTCCATCCGACAGATGCGTGCGCGGCGACGCCGACCGGCTTGTCCACCACGACCACATCGTCGTCCTCATAGACGACGGCCATGTCATGGGCGATCGGTTCCGGTTCGGACCGTTCCTCGACGATGTCGAATTCTACGGTTTCGCCTGCCTGCAGGGTCGACGATTTGGAAATGTCCCTGCCGAGCACGCGCGCCTGTCCGCTTTCGATGAGGTCGGCCGCCTTGGCCCGGGAAATGCCAAGCATTTTGGCGACCGCGACGTCGAATCGTTTGCCGACGAGCGCGTCGGGAGCGGGTACGAGACGGCTCATGCTGCTTTCGCCCCGTCGTCGGTTGCGTTCGCATCATCACCAAGCGTCTTGCCGTTGGCCTCGTCAAGGTCCTTTTGGCTGAACGGTTCCCCGAGGAACAGCAGCAGCACCGCCGCAACGCCCGCGAGCATGAGGAAGATGTCCGCCACGTTGCCGATGGACCATCCGTAGTTCAGGAAATCCACGACCTTGCCGTTGAGGAACCCTTCCGCGTAGATGACGCGGTCGATGAGGTTGCCGAACGCTCCTGCGAAGGCGAAGGCGAACAGCACCGTCCATTTCATGGAAATGGTGCGGACGGCAAGTACGACCAACGCCACGCAGGCCGCCATCGCCAGCAGGGAAATCAGCCACGTCATGCCGGAGCCCATGCCGAGCGAGGCGCCTGGATTACGCACCAATGTCAACGAAAGCAGGCCGGGAATCACGCGTATGGTACGGCCATCGGCCAATGCGGACAAAGCCCACATCTTGGTGAGCTGGTCAATCGCGATCGCCGCGATCGCAATACACGCAAAGACGGCCACGCGGTCGCGCAGCCGTCTTTGATCATTCTTCATGATGTCAGACACAGGCTAATCTCAGTCGTTGTTGTCCTGAGGGTCCTGGTCGTAGTTGTTCGTATCGGACACCTGGTTGACGAGCTGGCCGAGGAAGTCGGTGAGTCGTGCACGGTATTCGGTTTCGAACTGCTTGAGGCCCTTGATGTTGCCTTCGATGACCTTGGTCTGGGTCTCGAGGTTGTCGCGGACCTGCTGGGCGTAGTCGTCGGCAGCGGTACGGGTCTTCGAATCGTAGTCGAAGGCGCGCTTCTGCACTTCGGCTTCGTAGTTGTCGGCCTCGGTGTGCTTGTCGGAGAAGTACGTGTCGGCGTCCTGGGTCTTCTGAGCCAGGTAGCCGTCGCCCTCTTCCTGCTTCTGCGCGAAGTAGGCGTCGCCTTCCTGCTGCTTCTGCTCCAGATAAGCGTCGCCATCCTGCTGCTTGCCGGCCAGATAGGCATTGCCTTCCTCGGTCTTCTGCGCAAGGTAGGCGTCGCCCTCCTCGGTCTTCTGGTTCAGGTACGCATCGCCATCCTGCTGCTTCTGTGCCAGATAGGCATCGCCATCCTGGGTCTTGCCGGACAGGTAGTTGTCGGCGTTGGCGCGGGTGTCGGTGGAGTACTGGTCAGCCTCGGAACGAGTGCGGTTGGAGTAGTCGTTGGCGCTGCCGATGATCTCTTCGTACTTGCGCTGGCTTTCCTCGGTGATCTCCTTGGCCTTGGCCTTGCCCTTGTCGACGTACTGGTCGTGCAGCTGCATGGCCAGCGTCAGCATGGCGGTGGCGCGCTCCGGCTCGGTATTGGCGCTTGCAGCGGCACCTGCGATCTTCTGCAGGCTGCCGGTTTCGGTGCTCGGCTCGGACTTGGCGACCTGTTCGCGCAGCTGTGCCTCGCGAATCTGGGAATCCTTCAGTTGCTGGGCAAGCTGCTGGATCTGCATGGCCTGCTGCTTCACCTGGGCATCCTGCTGCTGGGACTGGGCAGCGTGCTCCTGAGTGAGCTGCTGGGCCTGAGCGACCTGGTCCTGCGCTTCCTGAAGCTTTGCGGTGAGCTGATCGATCTGCTCCTTCTGACGCTGAGCCACGACCACCTGCTCCTGGCCGATGCCAGCTGACGGGACAGGTCCTCGGTCTGTGCGCGGAACGTGTCACGCTCGTGCTGCACGGCGGTAAGCTGCTCGCCAAGGTCGGCCTGACCGGCCGCTTCGGCTGCCTGGGCGGTGAGCTGATCGACCTGCGCGGACAGACGATCGATCTGCCCCTTGAGCTGCTCGTTCTGGGAAGACAGCGCACGATTGCTTTCCTCTGCCTCGGAAAGCTTGGCGGCCGCGGCCTGAGCGGCCTGAGCGGCTTGGTCTCCCGCACCAGCTGCCTGCTCGGAGGCGGACTTCAGCGTCGCGTTCTCCTGCTGCAGGGACTGGATCTGAGCATTCAACTCGGAAATCTTGGAATTGAGTCCTGCGACATCCGGGCCAAGAGACTGCGTGGCCTGTCCGCCGGCAACTGCCTGCTTGCCAAGGGCTTCCACCGTCTCGGTTACCTGATCGAGGAAGTCATCGACTTCATCGACGTCATAGCCTTCCTTGAACCTTACGGTCTGGAAAGTATGCTCCCTAATATCTTTCGGCGTCAACAGAGCATAAATCCTTACACCTCGCTTTGGGCTTGATGCCTTACTGTTGTTGCTTTCAGTGTTCGACTCTAGCACGAAACCATAGATATTTTGCGGAAAAACGGTTTTTTAGAGGTGCTAAATAAGGAAATCAATGACCACAAGAACGAAATAAAGCACAAGATACGCGACGTCAAAATAGATCGGTCCGAGCGGAACGGGACGAATATACTGCCGCAACCACCTTAACGGCGGCTCCGTCAGCTGGTAGATGGCGTCGAACAACGAGGACACGATTCCGCTTGGCCGCCACGTCGGCGACAATGCCAACACCCAGTCGAGAATCATGCGGACGAACAGCACCAGGATATAGGCGTTGACCAGAAAATGGACGACGCTACCAATTATCGAGAGAATCACGTTGCCACTGTATCAAGCGCGCATAACAAAATGCCCCCGCTTTCGGTGGGGGCATAATCGTCTGATTTGTGCTTGCTCTGTGCTACACGGCTCAGTCGGCGAACAGGTCGTGGGCCGGACCCTTGTCTTCAGGCTCCTCGACCTTGATGTTCACTTGGGCCGGGCTCAGCAGGAACACGCGCGGAGTGACGCGTTCGATGGAGCCGCGCACGCCGAACACCACACCGGCGGAGAAGTCGACGATGCGGTATGCCACGGCTTCGGCCACACCTGTCAGGTTCAGCACCACCGGAATGCCGTCACGAATGGCGCGACCGACCATCTGCGCATCGTCATAGGTCTTCGGATGGATGGTGGTGATGCGGCTCACTCTACCCCCTGGAACGGTTGGACTGCTCACGCGGAGCGGACGGCGTGGAAGCGGAAGCCGAAGAGGAAGGCATCGGGGTGACGGAATGATCCGAATCGAACGAGGTCTCGCCGGTGTCGACGTCATCCTCGAAATCATCCTCGCCCTCGGCGACGTCGGACATTCCCAAGTACGACATCGCGTTCTTCATGAAACCTGCCATGTATGTTCCTTTCGCGTCTACGCGTTGACTTTAGCGCAGGAAATCCGGAATATCGAGGTCGCCCGGATCGTTAGCCGAAACCACTTCATGCTCGGTGGTCTGGTCGAACGAGGCGACGTTCTGGTCCGGAGTGGACGGAATGTAGCTGGACAGCGGCTGCACCTGCGGCACCGCCGGAGTCTGCACCGGCTGCGGCTGCTGGGCGGGAGCCTGCACGCCGGCGGACAACGCGGACAGCGGTACCGTGTTTTCCTTGGCCGCGGCCGGCTTTTCTTCGGCCGGCTGGTCGGGCTTCTTAGAATTGGCATCGAAACCTGCCGCGATGACGGTGACACGCACCTCGTCGCCGTAGGCGTCGTCCAGGGACAGGCCCCAGATGATCTGCGCTTCCGGATGGATGGCCTTCTGCACCAGCGCGACCGCGGCTGCGGCTTCCTGCAGCTTCAGGTCGGTCGGACCGGCGATGTTGATCAGTGCGCCATGCGCACCCTCGATGCTTTCCTCCAGCAGCGGCGAGCTGATGGCGATTTCCGCGGCCTGCGTGGCGCGGTCCTCTCCCCGAGCGGAACCGATGCCGAACAGCGCGGTGCCGGCACCACGCAGAATCGCGTTGACATCGTTGAAATCAACGTGGATGTACGAATTCGAGGTAATCAGGTCGGTGATGCCCTGCACGCCGGCCAGCAGTGCGGTGTCGGCGGTCTTGAACGCGTCGACGATGCCAATGGTGCGGTCGGACAGTTCCAGCAGTCGGTCGTTCGGAATGACGATCAGCGCGTCGACTTCCTTGCGCAGGTTCTCGATGCCGAGCGCGGCGGAAGCGGAACGCTGCGGACCTTCGAAGCTGAACGGACGGGTCACCACGGCGATGGTCAGCGCGCCCTGCTGGTGGGCCGCACGTGCCACGATCGGGCTGGCGCCGGTTCCGGTGCCACCGCCCTCACCGCAGGTGACGAACACCATGTCGGAGCCCTTAAGCGCCTCTTCGATGTCGGACTGGTGATCCTGCGCCGCCTTGGCACCCTTTTCCGGGTCGCGCCAGCGCCCAGACCACGGCTGGAGGCATCGTTCAGCGAGATCTTGACATCGGCGTCGGATCGCAGCAGATCCTTTGCATCAGTGTTGATCGCAATAAATTCGACGCTTTGAAGACCCTCCGCAATCATGCGATTGACAGCGTTGCCTCCGGCTCCACCGACACCGACGACCTTGATGTTGGTCTTGTCGTTGAAATTGTCAGTCTGGGCAATCTCGCTCACCATTGTCTCCTGTTCACTCACGTATATGAACAACTCTATCGCAATCGCGCCGATGATACGCGCACTTTTCCAGGCGTGTACCACCGTTTTTTCACTTTTTTGCTGTCAGCATGTTCATTCTGCCTGCGTTGACCCCTTCAGTCATTTGTACACGGCTCTTCGAACATGCGTGACGGGCTTTAGTAGCTGGCATCCATCGGGTCATCCCCGAACAGCGCCTCACGCTCCTCGTGCGTGGTTTCCCGGGATTCCAACCATCCGTAAGGCAGATGCACCTTTTTGGCGAAGCGCACGCGCCCCCTTGGCTTGTCGGCGATGCGTTCTGGGAACCGAATGTTCGGGTCGAGTCTGCCTATCTCGCGCCGGACATCCTCAAGATTTTCACATTCCATGAACGCACGGCGTGTGGAACCGCCCACGGGGAAGCCCTTCAGATACCATGCGACGTGCTTGCGCAGGTCATGCACGGCCATCCGCTCGTCGCCATCATAGAATTCGGTCAGCAGTTCGGCATGCCGTTCGATCACGCGGCACACGTCGCCCAGCGTGGGGTCGACGCGCTCGTCACTGCCGGCGAACGCGTTCTTGATGTCGGCGAACAACCATGGACGGCCTTGGCAGCCGCGGCCGATCGCAACACCCGCGCAACCGGTTTCGGTGACCATCGCCAACGCGTCGTTGGCACCCCAAATATCCCCGTTGCCGAAGACGGGAATATCAAGCTCGGAAACCAGCTCGCCGATGCGGGACCAATCGGAATGCCCACCGTAATATTCGGCGGTGGTGCGCGCGTGCAGGGTGACGGCCTTGCAGCCTTCCTCCTGCGCGATGTGCCCGGCTTCGAGGAACGTCTCGTGTTCATGGTCGATGCCGACGCGGATTTTGGCCGTGACTGGTACGTTGGCCGCGTCGCACACCTTGACCACGCGTTGGATGATCTCACGGAACAGGTCCGTCTTCCATGGCAGCGCGGATCCGCCGCCACGACGCGTCACCTTGGGCACCGGGCAGCCGAAGTTGAGGTCAACATGGTCGGCCATGTTCTCGTCGATGACGATTTTCGCGGCCTGCTCCACAATCGAGGGATTGACGCCGTACAGCTGCAGCGAGCGAATCTTCTCGCTGGGTGCGAAACGGCATAGGCGCAGGGCTTTCGGATTGCGGGCCACCAATGCGCGCGCGGTGATCATTTCCGCCACGTACAGACCGTCGGGACCGTAGCTTTCGCAGATCACGCGGAACGGCCAGTTGGTGACGCCCGCCATAGGCGAAAGCACCACCGGCGTTTCGACGTGCACCGGACCCAAATCAACGGGCTTTATAACGGGAGGAACCGACGGCCGTTCCGCGTCGGTACGCGGGTCGAGCACGTCGGATTCCTCGTAGGCATTCACAATGCTATCTGGCATAGGTCAGACTTGTTCCGTTCAATATGACCGATTCGTGGCGATCAGTACAGGCCACCGGCTTCGGCGATCTTGACGGACTCAGGCCAAGCCTCGCCACCCATTTCGACCGGCATCTGCGGCACGCTGACGCGCTTCTCGCCGATACGCTCGGCGATGTAGTCGGCCACCTTGTCGAGGCTGACGCGCTCCTGCTGCATGGTATCGCGTTCACGGATGGTGACGGCCTGGTCGTCGAGGGTGTCGAAGTCGACGGTGACGCACAGCGGAGTGCCGATCTCGTCTTCACGACGGTAACGACGGCCGATCGCGCCGGCCTCGTCGTAGTCGATCATCCACTCGTTCTGGCGCAGGTCGGCGGCGAGCTTCTGCGCCACGTTCTGCAGATCGGGCTTCTTGCTCAACGGCAGCACGGCGGCCTTGACCGGAGCCAGACGCGGGTCGAGGTGCAGGACGGTGCGCTTGTCCACACCGCCCTTGGTGTTCGGAGCCTCGTCAACGTCGTAGGCGTCGACGAGGAAGCACATGAGGGAACGGGTCAGGCCGGCGGCCGGCTCAATGACGTACGGCACGTACTTTTCGCCGGTGGCCTGGTTGAAGTAGCTCAGGTCCTCGCCGGAGTGCTCCGCGTGCGCGGACAGGTCGAAGTCGGTACGGTTGGCGATGCCTTCGAGCTCGCCCCAATCGGAGCCCTGGAAGCCGAACTTGTATTCGATGTCGACGGTGCGCTTCGAATAGTGGGCCAGCTTCTCCTTCGGATGCTCGTAGTGGCGCAGGTTCTCCGGCTTGACGCCGAGGTCGAGGTACCACTGGGTACGGGCGTCGATCCAGTACTGGTGCCAGGCTTCGTCCTCGCCGGGCTTGACGAAGAATTCCATTTCCATCTGCTCGAACTCACGGGTACGGAAGATGAAGTTGCCCGGGGTGATCTCGTTACGGAAGGACTTGCCCATGTTGGCGATGCCGAACGGCGGCTTCTTGCGGGAAGAGGTCATCACGTTCTTGAAGTCCACGAAGATGCCCTGCGCGGTTTCCGGACGCAGGTAGTGCAGGGAGTTCTCGTCCTCGACCGGGCCGAGGTGGGTGCGCAGCATCATGTTGAAGTCGCGCGGTTCGGTCCACTTGCCGCGGGTGCCGCAGTCGGGGCACACGATGTCGGCCATGCCGTTCTCCGGCAGCTTGTCTCCATGCTTCTCGGCGTAGGATTCCTCAAGCTTGTCGGAACGCTGGCGCTTATGGCAGTTGAGGCACTCGACCAGCGGATCGTTGAAGACGGCCACGTGGCCGGAAGCCACCCACACGGGGGTCGGCAGGATGATGGAGGTGTCCACGCCCACCACGTCGCCACGGGTGACGACCATGGAGCGCCACCATTCGCGCTTGATATTGTCCTTCAGCGCCACGCCGAGCGGACCGTAATCCCATGCGGAACGGGTTCCGCCGTAGATTTCACCGGCGGGGAAAACAAAGCCACGACGCTTGGCAAGGGATACGACTTCATCGAGTTTGGATACAGCCACAATGCACCTTCTGGATTGAATGGTTTGGGGTCTTTACAAGCGCAAAGCCTACCGTCACATGCTGACAGTTTTGCCTGACAGTTTCACGGCATGGCAAGTTACGTGATTTCCGATGGGGATGAACGGCAAATTGATGCAAGAACCGAATGAAAACACATAAGAATATGTGAAGATACATAAGGGGCTTCCCGCGAATGCGGAAGGCCCCATGTAATGGATAAGGAGAGAATCGTTCTTTATGTATTGTTTGTCACTGCTTGGTAACGTTCTCGTCTTCGACGGTGTCATTGTTAAGCAGCAGCGACCAGATTTTACAATTGATGGTCACGTTGTTCTTGGTGGCGTCGCCGCCCTTATCAAGGGTGTACGTCACATCTTCAGGAACGGCGATACGGTTGATGCCCTGCACGGCCTGAACGAAGCCACGCATTGCATCATAGCTGCCATTCGCAGTAATGCTCACCGGAACCTGCACAAGCCGGCCGGCTTTGATGGTTCCCTGCATTTCGGACGGCACTTCAGCGGTGGTGGCCTCATCGAAGGTCACAGACTGGATGGAGACGCCCGCACCATCAGCAGCGGCATTCAACGAATCGATGAATTCGTTTTGGTTATAGCCGTCAGGAATCTGGCGCTGCAGCTGACGCAAACGATCCTTCTGCAGGCCGATCGTCTCGCTCGCCATACGCAGCGTTTCAATCTGGTCACGCGTTTTCTTGTTGCTTTCTTCGATCTGCGCAGTCTGCGCGTCGGCTTCCTTAATGTGTGTAAGACGCGGAGATACGCCTACAAGCCATGTCAACATCAGCACCACTACGATGCCGACGGCCAGTGCGATCCATGCGATTTTATGCTTGTTCATGTTTCCTCCTGCTTATCAGTTGGACGATCCGCTGGCATCGGATGAGGTGTCCGTCGACTGGTTGGCAGAAGCATCAGACTGTCCGGACGCAGCCTTGTCGAGGCTTGCGCGCAGCTTGGCGAGCAAATCACGGTTGGCCTGGGTCGCGCCTGCTGAGTTGTCGCTTCGCGAAGTGGTGTTGCCGTCCATCACCAGTGAAATCGTTCCGGTATACGTGTAGGTGGTGCCACCTTCACTGTCATTCTTGGTAATAGAGCTCACATAACCCGTCTTGTACGTGGGGATCGAGGCGAAATTGTTGATAAAGTCCTTGGCCGAGTAGAAATTCGGCGATTCGATGGTGAAGTCCGCGGAAATCACGCCGTTACCAGACCACACAGTGGACGTATTGTCGGAGGATGAGGACGAATTGTTCGATGAAGCGATCTGGAAGCTTTTGAGTTCCAGATTCGTATACTGGCCGCCTTCCGGAAGCGAGCTGTTCAGCGAATCGGCGACCTTCATCCAGTCCATTTCGTCATACAGCATGGCAATCTTCGCCTTCTGCGCATCGTCCAGCGAATTCAACGTGTCTTCGACATCCTTGAACTGCGCTTTCTCCTTTTGCAGGGAAATGGTCTTCTGTTGAGCCACTTCCACACGATGGTCCGCCCATGTGGATTGGGCGAACATGAACACGCTGACCACCAAAGATACAATGAGCACGCCGATCAGCACATACGTTAACAGGTATTTGATGGCTCGATCGCGATTCAATCCGACGATGGAACGCGGAATCAGGTTAGCGCGCATGGTCCAGTCGGCTGGGTTTTCCGGCGCGGTGCTACGCTTGCCGATACCGCCCGCCTTCAACGCATTGCTGATATCGGAGACGTTCATGGATAGCAGGGTGCCCTTCTGACCGTCCGAAGTGTCCGGATAGGCGATTTCCTTGCCACGTCCACGGTGGGAGTTGGCCTTGTTTTTCTTGGATTTCATATCAAGTTTCATAATCACACTCACCTCGGCTTCTTTCCGATGACCAGTCCCAGCACCCCGCCTAAATCGACCGCGTGCGCCACAATGTTCTGACGTTCGACTTCCTTGGACAGCTTGAAGCGGATGAACGGATCGCCAATGCGCACCATCTTGTTGATGGAGCTTGCCAACACTGGAGGCAGACCGATGAGTCGCGCACCCGTACCGGTGAGGATGATGCCGCTGATGGTGCTGTCCGCATGGTCGACGTCGTACATGTTCAACGTATTGCGAATACCGACGATGAGCTGCGCTGTGGTTTCACGAATGACTTCCTCAGCTTTTTCGAGACGTTCGTCACCGGTCACATTTTGCAGACCAATCTGGTTTTTGATGCGTTCCGCGTCTTCGAAGGAGATGCTCAGCGCATTGGCGATGGCGTCGGACACATCGTCGGCACCGGACGGCACGACGCGCATATAGGCGGGTTTTCCGTTATTGAGCACGATCACGTCGGTGCAGTTGCCGTTGATGTTGACCACCGCTTCGGTCTGCGCCTGGTTGGTGTCGCTGAACAGGCGGGCCAACGCGAACGGACCGGCGTCGATGGAGGTGATCACGAAACCCGCTTCTTCTGCGGTATACGCAGTTTTTTCCAGACCACCGCGCAGAGTGGCTACGAGAATGCATGAAGCTGCTTGCCGTTCTGCTCGTCATCCACTACAGACAACGGCACGAAGTCAAGTTCGGATTCCTCAATGGGCAATGGAATCATGCCTTTGGCCTGGAATGGCAGGGTTGAGCGTAAATCAGCTAGGGACATGTAGGGGAAGTCCGCCTCACGGAACACCATACGACGGCTCGAATAAACGAGTATGGTGTTCTCACGCGGGAACTTGAAGCGTTGCACCAACGTTTTCAGTAGACCGGTGACCACTTCGGCGTCCACCACTTCGCCATCCACCACAGCTCCAACGGGCAGCGGAAGCGCCTGGAAGTGTTTGATGGTCGGCGAATCCGTATAGGGGTCGGCTATGACCGCCGCTCGTATGGCGTCGCTCGCAATCGACAGCGCCGTTATTGCTCTCATGGTCTCTCCTTATATATATGGGTCTTGTATGCGGATGCGTTACGCAAGTCCGGTGAGTTGCAGGTATAGTGTGGCGATTGGTACGCCGGCGAAAATGCCAAGCCATGCGCCGAGCAGCATGGATGGCCCAAAGGGGATGCCTCCATGAAGGTCGACCTTTTTGCTGGCCAGCAATACCAAGCTGATGGCACCGCCGATGAAGAACGCGGCGAACGATCCAATGATGA
>ENA-OQEX01000194-OQEX01000194.1-human-gut-metagenome-genome-assembly--contig:-NODE-194-length-36105-cov-4.442882_pt1 | contig 36105 bp, 51 predicted proteins | sample MGYA00242802_ERZ504649 | MGnify/ENA primary metagenome ERZ504649 (study PRJEB26092, sample SAMD00036194) | human gut metagenome | host: Homo sapiens | study: EMG produced TPA metagenomics assembly of...
CGTGGTATCACGATCAACTCCGCTCACGTTGAGTATCAGACCGACGCTCGTCACTATGCTCACGTTGACTGCCCGGGCCATGCTGACTACGTCAAGAACATGATCACTGGTGCTGCTCAGATGGACGGCGCTATCCTGGTCGTTGCTGCTACCGATGGTCCCATGCCCCAGACCCGTGAGCACATCCTGCTGGCTCGTCAGGTCGGCGTGCCCTATATCGTTGTCTTCATGAACAAGTGCGATATGGTCGACGACGAGGAGCTGCTGGATCTGGTCGAGATGGAGATCCGTGAGTTGCTGAGCGAGTACGACTTCCCGGGCGATGACACCCCGATCATTCGTGGTTCCGCTCTGAAGGCTCTGGAGGCTCCCAACGATCCCGACGATCCCGCTTACGAGTGCATCAAGGAGCTGATGAACGCTGTCGATACCTATATCCCCAACCCCGATCGTGAGGAGGACAAGCCCTTCCTGATGCCCATCGAGGATGTCATGACCATTTCCGGCCGTGGTACTGTTGCTACCGGTCGTGTTGAGCGTGGCGTTGCTAAGGTTGGCGATGCAATGGAGATCGTCGGCATTAAGCCCGACCGTCTGTCCACCACCGTCACCGGCCTGGAGATGTTCCGTAAGTCTCTGGACTATGCTGAGGCTGGCGATAACATCGGCGCTCTGCTGCGTGGTGTTGACCGTACCCAGATCGAGCGTGGCCAGGTTCTGGCTAAGCCCGGTTCTGTCCATCCCCACAAGGTCTTCGAGTCCCAGGTCTACGTTCTGACCAAGGACGAAGGCGGCCGTCACACCCCGTTCTTCTCCAACTATCGTCCTCAGTTCTACTTCCGTACCACCGACGTGACCGGCATCATCACCCTGCCGGAAGGCACCGAGATGTGCATGCCTGGCGATAACGTCATGATGCACGTTGAGCTGCTGACCCCTGTCGCTATGGAAGAGGGCCTGCGTTTCGCTATCCGTGAGGGTGGCCGTACCGTTGGTTCCGGCGTCGTCGGCAAGATCATTGAGTGATTTTGACCCTTCGCGCCTGTTCTAAGGCAAAAGGTTGAAATTACAAAGAGCCTTCCCATTCCGGAGAGTGGGAAGGCTCTTTTTGCGCTATCAGATCCTCTGCCCGAGATGGCAGGGGATTTTTGTTTTTTGCCAAAAAGTGCTTTACAAATAAAGGTTGTTATGGTATGCTGACATTAAAGAGCAAAGATGTTGGAGAATGGAGGACGGCACTATGGCGTTTGACTATAAGAAGGAGTACAAGGAGTTTTATCTTCCACCCAGGAAGCCGGGTATTGTGACTGTTCCGCCGATGAATTTTGTGTCTGTACAGGGCAGGGGAGACCCCAATGAACCAGGCGGAGAGTATCAGGCGGCAATGGAGTTGCTGTATGGCATTGCCTTTACCATCAAGATGAGCTACAAGGGAAGCCATAAGATCGACGGTTACTTTGAATATGTTGTTCCACCGTTGGAGGGTTTATGGCATCAGGAGGGGGTGGACGGTGTGGACTACGCCCACAAAGAATGCTTTGAGTGGACAAGTATGATCCGCCTGCCGGAGTTCGTGACCCGGGAAGAATTCGACTGGGCGGTCCGGGAAGCGACAGCCAAAAAGAAAAAGGATTTCTCCAAGGTCGAGTTCTTCACCTACGATGAGGCCTCTGCGTCCAGTGTATGCACCTCGCTCTTACGACGACGAGCCGGAGACGCTGGCCCGGATGAATGCCTTTGCGGCAGAGCAGGGCTATGCGGTGGACTTCTCTGAGACGCGCTTTCACCACGAGCTCTATCTCTCCGACCCCAACCGCACCGCGCCGGAAAAGCTGAAGACCATCCTGCGACACCCGCTCAAATCAAGCTTGTAGTCTATCCCCAAGACCGTTATAATAGAAGAAAAAAGCCGCTGTCTGGCGGCGGAAAACGAGGAATGGATATGAAGCTTCCCGAGAAGAAACAGCGCTGGGTCTATCATGCAGAGGCTCTGCCGCAGACGGCAGGCGAGGGCGTTACCCGCCGGGTGCTGGCCTACACCGACGGCCTGATGTGTGTGGAGAACACCTTCGAAAAGGGGGCCGTGGGCGCACTGCATCACCATCCCCACACCCAGATCACCTATGTGGTGTCGGGTGCGTTCGATTTCACGGTGGACGGCGTGACCCGCACGGTGCGGGCAGGGGACACCATCCTGAAGGAGGACGGCGTGGAGCACGGCTGCGTCTGCACCGAGGCCGGCATCCTGCTGGACATCTTCACCCCCATGCGGGAGGACTTCGTATAAAATAAAATGAGCCGCAGCCCATCCATCGGGGAAAGGCTGCGGCTCGTTTTTATGCGCTGAAGCTCAGGCAGCAGTGGAAGAAGCGACCTCGGAGGAAGCAGCCTCAGAAGATGCGGCCTCGCTGGAAACCTCAGAAGAGGAAGCCTCGCTTGCAGCCTCGGAGGAAGCGCTGTTCTCCTCAGCGACAGCGGAGGTGGAAGCAGCCTCAGACTGAGCGGCAGCAGAAGCAGCCTCAGAGGTAGAAGCAGCAGTAGAAGAAGAGCTGCCGCAGGCAGTCATGCTGACAGCCAGGACCAGAGCAGCAACGGTAACACAAACATTCTTGAGTTTCATATCAAAAATCTCCTTGCTTTTGAAAAAAGTTTCGCGGAAGGCTGTACAGGTGAAGCCTTTCCACAAGAAGATATTCTAGTCCGTTTTCGAAAAAAATCAAGCCCTTTTTTGACAAAGATTCTATTTTCCGAAGAGATTCTACACTTTTGTTATAATTTATCGCCAAAAGTCAAGGATTTTTGACGTGCAACAATGAAACACTCCGGGCTTTTCCGGGAGAGAAAAACGTGGTATAATACCGCTGACGCGATATTATAGTTTTTATGCGCAGCGCCTCGCCGCTTGCTCCTGCGGAGCTGCGCGGCAACCGGCTTTGGATGCGCAATGATACCATTTCACTGCGTTCATGGTATAATATCGCTAAGCAGAAATGGATCCCGCAAATCATGCGGATGATATTGAGGTGGAACGATATGGACATCAAAAAAGTGGCAGTTCTGGGAGCCGGTGCGGTCGGCTCCTACGTGATCTGGGGGCTTTCGGCCCGCAGGGACATCGAGCTTGGCGTGGTGGCCGAGGGTCCGCGCGGCGAACGCCTGAAGAAGGATGGCTGTGCCATCAACGGCGAAATCTACCGTCCGGCGGTCTGGACGCCGCAGGAGGCGCATGACGCGACCTTCTCATTGTCTGCCTGAAATACGGCGCACTGCCCGGCGCACTGGACAGCATCAAAGCCGTCACCGGCCCCCATACCACCATCATGAGCCTGATGAACGGCGTGGACAGCGAGGACATCATTGCCTCTGCCGTGGGTGGGGAGCATCTGCTCTACTCCCTCATCAAAGTGGCGTCCCACAAGGAGGCAGACGGCTTCCATTTTGACCCGGCGACCACCGTTGGCATCATCTTCGGCGAGAAGGAGCCGCCCTGCGACAGCCCCCGCGTCAAGGCCGTGGAGGCCCTGTTCGGCGGCACAGAGCTGCACTTCCGGGCCACCGACTGCATCGGGGAAGAGATGTGGAGCAAGTTCCGCCTCAACGTCTGCAACAACCTGCCCCAGGCCATCCTCGGTGCAGGCGTAGGTGCTACCGTGACAGCGTCCATATGAAGGCTGTCAGCGACGGCCTCCGCCGTGAGCTGGAAGCCATTGCCGCAGCCAAGGGCATTGATATGCAGAAGGTGGATGCCGTGTCCGGCAAGGGCTGCGCCGTCAAGCCCTCGGCCCGCTACTCGACGCTGCAAGACCTCGACGCCGGACGCCATACCGAAATCGATATGTTCTCGGGTGCGCTCATCCGGATGGGCAAAGAGCTGGGCATCCCGACGCCCTACAATGAGTTTGCGTATCACATGATAAAAGCGCTGGAAGAGAAGAGTGACGGTAAGTTTGATTATACCGGCCCGAATCAGGAAATGACATGGGCAAAGTGACAGGAGAAATGCAGATGAATATTACGGTCTATCTGGGGGCCAACGAGGGCAGCGACCCGGCCCTGAAGCAGGCGGTGGAGGAACTGGGCCGCTGGGTCGGCGAGAGCGGGAACGCGCTGGTCTACGGCGGCTCCCGCAGCGGCCTGATGGGGCGTCTGGCCCACAGCGTTCTGACGGCGGGCGGTGAAGTGACCGGCGTCGAGCCCCAGTTCTTCATCGACTCCGAGGTGCAGTATGACGGCCTGACAAATCTCATCGTCACGCAGGACATGACCGAGCGCAAGACCAGGATGATAGAGCTGGGCGACGCCTTTATCGCGTTCCCCGGCGGCACCGGCACGCTGGAAGAGATCGCCGAGGTGATGTCCAAGGTCTCGCTGGGCCATCTGGACGCGCCCTGCATCCTCTACGACCTCGACGCTACTACGCCGGGCTGAAAGCTCTGCTGGCCCATATGGTCGAGATGGGGCTGTCCAGCCCTGAGCGGCAGAGCGGCATTTATTTTGTAAAGGATCTGGACGAGATAAAGAGCATCCTGAAACGGGCATAAGAAAAGCGCTGGAAGCGGTGTAAAGGCTTCCGGCGCTTTTTGTTGTCTGCTTACATGGAGATGACGCCCAGCGCGTTTGCCACCGAGCTGATGAGGATGATGGCTGCGAAGATGGGGCAGAGGTACTTTATCATAAAGTTGAAGATGCGCTTGCGGCGGAAGGGCTTGCCTTCCAGCGTGACCTCTTCCTCGATTTTCTCCACACCGATGACCCGGGACACCAGCAGGCAGGTGGTGATGGCTGCAATGGGCATCATGACGGAGTTGGTGAGGAAATCGAAGAAGTCGAGGAACTGCATCCCGAAGACCGTGAACCGGGCCAGAGGCCGTAGCCCAGAGCCGACAGACTGCCCAGCACCAGCATGATGATGCCGATGAGGACGGTGGCCTGCTTACGGTTCCAGCCCAGCTCGTCCTCGAAGGTGGAGACGGCGCTTTCCGTCAGGGCGATGGAGCTGGTGACGGCGGCGAAAAGCACCAGCGTGAAGAAGAGGATGCCCACCACGGTGCCGAGGCCCATGCTCTCAAAGACCTTCGGGATGGTGATGAACATGAGGGCCGGGCCGGCCTGCAGGGTGTCCGGGTCGCCGCCCGAGAAGGAGAAGACCGCAGGATGATCATCAGGCCCGCCATGATGGCAATGGCCGTGTCGAAGATCTCCACGTTCTCGGTGGACTCCTCGATGGAGACATCCTTCTTCATGTAGGAGCCGAAGGTGACGAGGATGCCCATTGCGATGGAGAGGGAGTAGAACATCTGCCCCATGGCGGTCACGACGGTCATCCAGGAGAAGTGGGAGAGATTCGGCACGAGGAAATACTTCACGCCCTCCAGCGCACCCGGCGGGTGACGGAGTAGCCCGCGATAATGACGGACAGCACCACGAGGATGGGCATCATCACCTTGGAGACCCGCTCCACGCCGTTGCGCACGCCTGCAAAGATGATGGCGAGGGTGAAGATGGTAAAGAGGACAAAGCATATCTCCGCCGAAGCGCCGCTGGAAATGAAGGCCGAGAAGTAGCCGTCTGTGGCCAGCTCACTGCCGTGGCCGCTGATGTAGTCGGCCAGATACCGGATGACCCAGCCGCCGATGACCGAGTAATAAGGCACGATAAGGATGGGGATGATGGCGTTTATCCAGCCGCCGAAGGAGCGCCTGCCCTTGCGGACGGCGGCGAATGCGCCCACTGGGCTTTTCCTGGTCATCCGGCCCAGCGCCGTCTCGGCCACGATCATGGTGTAGCCGAAGGTGAAGGCGAGGATGATGTAGATGAGCAGGAAATGCCGCCGCCGTACTTTGCCGCGAGGTAGGGGAAACGCCAGATGTTGCCGAGGCCTACCGAAGCGCCTGCCGCCGAGAGGACAAAGCCGATCTTGCCCGAAAAGGCGCTTCGCTTGTGCTGATTTTGGTTCATTGGATTCTCCTCTTTTCACAAATTTGAATAAGTCCAGTGTAACACTGCCACAGGCGGGATTCAACAGATTTCCCGATAAAAACCGCGAAACTCATCGAAAGAATCGAACGGCAGCATTAAAAAATAAGCACAGAGGCCCAGAGACCTCTGCGCTCGAAGATACAGATTCAGTCCACTACCGGCACATCCAGCCCGAATTCCAGCGGGCGGAAGCGGGGGCAGACATTCTCCGTGATGCAGATGACCGACGCGGCCAGGCGGCTGCCGATCTCACAGGACTGGGCCAGATTCTTGCCGTAGGTCAGGCCGATGACCGTGCCGGCAAAGAAGGCGTCGCCTGCGCCGGTGGTGTCGATGACGTCCACCTTCTTGGCGGGTACGACGCCGCACTCGCCGGTGTGCTTGGCGTACACGGCACCCTGACCGCCCATGGTCACCACCATGCTGGTCATGTTGGCGCTGTGGACGTTCCGGGCCAGTACCTGAGCCATCTGGCTGGGGGCGAGATGCTCGTAGTCGTCCGAGAAGAGCAGACCGGCCTCCTGCTGGTTGCAGACGAAGCAGTCGATCTGCTGCAGATAGTCGCGGCGCTCCATGGCGATGCTCATGTTGGAGACTGCGGCAAAGACCTTCTTGTTGTATTTCCTGGCATAGCGGAGCACCTGCTTGACCGTGTCTTTCTCCAGGTCCAGCTCGATGGCGATGGCGTCGCAGTCCTTGAAGATCTCGTCGCCCTTCTCCTCCAGCAGGGTGGTCAGCGGGGTGGTGTCAGGGCGCTTGGAGATGGCGGCGTGGACGTCGCCGTCGTTGTCAAAGATGGCCAGCCATGTCCCCATGCCATCGGGGACCTTCTGGATGTACCGGGTGTTGACCTTGTGGTTGTCCAGTTTATTGATGACGTCCTGGCCCATGCCGGTGTCGTCCACCAGACCCACGAAGGTGGGGCGCAGCTCCACATTGGCGATGTCCTCCGCCACGTTCCGGCTCACACCGCCATGCACCTGTTCAATGCGGCCGCGTTCCGTCCGCCGGGGATGTAGGTGGAGAGGGGATAGCCCTTGATGTCCACGAAAACTGCGCCGATGACTACGATTCCCATATTTGAAATTCCTTTCCTGAATAAGAACTCTCGTTGACTTCTGTCCTATTTACGCTTCTTCTGCCTTTTGCGCCCGAATATCGTCGCCCATAAAGAGGAAGGGGACAAAAGAGGAGAGGCGGCTGGAGATTTTTTCGGTGTAGAGCTTTTCCAGCAGAGCGCCGTCGGTGATGTTGGTGGTGACGATGGTGGCAGCTTCGCGCCCAGACGGTTGTTCAGCAGGCTGTAAAGGGTGCTGATGAGGAAGCTGGAGTTGAACTCGGAACCCAGGTCGTCGAGGATGAGCAGGTCGGCCCCGGCGGCGGTGCGCAGGAGCATCTCTTCCTCCCGGCGGGGTCGGAGCCGAAGTGCAGGGCCTCGAGCTTCGAGAAGAAGTCGGGGCTGGACACATAGATGACGTCGAAGCCCTTTTCCAGCACCTCTCCGGCAATGGCCAGAGCGGCATGGGTCTTGCCCAGACCGGCGTTGCCGAGGAGCATCAGGCTCTCGCTGGCGGTATCGAATTCGTCGGCGTAGCCGCGCAGGTCGTCCAGAAGGGTGGACATATAACTCCGCACCGGCTCGCCGAGGGAGGCGTCCATCCGGGCGGGGTAGTAGCGCAGCTCCATGGTATCGAAGCTGGAAATGGAGAGGCTGGACAGAGCCTCGATCTCCGACCGGCGGAGCTGCTGCATCACCTTGTGGACGCAGCTGCAGGTGCGTCCGTCCACAATGCCGGTGTCTTCGCAGAGCCTGCAGGTGAAGTGCGGCTCCAGTGCGTCGGCGGGACGGCCGCTGGAGGCCAGCAGGTCGGCCAGCTTTTTGCGGGCATCGGTGAGGGCCGCAGCGGCATCGGTGCGGTCCTTGCCCGCCGCACCGGCCAGTGCGCAGCGGATGCCCCGCACCCGCACCTCTTCTTCGGCGTGGCGCAGCCCGGGGACAGCGCCTCGGCCTCAGCGCGGGCGTCCTCCGCCTTGGCCCGTGCGTCTGACGACGGCGGGCGACGGTGCGCAGGGCTTCCTGATACAGTTCGTTTTTGGTACGCATAGTGTCTCCTTATGCCGGGGGTCACTCGGACTTTTTCTTGAGGGTGCGGCGGCGGGCAGCGTTCTTGAGGAAGTCGTTGCCGCTGGGGGTCTCGCGGTCCACCCGGATGTTCCGGCTGGCTCCGGCAGCGGCCACCGGAGTGCGCACATCGTGGATATTGCGCAGCCCCTTGGCGTTCCAGGTCTTGAGGATGCTGTTCCAGTACCACAGGTCGCGCTTCGGCCCGGCCTGCACAGCGGCCTCCTGCACCATGCATCGTCGTAGCCGTAGACCTCATACCACCGGGCGATGGCTTTCCGCCCACCGAGGGTGAGCTCGCTGTCCGGGATGCCCAGCAGGGAGGCAGCATACTGCTCCCGGGTCTGGCGGAGGGCCAGCAGCTTGAGGTGGGCGTCGGCCTGTTCGCCGGTCTCCACGCCCTCGGCCCGCCAGACCTTCAACTCGTGGAGGACGGCGGCCATCGTCCGCTTGCCCCGGCTGGCCACATAGGCCACGCAGAGCATGACGGTCTCGGGGGCAAAGCCCTCCTGCACGTAGAGGTTGACCAGCTTTTCCATCTCGCTGTGGGTCAGCGGGCGGCAAAGCCGGTCTGAGCGCAGTCGATGAGGCTCGAGATCATGGGGTCGGTGCGGCTTGCGGCGGCGATCTCCGCCCAGGTCATGGGGGCAGGGGCAGAGGGCTCTGCTCCCGGCGCGGCGTTCTCGTCATAGCGCTCGAGAAGCCCCGCACCGGCCCAGAAGGAGAGGGCGCTTTCGGCAGAGATGCGGCTGCGCAGTTTGAGGTCGGCACAAATTTTTTCGGGTCGGTGACGCCGGTGGCCAGCACATACAGCGCTACCCGGACGTTGTATTCCTCGGCGATGCCCAGCTTGGAAAAGATGAGCTGCGGCACCGGATGGTGTCGCCCCTGAGCTCTTTGAGACGGTATATCATTTGCTTTCCCCGCTTTCTGCTCCTCGCCCTTCGGCGGCGGTGACCAGGGCTCACAGTCCAGGATGGAGGGCCGCTGCTTCCAGAGCGCCAGGTCAGTGCTGTAGGCAGAGGACAGATACTCTGCCGCTGCGGCCCGGCCCTCGTCCGTCAGCGGAAAGACCATCTTCCGGCGCAGGGCGGGGTCTGTGCGGTCCAGCGCCCAGGGGTCGGGCCAGATGTCCACCGTGAGGATGGCTTCCTCTTTCTGTGCGCCCTCGCCGCCGTCCGGGTCCGGCACGCTGCGCTTGCCGGGCGAGAGCAGATAGCGCATCCCGTCTTCGCTGCCGCTGTATTGATTCTTGCACTTGAAATAGTGCAGAAGGGGTACAAAAATCATGACGTCCCTCTCAGTTTTAGACTTGCTGAAATGATAAGAGCGCTAATTCTTGACGAATCAGCGCTCTTTTTGTGGAGCAGGATACGGGACTCGAACCCGCCGCCTACTGCTTGGGAAGCAGTCGCTCTACCGGATGAGCTAACCCTGCGTTTACTCATTTATTGTAGCAAAGGACACGGGTTTTGTCAACCGCTTTTTGGCTCGATTTTGGTCGGAACCAGAAACTCCTCTGTCGGCAGCGTAGAAAATCAAATTTTACTTTATAGCAATTCAACTTTTTAATGCAGCAGCAACAGCGTTGAATTGCATATCGCAAAGATGCCGTCTCGATAGACACTATTTTTGAAAATTGCGATAAACAAAAAGGCCGCCGTTCTGCCCGCAGGAAATAAGGGCAGGACGGTGGTCTTTTGAACGGACTGTGAATTACAGCTCAGCCAGAGCGCGCTTGAGGTTCTGGGCGATCTGGTCAGGGCAGCTGGTGGGGCGGGGGCGCAGGTGGTGCCTTCCATGCGGGCGATGGCGTCCTCAGCCTTCATGCCCTTGAGCAGGCGGCTGATGCCCTTCAGGTTGCCGTTACAGCCGCCGATGACCTCGATGGACTCGATGGTGTGGTCATCGTTCAGCACGATGTGGGTCTCCTTGGAGCAGGTACCCTTGTTGGGGTAGCTGAAAGACTTGCTCATATTCAAACTTCCTCTCTTTATATCCGACTGACAGGCGAGCAGACTCGCGCAGTATCTTTATTATATCCTTGTCAGACGAGGAAGTCAATCTGGCCCGGTCACAGAGCGCCGCCCCGGCGCTTGCGGGCCAGTGCCTCGATGCGCGCGATCTGGTCGTCCTCGGTGACGCAGGCACCCACCGGGTGGGGCTTGCCGTGGTTCGCGCCGTGGAAGTCGCTGCCGCCGGTGACGATGAGGTCGTGCTTCTTGCAGAGCTCAGCGCACTCGGCCCTGTCCTCGGGGCTGTTGCGGGGGTGATGCACCTCGATGCCGTCGATGGCCCCTTCAGCCACCAGCTCCCGCAGCAGGGGCATACTCTTGTACACCGTCGGGTGGGCGAACACCACCACGCCCCGGCGGCCTTTGCCGTGGCCAGCACCTCCCGCACCGGAGGGTAAGTGGGGGAGTGGAGGCATTTGCCCCGCGGCTCCCAGCCGAACAGTTCGTGATAAAGCCGGTGTAGATGCCGTCGCACAGGCCCAGCTGCTGCAGTGCCTGCATGATGCCGCTCTTGAAGAGGACGCCGCTGTCCTGTGCATATTCCAGCGCCTGCTCGGTGCGGAACTGGGGGTACAGCGCCTCGATCTCCCGGCAGCTCTGCAGAGCGCACTCGTTGCGGCGCTGGCGCATGATGTCGCAGTGCCGGCGCAGGGCAGGGCAGTCGAGGTCGGGCCAGAAGGTCAGCAGGTGGACGCGGTGGCTGCGCTCGAAGTCGTAGCCGGTGAGCTCGGCGGCGGGGATGAGCCGCACGCCGTCCTGCACCGGGTGGTCGTAGGCGTACTGGGCGCTGAGTGTGGTATCGTGGTCAGAAAGAGCCAGAGCGCTCAGCCCCAGCCGCGCTGCCATCAGGGCAGGCGGTGGATGGGAACAGAGCCGTCAGAACAGGTGGAATGAGTATGAAGGTCGCCAGCCATAAGTTACTTTCCTCGATTTTTATAGATTTCTGCGATTAGTGTACCACAAAAATCATTGGGGAACAAGGGAGCCTTACACGGCCTTGCCGCCCACCGTGAGCGTGGAAGAACGGATGTGGTGGGTGAGAACGACTTCGGCGTCCTCGCCGCCCATGGCCAGCAGCTCGTCCAGCGAGAGGGTGGTGGAGCAGAGGATGGTCTGGAAGGTGATGGTCTCGATGCCCTCAGCCCGCAGCTGACGCAGCGCGGCCAGCGAGATGCGGAAGGAGGCTGTGAGCCGTCCGATGCAGACGGTGAGGGTATTGCCGCTCTGGGTGCTGATGGAGTCGATGACCGCGCCGCTCTTGTCGGTGACAGTCAGGCCGGGGAGGGGAAAGGCGGGTGCGGACGGGGCGGCAGAGCCGCCGTCAGAAGAGGAAGAAGAGTCCCCGGGGATAACAGGTCCTTCCGGCTCCACAGGGCGGGGGATAGAGACCTGCTTGGTTTCGCCATTAGCGTCGGTGGCGGTGACTTTTGCGCCCGGGCCCAGCTTGTCCTTGATGGTGTCGAGGTCGAGCTCCCTGCCGTTCTGTGAGAGGCCTTGCCATTGGGACTACCAGCCTTGGCGGTCAGCTCGAGCTGCCCGACAGATCGATGTCGTTGCTGTGGATGCTGTCGCCGCCGGAGATGGTGCCGCTTTCGCCGTTGGCAGTGACCGTACTACCGCCGGAGATGGTGACGTCGCCGCTGTCGCTGTAGATGCCGTCGCCGCCGGAGATGTTGCCGCTTCCGCCATTGGCCGTGACCGTACCGCCGGAGACGGCGACACGGTCGAAGCTGGAGATGCCGCTGCCGCCGTTGTAATCGCCGTTGCCGCCAGTGGCTTTGACCGTACCGCCGGAGATGGTGACGCCGCCGCTGTCGCTGCAGATGCCGCGGCCGCCGAGGCCATTACTGCCCGTGCTACCGCCTCCGGTGGCAGTGACCGTACCACCGGAGATGGTGAGGTCTTTGCTGAAGATGCCGTCGCCGCCGTCTTCGCCGCTGCCGCCTTTGGCCGTCAGGCTGTCAGTTTCGCCGCCGGTGATGGTGAGGCTGCCGCTGCTGGAGATGCCGCTGCTGCCGTTACCACCGGTGAGATGGTTGTCGCCATCCAGCTTAATCGTGGTATTGCCGCTGCCGGTCACGCTTACGGCGGCTTTGTTCCGGCTGCTGGTGTCGATGTTCACATCCTTGAGTGTGACCTCGACCTTATCGTTCTTATCGTTGGTCTCGATGGTCACGGTGTTGGAAGAAGCTTTGGCCTCACGATTTGTGATGATGGTGTCGGTGTCTTCCACCTCCTGATTCGCCCCCTGTGAGACTTTGTTTGTCCCTTTGGTCTCGCCTGCCTTCACGGTGATGTCACCATCCTCGATGTACCATGTCTTTGCAAAGGCCGGGGCGGCAAGGGTGGTGAGCATTGCGGCGGTCAGGATAAACGCCGCTGCCCGCTGAGAGGCCGGACGGGGTGAATCAATACCACCCCCCCGTATGTAGGGGGTGACCCAGAACACGCATCGCAAGCTTACGATAAGACAGCATACAAAAACCTCCTTTGGATGTTGAAAAAATATGGACGTTCGATTGATACAATTATAGCATTTCTGGGGGGAGTCAAGCAAGCAAAACTGCATGAAATGCTGCTTTTCGTGCGTGAATGACAAAAAAACTATGAAAAAAGCCGGGTTTTGCTTTTCTGCACAAGGTATGGTATACTGGAAAAGAAAAATCAGCCAACCCGGCGGGAAAAAGGAGAAACGGAAACATGAAAACGAAATTTGGCATCGTGGGCTGTGGTTTCCTCGGCAATATCGTGGCCGACGCATGGGAGAAGGGCCTGCTGGAAGACTACGAGCCGGTGGCCGTCTGGTACGCAAAGGCGCGAGTGGACGGATGCGGTAAGCCGCAGCCAAAAACGAAAAGGTCGCTGTGTCGGAGAAGGCATGAAAAAGTACAAAGATAGGGGAGAGTGCTTCGATGGACTATATCAGAGTTACCAAAGAAAACATCGACAGGGAACACATCTGTTGTGCCATGTCCGGCAAACAGAGCCTTGCCAAAAAAGAATGGCTCAAGCAGCGCTTTGAGGAGGGACTTGTTTTTTACCGCAGTGCAGAGCGCGGCAAATGCTTTATCGAGTACATCCCGGCAGAAAACGCATGGGTACCCATTGATGCAGCAGGCTGGCTTTATATCAACTGTCTGTGGGTCTCCGGTTCCCTGAAAGGTCACGGCTATTCCAGCGAGCTGCTGGAAGAATGCCTTCGGGATGCCAAGGCGCAGGGCAAAAACGGCGTTTGCATCCTGTGTGCCGAGGGGCGCAAACGGGATTATCTCGCCGACTCCAAGTTTTTGACCCATAAGGCTTCAAGGTCTCAGACATCTCCGATTGCGGCATCAACCTCATGTATCTGCCCCTTGCAGAGAATGCCCGGCCGCCAAAATTCAAGGACTGTGCCAAGCATCCCAAGGTGGAGGAAAACGGCTTTGTCCTCTACTATACCGACCAGTGCCCCTACACCTATTATTGGGTGCCAAAGGTGCAGGAGGCTGCAAAGGAACATGGGATCCCGTTCAAAACCATCCACATCACCGAGAAAGAGACGGCCCAGAATGTGCCTGCACCTGTCACAACATACGCATTGTTCCGGGATGGGAAGTTTGTGACCCAGAGCATCCAGTCGGACAAGAAATTTTTGAAATTGGCGGCAGAATAATTGAATCAGGCAAGACGCCGGACGCTCAGACGCAGTGCAGCCCATAGAATGGGGGGGGGCGCTGCGTTTTTTGGAGGATTTTATATGGAAGAAATTGTTGTATATGTTCACGGAAAGGGCGGTTCGGCACAAGAGGCCGAGCATTATAAAGCCCTATTCCTGATTGTGAAGTAATTGGTTTCGACTACCACGCACAATCTCCATGGGAAGCCACGGAGGAATTTTCCGGATTTTTTACGGCAGTGCGGAAACGCTGCGGGAAGCTCACACTGGTGGCAAATAGCATTGGTGCGTTTTTATCTTTGTCCTCGTTGAATGATAAATTGGTGGATACCGCTTATTTTATTTCTCCAGTAGTCGATATGGAGCAACTGATTTGCAACATGATGCAATGGGCTGACATCTCCGAAGCAGAACTTGCAGAGAAACTGGAAATTCCCACAACATTTGGAGAAACGCTGTCGTGGAAATATCTCTGCTATGTCCGAGAGCATCCGATTCCGTGGAAAATCCCTACCCGCATTTTGTATGGGGAAAAGGATGCTCTGACCTCCATGGAAACCATAAAAGCCTTTGCGGAAAAGAACAACGCAGAGCTGACCGTTATGCCGGGCGGAGAGCATTGGTTTCATACGAAAGAGCAGATGCAATTTTTAGATAACTGGATAAAGAACAGGAGACCCTGCAATGAAACAGAAAATAAGGACGGCTTCGCTTCTCCTGCTTATAGTTCTGGGAACCGGGCTGGCAGCTTGCCCTGCCTGCAGCAGGGCAGTGCTGTTCGAATCCCTCTGGGTCACAAAGCCGGCGTGTGACTCATGTGTACGCAAAAGAAAAGCAGCAGCGTTAAAATTACGCTGCTGCTAAAAGTGGACCTAGAGGGATTCGAACCCTTGACCTCTCGGATGCGAACCGAACGCTCTCCCAGCTGAGCTATAGGCCCATATTTGTTTTTCGGAACGAGAACAGTGTAACTCTTTTAGAAGGATTTGTCAAGGACTTTTCACCCGGGCGGCCTGCGGGGAACGTCCGGGTGGATCGGCCGCGCCGTTTTTAAAAAACGACAGATCCTTTCGTAAAAATAACAGTGGCTCTCAGAGAAAAAGCGTGCTACAATAATGCTGAGACTTTCGTACATGAAAAGTCTATCACCCAAAGTCAGGAGGACAACGGTTATGGAATTTACTAAGGTCGTTGCAGAGCGTTATTCCTGCAAGAATTTCAGCACACGTAAGGTAGAAGCCGAGAAGCTGACGGAGATCCTGGAGGCGGGGCGGCTGGCCCCGACTGCCAAGAATTTTCAGGAGCAGCGCATCTATGTGCTGCAGTCGGAAGAAAGCCTGGCGAAGCTCGACAAGGTGACGCCCTGCCGCTATGGCGCGCCTACCTGCCTCGTCGTGGCCTTCGATAAAAACAGCGTCTTTCCTTATCCCGGCGGAAAGCGGGACTCCGGCGTGGAGGATGCCGCCATCGTGGCGACCCACCTGATGCTGGCCGCCGCCAACGCAGGTGTGGACAGCTGCTGGCTCAACTTCTTCGACCCGGATGAGCTGGCCAAGGAGCTGGGCCTGCCGGAAAATGAAGAGGTCCTGATGATCCTCGACCTCGGCTATGCCGCAGAGGGCGCAGGGCCGCTGGCAAACCACGGCTCGAGAAAGCCCCTGTCCGAGACGGTCACATACCTGTAATACCAAAAACACCCGGAGATGCCTCCGGGCGTTTTTGCGTTATTGTCCGACGATTCGCCAGTGTTCGGGCCTGTTGTAATCGGTGGTCACGCCGTCGTCGGTATACATCCGGTAGGGCGCAGGCTGGCCGTCGGGCGCGAAGCGCCAGAAGGTGAGGGCCGTATCGTCCAGCTGGGCGGTGTTGGCGGCGGGCTGTGCCACCGGTACGGTGTGGCCCGGACGGATGAAGAGCAGCACCTCGCCAAGTTCGCAGGGCAGATAGTGCCGCCCGGCGGGCAGAACTTCCTCATCGTAGTCGGAGACGCTGCGCAGACGCAGCATCTTCATCCCCTCAGGCAGATAGACCGTCCGGCCATGGGCGTTCTGGGTGTGGACGGGTGCGACCATCAGGCCCTCGCCAAGAAGCAGCTGGTCGTCCACCTCCCGGGCGTCGGGGTCGGCAGGGTAGTCAAAAGCCAAAGGCCGGAAGTAAGGTGCGTCCTCGAGCGCGGCCTTCATGAACTCACTGTAGAGGTAGGGCAGGAGGGCATACCGCAGATCCAGCATATTGCGGATGGCGGGCAGAACATCGGTAAAGCGGTAAAATTCCTGCTCCCGGCTCTCAGCGTCGGCGTGATTGCGCATGAGAGGGGTGAACAATCCGAACTCGAGCCAGCGGAGCGCTAGATCGGGGGTGGTGTCCTCACTGAAGCCGCACAAATCGGCACCGCTGTAGAGGAAGCCGCACATCTGGACGGCAGGCATCATCTGGATGTTGGCCAGCAGCTGGCTCCACGAGGAGTGGTTGTCGCCCAGCCAGATCCCGCCCCACCGGTGGCGCCGATGATGCTGCTGCGGCAGTAGAGCAGGGTGCGCTGGCCGGGACGCAGGGTCTGGAACGCCTCGCCGGCAGCACGGGTCATGCAGCCGCCGTAGAGGTTGTGGACGCGGTCGTGGCGCACCCGCCCGGCAGCGGTATCGTGGTAGAAACTGCGGTAGTCCTCGGGGGCATTCATCAGCTATCACCGACGCGTACCAGCCGAAGAAATCGTTCTGGTCGAGGTTATCCTTCCGGCTCAGGGCGGCGGCATTCTCGAAGAAGGCTTTCAGCCGCTCAGGGGAGTAGAAGAGGGCAGGCTCGTTCATGTCGTTCCAGAAACCCTCGATGCCGAGGTCGGTGAGCACCTTGTACTGCCTGCCGAACCACGCCCGGGCCTCGGGACGGAGAAAGTCGGTGAAGTAGGCCTTGCCGGGCCAGACCGCCGCCACAAAGGGCGTGCCGTCTTCTTTGGTGCAGAAATAGCCCTTCTCGAGGCCCTCGCGGCAGACGGGGTCATTGTCATCGCAGCGGATGCCTGCGTCGATGATAGGGACGAGCCGGATGCCCTCGGCTTTCAGGTCGGCGGTAAGTTTTCCGAGGTCGGGGAAGCGGGCCTTGTCGATGGTGAAATCAGCGTAGGACTGCATGTAATCAATGTCCATGCAGATCATGTCCAGCGGCAGACCGTTGGCCTTGTACTGCGCGGCCGCCTCCCGGATGTCGGCCTCGGTCTTGTAGCCGAAGCGGCTCTGGGCCAGACCGAACGCCCACTTGGGCGGGATATAGCTGGGGCCGATGAGCTGCCGGAACTCCTTTGCAACCGCTGCCGCTGTAGGGGCTGTGATGAGGCAGAGCGCATAGTTCGGCTCTGCCGTGGCGAAGCGGAGGGTGTCGTGGCGGGTATAGCCGATGTCGTAGCTCACTTTGCCCGGGAAATCGACGAAGATGCCGATGCATCCGCTGCCGTCGGCAGGGGAGATGAGCAGGAAATTGTGGGCGGCGTAGTAGGAAAGCCGGTTTTCGCCGTGCTCACTCTCGTCGGTGTTGTTCGTCTCGTAGTGCCAGCCGCGCTTGTTGAGGCCCCGGGGCATCTCGCCCAAGCCATAGACGATGTCCTTCTCCTGCATGACATACTGCCAGCCATCGCCGTCCGGTGTCAGGTAAGGCACGGGGCCGGTCTCGGCGGGCAGGTCCAGCACGACGCTCTCGGTGGGAAAAGGCTTCCCGATGACAAAACGCTGTATCATAAACAGAGTGCTCCTCTCAGATGATCTTATGTCTATGGTACGCCGTCCGGCCCGGCGGGGCAAGAGAGAAAACCGTCAGAACGATACAACAAAACCAGCATTTTCGCCCGGGAATGCGGCCCGGGGCTTGTTTGGGCAGGGGAAAATGGTATATAATAAGAATATTCTAGGAATAAAAGGGAGAACCATCATGTATCAAAAAGGAATCAAGCGGCTGCTGGACGTGGTGCTGTCGGCCTGCGGGCTGCTGGTGCTGTCGCCGCTGCTGCTTTTGCTCTGCCTTGCTATCAAGCTGGACTCGCCGGGGCCGGTGTTCTTCAAGCAGAAGCGGGTGGGCATCCATAAGAGCTATTTCGACATCCTGAAATTCCGCACCATGCGCATCGACACCCCCCACGACATGCCCACCCATCTGCTCCACGACCCGGAGCAGTATATCACCCGGGTGGGCCGTTTCCTGCGCAAGACCAGTCTGGACGAGCTGCCCCAGCTGTGGAATATCCTTGTGGGCGATATGGCAGTCATCGGTCCGCGCCCGGCCCTCTGGAATCAGTACGACCTGCTGGCCGAGCGGGACAAGTACGGCGCAAACGACGTCCGCCCCGGCCTGACCGGCTGGGCGCAGATCCATGGCCGCGACGAGCTGGAGATCACGGAGAAAGCGAAGCTCGACGGCTGGTATGTGGAGCATATGAGCTTCTGGCTGGACGTCAAATGCTTCTTCGGCACCATCAGGGCTGTGGCCGACCACGACGGCGTGGTGGAGGGCGGCACCGGGACGCTGCACGAAGAAGAGAAAAATGACCATAAATAAGAGAAACATAACATGCTGAATGAACTGTATCACTTTGCGACTCCATGGGCAAAGGCGACGAAACGCCAGATCAAGGTGAACCGGATGCTTGGAGTGGCGGCGAATGCCCTTTATCCGATATATTGTGCATGGAGTCCGCTCCCGAAGCAGAGAACAACGCAGGGCGAAAGGATGGTGGTATCTCTGACCACCTTCCGCTCCGAATCGGGAAAGTCCATCTGACGATCCAGAGCATCCTGCGGCAGAGCCGTCCGGCGGACCGTATCCTGCTCTGGCTGTCCAAGGAGGAATTTCCGGAGGAAGCACAGCTCCCGGCAAACCTGCTCCGCCTGAAAGAAAAGGGACTGGACATCCGCTTCTGCGACAATATCCGCTCCTTTAAAAAGGTGTTCTACACCGCGCAGGAATTTGAAAATGATGTGATCGTTACGGCGGATGATGATGCGCTCTACCCGGAAAACTGGCTGGAAGGGCTGTGGGATACCCACGAAAAGTATCCGGGCTGCGTGTGCTGTTACCGCGCGCATGGGATCACGTTTGAAGGCGGAAGGGTGGCGCCTTATCAGGAGTGGTACGCTTGTCGCCAGACAAAAAAGGACCTTCGGAAGCACTTTTTCCGGTGGGCGTTGGAGGGGTGTTGTATCCTGCAGGCTATTTCGGCGGCATCGAGTTCGACAGCGGGAAGATTATGGAGCTGTGCCCGACGGCGGACGATATGTGGCTCAAGATCGTGGGAGCGCAGAAAAGGATCCCGGCAGTGAAGGTGAGCACCAACTCGAAGGAGTGGTTCACCATCCGGAACAGCCAGCGCCAGTGCCTGATGTCGGTCAACACCGCCGGAAGGATGCGGAACGATGAAGCACTTCAGAACCTGATGGGATATTATCACGTTACAGCGGAGATGCTGGGCGGCACATCAACAGAGCAGAAAGGCAAAGGATAAAAGATGGCGGACAGAACAGATGTGAAGATCAGCGTGATCGTACCGGTCTACAATGTAGAAAAAGAACTCCCCCGCTGCATCGAGAGCTCCTGACACAGACGTATCCGAATTTTGAGCTGCTCCTGATAAACGATGGCTCATCGGATGGCAGCCCTGAGATCATGGAGAGATACGCGGAGAAGGACCTGCGCATCCGCACCCTGCATAAGAAAAATGGCGGGGTGTCCTCAGCACGCAACAGGGGGCTGGAACAGGCAAAAGGCGAATATGTGTGCTTTGTGGATGCGGACGATGCAGTGGCTCCGCAATATATGGAATGGCTGTATCTGGCCCTCCGGCAGAGCGGAGAGGCGGTTGCGATCTGCAGGGATGTGCGGGTGAATGATTTTGAAAAAGAGGTCCCCTTCAAGGCCCTCCCGGAAAAAATGCCGGAAACAGAGCGGATGGATCTGAGGCAATATACATTCTGGGATGAAATGGGTGCCTGTGGTGCTGTAGAGGATGATGAAGACTGAATCTCTTCGTGATATTCGGTTCGATGAGGAGCTTTCGATCGGAGAAGATGCGCTGTTTATGGCAAAGGCACTTCTGAAGGCGGAGGATACATTTATCTGCCGTGCGGCCTGTACGCATACTATATGCGGGATGGCTCGGCGCTCCACCAGGAGGCATTCAAGCCAAAGCAGTTCAGCGAGATAACGGCATGGGAAAGAATTTATGCACTGATCCGGGAGCAGAGGAGACCCGGGGAAGAAAGGATGGAACGAACAGCCGAGGAACGGCTGGCAGTGGTCTGCGCCCATGTATATTACCGGATGGCGGGCAGCGACCATGCCGATCCGGAGCTGCAAGCAAGATCGTGCGGATGGCGCGAGAGCACTGGCGGGCGGCCTTGCGCGTCCCGAACAGCAAGAAGCGTGAAAAGAGCAAGCTCTGGATGCTGATCTGCTGCCCGGCGGCGGGACGCTGGATGTGGAGGCTGGGAAAAAAGCTGAAACAGGGATGAGCCGGAGCATCTTGAGAAACGAAGTGGTTTTGTCTTGATTTATGTCGGAAATGTTATATAATAAAACAGTATACAAGACACAAAAGGAGGATTTCCATGGAACGCACCTATATCAATGAGGTACAAAAGGAAATTGGCAGCACGGTCAAGGTGCAGGGCTTTATCGAGAACCTGCGCAACAGCAAATATATGGCCTTCATCGTGCTGAAGGATATTACCGGCAAACTTCAGATCACCGTCGAGAAGGAGGACCACCCCGAGCTGGTGGACACCATCGACAAGCTGACCCCGGACTCTGTCATCACCGTCACCGGCAAGGTGATGGAGAACGACTACGTCAAGATGGGCGGCATCGAGATGATCCCCGAGGCCATCGAGATCGAGAGCGTCGCCGACGCGCTGCCCATCGTCCGCAAGGAGATCGCCGCCACCAAGAAGAAGAAGGCTGTGGAGCGTTCCAGCATCGACCAGCGCATCGACTATCGCTGGATCGACCTGCGCACCGATGAGAACCAGCTGATGTTCAAGGCACAGAGCTGCTTCGTCAACGCCATGCGTCAGTTCCTGCTCGAGCGCAGCTTCATCGAGATCCACACCCCGAAGCTCATCGCTGCCGCCAGCGAGAGCGGCTCTGAGGTGTTCAAGGTGGACTACTTCGACCGCAACGCCTATCTGGCCCAGAGCCCTCAGTTCTATAAGCAGATGGCCATGGCCGCCGGCTTCGAGCGCATCTTTGAGACCGGCCCTGTCTTCCGCGCGGAGAAGAGCTACACCAACAAGCACTCCACCGAGTTCTCCGGCTTTGACCTCGAGTTCAGCTACATCACCTCCTACAAGGACGTCATGAAGATGGAGGAAGAGCTTCTGACTGCCGGCCTGAAGGCCGTCAAGGAGCAGTACGGCGAGCAGATCAAGGAGCTGTTTGGTCTGGAAGTCGTCGTCCCCACCACGCCGTTCCCTGTGGTCAAGCTGGCCGACCTGTACAAGGCTCTGGAAGAGGAGTTCGGCTACACGGTCGATGAGAGCGAGAAGGCGACCTGACCACCGAGGCCGAGCGCCTGAGCTACGACTGGGTCAAGAAGCACTACGGCCACGAGTTCCTGTTCATCACCGACTACTCCGCCGAGAAGCGTGCTTTCTACCACATGCGCGACGAGAACGGCGTGCCGCAGGGCTACGACCTCATCTGGCGCGGCGTGGAGATCACCACCGGCGCACAGCGTGAGCATCGCTACGACGTGCTGAAGAAGCAGGCAGAGGAGAAGGGCCTGGCCGATGATGTCAAGTTCTATCTGGAGTTCTTCCAGTACGGCTGCCCTCCGCACGGCGGCTTCGGTCTGGGCATCGACCGTCTGACCATGCTGCTCTGCGGCCAGTCCATCAAGGACGCCGAGTTCCTGTTCCGCGGCCCCAACCGTCTGACTCCGTAACCTCTTTAAGGCTCTCCCTTTGGGAGAGCTGGCGCGCAAGCGCCTGAGAGGCAAGGATGCCGACGGAAAATCGCAGACGCGGCGATAGTATCGCTCTGACAAAGAGCCTGCTTATCGCTGTGCGGAAACTCTTTTATACCGGGCTCGCCCTCTCCGTCACCTTCGGTGACACCTCTCCCAAGGGGAGAGGCTTACAGCAACAATAAAAGCCAGCGCACATTCCGTGCGCTGGCTTTTCTGCATCTTACAGCTTACTGGATGCCGGTGACCTTGTAGTCCTGTGCCTCGACGGCGTTCTTGAGCACGTCGTCGGCGACCTCGGCGTTCAGGGTGACGATGGCGGTGCCGGCCTCGTGGCTCACGACAGCCTCGTCCACCTCGGGCAGGGCTTCCAGAGCCTTCTTCACGCGGGCTTCGCAGTGGCCGCACATCATGCCTTCCACTTTCAGGGTCTTCTTCATGGTATTATCCTCCGTTTTGACTTCGGGCGCTTCGGCGTCCGATTTTTTGTTATTTTCAGCCGCAGACTGCACCGGGGCAGCGGCGGGAGAAGCGATTTTGTGGTCGTGCCTGGTGCTGTGCAGATCGAACAGGTTCAGCCGCAGGGCGTTGCTCACGACGCAGAAGCTGGACAGGCTCATGGCAGCAGCACCGAACATGGGGTTCAGGGTCAGGCCGAAGGGGATGAACAGACCAGCCGCCAGCGGGATGCCGATGATGTTGTAGATGAACGCCCAGAACAGGTTCTCGTGGATGTTCCGCAGGGTGGCGCGGCTGAGGCGGATGGCCGCAGGCACGTCCGAGAGCTTCGAGTTCATCAGCACGACGTCGGCGGCGTCAATGGCCACGTCGGTGCCTGCGCCGATGGCGATGCCGGTGTCGGCACGGGTGAGGGCGGGGGCGTCGTTGATGCCGTCGCCCACCATGGCCACCTTGCCGCTGGCCTGTAGCTGGCGGATGACGGCTCCTTGCCGTCGGGCAGGACGCCCGCGATGACCTCGTCCACGCCCGCCTGCCTGCCGATGGCGTCGGCGGTGCGCTGGTTGTCGCCGGTGAGCATCACGACCCGGATGCCCATGTTCTGCAGCTGACGGATGGCTTCGGGGCTGTCCTCTTTGATGGTGTCGGCCACGGCGATAACGCCCAGCAGACGGCCTGCGCCGCCGAAGAAGAGGGGAGTCTTGCCCTCGGCGGCCAGCTTCTCAGCCTGCTGTGCCAGTGCGGCGGGCAGGGTGAGCTTGGTCTGGATGAAGGCGGCATTGCCGGCATAGATGTCCATGCCGTCCAGCTTGGCCGCCAGACCATTGCCCGGCAGGGCCGCGAAGTCAGTGACTTCCGGGGGAGTGATGGCCTTTGCCTCGCGTCGGCAAGAACTGCCTTTGCCAGAGGGTGCTCGCTGCGGCTTTCCAGCGCGGCGGCCAGCGTCAGCAGCTCCGTCTCGGTGACGCCCTCAGCGGGCAGCAGGTCGGTGACGCGGGGTGCGCCCTCGGTGATGGTGCCGGTCTTGTCCAGCGCCACGATCTGGGTGCGGCCTGCGGCTTCCAGCGAGGCGGCAGTCTTGAAGAGGATGCCGTTCTTGGCGCCGAGGCCATTGCCCACCATAATAGCCACAGGTGTTGCAAGGCCCAGTGCGCAGGGGCAGCTGATGACCAGCACGGAGATGCCGCGGGCCAGCGCATAGCCCAGCTCATGGCCCAGCAGCAGCCAGACGATGGTGGTGACGACGGCAATGGAGATGACCGCCGGGACGAAGAAGCCCGACACGGTGTCGGCGATTTTGGCGATAGGGGCTTTGGTGGCGGCGGCATCGCTGACCATCTTGATGATCTGAGCCAGCGTGGTATCCTCGCCGACGCGGGTAGCCTCGCAGCGGAGGAAGCCCGACTGGTTGGTGGTGGCGGCGCTGACTTTGTCGCCGACGGCCTTGTCCACCGGGATGCTCTCGCCGGTCAGGGCGCTCTCGTTGACTGCGCTGGTGCCTTCCAGCACTACGCCGTCCACCGGGATATTCTCGCCGGGGCGGACCACAAAGACGTCGCCCTTCTGCACGTCGGCGATGGCCACGGTCACTTCCGCGCCGTCCCGCACCAGCGTGGCGGTCTTGGGGGCCAGCTTCATCAGGCTCTTGAGGCGTCGGTGGTCTTGCCCTTGGAGCGGGCTTCCAGCATCTTGCCCACCGTGATAAGGGTCAGGATCATGGCGGCAGACTCGAAGTAGAACTCCATCATATAGTGCATGACCAGCTCGTCGCTGCCGTCCACCTGAGCGCGGGTCATGGCGAAGAGGGCGTAAGTGCTCCACACGAAGCTTGCCATGGAGCCGAGGGCCACCAGCGTATCCATGTTGGGTGCGCCGTGGATGAGGCCCTTGAAGCCGTTGATGAAGAACTTCTGGTTGATGACCATGACGATGCCCGCCAGCAGCAGCTGGACGAGGCCCATAGCGACGTGGTTGCCGTCGAACCAGTGGGGCAGGGGCCAGCCCCACATCATGTGGCCCATGGAGAAGTACATCAGCACCAGCAGGAAGCCCAGCGAGGCGATGAGGCGGCGCTTGAGCTTCGGTGTCTCGTGGTCGGCCAGTGCATCGAGGTCGGCGCTGGCGTCCGAAGCCTTCCTGGCAGAGGCATTCTTCGGGCTTGCGCCGTAGCCTGCCTCCTGCACAGCCGAGAGGATGGCGGCAGGGGAGGCTGTGCCTTCCACGCCCATGGAGTTTGTCAGAAGGCTCACCGAGCAGCTCGTGACGCCCGGCACCTTCTTCACGGCCTTTTCCACCCGGGCAGAGCAGGCCGCGCAGCTCATGCCCGTGACATTGTATTGTTCCATTGCGGATTCCTTTCCCTCTTATAGGATGCCCGGAACGGGATCATTTCATGAGCCGGGGCAGCAGCTGCAGCAGTTCGTCCAGCTTCTGCGTCCCGCCGGCTCTCAAATCGTCGGCCACGCAGGTGCGGACGTGCTGGCTCAGCAGCTCTTTGGAAAAGCCGTTCAGTGCAGCGTTCACCGCAGCACCTGCACCAGAATATCGGCGCAGTAGACGTCCTTGTCCAGCATCGCGTGGATGCCGCGCACCTGGCCCTCGATGCGGCTCAGCCGGTTGGCGAGGGCGCGGTACTCCTCAGGGGTACGGTCCTTGTGGCGGCAGCAGGAGGGGGCAGTGTCCTTTTCGGCAGGCTCAGCGGCGCAGCAGCAGGGCTTTTTTCAGCATCAGTCATAGCAGATGACTCCTTTCCGGGTGTATCAGTGTGAAGAGGAAACGTACCCTGTGGGGGTAAATCTCCTGATATTTTGATTTTACCACTTGGGGGTATCTGTTTCAAGTGGGTAGAATACGCTAACTGTGAAAACTTTGTGAAAATAAAAATCCCGAAATGCAGAAACGGGAGCCTCCCGGTGAAGGAAAGCTCCCGTTTCTGTTTAGGATAGGAAAGAGAATGTCATAAATAGGGGGAGGGGGTCACAGGTTGGTGTAACCCATCAGATAGCGGTCCACCTCGGCGGCGCAGTCGCGGCCCTCCCGCAGGCCCCAGACCACGAGGCTCTGGCCCCGGCGCATATCGCCGCAGACAAAGACCTTGTCCACATTGGTGCGGAAGCCGTGGTCGGCCACATTGCCCCGGGCGTCCGCTCCACGCCGAACGCCTCGGCCACATAGTCCTCGCAGCCCACGAAACCGGCGGCGATAAAGCCAGCTGGCAGTCGTAGGTGAACTCTTCGCCGGTGGGTACCATGCTGGTACGGCCGGTGTCGGGGTCACGCTGGGGCTTGAGATAGGAGATGACCGCGCCGGTCAGGCTGCCGGCGTCGTCCTTCAGAAACTCTTTGACGGTGGTCTGGTAGACGCGGGGGTCTTTGCCGAACTTGGCGAGGCACTCAGTCTGGCCGTAGTCCACCTTCAGCACCTTGGGCCACTCGGGCCAGGGGTTATTCGCGGCCCGCTCTTTCGGGGGCTGGGGCATCATTTCCAGTGCTACGAGGTCGGTGCAGCCCTGCCGCAGGGCGGTACCCTGACAGTCGTTGCCGGTGTCGCCGCCGCCGATGACGAGGACATTCCTGCCTGCCGCGTTGATGGCCCTGCCGTCGGCAAACTTGCTGTCCAGCAGACTTCTGGTCACGCTGGTGAGGTAGTCCACCGCGAGGTAAACTCCCTTCGCGTCGCGGCCCGGGACGTTCAAATCGCGGGCTTTCTTGGCACCGCAGCAGAGCACGATGGCGTCATAGCTGTTCAAAATCTCAGCGGCATCCACAGCCCCGCCCACATCCATATTGGTGCGGAACTCAACGCCTTCGGCCTGCATGATCTTGATGCGGCGCTCGATGACGGATTTGTCCAGCTTCATGTTGGGGATGCCGTACATCAGCAGACCGCCCACCCGGTCAGCACGCTCGAAGACGGTGACGGCATGACCCCGGATGTTGAGGTATTCGGCTACCGACAGGCCCGAAGGGCCGCTTCCGATGACGGCCACGCTCTTGCCGGTGCGGGCCGGAGGCGGGGCGGCATGGAGCCAGCCCTTGGCGTAGCCCGTCTCCACGATGGCGTGTTCGTTCTCCCGGACAGTGACGCTGCTGCCGGTGACGTCGCCGCAGGTGCAGGCGGCCTCACACAGGGCAGGGCAGACCCGGCTCGTGAATTCCGGGAAACGGTTGGTGGTGCGCAGGCGGCGGAGTGCCAGTTCCCACTTGCCCTGATAGACCAAATCGTTCCACTCGGGGATGAGGTTGTTCAGCGGGCAGCCGGAGGCCATGCCGCCGATCATCATGCCCGCCTGGCAGAAGGGAACGCCGCAGTCCATGCAGCGGGCTGCCTGGGTCTGCTGCTCCTCCCGGGAGAGCCAGATGTGAAATTCGTTAAAGTTTTCAATGCGCTCCAGCGGCGGAACATCCGTGCTGGTCTTGCGCGTGTAATCCATAAAACCAGTGAGTTTTGCCATGATGTTCCCCTCCTTACTTGTTCTTCTGCACGGCGTAGAATGCTTCGATCTGCGCCTGCTCGCCGTCGAGTCCGCGCTCTTCCATCGAGGCGATGACCCGCAGCATATGGTCGTAATCGTAGGGGAGGACTTTCTTGAACTTGGGTAGGAACTCGCTGAAATCGTCCAGGATCTCCTTGCCGCGGGGCGAGCCGGTCAGCTCGACGTGCTCCCGGATGAGCTCTTTCAGGGTGGCGACGTCGTACTTGTGCTCCACCGGCTCGAGGCTGACGGTCTCCTTGTTCACCCGCTGGTAGAAATCCCAGTTCTCATCCAGCACATAGGCGATGCCGCCGGTCATGCCGGCTGCAAAGTTTTGCCGGTCTGGCCCAGAACGACGACGGTGCCGCCGGTCATGTACTCGCAGCCGTGGTCGCCCACGCCCTCGACGACGGCCACAGCGCCCGAGTTGCGGACGCAGAAGCGCTCACCGGCCACACCGGAAACAAAGGCTTTGCCGCTGGTGGCACCGTAGAGTGCCACGTTGCCGATGATGATGTTCTCTTCGGGTTTGAAGGTGATGCCTCGGGCGGGCGGACGACGAGCTTGCCGCCGGAGAGGCCCTTGCCCATGTAGTCGTTGCAGTCACCGGTCAGCTCCAGCGTCAGACCCTTGGGAATGAATGCGCCGAAGCTCTGGCCGCCTGCACCGGTGCAGTGGACGGTGTAGACGTCATCGGGCAGGTCGCTGCCGTACTTGCGGGTGATCTCGCTGCCGAAGATGGCACCAAAGGCGCGGTCGGTGTTGGAGACATCCAGCTTCACGCTCTGGGGGGTCTTGCTGCTGAGCTTGAATTTCTTCATCAGCACCTTCATGTCCAGAGTGTCTTCCAGATGGAAGTCGTAGGTGTCTTCCTTCTGGAAGTGGACATTGCTGTTGACGATGGCAGGGTTGTGCAGGATGCAGTCGAGGTCCATCTTGGACATCCGGCTGTCGGCAGGGGCAGACTTGACATGGAGCAGGTCGGTGCGGCCCACCAGCTCGTCAATGGTACGGATGCCCAGCTTTGCCATGTATTCGCGCAGCTCCTGCGCCACGAAGGTCAGGTAGTTGATGATATACTCGGGCTTGCCGCGGAAGTGCTTGCGCAGCTCGGGGTTCTGGGTGCAGATGCCCATGGGGCAGGTGTCGAGGTTGCAGACACGCATCATGACGCAGCCCATGGTCATCAGCAGAGAGGTGCCGAAGCCGAACTCCTCAGCGCCCAGCATACAGCTGATGGCCACATCGCGGCCGGAGAGCAGCTTGGAGTCGCTCTCGATGCGCACACGGGTGCGCAGGCCGTTGAGGATCAGGGTCTGGTGGGTCTCGGCGATGCCAAGCTCCCAGGCAGACCGGCATCTTTGATGGAGTTGCGGGGCGCTGCGCCCGTGCCGCCGTCGTAGCCGGAGACGAGGATGACCTGTGCGCCGCCCTTGGCGACACCGGCAGCGATGGTGCCGACGCCGGCCTCACTGACCAGCTTGACGTTGATGTTGGCGTGGCGGTTGGCATTCTTGAGGTCGTAGATAAGCTCTGCAAGGTCTTCGATGGAGTAGATGTCGTGGTGCGGCGGGGGAGAGATGAGGCCGACACCGGTAGTGCTGTGGCGGGTCTTGGCGATCCACGGATAGACTTTTGCACCGGGCAGATTGCCGCCCTCGCCGGGCTTTGCGCCCTGTGCCAGCTTGATTTGGATCTCCTCCGCGCTCACCAGATACTTGCTGGTGACGCCGAAGCGGGCGGAAGCCACCTGCTTGATCTTGGAATTGCTCTCGCTGTGGTAGCGCTCTTCGGGCTCGCCGCCCTCGCCGGTGTTGCTCCGGCCGCCGAGGCGGTTCAGCGCGATGGCGATGGTCTCGTGGGCCTCGCTGCTCAGTGCGCCGTAGCTCATGGCAGCGGCCTTGAACCGCTTGACGATGGAGCTCACCGACTCCACCTCGTCCAGCGGGATGCCGCCGTCGGGGGCATAGTTGAAGTCCAGCAGACTGCGCAGATGGACGCCGTTCTGGCCCATGTTGTCCACGGTGTGGGTGAACTGCTTGAAGGTGTCGTAGTCGCCGGTGAAGCAGGCTTTCTGGAACAGGTGGATGGTCTGGGGGTTGAAGAGGTGCTCTTCCTTGCCACTGCGGAACTTGTGGGCGCCGCCGTCTTCCAGCTGCATGTTGATGTCAAGGCCCAGCGGTCGAAGGCTGCGTTGTGCAGGGCCTCCACGTCAGCCTGAATGTCCTCGAGGCCGATGCCGCCCACACGGCTCACCGTGCCGGTGAAATACTTGTCGATGACGTCCTTGGAGATGCCGACGGCCTCGAAGATCTGGCTGCTCTGGTAGCTCTGGATGGTGGAGATGCCCATCTTGGAGGCGATCTTCACGATGCCGCCCAGCACAGCCTTGTTGTAGTCGTCCACGGCGGCGTAATAATCTTTGTCCAGCAGGCCGTCGTCGATGAGCTGGCCGATGGTCTCATGGGCCAGATAGGGGTTGACGGCACAGGCACCGTAGCCCAGCAGAGCGGCAAAGTGATGTACTTCATGAGGCTCTGCGCTCTCGAGGATGAGAGCCAGCGCGGTGCTCTTCTTGGTGCGGATGAGGTACTGGGACACGGCAGAAACCGCCAGCAGGCTGGGGATGGCCACATGGTACTCGTCAATGTCCCGGTCGGACAGGATGATGATGTTCGCACCCTCTTTATAGGCGCGATCGACCTCCAGGAAGACGCGGTCGATGGCCTTTTCGAGGCTGGTGTTCTTGTAGTAATTGATGGAGACCGTGGAGACTTTGAAGCCCGGGACGTTCATGTACTTGATGCGGAGAAGGTCCGTGGACGTGAGGATGGGATTGTTGACCTTGAGCACCTTGCAGTTTTCGGGCTTGTCCTCCAGCAGGTTGCCGTGTGCGCCCACATAGACGCTGGTGGAGGTGACGATCTTCTCGCGGATGGCGTCGATGGGCGGGTTCGTCACCTGTGCAAAACGCTGCTTGAAGTAGTTGAAGAGCGGCGGGTGCTGGCCGCTGAGGACGGCAAGCGGGGTATCGGTACCCATTGCGCCGGAAGGCTCTGCGCCCTGACGTGCCATGGGCAGGATGAGGGTGCTGATGTCCTCATACTTGTAGCCGAACACCTTCTGCAGGCGCAGCAGGTCGTCGCCGGTATAGCTGGGGGTCTTGATGTTGGGGATCTTGAGGTCCTTCAGCTGGACGAGGTTGCGGTCGATCCACTCGCCGTACGGCTCACGGCTGGCGTAGTATTCCTTCAGCTTCTCGTCGTCCACGACTTCGCCCTTGACGGTGTTCACCAGCAGCATCTTGCCGGGGCGGAGACGGTCTTTGACCAGAATGTTCTCCGGCTCACAGGGCAGCACGCCCACCTCGGAGGAGAGGATCATCCTGCCGTCTTTGGTGATGTAGTAGCGGCTGGGGCGCAGACCGTTGCGGTCCAGCACAGCGCCCACCACATCGCCGTCGGAGAAGAGGATGGCGGCAGGGCCGTCCCAGGGCTCCAGCATGGTGGCGTAATACTGGTAGAAGTCCCGCTTTTTCTGGCTGATGTGCTTGTTGTTCTCCCATGGCTCCGATGGTGATCATGACGGCCAGCGGCAGGTCCATGCCGTTCATCACCATGAACTCGAGGGCGTTGTCCAGCATGGCGGAGTCAGAGCCGGAGGTGTTGATGATGGGCAGGATCTTGTTCATGTCCTCCTTCATGATGGGGGAGGAGATGGTCTCTTCACGGGCCAGCATGCGTCGGTGTTGCCCTTGATGGTGTTGATCTCGCCGTTGTGGAGGATGAAGCGGTTGGGGTGGGCGCGCATCCAGCTGGGGTTGGTGTTGGTGGAAAAGCGGCTGTGGACCATGCCGATGGCGGATTCATAGTCCTCGTCCTGCAGATCGAGGTAGAACTGGCGCAGGTCGTGGACGAGGAACATGCCCTTGTACACGATGGTGCGGCTGGACAGGCTGGGGACATAGGTGCCGTTGCTGGCCTGCTCGAAGACCCGGCGGACGATGTAGAGCTTGCGGTCAAAGTCGATGCCCTTGCTCACCTTGGCGGGCTTTTTGATGAAGCACTGCCAGATGGCGGGCATACAGTCGCGGGCTTTCTGGCCCACAGCGTCGGGGTCTACAGGCACTTCGCGCCATGCCAGAAACTCGAGGCCCTCTTTGCGGGTGACAAGCTCAAAAAGCTTCATGGCCTGAGCGCGCAGATGCTCGTTCTGGGGGAAGAAGAACATCCCAATGCCGTATTCGCGCTCGTTGCAAGGCTGATGTTCAGCTCGTCGGCCACCTTGGCGAAGAAGCGGTGGCTGATCTGCAGCATGATGCCCACACCGTCGCCGGTCTTGCCCTCGGCGTCCTTGCCGGCGCGGTGCTCAAGGCGCTCCACGATGGACAGCGCGTCGCTGACGGTCTGGTGGCTCTTGCGGCCCTTGATGTCCACGACGGCACCGATGCCGCAGGCGTCGTGCTCGAACCGGGGGTCATAGAGGCCCAGAGGCCCTTTTTGCTCCGTGAAATTTTCCATAGACTTTCCTATCCTTTTTTCGATTTTCCGGAGAATATCCTGGCAATGCTGCGGCACATTCCGCAGCGTCTCTCTTATATGGCATAACAGAAAAGGCGTCTCAGATGGGTCGGCGAAGACTCATCTGGAACGCCCTTGTTCCGGATAACAAGAATATTATACAAAGGTGCTGAAAAAGATTCAAGTGACAGCTGCACCAAATGTGGGTACACGGCGACGGTTCTTCTTGTGAAAAACAGACACGCGGAGTAGGAAATAGTATGCCTTTTCCGGCTCAGTGCCGGCCCAGACAGGCGGCAAGATCCTCCTCCGGCGTGGTGATGGGCCGGAGGTCATACTTCTCCTGCAAAACAGCGGCCACCCCGGGGGAGAGGAAGGCGGGCAGGGTGGGGCCGAGACGGATGCCCCGGATGCCCAGCGCCAGCAGGGCCATCAGCACACAGACCGCCTTCTGCTCGAACCAGCAGAGGATGATGGAGAGGGGCAGCTCGTTGACCGAGCAGCCAAAAGCTTCGGCCAGACCCAGCGCGATCCGGATGGCACTGTAGGCGTCGTTGCACTGGCCCACGTCGAGGATGCGGGGCAGACCTGCCACCGTACCCAGCGGCAGGTCGTTGAGCCGGAACTTGCCGCAGGCCAGCGTCAGGATGACGGTGTCGGGCGGGGTCAGCTTGGCAAAATCCGTGTAGTACCGGCGGGAGGGGCGGGTGCCGTCGCAGCCGCCGATGAGGAAAAAGTGCCGGATGGCACCCTCGTGGACGGCTTGGACGATCTCCTCCGCATGGCTCAGTACGGCATGGTGGGCAAAGCCGGTGGCGACCACACTGCCGCCGTTCATGCCCGGGATGAGGGTGTCCTCCGGGTAGCCGCCCAGCTCAAGCGCCCTGGCGATGACCGGCGAAAAATCCCGGTCCTCCCCGATGTGGGTGACGCCGGGATAGGAGACGACAGAGGTGGTGAATACCCGGTCGGCATAGCTGGGCCGGAGGGGCATGATGCAGTTGGTGGTGAAGAGCACCGGTGCAGGGATGTCCTCAAACTCCCGCTGCTGGTTCTGCCATGCGGTGCCAAAGTTGCCTTTCAGATGAGGAAAGCGCTTTTTCAGCTCCGGGTAGCCGTGGGCAGGCAGCATCTCGGAGTGGGTGTAGACATTGATGCCCTTGCCCTCGGTCTGCTCCAACAGGCACTTGGCGTCGTAGAGGTCGTGGCCGGAGATGACGATGAAAGGCCCTTTCTCGATGGTCAGGGACACCTCCACCGGCTCCGGGTCGCCAAACGCGCCGGTGTTGGCCTTGTCCAGCTCAGCCATGACCCGGTAGGCCATCCGCCGGTGTCCTCCACCAGCTGGAAGAGCTTGTCCTTGTCCCGCTCCTGTGCGATGGCCCGCAACGCCGTGCAGAAAAACAGATCGATCTCGCCGTCGGTGTAATCCAGCACCCGGGCGTGGTAAGAGTAGGCCGCCATGCCCCGCAGGCCGAACAGCACGAAGGACTTCAGGCTCTTGACGTCCGGGTCCGGCTCCTGCCACAGCTTTTCCATGTCGTAGTCACCCACCGGCGAAGGAGCGGGGCAGGCGGAAGCAAACGCCTCCTGTTTTGCCTTCCACACCTTGTCGGTGAGCTGGGCCACCGTCTCGGGGTCGAAGTTGACGTTGGTGATGGTGGTGAACAACCCTTCCAGCAACAACAGTGCCTGCGGCGGCTGGATGGGCTTGCCGATGTCCAGCAGCAGGGTGGCGAAACCGATGAGAGCACCGGTCAGCCTGTCCTGCGCGTCCGCCGTCTCAGCAGATTTGCCGCAGACGCCCGCTCTGCCCGTGCAGCCGACGCCGTGGGCTGCCTGCTCACATTGATAACAAAACATTTGCTCGTCCATGCAAAAACCTCTTTTCGTTTGATGAAAGGAGTATGAGCGGGGCGGCAGACGGTTATGCAGGCAGGCGGGGCAAACCAAAAAAGCCGCACCCTCGCGGATGCGGCCCTTGCAGATCAGAAAAAGCTTAGTAGGTGATGCCCTGAGCCATCATGGCGGTAGCGACCTTCAGGAAGCCGGCGCAGTTTGCACCGACCATCAGGTTGCCCTCGGAGCCGGCGGCCACGGATGCATCGTAGGAAGCGTGGAAGATGCCCTCCATGATGCCCTTCAGCTTTGCATCGACCTCTTCGAAGCTCCAGCTCAGACGCTCGGAGTTCTGGCTCATCTCCAGACCGGAGGTGGCCACGCCGCCGGCGTTGGAAGCCTTTGCGGGTCCGTACAGAACGCCGTTGGACAGGTAGACCTCAATGGCCTCGGGAGTGCTGGGCATGTTAGCGCCCTCGCAGACCACGGTGCAGCCGCCCTTCACCAGAGCCTCTGCGGACTCCTTGTTGATCTCGTTCTGGGTAGCGCAGGGCAGGGCGATGTCGCAGGGGACAGTCCAGACCTTGGAGCAGTCAGCAACGTAGGTCGCATCCTTGTGGGTCTCGGCATACTCCTTGATGCGGCCGCGGCGGACTTCCTTCAGGTCCGTGACGTAGGCCAGGTCGATGCCATTGGGGTCGTAGACATAGCCGTTGGAGTCGGACATGGTGACGACCTTGGCACCAGCTGGGTAGCCTTCTCACAGGCGTAGATGGCGACATTGCCGGAGCCGGAGATGACCACGGTCTTGCCCTCGAAGCTGTCACCGCGCATGCACTTCAGAGCCTCAGCGGTGAAGTAGCACAGGCCGTAGCCAGTAGCCTCGGTACGGGCCAGAGAACCGCCGAAGGTCAGGCCCTTGCCGGTGAGCATACCGCCCTGGAAGCTGTTGGTCAGACGCTTGTACTGGCCGAACATATAGCCGACCTCGCGGCCGCCGACGCAATATCACCGGCGGGGCAGTCCACGAACTGGCCGATGTGGCGGTACAGCTCGGTCATGAAGCTCTGGCAGAAGCGCATGACTTCCATGTCGCTCTTGCCGTGGGGGTCGAAGTCGGAGCCGCCCTTGCCGCCGCCCATGGGCAGGGTGGTCAGGCTGTTCTTGAAGATCTGCTCGAAGCCGAGGAACTTCAGGATGCCCTGATTGACAGAAGGATGGAAGCGCAGGCCGCCCTTGTAGGGGCCGATGGCGCTGTTGAACTGGACGCGGTAGCCGCGGTTCACCTGGACCTTGCCCTGGTCATCGACCCAGGGTACACGGAAGGTGATGATGCGCTCAGGCTCGACCATGCGCTCGATGAGGCCGGCCTTCTCGTACTCGGGATGCTTCTCCACGACGGGCTGGATGCTCTCCAGCACCTCGCGGACAGCCTGCAGGAATTCGGGCTCGTTGGCATTGCGCTTTTCCAGGCCCTCGTAGACACGCTTCAGATATTCATTCGTCAGCATAATGATATTCTCCTTTTCCCTTATCTCTATTGTGCGGAGGCTCTGTCTTTCCCGTTTCCCACGGCGGGCTGATAAGCCTCTGCCCACTTTGCTATTATAAAGCTTTATCTGCCGATTTACAAGATGGCCCGCCCCGCAAAAACCGGAAAATCTTTCAAAATATAATGGAAAAGATGAATGCACTTCACGAAAAAGACGGGACACATCAAAAACAGCGATAAAACCTGCTTTTGTAAAGAAACAAAAAATCCCTGCACTGCCCTTTCCGGGCCGGTGCAGGGAGGAAAAGTCTTACTTCAGCAGCTTCTCGCAGGCGTCGGCGGCACCCTCGAGGAACTGTCCGCCGTAGGTCTCGATCATGCCGGCGTCGGACAGCGCAGCCAGCTGCGGGTCGATGGGGCATTTGGCCAGAACGGGCAGGTGATGCTTTGCGGCCACCTCGTCCACATGCTGTCGCCGAACACATTGATGTGCTTGCCGCAGTCGGGGCAGACGATATAGCTCATGTTCTCGACGATGCCCAGCATCGGTACCTTCATCATCTCGGCCATGTTCACGGCCTTGGCCACGATCATGCTCACCAGCTCCTGCGGGCTTGCCACGACGACGATGCCGTCCACGGGCAGGCTCTGGAAGACGGTCAGGGGGACGTCACCGGTTCCCGGAGGCATATCCACGAACAGGAAATCGACGTCTTTCCAGACCACATCGGTCCAGAACTGCTTGACCGCACCGGCGATGACGGGGCCGCGCCAGACGACGGGGTCTTCCTCGTTCTCCACCAGCAGGTTGATGCTCATGACGTCGATGCCCATCCGGCTCTGGATGGGCCAGCAGCCCTTGTCGTCGGCATGGCGCGGCCATGGATGCCGAACAGCTTGGGGATGGACGGGCCGGTGATGTCGGCGTCGAGGATGCCGCAGTGGTAGCCGCGGCGTGCCATTGCACAGGCCAGCAGGGCGCTGGTCATGCTCTTGCCGACGCCGCCCTTGCCGGATACGACGCCGATGACCTTCTTGACGCTGCTGTTGGGGTTGGGCGCGTCATGCTGGGGCGCAGCATCGCGGGAAGAACACGCTGCCCCGCAGTTGGAGCAGTCATGGTACATTCTTCGCTCATTGTCTCGTTGCGCACGGCCGTGGTACCGGGGTGCGCTTCCTCCTTGCATTCTTAGATCCGGTCTGGCGGAACATTCCCGCCAGATACGATATATATCATATCATAAAACTGGGAAAGAAACAACCCACGGCCCCGCTCATATTTCTCAGAGCAGCTTACATATCTATAAAAAGATACACTGGGGAAAGGGAGGGGTGCGCTGTGCGGCAGAGCTATCTGAAAAACGCAGCCTGATGACCGGGGCGGACGTCCTGCTCCGTCTGGCGGGCATGGGGCTCCGTATCTGGCTGGCGAACGCTCTGGGCGGCGAGGGGATGGGGCTGTACCAGCTGGTGCTGGCGGTCTATTCGCTCTTCGTCACGCTGGCGACAGCGGCGTCTCGGTGGCGGCCACCCGCCTGATGGCCGAAGAGCTGGCCCGCAGCCCGGCGGAGGCCCGGGGGATGCTTCACCGTCTCCTGCTGGCGG
>ENA-OQEX01000197-OQEX01000197.1-human-gut-metagenome-genome-assembly--contig:-NODE-197-length-35946-cov-4.470616_pt1 | contig 35946 bp, 45 predicted proteins | sample MGYA00242802_ERZ504649 | MGnify/ENA primary metagenome ERZ504649 (study PRJEB26092, sample SAMD00036194) | human gut metagenome | host: Homo sapiens | study: EMG produced TPA metagenomics assembly of...
CTAATCCATTATTGGACGGAATCACCTTTTCCGGTGGAGATCCACTTTATCATCCTCAAGAATTCCTGGCTCTAGTCAAACAGATCAAAGAAGCTACCGGACAAAACATCTGGTGTTATACAGGATATACATTTGAACAAATACAAAACGATGAAATGTTAAAACCGGTACTGGATTATGTGGATGTTATAGTAGACGGACGATTCGAGCCGGATTTGTACTCTCCTTACTTGGAATTTAGGGGAAGCAGTAACCAACGCATCATCGTGTGCGATAACGCTAAAAGAAATAAAAAAGGGTGTTTTCTTGATATATATCATGAATTCACCCTTTTTTATGTTTTCAGCATCTATTTACTTGCTAATATCAAGAAAAGCCGTACCTTTGCAATGTGGTTGTGAAACCAAATATTAAGTTAATAAAGAAAAGAACAAAATTAGGTATTAAGTATTAAGGTAAAGATTTTAATTTAAGGTATTAGATTTAGGTAAAGAAAGATTGATTTAGAAAGGTATTAGCAGCAAGATTTAAGGTAATTAGAAAAAGAAAGTTTTCAGGAAATTAGTTTTATAGGTATTAAAAGAGTTGTTTTTTAGGTACAAGAGAGAGGATAACGCAACTGAGACGAGAAAGATGAAAAGAACCCCATTATGGAGGGGGGTTCTTCAGGATGTGAGCGGGTTTGATAAGAACTTTCGCTCTTTTTTTATGTCTTTTTTCACCACGGGAGAAAAACAATATAAAAAACGCAGATTTCCGCAAAGATGATTGATTCAATCTTTGCGGAAATCCGTGCCTATCGGCATTATTATAAAAATGCCGTGTCCTTTTCTGTCATGCAAACTTAGAACAAGAATCGCATGATATCATTAAAGTTCGCCCAAATGAGCAAGGCAAACAATAGAAACATACCTACCATCTGCGCATATTCCATAAATTTGTCACTCGGCTTACGACGGGCAATGATTTCATAAAGCAGGAATAATACATGTCCGCCATCCAATGCCGGAATAGGCAGAATATTCATAAACGCAAGGATGATTGACAGAAAAGCAGTCATTTCCCAAAAACGATGCCAATCCCATACTTTCGGAAAAATACTTCCTATCGTTCCAAAACCACCTACACTCTTGGCTCCTTCTTTGGTGAACACATATTTCATATCGTTCACATATCCTTTTAATGTATTTACTCCTAATTGTACCCCTGCAGGAAAAGATTCAAAGAATCCATATTCACGGGTAGTTTCTTTATAATCGGCCAATGAAAGAAATGTTGCCCCCACTCTAAACAGTGAGTCCGTATGCACGGTAACCGTATCACGCAATCCTCCACGAGAATAAACCATTTGCATAGCAACTCCTTTATCTCCGGTAGTTTCCGCATCAGCCTGCATATTATCTAGTTTTTCCACCAATGCATTCCATGAGTTCAACATTTCACCGTTGACCGCAATCAAACTATCTCCCTTCTGTATACCGGCCTTATCCAAGCCACCGCCCGGTATCACCGAGTCAACAACATTAGGAACTAACGCCGTAACAAACATCGGATCATCCTTTGCTATATCCAACAAGCTGATCTCAGGCATATATACTTCGGTTTCCTTTCCATCGCGCGATACAGTCACTGTACGTGCCTCAGCAATATCACGAAGCATATCCATCCCGAAACGCTCCAATGGTTTTTCATCTGCGCGAAGGAGAATATCACCGTCACGGAAGCCTATTTCCCGAGCACGCTCATTAAATTTCATACCATGAGTCATGTCTTGCAGCGACACAAAAGAATCTCCCCAATGGAATAAAATCATGGAATAGATGAAGATAGCCAGCAAGAAATTCATCAAGACACCACCCACCATGATAAGCAGACGCTGCCAAGCCGGTTTTGAACGAAATTCCCATGGTTTAGCAGGCTGTTTCATCTGCTCGGTATCCATAGACTCGTCTATCATACCCGAAATTTTCACATATCCCCCCAAAGGCACCCAGCCAATACCATATTCCGTATCACTGTTCTTCGGTTTGAATTTGAACAAAGAAAACCACGGATCAAAAAATATGTAGAACTTCTCTACTCTTACTTTAAAAAGACGTGAAAAAAGAAAATGTCCTCCCTCATGAATAATGACCAATAATGAAAGGCTCATTATCAATTGAAGGGCACGAATCAAAAATGTTTCCATCTAGCTATTTACTATTTTATAATTTATAATTAACATAATTCTCTGTCAACTACCATTTAAGATGACAAAAGGGATAACGCTACCCGACGTGCCTCAGTATCAGTAGCCACATAGTCTTCATAAGTCGGTTCCTTGATATAAGCAACTTTACCCATAGTCCGTTCTATGACATCACTCATACCCAGGAAAGATATTTTGTCTTTCAGGAAAGCATCCACCACCACTTCATTAGCTGCATTCACTATACAGGGCATATTTCCAGCCCGATACAAAGCCTCGTATGCCAATGCCAAATTACGAAAACGTTTAGTATCAGGCTGTTCAAAAGTCAGGTCTGTTATACGGGCAAAATCCAACCGTTCGAAAGAAGATTTCACACGCTCCGGATACGAAAAAGCATATTGAATAGGCAAACGCATATCGGGCATGCCCAATTGCGCTTTCACGGCCCCATCCTCAAACTGCACCATAGAATGAATGACAGATTGTGGATGAACTACCACTCAATTTGCTCCGGACGCATTCCGAATAACCATTTAGCCTCAATCACTTCAAACCCCTTGTTCATCATGGAAGCCGAATCAATGGTTATCTTCGCTCCCATCTCCCAATTGGGGTGCTTCAAAGCTTGTGCTTTGGTCACTGTTTGCAACTGCTCCATAGTATAAGTACGAAACGGCCCTCCTGAAGCTGTCAAGATCACTTTCTCCAACCGGTTATTTATTTCCAGGCACTGGAAGATAGCCGAATGTTCCGAATCCACGGGAAGTACAGATGTATGGTACTGATTTGCCAGTGCATTAATCAACTCTCCGGCCACAACCAGCGTTTCTTTATTAGCCAAAGCAATAGCTTTACCTGCCTTTATCGCATTTATAGTAGGACGCAATCCGGCATAACCTACCATAGAAGCCAGTACAATGTCAATAGGCTGTGATTCCACAATTTGAGAGAGCGCATCCGCTCCTGCATATACTTTGATAGGCAGATCACTCAACGCCTCTTTCAATTGAAGGTATTTTTCCTCATTGGCTATCACTACCGCCTCGGGCATGAACTTACGGGCTTGTTCTATCAATAAATCGACCCTGTTATTGGCTGTCAGCGCATAGGCCTCATATAAATCAGGATGTTCCTCTATTACCTGTAAAGCCTGTGTACCGATAGAGCCGGTAGAACCTAATATCGCTATTTGTTTTTTCATAATGTTGTTAAAATACAATGTATTTTGAGGGATCAATCGCACGTCCCTTGTGCCACAATTCGAAATGCAGATGCGGTCCGGTAGTTTTTTCACCGGTATTTCCTACCAATGCAATAGCTTCACCACCTTTCACCGGATCGCCTTCTTTCTTTAATAACGAACCACAATGTTTATATACCGACACAAAATCCTGTCCGTGCTGTATCTGAATAACATAACCGGTTTCTGCTGTATAAGTAGACAAAATCACTGTTCCATCCAATGTTGCCAACACACTTTCATTTGGATTAGCGGCAATATCCACTCCGTAATGCCTGTTCTCCAAGTCAAAATTAGAAGACATCATGCCACGTGTAGGACGATAAAAAATCAATCCGGAAGCGGCATTATTATCATCAACAGCCGTCAGATTATATCGTTCTGATTCTTCATATTGCTTGCGAAACTCTTCTTCCTGCCTGGTACGTTCCATCAAAGAATCAGAACGAAGAATGGTCAGAGAGTCGATAGATTGGACTGTATCAGCTTTTACTTTCCCGCTAAATATATCCTGAATATTCATGATATACATATTCTGCCTCGTCACCACTTGTTGCAATGAATCGGCCCGCAAGGCATTGGTCACCACCTGCGCACGTACCTCACTGTTCATATATCCCGGCAAATAATTACGTAAAGGAGTAAAAACAATGATAGTTGCCGAAATCAGGAAAATTACCGTTACGGCAGACAGCAATACAGACACACCATTGAGTTTGGAAACGTGTAGTCCCACAATCTCCTCCAACGTATTTTCATTGGTAATGGTCAGTTTATACTTAAACTTGAAATTATGCCAAAATGCTTTCCTTCCTTTTTTCTTCATCGTGCGCACCTTCTATATTTATATCAAGCCATCAGGTACTTCGACCGTCAGCAAACGCTTTTTCTTATCCAATTTGGTGATAAATTCCTCGTGGGCAGGCAGCAAAAGTTCCTCACCACCTTTCTCAATGGCAAAAAGGACATTCATCGTACTGTCATCCACCGCCACAATCTCACCCAACTCACCATGATTCACATCTTCTACCTTAAAACCAATAAAATAGTTCCAAGTAGGTATATCATCCGAATCTTCCTCCTCACCGACATATTTCTTCGGGAAATAAACCTCTACATTCGTAAACATACGGGCCTTTTCCGAGGTATCCACCCCTTCCAGTTTGACTAAAGCAGTGGTATCTGAACGAAAACGATACTCTTCAATAAAGAAAGGCACGAAGATACCGTCTAACAAACAGACCAAATACTCACATTCCACACGGTCAAAAATATCATCCGTAAAAGTGAATGAGATTTCTCCTTTTACTCCATGCGGCTTGTTGAATATACCAATCTTGAAAACTTCATCTTTTTTAATCATGATTGATTTCTCTAAATTCTAGTAATACGTGCGCCAAGCGCATTCAAACGCTGGTCTATATTCTGATATCCCCGGTCTATCTGCTCTATATTGTGTATGCGACTGGTACCGTCGGCACTCATTGCCGCTATCAGCAAAGCGATACCGGCACGAATATCGGGTGAAGTCATATTTCCGGCACGAAGCTGGAAATTACGGTCATGCCCTATTACAACGGCACGATGAGGGTCACATAATATAATCTGTGCTCCCATATCTATGAGCTTGTCCACAAAGAACAGGCGGCTTTCAAACATTTTCTGATGAATCAGTACACTGCCTTTCGCCTGTGTAGCCACCACCAGTACCACACTGAGCAGGTCGGGAGTCAACCCCGGCCAGGGAGCATCTGCTATGGTCATAATAGAGCCATCAATAAACGATTCTATCTGATAATGTTCCTGCTCGGGGATAAATAGATCATCCCCCCGCTGTTCCACTCTAACACCTAAACGACGAAAACTTTCTGGAATAATGCCCAAATTTTCATGTGATACATTCTTAATGGTAAGCTCACTTCCTGTCATAGCTGCCATTCCGATAAAACTACCTACTTCAATCATATCAGGCAACACCCGATGAGTACAGCCATGCAGACTTTCCACTCCTTCAATAGTCAGCAAATTAGATGCAATACCGGAAATCTTCGCCCCCATGCTGTTCAACATACGACAAAGTTGCTGCAGATAAGGTTCACAAGCTGCGTTATAAATGGTCGTTTTGCCCTTCGCCAGGACAGAAGCCATCACAATATTAGCCGTACCGGTAACCGAAGCTTCATCCAGCAACATATAAGTACCTTCCAAATGCTTTGCGCAAATACTGAAAACACTTCGTTCCTCATCATAATTAAAACAGGCTCCCAACTTCTGAATACCGATAAAGTGAGTGTCCAAACGCCGACGGCCAATCTTGTCACCGCCCGGCTTTGAAATCAAAGCCTTTCCAAAACGGGCAACCAACGGACCAACCAACATGACTGATCCACGCAGACTGGAACATTTCTTTAAGAATTCATCACTCTCCAAGTAGTTCAAATCCACAGTGTCAGCTTTAAATGTATACGAATCAATTCCTGTTTTTGATACCTTGACGCCCATATCACGTAACAACTGAATCAGGTTGTTCACATCCAGAATGTCCGGAATATTAGTTACTGTCACTTCTTCCGAGGTCAACAGAGTGGCACAAAGGATCTGTAACACTTCATTTTTAGCACCTTGCGGGTGTATTTCGCCGTGCAATTTATGTCCTCCTTCAATTACAAACGAAGCCATGGTATCATTTTTTAGGAATTAATATTTCTTTCTTTGATTGTTGTTTTGTTGCGGTCTGCGCTGATTGTTATTCTGTTGTGGCCTGCGTGGAACATAAACACGTTGCTGCTCATTCAAATGCAAGTCTTCAGGGGTCAGATTAATCACTCCCTTAGAGTAATCGCGAAGATCATCCAAGATTTTCTGATCCTCCACCCCGTCTTTGTTCCAGTTCAGGAAGCATTTCTTCATGTGGTTTGCAATCAGGCTGATCAGCTGCTTTTTCTCCTCACCTTCCGGATAGTCCACTGCCTTTTTAATCATGTTCTCCAAAATACGTCCATAATGACGGTAACGGATTCCATTATGCGGATAAGGCAACATATCGGGTTTCACCTCCAGGCTTTCTTTCTTCACAATTTCATACGGATAATCAATATCCAGCTTAAAATCGGCCATAATAGCCAAATGATCCCATAATTTATGTTTGAAATCGGGCACATCCCGCAAATGCGGAAACATACCGCCCATAATGTTGATAATCGTGTTCGCACAACGTTGGCGCTCAGCTCTGTCCTCGATGGTCAAGGCGTGATCTACCATGTTCTGCACACTTCTGCCATATTCAGGAAGGGGTAAAGTTCGTTGTTGAGTATTATACTCCATATATTTAAAATTTATGATTTATGCACTAATTTGTTCATCGGCTGTTACAAAAGCTTTTTGGGTTTGGAAGCTACAAACTCTTTCAAATAGAAAGGCTCAAAATAAGCCACATCCTTAAAGTTCTGTCTTACCATTTCCTTTTCTGCCAATGGAAACATCCATTTACCTAACGGACGGATGTCATCAATAAAATGAGCATTGGGATGAGTAATCTGCCCACGACATTTGGCTGCACCGTTACCAAAAAAATAGACCGGATGTTCATTCAGAAACTCCAAATAGGAATGCTCATCAACAATATCGGCAGCTATTTCCCTTTTTACGCTCAATGCGCGGTCATAAACAGCTGCATAGACTTCCATGCGACGTGCATCTATCATAGGACAGAGCAAGGCATCCTCAGGCAAATCGTGATGTAACAACACCGGCACACACAATACCTCCAATGTCGGCAGACCGATAAGTGGCAAATTACGTCCATAGCAAATACCCTTCGCCATAGAGACACCAATACGCAACCCTGTGTACGAGCCGGGCCCGCAACTCACAGCCACTGCATCCAACGGCATACCATGACTGTCGACAAACGACAAAGCCTCATCTACAAATACGCCCAGCTGCACGGCGTGTGAAGGTCCTTTCAAATCCTCTTTGGAGAACACCGCCAATCCATCCTCACTGACGGCAACAGAGCAGGCCTCTGTTGAAGTTTCAATATGCAAAATACACGACATAATGCTCTACTTATATAATATAATCTGCAAATATACACTTTTATTTATACTTCATTTCCATAAAAAGATTACTTTTGCAAAAAAACATATTAGTTATGATACAGTCAATGACCGGATACGGTAAAGCAACCGCTATATTCGGAGAAAAAAAAATTAACGTAGAGATCAAGTCTTTAAATAGTAAAGCAATGGACTTGTCTACACGGATCGCTCCTTTATACCGTGAAAAAGAAATGGAAATCCGCAATATGATTTCCAAATCATTGGAACGCGGTAAAGTTGATTTCAGCCTGTGGATAGAGAAAGACGTTTCGGATACAGCCACTCCCATTAACGCCGCCCTTGTAGAAAACTACTACAATCAGATAAAATCTATTTCCGAAATGACCCATATACCAATGCCCGAAGATTGGTTTGCAACCCTTCTACGAATGCCCGACGTACTAACCAAGGCCGATGTACAAGAACTTTCGGAAGAAGAATGGGAGGTAGTCCGCCAGGTAGTGGAAGAGGCTATCAACCATTTGGTAGATTTCCGCAAACAGGAAGGAACCGCTTTGGAAAAGAAATTCAACGAAAAGATTGATAACATCGAGAGTTTGTTAAAGTCCATCGAGCCCTACGAAACAGAACGTGTAGCCAAGATACGTGAACGCATTACAGATGCTTTGGAAAAGACCATCAGTGTGGATTATGATAAAAACCGCTTGGAACAAGAATTGATTTATTACATTGAAAAATTAGATATTAACGAAGAAAAACAACGACTGAGCAATCACTTGAGATATTTCCGTGAAACCATGGCAGGCGGTCATGGGCAAGGGAAAAAACTTGGTTTCATAGCACAGGAGATGGGACGCGAAATCAATACGACCGGCAGCAAATCCAATCATGCGAGATGCAAAACATCGTAGTGCAGATGAAGGACGAACTGGAACAAATTAAAGAACAGGTATTAAATGTAATGTAACCGGTTCATATACCGGACCCCATTCTCATAAGCAAAGAATCAAGATATGGCAACAGGAAAACTTATCATTTTTTCAGCCCCCTCAGGTTCGGGCAAATCAACCATTATCAACTATCTGCTGACACAAAACCTGAACCTGTCTTTCTCTATTTCTGCCACCAGCCGCCCTCCTCGCGGAAAAGAACGGCATGGTGTGGAATATTTCTTCCTATCTCCTGAGGAATTCAAACAACGCATTGCCAATGATGAATTTCTGGAATACGAAGAAGTATACGAAAACCGTTTCTACGGAACCTTGAAAGCACAAGTGGAAAAACAATTGGAAGCCGGACAAAATGTGATTTTTGACGTAGATGTAGTAGGCGGATGTAATATCAAAAAATATTATGGCAGCCGCGCATTGTCTGTTTTCATTCAACCACCCAGTGTAAAAGAACTCCGTAAACGCCTGAAAGGCCGTGGTACTGATGCCCCCGAAGTAATTGAAAGCCGAATCGCAAAAGCAGAATTTGAATTGGGGTTCGCCGATAAATTCGACACCGTGATAGTAAATGACGATTTGGAGAAAGCAAAAGCGGAAGCACTGAAAGTTATTAAAAATTTTATTGAAAAATAAGACGATGATCAAAGATCCGAAAAAACTGGCCCAAAGAATGTCGATACTTTGTATCCTCATTGGTTTTATAGCTTTGGCTGTGGGCATCATTGCAATGGCAATGGAGCAATACATTATTGCCATAGCAATGGGTATTGTCACTGTGGGACAAGTATGGAATTACAATAAATGGAAAAGAGTAAGATAAAGACTGGTATTTTCGGCGGCTCATTCAATCCTATTCACATTGGTCATCTGGCACTTGCTAATTATTTATGTGAATATAATGGATTGGATGAAATATGGTTTCTCGTCTCTCCTCACAATCCATTAAAGCAACAAACGGATTTATGGGATGATAATCTGCGATTGGAACTGGTAAAACTGGCCATTGCGGATTATCCCAAATTCCGAGCTTCCGATTTCGAGTTCTACCTTCCTCGTCCTTCCTATACTATACACACATTGGACGCTTTACACAAAGCCTATCCCAACCGAGAATTTACTCTTATCATTGGGGCGGACAACTGGCTTCTATTCCCCCGTTGGTACAAAGCAAAGGAGATTTTAAAGAATCATCATGTAATGATCTATCCCCGTCCGAATTTCACTATTGATCCAACAACTCTTCCTCCTTCCGTGCAATTAGCAGATACTCCGTTATTGGAAATCAGTTCTACTTTTATCAGACAGGCACTAGCGGAAGGACGAGATATACGATATTTCCTGCATCCGGCAGTATATGAACGGCTAAAAAAATAAAAATCCCCGGGAGGACACAATCCAAATTTCCCGGGGAAAAACACATCAATTATTTAATCTAAAATTCAAAGGACGCACTCCATTAACGCTTTGCCAGCAGTACTTCATTATTTATTAATCCGTCCAACTCCCAGCCTGTCGCATCTTTTTTATATGAGTGCCACGCCAAAAACTTCCCAGCTTCATCTAACGTATATACATATTTCTGCGTAGGGATAAACGCTTTTTTATTCTTGTTCCACAAAGAATAATCAATATGCGCTTCTGTGTCTGTGTACGTAACTTCCATACAATAATAATTTATCCAAGTCGTGCCATTCCATTTCATACTTTTCTTCTCTATAATTTGTCCCTTATCGTTGTATCTGAACTCAAAACGATACTCCGGAGTAAGGAAAGTACCCTCTTGTTCATAAACGACCTTAGCCGACACCCGACCATTTTCCACCTCTTCATTTGTAATCTTCACAGGCTCGACTGCATTCAGCGTTAATACACTTGTCATTGCAAAAAGAACTGCCATCATGGTTTAGTGATCATTGTAGTTTTCATAATGTCTTATTTTTAATGTTTATAATTCGGGTTTATTTGTGTCTCTATTTATAAGACGCAAATGACTCTAAAAACGTTGCAACATGATCCGTTTTTTTTCTTGAGCCGCTTCACTTTATAAAGTGCAAAGCACATGCCACGAAATTAATCCACTAAGTATCAATAAGTAAACATAAAAAGGGTGTCCGATTATGGACACCCTGTACGTTATTAACGGACAAACAGTCTATTCTTTCTGCTTTTCAACACGATGCAAGACTACCAGAACAACTTCGCTGGGAGTAAATAAGCGGACGTCAACGCGCGAAGTACCCAATCCATTGGTAATAATAATCGGAGTACCTTTACTATTCTCTTTCCAACCAGTCAGAAAACGGTTCCATAAATGGAGTGCTTTACCGGAGAATATTTTTTAAACAAGCTCACCTGCCCGCCATGAGTATGCCCCGCTAACACCAAATTGGCATTCGATACATCTGTATCTTCTGCATAGTCGGGAGTATGCGTGAGCAATATAATAAAATCATCCGCTGGAAAATGCTGGGATGGAGAGTCACCATCCTTTTTAAATCAAACGGATTGCGTACACCGCTTACTATAATATGCTGACCATCTTTCATCAACTTATAGCTTTTATGTTCCATCAACCGCACATGATTCTTTTGCATGGCCTCCACCACTTCGGAATAACAATAACCATAATCATGATTCCCCATCACAGCAAATGTTCCGTAAGGTGTATAAACTCTGCTCAAGGCGGTGAACAAAGTGTCTAGATTTCCACCTTTCTTGCTACGATAATCTCCACCCAACAACAGAACATCGGCATGCATTGATTTTAATGCTCGTACCGCACTGTTCAATTCACTCCTCTTAAAACGACTCTCATAATGAAAATCCGAAGCAAATCCTATCCGAAAACCATCAAAAGCGGGTGGAATATCATAACTATAAAAATCATATTGCTTCACACGTCCTACTCCCGGAAACTCGGACAAAGTAGCTGTGGCGCAAGAAGACAAAAAAATAACCGCTAAAAGTAAAAAAAGAAACTGTTTCTTCATAATCCTTTCTATTTGGAGACAAAGATACAGAATTAATTGTTTTATCTTTGCACAACCTTAATTATAAATAGAAATGGAAATTGTTCAAGTTAACTCAATAAAAGCATGGCTTCTAGCCGCCCGTCCTAAAACATTGGCAGGAGCCGCCACTCCGGTTTTACTGGGATGTGCCTTGGCCTATGCAGACAGCTGCTTCCAAATGACACCAGCATTGCTTTGCTTTCTCTTCGCTTTTCTGATGCAGATAGATGCCAACTTCATTAATGATTACTTTGATTATCTGAAAGGCAGTGACCGTGAAGACCGCTTGGGTCCTGAACGTGCCTGCGCACAAGGATGGATCACACTGAACGCCATGAGGAAAGGAATCGCCCTGACCACAGCGACAGCTTGTTTAGCAGGGTTATGCCTATTAGCTTATGGAGGGATTGAAATGATTCCAGTGGGAATTTTATGTATTTTATTCGCTTTTCTTTATACAGCAGGACCTTATCCGCTAGCTTATCACGGATGGGGAGACATACTTGTCATTGTCTTTTTCGGGTTTGTACCGGTAGGCTGCACTTACTATGTGATGTGTCGTAGCTGGACTTGGAATGTAACACTCGCCTCTCTAGCTTGCGGACTGATTATAGATACCTTGTTGATGGTGAATAATTACCGTGACCGCGATCAAGATGCAAAAAGCGGAAAGAAAACAATCGTAGTACGCTGGGGAGCCAATGCAGGGCAACAATTATACCTATTTTTGGGATTGGCTGCCGCATGGCTTTGTTTATTGTTTATTCCGACCGGACACATTTGGGCTGCATTATTACCCCAACTTTATCTGTTACCTCACTTCATGGCATGGCAAAAAATGGTAAAAATCAAAAAGGGAAAAGAATTAAACAGCATATTGGGAGAAACCTCCCGTAATATGCTACTATTCGGAGTATTACTAGCATTCGGCCTTATTCTATAATCTTCTGGCAAAATCTTGCCAGAAGATATCTCCCGAATAAAGCACAACAAATCATTCCGCTTTCTCTATTAATACAGTGGCGTAAGCAGAAATACCTTCCTCCCTGCCCGTGAATCCCAGCTTCTCTGTAGTGGTAGCCTTTACGGAAACATCATCCACATCAATCCTCATCAAATGAGCAAGCACCAACTGCATTTCCGGAATCCGCGCTTTCAATTTAGGACGTTCAGCGCAAATCGTTGCGTCCACGTTACCTACTTTATACCCTTTTGCAGCAATCAGGTCCACCGTTTCAGCCAATAAAATCTTGCTATCAATATTCTTGAATTCGCCTGCAGTATCAGGAAAATGATAACCTATATCACGCATATTGGCCGCTCCCAGCAAAGCGTCACAAATAGCATGAATCAATACATCGGCATCCGAGTGTCCCAATAGCCCCAATTCATGTTCAAATTTTATTCCTCCAAGCCATAATTCACGACCGCTTACCAGTTGGTGCACATCAAATCCAAATCCTACTCTTATTTTCATCTTACATAAAAATCTAATAATTTTTCACCTTCCAAATACCCCTGCAAATGCTGTCCTATACTGACTGGCCCTACTCCCACGGGAGTCCCTGTATAAAGCAAATCCCCAATCTTTAATGTAAAAAACCGGCTAACGTATGCGATTATCTCATCCACCTTAAACAACATATCTGCAGTGTTACCTCTCTGCACCGTTTTTCCATCTATATCCAAATGAAAGTTCAAATTCTGTATATCCTTAAATCTGTCTACCGACACAAAATCACCTATGGCAGCCGAGCTATCAAACCCTTTACACAGCTCCCAAGCTTACCTTCCTCCCGAAACTGCCGCTGAAGGTCACGTGCCGTAAAATCTATTCCTACCGTCACCGCATCATAATACCGACTGGCAAAACGCGGAGCAATATTCTTTCCCAAACGATTAATACGTACTACCAATCTGTCTCATAATCCACCTGCTGAGAAAAATCAGGAATAAAAACGGCTTGCTGTCTTTCAGCAGAGCCGAATCCGGTTTCATAAAAATAACCGGTTCTTCCGGCAAATTCTCATCAGCATGCAACTCGTGGCAATGTGCAACGTAGTTCATTCCTACGGCTATAATCTTCATGTTATTATTCTTGAATTACATTTAATCTGTTAAACATTACAGCCAGATGGCATAAAGTGATGTATTCTGCACCACAATATTTTCCGGTACACGAATACGGAACGGTGTAAAGTTCCAAACTGCCTTAATGCCACCCGCTATCATCTTATCTGTTATCTCCTGTGCTATATTAATAGGCACAGTCAACACCCCGATATTGACATCACAGGATTTCATTTTTACCTCAAATTCATCCGAATGATAAATAGGAATTCCATTTATTTCCTTTCCCACCAGTCGGGGTTAATATCAAACGCACCTACTATCTCTAATCCAAAATGATGCAGGCCCGAGTCGCGCAACAAAGCACCTCCCAAACTACCAACACCAAACAAAAAAGCTTTATGCATCTTGGTAAATCCCAAGAAACGCTCCAGCACCTCTATCAACGCATCAATCTCATATCCCACACGTGTACGGCCGGATATATTTACATAAGAAAGATCTTTCGCTATTTGGGAAGCATCCACATTGATTTGCTTGGATATTTGGGTAGAAGACACGTACGTTTCTCCCTGTTCTTTCATCAGTTTCACATTCGAAAGATACCACGGAAGTCTGCGCAAAGTCGGCTCAGGCACTTTATCCGAGAATTTATGCATACGTATATCCATCTTTTTCTTTAGGTATTATCATTAGGTAATTTGCAAAAGTACACTTTTATTTGTTACATTGACGGATAGAGTATAAAAAAGTCTTATCTTTGAGTATTCATTTAAGCAAAATTCACATGAAAAATAACGATTGGAAAGAACGTCTGAATGTGGTTTATTCCACAAATCCTGATTTCAAGTATGAAAACGTTGAAAAGGAAGAGACTAAAACATTAGATAAAAAACAACAAAAGCTCCGTGTCAATATAGAAAAAAAAGGACGGAGTGGCAAAACCGTGACATTAATCAACGGGTTCATCGGAACAGAAAATGACCTGAAAGAGTTGGGTAGATTATTGAAAAGCAAATGTGGGGTAGGCGGTTCAGCAAAAGACGGGGAGATCCTTATTCAAGGAGAGTTCAAGCAACGGGTCATCGAGTTGTTGAAAGCTGAAGGATATACCCAGACCAAATAGCCGGAAAAAAGAAAGGGACTGTTGTCACACAGTCCCCCTTCTATAATTGCGGAAATCTTATTCAGCACGTAAAGTGAAACGTTTGAAAGCAACGATCTGCAATTCAGGATCAGCTTCCTTCAACACTTCTCTTACAGTCTTCTTACCATCCATGATATCCTCTTGGTTCAGCAAGCAAACTTCCTTCAAGAACTTGCCCAGACGACCTTTAGCAATGTTTTCAATCATCTGTTGTGGCAAGTTAGCAGCTTTTTCAGCAGAAACAGTAGCAATGATTTCTTTAGCTTTGGCAATATCTTCGTCAGTGATCCAGCTTAGCCTTGTTACTTTCCATATGTTCTTCGCTGTCTACGTGTGCAGGGTTGATACCAGCCTTCTTCAAGGCAACTTCAACAGCCTTGTCTACTTGTTCTTTCTTAGTCTTGTCAATAGCTACCTGTATTTCAGCTTCTTTTACAGATTCAGGAACACCGGCTTCATCAATTGCAATAGGATTCATAGCAGCAATCTGCATAGCAACTCCGTGAGCGGCAGCTTCAGCTTCTTTATTCATTGCAACAATAGTACAAAGCTGGTTATTTCCCTGGTGGTTATAAATAGAAGTATAAGCACCTTCAACCACATTGTAACCATCCAATTCCATTTTTTCACCAGTGATACCACTACGGTCTGTTACTGCATCTTGTACAGTACCGTTACCCATAGGCAAAGCCTTTACTTCTTCCAAAGTCTTACACCTGTTGGCAACAGCAGCATCCAGAATAGCTTGAGTCAAAGCTATGAAATCAGCGTTTTTAGCAACGAAGTCGGTTTCGCATTTCAAAGCGATGATAGCAGCAAATTCGCCATCCTTTTTTGCCAGCACACAACCTTCAGATGCTTCACGGTCAGAACGTTTTGCAGCAACAGCCTGTCCTTTTTTACGAATAATTTCCATCGCTTTATCGATATCGCCGTTTGCTTCAGTCAAGGCGTTCTTGCAATCCATCATACCAGCTCCACTAATCTTACGAAGCTTGGTTATTTCAGCCATAGTTACAGCCATAATATTCCTTTATTTTTTAATTGTTAGTAATATCTTTAAAACAGAATTGAGAATTGAAAATTGAGAATTGAGAATTAACAGCATAATCTGCCCCTTTCCCAATTTTCAATTCTCAACTCTCAATTTATACTATTAAGCTTCTTCGTCTTCTTTCAAGAAAGCGGCAGCCTTAGCAGCATTGATAGCTTCTTCTTCGGCTTTATCCATACGAGCTTGGTATTTTTCTTCTTACCAGCACCCTTAGGAGCATTTTCACCGGCAGCTCCATATCTACTTTTTCAGCTTTTCTTTCTTCCAAACCTTCAGCGATAGCGCCACAACAAGCATCCAAGATCACTTCTACAGACTTAGTAGCATCATCGTTTGCAGGAATCACGAAGTCTACGTTTGAAGGATCTGAATTTGTATCAACGATAGCAAATACAGGGATACCCAAGCGGTTAGCTTCACGAACTGCAATGTTTTCTTTCAACACATCGACAACGAACAGTGCTGACGGCAAACGAGTCAAATCAGCAATAGAACCTAAGTTCTTTTCCAATTTAGCACGCTGACGAGAAATTTGCAGGACTTCTCTCTTAGAAAGGTTTGAATAAGTACCATCGTTGGTCAACTTATCGATAGTAGCCATTTTCTTCACAGCCTTACGGATAGTCGGGAAGTTAGTCAACATACCACCCGGCCAACGCTCTATTACATAAGGCATATTTACAGAAGCAGCTTTCTCAGCTACTACTTGTTTAGCTTGTTTCTTAGTAGCAACAAACAGGACTTTCTTACCTGATTTTGCGATTTGTTTCAGTGCATCAGCAGCTTCATCTACTTTAGCAACTGTTTTATGGAGGTCAATGATATGGATACCATTGCGTTCCATGAAAATATAAGGAGCCATTGAGGGATTCCACTTTCTCTTAAGGTGTCCGAAGTGGCAACCGGCTTCCAATAATGTATCGAAATTAGTTCTAGACATTTTGTTATTCTTTAAATCGTTTACTTTCTTTTTTGTTTATCTCAACCAACCATCGGGTAGTCCGCTACCAAGTAGAGTCCCGCTGGTTTAGATACTAAACGCTTCTTAACCAGTTCCAAGTAAAACCGGATATTAACGTTTACTGAACTGGAATCTACGACGTGCTTTGGGCTGACCCGGTTTCTTACGTTCTACAGAACGAGAGTCACGTGTCATGAAGCCTTCTGAACGAAGAGCCGTTTTATCTTCAGGGTTGATTTTAACCAGCGCACGAGCGATAGCCAGACGCAAAGCCTGTGACTGTCCTGTAAAACCACCACCGTAAAGATTTACTTTGATATCATATTTTTCAGCAGCCTCTAGCTTGTTCAAAGGCTGTTTTACTACATACTGAAGAATAGTTGATGGAAAGTACTGTGCAAGGTCTCTCTTGTTAATAGTAATCTTTCCTGTACCTTCGCTTACGAACACGCGTGCGACGGCGCGTTTACGTCTGCCTAATGCATTTACTACTTCCATTCTTTATTATTTAAGTGAGTTTATATCAATTGATTTCGGAGTCTGAGCCTCATGTTTGTGTTCACTACCAGCGTAAACATACAAATTGCCCAGCAACTGTGCTCCCAGACGATTTTTAGGAAGCATACCCTTTACTACTCTCTTCAACAGTTTTTCTTCACCGTTAGGTTTCTTCATCAACTGAGCAGGAGTCATTTCTCTCTGACCACCGGGATAACCTGTATAGCGCAAGTAAACCTTGTCGTTCCACTTGTTTCCGGTAAATTTCACTTTGTCTGCATTAATGATAATAACATTATCACCGCAGTCAGCATGAGGGGTAAAGTCTGGTTTGTACTTTCCTCTCAACAGTTTCGCAACTTTCGAACCGAGACGGCCTACGACCTGATCGGTTGCGTCGACAACAACCCATTCTTTATGAGCTGTTTCTTTGTTTGCAGAAATGGTCTTGTAACTTAAAGTATCCACTCTTAAATTCTTTTTTAAATGTTAACTACTAAAAAACAATTCTTCTCAGCGTTTCTAACCGTTCCCGGACAAAGAACTATTAACACGCTAAGAATTAATCCTTTATAAACTTTTGATAATAATCGGCTTGCAAAGGTACGGCTTTTCTTTGAACTGACAAATAAATTAAGATATTTTTTCCTCTTGCTATTCGCATACAAAAGGCTGATATAACCACATCTAGGCTTTGAATAACGGACTAAAAAACATAGGGAAGAGATTTTGATTCTTCCCTATACATATACAGTTATTCATTCTATTTTCAACGATTCCAGCCACTCTCCATCTCAGAGCAAGTACACACAGCCACAGATGCCGCATTGTTTCCACTGGACTGACGAAGCTTTAAAAGTTCAGTTGCTGAGATCCGGACTACTTTTCCATCGGGACGACCATAACACAATGTCCCTTCGCGCCGTGCAGTTTCCTCTATCAACCGCTGTTCCGCTAGTTCTAAACCATAACGCAACTTCGCACTTAATTCCTTATATTCTTCTTCAGTTGACATAACTTCTGATTTTAGTAAAAAGTTCTTGATTATAGATATGGGCCTCATCTCCCAAACGGAAGGCGTCCGCCACAATAACACGCGGTGTGCAGCTATTGTCCGCAAGCATCCAATAATCCACGCAAGGCATATAAATACGGAAAAAGTTTTCCAACCCCGAACGATAACGACGACGGATAATGGGAGCAGGCACATCATGCCCTCCATTGGCAACACGCTGTTTCACTCGCTCTATAGCCAATTCAGGCGAATTCAGCCAAAAATAAATAAGGCTGACACTATATCCTTGATTTTGTGCCTGCTGGATAAGATTGATATAAGAACGGGTGGACAATGTGGTTTCAACAGAAAAGCTGACTCCGGCCGACAGTAACTCTCCGATACGTTTCAGCATCAGTCGCCCGGCTTCGATAGCCACACTTGAGGGGTTAAAAGGAGAAAGTCCCTTAGCGATTTCATCGGCATTGACAAATTCGCGGCACTCTAAAATTTCGGGTAATACCGTGTACGAAGCGGTCGTTTTACCGGCTCCGTTACACCCCGCTATTATATAAAGTTTAGACATTAATCTCCTTTTCTATTTCTGTTATTGGCGACAAAGTTAACGATTATTTCCAATCTTTGTTCTTGAAAAGGCATAAAAGTGATGAAGAATAGCACATTTTTTGAAATTCTGTGCAAATTAAGAAGAGATTACAGGAGTTTTACCTTATATTTAAGCAACCTGCAAACAGGTAGCAGTTACTCATTACATCATTTTATTGAAGAAAATTAGTACATAAGCATCTTTCATTTAAGTATCCAAACAAGTAATCATATAAATAGGACACATATCCCACCATAATAGCAAGTACACTTGTTTCGTCAGACAAATATCATGTATAAAATAAATAGGGCCACACTTTCAAAAAATGAAAGCGTAGCCCGAAAAATGACTATTCTTTGTTTATAAACAAAGATTCAAACTTATCTGACCAAATCCTTTGGATAAACAGGAGGCATTTTCACTCGTTTCCAAGTTTCATAATACCAGGAATTGATTTCATTTCCATCCTTATCCGTTTTCACAAAAAACTTCAGCACCATGACATCTCCCCCCTTCATCTCAAATTCCAAAATATTATCCACACCTACCAATTGTGGAAGATGCAAGTTTTTCTCCACATGCTCTGTATAAGCATTAGGAGCAGTCTGCCGATAGGTACCGGAACCAATAATAATAGCTCCATGATTAGGAATCATGGTCATATTGGTAAACTTGCCGTCATCAGACAAAATTTTAAAAGAATTACTTGGTTTCAACTCACCCGGTACCTGAGGAGTCCCTGATACATAAAAGCACATCTGCCAAATTCCTTTCAAGTTGACAGGGGTTACATCCGATTTTTCCTGTCCCACTACACGCGAAGTACCGATAAGCAAGAATGCTATCATCAGTAGGAATAATTTTTTCCGTTTCATAGTTGTATATATTTAGTTAACAAATTGCGTAATGTGGATATACAAAATTAGAAAAATTTTTCAAACTTCCTGCTTTTTAAATAACTTTTTTACAGTTAAATACAAAAAAAATCCTGCTCTATGTTATAGGGCAGGATTTTTTGAATTATTATTTCCAACAATTAGAATTCAGCATTACGCGGAGTACGTGGGAAAGGTATCACATCACGAATATTGGTCATACCGGTAACAAACAGCAACAGCCGCTCAAAACCAAGTCCAAAACCAGAATGAGGACATGAACCAAACTTACGGGTATCCAGATACCACCACATATCCTTCATCGGAATTTCCAATTCCTGGATACGGGTCATCAGTTTGTCATAATCAGCCTCACGTTCAGAACCACCTATTATCTCGCCAATCTTCGGAAATAAGACATCCATTGCACGGACAGTCTTGCCATCCTCATTCTGCTTCATATAGAATGCCTTGATTTCTTTCGGATAATCTGTCAGGATTACAGGACGTTTAAAGTGCTCTTCCACCAAATAACGTTCGTGTTCAGAGGCTAAGTCTACTCCCCAATATACCGGGAATTCAAATTTATGACCTTTTGCTACAGCTTCCTCCAGTATCTTGATACCTTCCGTATAAGGCAGACGGACAAATTCCTCCTTCAGCACGCCCTGCAAACGTTCTATCAATCCCTTATCGAACATGTCGTTCAAAAACTTCACATCATCATAGCAGTTGTCAAGCGCCCACTGTACACAATATTTAATAAAGTCTTCGGCCAAATCCATATTATCAGTAATATCATTGAACGCAACCTCAGGTTCAATCATCCAAAACTCAGCCAAGTGACGCGGCGTATTAGAATTCTCCGCACGGAATGTAGGACCAAATGTATAAATAGCCCCCAAAGCAGTAGCAGCCAATTCACCTTCCAACTGTCCAGATACCGTCAAACTGGCTTGTTTGCCAAAGAAATCATCATCATAAATAATCGCTCCGTTTTCATCCTTCTTCAAATCATAAAGGTTCTTGGTAGTAACTTGGAACATCTGTCCCGCACCTTCACAATCAGACGCTGTGATAATAGGTGTATGAAAATAGAAAAAACCACGTTCATGGAAGAACTTATGGATAGCGATAGCCATGTTGTGGCGGATGCGGAATACAGCTCCAAATGTATTGGTACGGGGACGCAAGTGAGCGATCTCACGAAGAAACTCCATCGTATGACCTTTCTTCTGTAACGGATAAGTGTTATCACAAGTACCTAATACTTCGATTCCACGCGCTTGAACTTCGGCTGCCTGACCAGAGCCAATGGATTCGGTCAACTCACCGTTCACACTGATACATGCACCGGTGGTGATCTGCTTCAACATTTCTTCGTCAAAGTTTGCCAAATCAACAACAATCTGCACATTATTTATTGTAGAACCGTCATTCAGGGCGATAAAATTTACCTGTTTGCTACCGCGGCGGGTACGAACCCAACCTTTTACATTGACCATCGCACCAAAATCACGGCACTTCAGCAGGTCAACAATCTTTGTTCTACTAATTTTTTCCATTGTTTTGTCTCTTTATTGTTTATTATTCAAATGAGCCCATGCGGAGCATGTTCACTTCTTGTTCAGTCAGGTAACGCCAATCACCGCGGCGCAAACCTTTTTTAGTCAGACCAGCAAAATAAACGCGGTCCAGCTTGATCACCTTATATCCCAAGGATTCAAAAATACGACGCACAATACGGTTCTTTCCGGAATGGATTTCAATACCGACTTGTGATTTGTCTGTTTCCGATGCATAGCTGATGGCATCTGCATGAATCTCTCCATCATCCAATGTCACACCTGCTGCAATTTGGTCAAGATCTGCCTTGGTTACATTCTTATCACAATATACATGATAAATCTTCTTCTTCAAATACTTAGGATGAGTCAGCTTGGAAGCCAAATCACCATCGTTAGTTAACAATAACACACCGGTAGTATTACGATCTAAACGCCCAACAGGATAAATACGCTCCTTACAAGCACCTTTCACAAAATCCATTACAGTCTTACGTTCCTGAGGATCATCAGAAGTAGTCACACAATCCTTCGGTTTATTCAACAAAATATAAGTTTTGCGTTCAATACTTACCGGTTCGTCATGGAACTTCACTTCGTCAGTACGCTTGATTTTAGTACCTAATTCGGTTACCACTTCACCATTTACACTGACTACACCTGCTGTAATAAACTCATCAGCCTCACGACGGGAACATATACCTGCATTAGCCAAGAATTTGTTCAGACGAATCGGCTCATTTGGATCGGTCAATATATCTTTATATTCAATCTGTTTCTTCAGACTATACTTTGCATTCGGGTTATAATCAGCCGTACGGGGACGATAGGGACGATTGTATCCACCACCTTGATTATAACCACCGGTACGAGGACGATAAAGACGGTCGCCGCCTTGATTATAACCGCCGGTACGAGGACGATAAGGACGGTCACCGCCTTGATTATAACCGCCGGTACGAGGACGCGGAGTGTAAGAACGCTGTTCACCCCCTTCACCGCTGTTAAAACGGGGACGCGGAGTATAAGGACGCTGCTCACCCCCTTCGCGATTATAGTTTGTGCGGGGACGATATTGACGCTCACCACCTTCCTCACTATTATTAAAACGAGGGCGCGGAGTATACGGACGCTGCTCGCCACCTTCACGATTATAATTTGTACGAGGACGGTATGAACGTTGATCTCCTCCATCCTCACTGTTAGGATTAAAGCGGGGACGTTGCGGACGGTCTCCGTTATTGTTATAGCGATTATAGGAAGGACGGTCACCGTTGTTATAAGAAGAACGGTAGGGACGGTCTCCACCTTCGCGATTATAGCTGTTCGTACGAGGACGATAAGGACGCTGTTCGCCGTCGTTGTTGTATCTGTTGTAATTACTGTCTCTGTTATAAGACTTATAACCACCATCACGGCTTACATTCTGGTTTTCTTCATTTGCAGCACCTTCTTGTCTGCTTTCATTTTCTGTACTCATGGTTTTCCTTTTATTTTTTAATTAATGTATAACGCCTCTCGGGCTTTTTGGATTAAAATCTAACTAACTATTTTTTAAATACCTGTATAATTATGCGGTGTAATTACCCGCAGTTCCTTTTTAATGTCTTCGCTTACATTTAGTGTTTCTATAAATTCTTTAATAGACTCTTCTGTGATAGCCTGGTTTGTACGGGTCAAAGCTTTCAATGCCTCATACGGATGAGGATAGGCTTCGCGGCGCAGAATTGTCTGGATAGCTTCCGCCACCACACTCCAACAATTATCCAAGTCGGCATAGATTGCTTTCTCATTCAGCAACAGTTTGCGCAGACCTTTCAACGAACTTTGGATAGCAATCACAATGTGACCGAAAGGTACACCGACGTTACGCAACACAGTAGAGTCTGTCAAGTCACGTTGCAAGCGGGAAACAGGCAACTTAGAAGAAAGGTGTTCCAAAATAGCATTTGCCATACCTAGATTACCTTCAGCATTTTCGAAATCAATAGGATTCACCTTATGCGGCATGGCACTGGAACCTACTTCACCCGCTTTAATCTTCTGCTTGAAATATTCCATAGAGATGTACTGCCAGAAGTCGCGGTTCATGTCAATCATAATGGTATTGATGCGTTTCATCGCATCAAAAATGGCTCCCAGATTATCATAATTAGAGATCTGAGTAGTATATTCCTCACGTTCCAATCCCAGCTTTCCTGCTACAAACTTATTACCGAATTCTTTCCAGTCATATTCGGGATAAGCTACATGATGCGCATTGTAGTTACCCGTCGCACCACCGAATTTAGCTGTGACAGGACAAGCTTTCAATACAGCCAGCTGACGATTCAGACGATAAACGAAAACCATGATTTCTTTACCCAAGCGAGTCGGAGAAGCAGGCTGTCCATGTGTTTTTGCCAACATAGGGATATTTGCCCATTCTTCAGCGTATGTAGTCAACTGGGCAATCAGCTCTTCAATTTGCGGATAGTATACTTGTTCCAATGCCTCCTTTATAGACAAAGGTACAGAGGTATTGTTTATGTCCTGTGATGTCAATCCGAAATGAATAAATTCTTTGCATTCCTCCATTCCGCCCAACTTATCGAATTCTTCTTTGATGAAATATTCTACAGCCTTTACATCGTGGTTTGTTACACTTTCTATCTCTTTAATACGCTGTGCGTCAGCCTCTGAAAAGTTCTTATAAATAGCGCGCAATGCATCAAAACGTGCATGATCAAAGTCTTTCAGCTGTGGCAACGGTAGTTCACACAGAGTGATAAAGTATTCAATTTCTACCTGCACACGGTACTTGATGAGTGCAAATTCAGAAAAATAAGAGGCCAAAGCTCCCGCTTTTCCTCTGTATCGACCGTCAATAGGTGATATTGCCGTGAGTAAATCGAGCTCCATATTATATTCTTTGATAATTATCAGACTGCAAAATTAATTCTTTTTCTTGAGTTTAACGGTCTGAAGATGCATAAAGTTTGCGAAAATGAAGATTTATTTCACAAATCCCTTTTTAGTCCATTTCAGACTATTCCAACGCTGTACAAAGATAATACCACGAAGATTTTCATCCAGCACAAATGCACACCACATACCTACCAGTCCCCATCCCCAATGAATACCGAACAAGAAACCACAACCTACGGCAACACTCCACTGAACAACAAATCCTACATAAAACGGATAATTCACATCACCCGTTGCACGTAAAGCATTCGTCGCATAAATATTAATAGCCCGGCCCACTTCCAAAATCACATCAATAAACAGGATAATAGTACCCAAACGGATAATTTCCGGATTATCCGTCAGCCAGCTAAACAAAGTATGCCCCATCAAAGCCCAGATACAGGATAAAACTAAAGAAACCAAAATAGAAATACGCATCACATATTTGCCCAACAGATAAGCTGCATGAAGTTTCCTCTCACCTACCAAATGACCAATACAGATGGCTCCGCCTTGTGCCATGGCAATAGCAAACAAATAAACGAACATCACTATATTCACCACATAGGTACGAGTAGCCAGCGCTTCATTCCCCAACATATTAATAAAATAGGTCAATACTACCTGAGAGAAACTGTAGGACATATTTTCTCCGGCCGAAGGGACTCCGATTTTCAACAGGTTTTTCAGCTCGACAAACGGGAAGGGGCGAAAATAGGATAACGGAAATCTGGGAATATGTTTACGGAAAAGAATCACAAAAAGTATCACCATAGATACCCCTCGGGCAAATGCAGTAGAAATAGCAGCACCTTCCACTCCCAAAGCCGGCATACCGAACTTACCAAAAATCAGCGAATAGTTACCAATGATATTCAGAATATTTACAACTACCGTTACCATCATGGGATAAACTGCTTTATTGGCACTGCGCAAAGAGGCAGAAATAGTCAGAGATATGGCTTGAAAAAAAGCGAATGCCCCTACTATCTCCATGTAACTCACTCCATATTCCATCAGTTCGGAACGAAGCCCCATCATGGACAACAGGAAAGTGGCTCCATAGTGTAAAATGGCACTAACGAATAAACCGAACGCCAGATTGAGTATCAATGATACTCCCACCACCTGCACCATATTCTTGTGCATTCTTGCTCCCAAATATTGCGAACAGAGTACGGAAGTTCCTATATTGATCACCTCAAATATCAGGAAAGCAAACATAATGAGCTGGTTGACCACCCCTACAGCAGCCACACTATTGTCTGAATACTGACTCAGCATCACGGTATCCACTGCACCCAGCATCATAATCAGTAATGTTTCAATGAAAATAGGAACCGCCAGTCTGGCTAGGTTCTTTCGTATGCTCCTCGGTTCTTGAATTACGTCCACTTATCATCTTTGATTTTCGGGGTGCAAAGGTACGGACTTTTCACGATGCAACGGTTTGATTTATATCAAGAAATATGAACTTAAGATTTTTACCAGAAGATAAACAGGAATCTGATCTTTTCTTTTTATCTTTAGAACCAAATCTTAAATCAATAGAACAACATGAAAAAAGGAATCCTTCTGTTATCTGCAATTCTAGCATTGGGCTCTCTGTCCTCATCCGCCCAAAAAAGAACAGCCACCATGACTGATGAAGAAATGTACCTTGATGCCATGCATCATAACATCACTACCGAAAAGATTTTCGGTTATGTAAAGCAACTTTCAGACCCAGCCTTGGAGGGACGACTCGCAGGTTCGCCCGGAATGGCTAAAGCTGTAGATATCGTAAAAGGATATTTTAAAGAGTGGGAACTGATACCCGGTGGTGAGAATGGTTCCTACATACAGCTATTCCCCCACCCTTGTGTGGAAATACAACCGGGAAGCACTATGGATATCCTATTTCCTGTCACCCAAGGCAAGAAAAAAACTGTATGGATCTCTAAGACATATCCTTGGGCAGATGGTTGGTTTGCCGGAGGAATGACCAGTGACGGGGAAGTGACAGCCGATGTGGTATACGCCGGATTTGGCGTTACAGCACCCGAATTAGCATATGATGATTACAAAGATATAGATGTAAAAGGCAAGATTATGCTGGTGGAGGGAGAAACACCCAATATAAGCCGTAACCCCGATTCACTGACCATGTGGTACAAACATACTTTGCACCAAACCAAGCTGAACAATGCCGTAACCCATGGTGCGGCAGGCTTGTTATACAAATGGGTTCCCGGTCCAAATGCCCCCTATAATCCAGGATTTGTCTATTGTCATGTTACAGACACTGTGGTTAATGATATTTTCAGGGGAACAGGCAAGACTTATAAAGAGACTATCCGGCAGATTTATAAGACTCAGAAGCCTGCCTCTTTCCATACCGGAAAGAGAGCCCACATCAAAATGAATGCTACCTATAATCCCAATGCTACTGGAAAAAATATTTTGGGTATGATCAAAGGCAGTGACCCTATACTGTGCAATGAATATGTAATCATTTCCGCCCATCTGGACCACTTGGGAATGATTCCTTTCCTTATTGAAGGAGCGAATGACAACAATTCTTCCTCCGCCGCCATGCTGGGAGTAGCCGAAGCACTGGCAAAATCAAAGATAAAACCCAAACGCAGCATCATTTTCATGAGTGTGGACGGCGAGGAAGCCGGACTCACCGGTAGCACTTATTATACTAATCATCCTCTTGTACCAAAGGATAAAGTAATAGCAATCCTGAATCTGGAGCAGGTGGGTGTAGGCCAGATGTTAGGGGCGAACTACCACTATAAATACCCCGAATTGGCCAAACTGTCCCAAAAAGCCAATGCTATGTATGTGCATCGACGTCTGTTCACTAATGAAACTCATTTCCTGACTCGTCCTCGTACAGATGGTGCTGTTTTTATGAAAGCCGGTTATCCATGCATTGATTTATGGGCATTAGGAGGTGGCTATTACCATCATCCTAAAGATAATATCCGATCCATCAACCCCGATATCCTTCGAGCTGCAACCGAATGGTTATACTGGACTACTATTTTTATAGCAAACAAGTGAACAAATACAAGAAATCCCGACGAGCGCCACTCTGCCGGGATTTCTTTATTCAACCGATGCCATGTCTGCATTGTTCCATATATGTGTTGTGTTATTGTTGGGTCAGATATTCCTTGTACATCTTCTCTATTTCCTTATATGGGAATATCCAATGCACTCACTTGTCTGAAAAACTCCGGCAATTCTTCATGCAGAAATATATCTTTACGCAAAGTGATAATCCGGTCTTTAGCCCCTGCCGATACAAAATAACCGATACCGCGTTTATTATAAATAATCTCTTGTCCTTGAAGGTAATCATACGTACGGACACTGTATTTGCATTCACCTCCACCGTGGCGGCGTATTCTCTGACAGACGGAATACGCCCTTCCTCGGCATATTGTCCTTGCAGGATTTCATCATTTATCCGGTCGGCTATCTGCAAGTAAATGGATTTACTTTCTTTAAATTTCATAGCAAACGGAATTTAGGTTTAACAACTTGCGAACGGGTAAAAAGCTGGTAACTCAGCCACCAGTTAAACATAGTGAATGCACTGAAAAACGCTACTCCTAACGAAAGTAACTTGTTTAATGTCATCCACTGGAAATTAGTTTCCAGCCACTCAGAAAAACTGCGCATATTGTCATCTCCTATCCATGAAAGAATGTGCACCGATAAAACAGAAAACAGAATAGAAATAAGCATCAAAGCACCCAATGTCTTGAAAAAAGGTTTCTTATACCAATAATTTCCCCCTAGAATATACAATGAATGTGACCATAACAGGAAAGCCCATCCGCACAATTCACCCAACCAATTCTGATACGGCATATTCATAGCATAGCCTGATCCCCTATATATCTGCTCACCATCTACCGAAGCCATAGAAAGAAGGTTATACAAAACAGATTGATGGAATGTTTCAGGCACATTAAATAAAGGAAGTAACAGATAACGGGTAATTTCCGCCAATGACGCCGCAACAAAGACAGCCACAGCCAATCCTACCGTAACAATCAAGAATCGTGCTACAAATTTCTCTATCATAGTTGCCGGAAGCATCAGAAAAGCGATACGTTTTTCTTTTGTAATCATATTTTCCATAATGTTAGCAGCATAGACAATGCCAAAAATACCGATGATAAAAGCAAAGGTTCCCATTATATTAGAACAATAATGCTGAAAAGCCATTTGAGAATCACTATACGTCACCTGTTTCGACATTGTGAGCACCATTACCAATGCAAATGCAGCATAAATTCCGATCAGACGATAAAGATTTGTTTTCCAATTTTCCATAATCTCGCGTTTCATTACCATTGCAATACGCGAAAAGCTAAAGAATTTATTCGTATCCATAGTGTGTTTGTATTACTTGTTAAACAGAAATTGCATTTTTTCTCTCTCTGTCAGCATAGCGTTAAATAATACTTCCAGGTTCAGATTCGTTTCCTCATTATACGTATTCGGAAAAATTACGCTGTTTCCCTGGACGGACGGCTGAACATACAATGCTGTATCCGTCGATTCATTCATTCCTTGCTCTACAAAATAAAGTTTCTCACAGATCGTCTTTACCGATTCATTCAATAATACGCGGGTTCCATCAATAATAACCACATGATCCAGCAGGCTGTCAATATCTCTCACCTGGTGCGTAGAGATGATGACTGCTTTTTCATCGGTCATGCCCGAAACGATTACTTTACGAAACTGACTTTTAGAAGGAATATCCAATCCATTGCTAGGTTCGTCCATAACCAATAAAGAGGTATTGGTAGCTAATGCAAAGCACATAAATACTTTCTTCTTCTGCCCCATCGAAGTTCACCCAAATGAATATCTTCATTCATATCAAAATCATGAAGGCAGGCATTCAAAAGCTCATTGCTAAAATTCGGATAGAACGGTGTGTTCAGTTTTAAGTATCGTTTCAAACTGACTGATGGCAAAGCAAACTCTTCAGGCACTAGAAACATATCCTGCAAAGTCAGGGGATAGCGCATGGAAACATCTACCCCTTTGTAAAGTACCTGTCCGGCCTGAGGACGAAGCAGACCTGTCATTAAATAGAGCAAAGTAGATTTACCTGTACCGTTCTTTCCTAAAAGACCGTAAACTGAACCTTTATCCAGCGTCAACGAGAAGTCATTAAAGACACTCTGTTTTTTCTTTCCATAACTGAAAGATAAGTTCTTTATTTCAATCATCATTGTGTTTATGTTTTTATTAGTTATTTAGTGTACTAGTTCATTAGTATACTACAAATATATAGTTTATTTGAATAAACAAGAAGTATAGCCAATGTTTAACTTTCGTTAATCTCTAAACAAATTAAGCGGGCAGCAACTAAGTACTGTCCGCTCAACCCAAATGATAAATGAAAAAAAGAAGGACTATTTAATTCCTCCTAGTGCCTTAGTAGCAGTTTCGTTCTCAGGATCAATTTCCAATATTTTATTCCAATACTGTTTTGACTGGTTATAATCCTCTTTTACAAAATAATAATACCCCAAATAGCTGTTACATTCTACCAATACTGATTTAGTAGCATCAGACTTCTGTTCCAGAATACTCAGTGCAGCCTCATAATACGGCTTTGCCAGTCCCTGAGTGGTTTCAGGATCACGCAAAGAATTAACACGGGCACGCCAAAAATTTCCCAAATAGTTATCAGGAACTTTAACAGCCACCTGTGCAAAAATAGTATCGGCTTCAGCCAAATATGTCGGTTGTTTATCCTGATAAGCCGAATCGGTAGCAGCATAATAGTTCAAACGACCATATAAAAAGAGATCACTAATATCCGGGGAGCTTTTCATTTCATCCAGATAATTCTTATAAGCTTCTATCGCTTTCGGAAAATCACGTTTCTTCTCGTACACATCAGAGATATCTTTATAAATTTCCGTATGGGACTTATCCATAGACAATGCTTTGTTAAATTGTACCACTGCTTCTTCGTATTGCTTGTCCGCTTCCAGTAAACGAGCGAAATAAACATAGTCCAAGTATACATAATCCGGATTACCGGGATTAGCGAAGAATGTAGCAGCAGCTTCCAATCCTGTCTTATAGTCTTTTAATTCTAAATAATCATACATTGCCAGACGTTTTAGCACATGATTTTCTGGTGCAAGTTCCAAACCTTTCTTCACCATATCCAAAGACTGTGCATAATCTTTATTCAGATATAACAGCATGGCATAGCGGGTATAGTCCTGCTCAGTGGGAGTACCTACTTTCAGATAATTTTCGTATGCTTCTTTTGCCTTACCATATTGCCCCATAGTATAATATACATCCGCCAGTTCCTTACTGATGCGATTATCCTCCGGAGTTTTGGACTGTAAGCGCATCAACATATCCAATGACAGTTGAGGTCTACGCCTTTATATACCTGTGCATATTTAAAATAAGCTTCACTACAGTCCTCATCCAAATAAATAGCCTGATTGTAATCGCTGCTAGCTTTATTCACATCATTCAAATTCAATGCTATATCACCACTCAGTAGATAAGCCACAGCACATTTACTGTTTATATCTTTAGCGCGTTGCGCATATTCGGCAGCTTCTGCCGTTTTCCCTTGATCTAGATAAGCCCGGCCTATCTCTACCAACAAAAAGGCATTCTTCTTATTCTTACCTTTCAATAATTCATCAAAAGCCTCAGAAGCTTTTGCTGGATCCTCCTTTATCATCGTGGCAGCCTGCTTCACCTGTAGCGACCATTCACTACCCGGCGATTTCTGTCCCCACATGGTTACAGCCAGGCACAAGCTCATCACGATTAATACTAATTTCTTCATGGTTCTTCTTTTTTGTTCATTTATATTCCTCTTTTACATCTACAATCCGCACAGGAGCTGTTGCAGGCACCAATCCTGACTTCAGAATGATACGTTGCCCCCGGAAGTCTGTCAGAAATGAAGTCAGACCACTAGGCAAGCCACTTTTAGGATCATTAAGTAAAATGTACACACTGCGGGTTAATGGATACTGATTTAAAGCCAGATAAGCTTGATAAGGCCTGAAACTATTTTCCACTGTAGCCGAATCCGCACGACTGACAGCCATTATCCGAATGGCGTCATTAAAAGAGAGTCGCGTACTATCCGCAGGATTACCTATCCAGTTGACACCGATAACCCCTAAAGCTGCGGGGGTTTTAGCCACATACGAAATCACCTCCGGATTTGTTTTTTGTGCCTTCAATCTTCCGATAGAGGCTTACCACCGCAGATCGAGTCGAGTACATAATGTACAGTACTCGAATTGGGATTATCAAATACCAGTTGAAGCGCACCTAGACGGGAATCAGGATTCAACTGTTTCCAGTCAGTAATTTTTCCCGTCAGTATCTCCTTAAATTGTTCAACTGTAATTAATGAATCTGCATTTTGCTTGTTTACTATCAAAGCTAAACCATCCGTTGCCATCTTTACAGATACAGGAAAGAATTTCTTGTCATTGAAAAATGCCATTTCCTGTCGAGTCAGTTGCCTCGTGGTTATAGCCAAACGTACACTGTCCGCCAACAAAAGTTTCATGGCTTTCACTTCACTGCAATAAACTGGATGCACGGTAGCATCCGGCGTTAATGCATGGAATACCTGCAATTCTTCTTCCGCAATGGGACGGAATGTCTCGTCCACAGCTATCGTAATTGTGCCCGAAGTCAACGTATCGTCTTCCCCTGGTTTGGGTTTGTTGCCACAGCCCGAAAACAACAGCAGCAAAACAACCGACAATGCAATATACAGCTTCATCATATATAGATATTATTGTAGCTTAAAAGTTATAGGAACGGTATAGTACACGGGAACATTACGTCCGTTCTGTTTTCCCGGAATCCACTTCGGCAATGACTGGATTACACGGATTGCTTCCTTGTCACAGTACGGGTCCAATGAACGCATCACCTTTACATCCTTCACATCTCCTGTAGCCGAAACTACAAAACGGACAAACACTTTACCCTGTATTCCATTTTCTTGCGCAATGGTAGGATAACGCAGATTCTTTGCTATAAAAGACAGCAATTCTCTATCACCACCTGGAAACTGAGGCATCTGTTCTACCATAGTATATGGTTTTTCTTCTGCTTCGGGAGCTTTAGTTATCACTTCTTTCAGTTCAGCAATATCCTTACCGTTCAATTCGTCATTACCTTTCACATCGGCAATGGAGATAGCTACCTTAGTCTGAGTCAATTCTTCCTGACTCTTTATCTCTTCATCATCACGCACTTCCTCATCTTTTTTGATAACAGGAGCCGTAAATTTGATAGAGCTTTTCAGAGCGGGAGGGGGAGCCACCGGTTCCACTTTCTTGAACTCTTCCTGTTTTACTTCAGGTTCTTCCAGTTGTGACAATGTAGTCACTTCCGTCATTACCTCTTTCTGCTTCGGAGTAGCCAGTTTTACCAATGTCGGTATGCTGAATCCTACGGCAGCAATTATCACTACAATCACCATCGCCCACGTGTGACGTTTCGGTGAATTGGCCCGCATCTTATAGGCACCGTATGCCTTATTCTTACCTTGGAATACCAGTTCACACCATTCGGGTGAGGTCAAATCTATTTTTGCCATTTTCTTTTCCTCCTTTTAAAAGTGTGTTACTATTCCACGATATCTCTACTCAGATCACCTTTCGTATCATAATTCTTGATCAAGAACTGATCCGCATCAACGATATCTGTTATCACATACTTACCTATATTGCATATTTGCATTTCATCCAGAGCATCAATCAGATTTTTATATGAAGAATCATCCGTCGCCTTTATGATGACAGTCGGCGTATCCTTTCCGCTTTTTATTTCAGAAAGTTTCTTCGTGTAATCTTCCTCTGATATCTTTAAATCAGCTTTCTGTTTTTTCAGTTCGTTTACCTCACGAACTGCCACCGAGTTCTTTTTAAGAAGAATGGAACGCAGACCATCCGCATTATACGAAGTTTCCTTCAGCGAAGTATAGTCTTTATAGTTAGGTTCTCCTTCATAGTAATACAATTTATCTCCTCCTGCCAGTAGCAAAGTTATTGCCTGTGAAGCCTTCACCTTACTCTGTTGTTCTTCAGTGATATTCTTGTCATTGCTCGGCATACTTATTTCCATCGTCTGAGGTTTGCTCAACGTGGTACACAGCATAAAAAAAGTAATCAGCAACATATTCATATCCACCATAGGTGTAAAATCTACGCGGACAGTCATTTTCTTTTGCTTGGATCCTTTTCCTTTTTTGCCGCTTTCTTGTACTTCAGCACTCATAATTATTCAGTTTTATTTATCAGAAGTAGTCTTCAGAGAAGTAATCAGATTGTACCGATTCTCTCTGAGATCCTGAAGTGAGCTCATTACATTTTTAATCACAGCGTAGGGAGTTGACGCATCAGCTTTGATAGCAATGCGTAAATCAGGATTCACCTGACGAGCATTACGTACCCACGATTTAAACTGATTATCTGTGCTGTCACAGGGAATACCTTCATTTTTCAACAGTTTATCCTGCTGTTCAGTAGGTAAATCCAAAAATTTCTGCATGCTTCTCATCGGAACACCAAACGTAGAAGCTGTCACAAATTTCTTTTCCTGCTCAGGAGTAAAGTCAACTCCGTACTCCTCACCCATCTTCTCCAATACAGCCTTCATATCGGGCTGTTTGTCGAGGCTCATAAATATTTTCCCTTGCGGATCCACCAAAATCTGAAGGATATTCGTTTCCGGAATCTTGATTTCTGAAACGGAGGCCGGAGTAAACACCTGCACCGGTTCCTTCTTCACAAATGTTGAAGTCAACATAAAGAAGGTAAGCAACAATACAGTAACGTCACTCATAGCTGTCATATCTATGAACGTACTTTTCTTTTTAATCTTTGCTCTACCCATAGTAGTTCATTTTAAAGGGGTGGCACGATTATTTATGAGAAGCCGCAAAGGTCTGTACAATAGAGAAACCTACTTCATCGAGGCTGTAAGTCAATTTATCAATCTTATTAGTGTAGTAGTTATAAGCAATAACCGCCAATGCACCTGTCAAGATACCAAATGCTGTATTGATCAACGCTTCGGAAATACCTTGCGATAATGCCATTGAGTCTGTACCACCACCAGCAGACAAAGCTGCAAATGAACGAATCATACCGATTACCGTACCAAGCAATCCCATCAGGTACCCAGTGTAGTAATAGTACCGATAATTGGTAAATTCTGCTCCATCATAGGAAGTTCCAGTGCAGTAGCTTCTTCCAATTCTTTTTGAATGGCCAAGACTTTCTGGTCTTTGGATAGAGTCTCATCGTTTTCAACTTCAGCATACTTTTTCAAAGTAGAGGTAACAACATTAGCGACAGAGCCACCTTGTTTATCGCAAAGTTCCTGTGCTTTCTTCATATCTCCGGTAGCCAAAGCCGATTTGATATTAGCGACAAATTTCACCAGCGAGCCTTTACCAAAAGCCGAACGGATAGCAAAATAACGTTCAATACTCAATGCTATGACAGTGAGCAACAAGGTTTGAATAATAGGAACCACAATACCCCCTTTATAAATAGTTCCCAGGAAATTACCCGGCAACGGATGATTATTAGGGTCATTGTTCATAAAATTAGCTGGATTTCCCAGTAAAAAGTTATATATACAAATTGCAATGATAAAGCAGCATATAATTACCCAACCTGCATTTTTAATACCTACAATCTTATTAGTAGTTTTATTTTGAATAGCTTCCATGATATATTTAATTAATCGTTATAGTTTAAAAAAAGATAATTCGAGACCAACCCCGACACTCTGCAGGGCGTCGGAGGAGGTTAAACAACTAAATTTATAACGATTAATTAAATCAAGATGCGTCTCAGCGTGAACACAAAATAATGACATGCCGGAGACACACAATGAATGGGATTAGACGGAAAGATTTTGGCGCGGTCAATAGCCAATAATTCCTCCCGTAGTGAAAAACGTCCTATGAGAATTTTTAAGAAGTTCTGTTGAAGTTCCTCTGCTCTACGGATACGAAGATCGTCAGGCACTAATTTAGTTAATACCTGCTGTTGTCCTGTCAGCAAAGAAGTAGTGAAAGACATGGTTTCCAATGTACCATGTCAGACGGCGTATTCTCTTGAGATTCCGTAGTAGTAGCATACCTGTCAATGGCGGAAGATACAACATCCGCATCGACTCCCTGATAGTTCAGCATTACAAGCAGGGCGATTAATCCTATTTTGACAATAGCTTCATTGACTACTGATTTCGCAAGATTCTCGGTTTATATTATTGAAACAATTCTATTGTTTTATTTGTTCACACAGACCTAAAAATTACTCAAGTGTTTTTATACTGAAGTTTTATTTTATAAGTTTTCTCTCATGAATTATTCAAAATTCACGTAGCAAATATAGTAAATATATTCGATAATCATAAAAAGATTACGAAATAAATTTCCTTTTTTAACTCCTTTTCTAATTCCAAATTATAATGCTCATTCTTTAGTTAAATATGCTCAATGATAGAATCATTGCAAAGCCTATTAATAGGGTATTTATGCTCCAAAATTTCACCTGTTTTATTATCATAAGTATATACTATATATACACGTATAATCCTCTTTCGATACAGAAGAAGAAGATGTAGACAAACTGATAGCTTGCATAAAGGCGCTATAATCATCTTCCGTTTCTCTGTTAGGCGGGCCTTCAGACCTGCCTGTTCTATTTCCCGCCTTTTTCCA
>ENA-OQEX01000198-OQEX01000198.1-human-gut-metagenome-genome-assembly--contig:-NODE-198-length-35329-cov-6.475513_pt1 | contig 35329 bp, 49 predicted proteins | sample MGYA00242802_ERZ504649 | MGnify/ENA primary metagenome ERZ504649 (study PRJEB26092, sample SAMD00036194) | human gut metagenome | host: Homo sapiens | study: EMG produced TPA metagenomics assembly of...
GCCCGGTGAGGGGCGTGGGTGAGGTTGGGTTTATTCACACATCGATCCGTCAGAGTGTTGTTCATTTGACCTCCTGCTGCGGTACGGCGTGGCTGCGCTCTTCCTTGCGGAAGAAGGCTTCCACGTTTTGTTGTGCGGTGCGGAGTTCACGCAGTTCGACCTGCGCTTTCTTGTAGCGGGTGTAGAAACCGTTTTTCTCCGAGGAAAGGGTCTGGTATTCGGCATCCAGTTTTTTGAGGTCCGGCAGAGTCCTGAGCCCGTTGGCCTTGAAATAGGCGCAAGCGGCCTCGTACACAGCAAACTCTGCACGGTGCTGCTCCTTGAACTTGGCGGGATTCCGCACAGTCTGGAGCTTCTGTGCAAGAGGCTTGTACTGCCGATAGACCACAAGATGCCCGCGCAGCTCCTTGAGGGAGACCATGCGGGCATCCATGTCTTTGACCACCGCCAGTGCATCGTCGTGCTGCGTTTGCAGTTCGGCAATGCGCTGGTGCAGGGCATCTTCGCTGGTGAGACCTTTCTCCTGCAACAGGATGAGTGTCTGCGACCAGCGTTTGAGGTTGAACTTTTTCGCCCAACGCTCATAGCCGATGCCCTTGCCCGCAGCAACGTTCGCCTGAATGTCAACCAGTTTCCTGATCTTATCCGGCTTCTGTTCGCAGGCGGGCTGGATGGCGGTTGCAAGCTGGATGTTCTGGGAGAGGGCGGTCAGCACCTGCTCCTTTTCCAGCTTCTTGCTCAGTTTCTTGGCGGTGATGAACTTTGTCCGGCCGGGCGGGCAGTAGCTCAACCGCCCTCGGCTCTCTTTCACGGCGATGCCGTGTTCCTGCATGAGTAATGCAGAAAATTCCTCGAAGGTGGTGGTCTTGTTCAGCACAGCGTAGATCTGCTTTCGCAGCTTGTCCAGCTCGGTCTGGTAGACGGTCTGGGTGGGCTGCTGCCCTTCGGCGGCAAGTTTGGCGTTGGCATGGTCGAGGCGGCGTTGTCCGCGCCGCTGCGCCCAATACTCGCGCTCCGAAACATGGTCGCTTGGGCTTCCAGCAGATTGATCTGGTTCAGGTCGGCTTGCTCGCACATCTCCATGACTGCGACACGGAGGTGCCGGAGCATGGCAGAGGTGCAGCGGTGCTTCTTGCCCGCTTCCCAGTCGCACGGCTTGTCCATGAAGGGCTGCCGTTCCACGGTGCGGACGCGCAAGCTGCCGATGACGATGTGGATGTGGATGTTCCCGGCACTATTGTGACCGTCCGGGTGGGTGCAGACGATGGCGGGATGACCGGGAAAGTTGTCCTTGCAGAACTGCAAGCCGAGGCTTGCGCCCGTTCCATGGTCAGGCCGTTCTCTACTGCGTCCTCGGATCAAAACTTATAATATAATGATGGGTCTTCACATCCTCCCGCCTGCCGTTCTTGCCGTACTTGCGGTTGGCAATCAGGCAGGCCATAGCGAACGAGGATTCGCCGCACTCAAGGGTGTCGAGCAGGTACGAATCCCGCAGCTTGGGTCTGCCCTTCTCGTCCAGAACGGGCAGACCGGTATACTCGTTGTGCTGAAAGGTGAGATAGCTTTCGGCGGCGGCATAGTTAGAGTTTTTCGAGGTCAAATGCTTGATGGTTGCCATACAGTTCACCAACCGTTTCTTCGGCTTTCAGCCGAAAGTTCGTGAGTGCGGACAGTTCCTCCAGAATTTGCGCCCGGAGCTGCTCGGTGTCTTTGCCGCCGGAGTTGAAGTGCCGTGCAAGCTGGTTGAGGTTGCTTCCCACCTTGCTGCACTGGGCAGACAAGGCAGCAAGCGCCGCCAGTGCATCCTCGCCGCCCTGCGCCACCACAACGGTGTGCTTGACGTTCACGCCGTACAGGACGCGGCGGACGAGTTCGGATTGGGTGAGGTGGAGTTCTTTGCAGGCGTATGCGATCCGCAGTTTTTCTTCTGCGGTCACCCTGACTTTGATGATGTGTGTCTTTCGTTTTCGCGGCGTGTCATTGCGGTTCTTCTTTGCGTGTGCGTTCGGACTTTTCATTTCAGCCATATTCGACCTCCTGTGAAAATGATAAATGCCCGCTCCGGGATGGAGAGGGCTATGTAATGCGACACGCCGCATTCGCACCAACGGTGCGAAGCTAGAGCAGGGTTTGGGGAAGGCACTCCCCAACAAGGATGACTGAGTGGACAGCAATTTTCAAGCATTGAAAATTTGTGGCCACAGGTCGATACTTGCTTTCGCCCTTTCCGTGAAACACTGAAAATTTCAGAAGTCGAACCGCAATGCACGTTGAAAATTGCAGAGCAAAACGTGTGAAAAGGCAAAGCCCCTGCTCATGGTCACCGTTCACACCGAACGCAGTTCCTGCTCCTGTTTTGCAGCGGCGTTGTCCGGCTCGCCCACACAAAGTGTGAGGTCATGGCGCAGTATCTCGTTCAGACGGCTTATGTAAGATTCAAGGTACAGTATGAAGAAAGCCGACGCAGTGCGGACACTACAACCTGCTTCTTTCAAGCACAAGAATAACACTTTGAAGTTGTGCGGTCAACAACTAAAAACAAATTTTGGAAGATTGAACAACTACATAAGATTTTATTTGTAAAAAAGAAAAATACCGCCCACGCAGCGCAGCATGATTTTGTCGGGTGAAACGGCGGCAAAATAGATCGGGTGTGTTGCGGGGCGGTAAATCTTTTCATGGAGAACAAACCCTCACTGTGTCGCATTTTATTGCGGATTCAGTGGGATTTGTGACAGAGAGTATCATGGTTTGCAAGGTGCGTCAAGATGGTTTTGCAAAATTTATTAAGGGAATGCGGTGATAGTGAGACTTTTTTGAATTGAAGTCGAAGAAAAAGAATGAAAAAGCGTTGTTAAAATTGCTCCTTCAGCAATTTGGCGAAATAACCTATATAAAAATTGGTATTATTGTTTCGGCTTATTCTTCCGATTTGCTCAGATATCGCCAGAGCGTGGTGCGGCTGATGCCTAGCTGGCGGGCGGCGGCGGCGCGGTTGCCGCCGTGGGCTGCTACAGCCTGCTGTACGATCTCCTGGTTGATCTCCTCAAGGGTGCGGTTATCTGTCGCGACAGGGACTCCGGTAGAGGAGGGTGTGTTCCGGTGGGCACGCTCTTTTGCCAGAAGCTCTGCGACCAGACGGCTTTCGATATAGGAGCCGGTGGTCAGGGAGGCCAGGGAACGAAGCAGATTTTTGAATTGTGTATAGTTGTTGGGCCATTCATATTGGCGCAGCATCTCAATAGCGCGAGGCTCAAAACCGGAGATCTGTTTGCCCTGCTCCTGATTCAGGCTGCTCAGATACAGGCTGGCCAGGGACGGGATCTCATCAGAGCGGCTGCGCAGAGAAGGAAGATTCAAGGTCAGACAGCCCAGCCGTTCACAAAGGGCATGGACCAGCGGCGGCGTTGGTTCATTTTCATAGATCGCGCAGGAGAACAACAGCCGGATCCGGCGTGCAAGACCGGTCTCTTCGATCGTGGAAAGCAAAGCGGAAGCCGTTGCTGGCGGGATCGCTTCGTAATTCTGAAAATAGACGGTTTCACCGGTACTGTTCAAGGGCGAAGTATAGTGATCCATCAGGTAACTCCAGCTTTTGTCGGTCATGGACGCGCAATTGATGACCACCATAGGGCGGTTGGTCATGGAGCTGTGCAGATAAAGGTAACGCGCAATCTGCTCTTTTCCGGTGCCGGGTTCTCCACTGATTAACAGCGGGGTCCGCACACAGACAAGCTTTTGAATGCGGGTATCCAGTGTACCCATGGCACCGCTCAGACTGTAAAAACTGTTCATAAATAAGTACTCGCATTCGCCCCGGTTCAGCATCCGGATCCCGGTGCGGCTTGTGTGGAGTGGGATGCGGGATGGAACGCAGTAAAACAGATATCGCCGGACGCTGTTCATTTGCAGCTGCTGTGCTGTAATGCTGTACAGATGATCCCGTTCGGTATAGTACAGTTTGACTGTACCACTGAGCGGGACTTCCCGCAGATGACTGCGTAAAATATTGAGCAGTTCCGCAGAGGGGTCGACGGAACTGCTGTAAAACAAGCTTCCGTCGGTTTCCATCACGATCACACGAGCGTTTTCGTTTTGTGCAATGTTCCGCAAAAAGAGATTTTCTTGCCGCAGGCGTTCAAACCACGAACTGATGCTGACCGCCTGGTCGATCGCCGCATGCAGGCTTTCGACACCAGAGGTGATGAGAAAAGCATCAAAGCCCATCTGGCGGGCGATGGTATGGGTCACCATGTCGCACACCACCATCCGGTACCCACCCTGCCGCAGACGCTCCAGCGTATGCTTTACATCTTCTGCACTGTTCACGGTAAGGATGTCCAGATCATAGTTCAGCAGGCTGCACAATGTATGTGCTGATTCGGTGACGCTTGGAAAGCCAACGATCGCGTACAGGTCGGTATAGTTCTCCGCAAGCTTTATTGCGCGCAATACATCATAGACGGAGATCTGGATGTCTACAACAGGGAGATCTGTCACCCGGCGGATTAGATCGGCCGTGCCGCCGCGGGATATGATGCAGTCATAGGTGTTGGGCGGGATATTCTGCACGATCGCCTGCCCCTCATCCAGGTCGCCGGTCTGAACATCCAGGAGTACATTGGGGTATGCCTGCGCCGCATTTTCCATGGCAGTACGCATTCCGTCGTAGGGTGCGATGCGAGAATGCGTGTTCGGATTTCAACCATTGTGATCCCTCCGTTCAACTTTGTTACGATTATAGCAGACTTTCACCAAAAAGTCTTGACAAATGTGTTTCAAAGTGTAACAATTTTGGCAAAAAGAATACCTGAAAATGCAAAATGTTTAAAATTGAAACGCAACTTGGCGCGGTGAAGGGGTGCCAACGGAAAGATCATGCTGCATAATAAATTTGCAAGCTGAAAAGCAAAACTACAGCTGAAAGGAGGATTTCATGCTGCTGTTACTGATTATTGCAGATGATTTTACCGGTGCACTGGATACCGGCGTGCAGTTTGCGGCTTATGGTGCAGCCACCCGCGTGATGGTAAAAGATCAGGTCGATTTTGCTTCCTGTGATGCACAGGTTCTGGTAGTGGATACCGAGACTCGTCATCTGCCGCCGGAAAAGGCGTATCAGATCGTCGAAGAGCTGACACGTGCTGCCTGCCGGGCTGGCATCCGCTACATCTATAAGAAAACGGATTCTGCATTGCGGGGCAATATCGGCGCAGAACTTGCTGCGGTTCTTCAGGCCAGCAACAACCGTCAGCTGCCGTTCCTGCCGGCGTTTCCCCAAAATGGGCGCACGACACGGGACGGGATCCATTATGTTGACGGTGTTCCGGTCACAGAAAGCCCCTTCGGCGTGGATCCGTTCGAGCCGGTCCGGCATGCACGGATCACAGAACTGCTGGCAGAGCAGACGGATGTACCGGCTGTCAGCTGCCCGCCTCTGCACGAAGGCTCTCCGGTACCGGAGAAGGCAGGCATTCTGGTTTTTGATGCTACGGATGAACAGGATCTGGTCTCGACCGGCCGCTGTCTGTTTGCCGGAGAGGCACCGCAGATCATGGCAGGCTGCGCGGGGTTTGCAGCGGTGCTTCCCCGGCTGCTTGGGCTGGCCGGGATCCCGGCAGAGATCCCCCGGCTGGATCCAAGGCTGCTGGTGCTCTGCGGAAGTGTGAACCCCATTACACTGCGTCAGCTGGATAAAGCGGAAAAGGCCGGGTTTGCAAGAATGCGGCTGACGCCCTACCAGAAGCTGACACCCGGTTACTGGGAGAGCCAGCATGGGCGGGAAGCGCTGAGCAAAATCGAAAAGATGCTGGCGTCCAATGGTCACTGCATCATTGAAACGAACGATGCAGGCAGCAATCAGCTCACCGCTGATTATGCCGCGGCACTTGGCATCGACCGTAAGACGATCCGGGTGCGGATCTCCGGCAGTGTGGGACATCTGCTGGGTGCCATTTTTACAAGCCCGCATCTTGGAACGTTGCTGCTGACCGGCGGAGATACGCTGCTGCAATGTATGAACTGCATTGGCGTGCACGAGCTGGAACCGGTGTGTGAAATGGAATCGGGCGTGGTTCTGGCACGCTTTACTTACAATGGATGCACCCGCCATGTCATTACAAAGTCGGGTGGGTTCGGACAGGATGATCTGCTGATCTGTCTTGCGGATCAGATCGCATGGAACAAAACGGAATGAGCTGGATCAAAACAGCAGGGAGGTTTTTGGAAATGCTTACACAGTATAACCTGAAAATGCCGCATGCAGTTTATGGCGGCGAGAACGCAATGGACAACATCACCGCGATCATCAAGGCGCGGGGCGCAAAAAAAGTGGCAATGTTCACGGATAAGGGAATTGAAGGCGCCGGACTGTTTGCCCTGCCGGAAAATGCAGTCAAGGCGGCAGGTGCAGAATACTATGTGCTGGATGACCTGCCTCCGGAGCCGAGCTACATGGCCGTGCAGAAACTGGTGGACCAGTTCAAAGCGTCCGGTGCAGACTTGATTGTGCCTGCGGCGGCGCAGCGTGATGGACGCTGCCAAGCTGGCCAGCGTACTGGTGACGGATGACTACGGCGTCAAGGAGCTGCTGGACAACCCCGGCATGGCACAGAAGTGCGTGCCCATCGTGCTCATCCCTACGACCGCAGGCACCGGCGCAGAGGTCACCCCCAATGCCATCGTGGCTGTACCGGAAAAGGAACTGAAGGTCGGCATTGTCAATGAGAACATGATCGCAGATTATGTCATTCTGGATGCACGCATGATCAAGAACCTGCCCCGCAAGATCGCAGCAGCTACCGGTGTGGATGCACTGGCACACTGCATCGAGTGCTTTACCAGCAACAAGGCAAATCCCTTCAGCGATCTGTATGCGCTGGAAGGCCTGGATCTGATCCTGAACAACATCGAAAAAGCCTGCGATGACCCGAGGCCATGACGGAGAAGAACCGGATGCAGATCGCCGCTTACTATGGCGGCCTGGCAATCACCGCTTCCGGCACCACTGCAGTCCACGCCCTGAGCTATCCGCTGGGCGGCAAGTATCATATCGCCCACGGCGTTTCAAATGCGATCCTGCTGGCACCCGTCATGCGCTTCAACAGCGAGCATCCGGCAGTTCGCGAGCGGCTGGCAATTGCTTATGACCGCTGCTGCCATGAGGAAAAGACCTGCACCACAGTGAAGAAAAGACCGCATGGATGATCGCTCGTCTGGAGCACATCGTCAAGCACCTGGACATTCCCACCAGCCTGAAGGAGTTCGGCGTTCCGGCCGAGGATCTGGAAGGACTGGTCGAGGCGGGCATGCAGGTGCAGCGGCTTCTGGTAAACAATATGCGCCCTGTTACGGCAGATGATGCACGCAAGCTGTATCAGGAAGTCATGTAAGCATTCATTTCATATAGAAACATCATAGAAAAAACAAAACAGAAAAGGAGAGCACATTATGAAGACTAGCGATATCAAAGGTATTATCCCTCCGGTAATCACCCCGATGAACGATGACGCAGAGCAGACCGTCAATCATGAAGAGCTGCGCAAGCAGGTAGAGCGTCTGCTGGCGGGCGGTGTGCATGGAATCTTCCCGCTGGGCACCAACGGCGAAGCATACGCCCTTTCTGCCAGAGAGAAAGAAGAGATCCTCGCAACGGTGATCGATCAGGTCAAGGGTCGTGTGCCTGTTTATGCCGGCACTGGCTGCATCACCACTGCAGAGACCATCCGCATGAGCAAGCGCGCAGAAGAGCTTGGCGCAGATGCACTGTCCATCATTACCCCCAGCTTTGCAGTGGCTTCTCAGAAGGAGCTGTACGATCACTATGTTGCAGTTGCAAAGCATGTGAACATTCCCATTATCCTGTACAACATTCCGCCCCGTACCGGCAACAAGCTCCTGCCGGAGACCGTGCAGGCTCTTTGCCGTGATGTGGATGTGATTGTTGGCGCGAAGGATTCCAGCGGTGATATCGAAAACCTGAAAGCCTACATCCGCCTGACCAAAGAGCTGGACAAGGATGTGGCGATTCTGGCTGGCAACGACGGAGCGATCTTGACATGCCTGAAAGAGGGCGGCGCAGGCGGCATTGCAGGCCGTGCCAACATCTGGCCGCACACCATTGCAAACATTTACAACTGCTTTATTGCAGGCGATCTGGAAGGCGCACAGCGCGCACAGGATGCCGTTGCCGTACTGCAGCAGACCTTCAAGTATGGCAACCCGAATACGATCATCAAGACCGCTGTTGCCCTGCAGGGACGCAATGTCGGCAAGTGCCGCGCTCCCTTCAATTATGTGCCGGAAGAGGGTCTGGAAGCCATCAAGAAGGTGCTGGCAGATGTTGCCGCCAAAGGCATGGATTAAGGGGAGCTGACTTATGACAAAACCCATCGTTGGCATTACCATGGGCGATCCTGCGGGTTCCGGCCCGGAAATCACCATCAAGGCGCTGGCAGATCCCAAACAATACTCTTACTGCCGCCCCATAGTTGTGGGTGACGTCAAAGTGTTTGAACAGGCCAAAAAGTTTGTTGGCCGGGAAGATATCGTGATCCACCGCTGCGAGAAAGTCAGCGATGCGCTGTTCACCCCCGGCACCATTGATGTGCTGCATCTGGACCTGATCGAAGATATCAACAAGTTCGAGCTGGCAAAGGTGAGTGTGGAGGGCGGCAATGCCGCATTCCAGTGTGTAAAAAAGGTTATCGAGCTGGCAATGGCCGGTGAGGTAGACGCCACCTGCACAAATGCCCTGAATAAGGAAGCCCTGAATAAGGCGCTGGAATTTTATCACGGAGAAAGATCCGATGGCTATACCCATTTTGACGGCCATACCGAGATCTACGCCACCTACACGCACACGAAAAAATATACCATGATGCTGGTGCATCATGATCTGCGGGTCGTTCACGTTTCCACCCATGTTTCCCTGCGGGAAGCGTGTGATCGTGTCAAAAAAGACCGTGTGCTGGATGTGATCGAGATTGCGGACAAGGCCTGCCAGGATATCGGCATTGAAAAGCCGCGGGTGGCGGTTGCCGGCCTGAATCCCCATTGCGGAGAGAACGGACTGTTCGGCACCGAGGAGATCACCGAGATCACTCCGGCGATCGAAGCAGCCAGGGCCGAAGGGATCAACGCCATCGGTCCCCTGCCCCCGGACAGCGTGTTCAGCCAGGCATTGGGCGGCTGGTACGATATCGTGGTGTGCATGTACCACGATCAGGGCCATATCCCCCTCAAGACCGTCGGCTTCGTATATGATCGTGAAAAACAGGAGTGGAAAGCGGTGGAGGGAGTCAATGTGACGCTGGGCCTGCCGATCATCCGCGCCAGCGTTGACCACGGCACGGATTTCTACCATGCAGGCAAGGGCAACGGCAACGAACGGAGCCTTGCAAACGCCATCGCCTACGCGGCAAGTTTTTGCCGGAGCAAGAGCTGAAGGAGAGATCACTTATGAAATTTGTTATGACACAGTCCATCTGCCCGGAAGGCATCGAAAAGCTCAAGGCAGATACCAATGGTCAGGTGGAGATCATTGCAGAAGATAATCCCGATCCCAATAATTATCTGGACGATATGAAGGACGCGGATGCGCTGATCGTGCGCATTGCAAAGTGCGATGCACATGCCATTGAAAACAGCCCCAACCTGAAGGTCATCGGTCGCACCGGTGTTGGCTATGATTCGGTGGATGTGAAAAAAGCAACGGAGCTTGGCATCCCGGTCGTCATCACGCCGGGCGCCAACAACCGCAGCGTGGCCGAGCATGCGGTCGCCATGATGTTTGCGCTTTCCAAGAACCTGTACGAAGGTCAGGTGGAGACCCGGAAAGGCAACTGGGAGATCCGCGGTGCACACAAGGCATTTGAGCTGGAAGGCAAAACGGTGGGTGTCATCGGTCTGGGTGCCATTGGCCGTGAGACCGCAAAGATCTGCCAGGGCGTCGGCATGAAGATCGCAGGCTATGATCCCTTCATGAGCCAGGAAAAGATCGAAGCACTGGGCGCTGAATACTATGCAGATTACAAAGAACTGATCAAGAATGCCGACATCGTGACCGTACATGTGCCCCTGACCGACCAGACCCGCAATATGATCGGCGCAGCTGAGCTGGCGACGATGAAAAAGACGGCGCTGGTCATCAACTGCAGCCGCGGCGGGATCGTAAACGAGGAGGCGCTCTGTGAGGCGCTTCGTGCAGGAACCATTGCCGGTGCAGGCACCGACGTGTTCTGCAATGAGCCGCCCAAGCCGGATGATCCCCTGCTGAATACCCCCAATCTGATCGTAAGCCCGCATTCGGCAGCGCAGACCCGCGAAGCTGTGATCAAGATGGCTACCATGTGCGTGGATGGCTGTCTGGCGGTGATCCGCGGCGAAAAGTGGCCCTTCGTGGCAGACAAGAAGGTCTACGATCATCCCAGATGGGCCGGAAAATAAAAAGAAGCGCAGCGTAAAAGACGAGCCGGAAGGGGGAAAACATGGACGATTACAATCCGCGCACCCGGTATGAACACTATTATGTGCGTATGGCACGGCTGGAAGGCCGTGGAGAATTGCAGAAGCGGTATCCCGATGACTTTTATGTCAGACCATTCCAGATCGCAGGGAATGTCTATTACATTGGCAACAAGGCGGTCTGTTCGCATCTGATCGACACCGGTGAGGGCTGATCGTGATCGACACAAGCTACCCCGAACTGGATCATCTGCTGATAAACTCCATCTGGGAGGCAGGTTTTGACCCAAAGGATATCCGGATCGTGCTGCACACGCACCTTCATTACGACCACTTTGGTGCCACGAACACCCTGACAAAGATCTACGGTGCAAAGGCCTATGTTGGCAGGGATGAATGGGAAAGCGTGCAGCGCAAGCCGGAGCTTGCCGTTATCCCGCAGGATCCATATCTCAGTTACCGGATGATCCGCCCGGATGTCCTGCTGGAAGACGGAGATGAGATCCGCCTTGGCAACACCGTGATCCACTGCATCGAGACCGCCGGCCACACAGAAGGCACCATGTCGTTCTTCTTTGACGTTGAAGACAATGGGCATATCTGGCACGCGGGAACGTTTGGCGGCGCAGGATTCATTACGATGTACAAAGAGTTCTTTGCACGGTATGGCCTGTCGGATCTTCAGCCCGAATTTCTCCGCTCGCTGGAAAAAATGAAGGCACAGAATGTGCAACTGGTGCTGGGAAATCATCCTGCACCGAACCACATCCTGCAAAAGATGGAAAAAAAGCTTGCAGATCCGGATGCCGGAAATCCGTTCATTGACCCGACCGGCCAGGACTGGCAGAATTATCTTGCATGGGTTGAGGCAGAGTTCAGACAATTTATGGAAGAGGGACGCTGAACCGCTGTCCTTACTACAAAATAAGGGAGAACAAACCTATGAAATACGAAAAATATTACAAAGGAAGGAATGATCTGTTCAGCGGCATCGTGCTGAGTGCATTTTCCATTGCATATCTGATCGGCGCCACCAGGATCAAGATCCCCAAGATGCTGTCATCGTCCTTTCTGAATGCATCTTCTGTGCCAAAGCTCTGGGGCACGCTGCTGCTGATCCTTGGTATTATTCTGGTCATCCGCGGTGTGCGCGTGATGAAAGCAGAAAAGGCAGCAGGAAATGCGCCGGAAAAGAAAACCGCTGCACAGATGGTAAAGGATTTCTGGAGCGCAAACCGTGCTGTGATCGAGATGTTTGTGGTACTGCTGATCTACATTGCTCTGATCCAGCCGGTGGGCTTCCTGATCTCCACGTTCCTGTTCCTGTTTGCAGAGTTCAACATCCTCTCCTACAAAGAGGATCGCAAGATAGGCTTTACACTGATCTTTGCTCTGATCTGTGCAGTTGCCATCTATGCGCTGTTCAAATACGCTTTCTCGATGCCGCTCCCGCAGGTATCCTGAAGGGAATCTTCTAAGAAAGGAAGGTACAGATCATGTTAATGGAAGGCTTCTCCATGGTGTTCGGTGATCCGCTGAGCATCGTACTGGTGGCAGCAGGCACCCTGATCGGTACTATTTTTGGTGCGATCCCCGGGCTGACTGCAACGATGGCTGTTACCATCTGCCTGCCGATGACTTTTGCAATGAGCGACAACAGAGCCATTGCACTGCTGATGGCGCTGTACATTGGCGGCATCTCCGGCGGCCTGGTCTCCTCTATTCTGCTGAATATTCCCGGCACGCCCGCTTCTATGGTCACTGCATTTGACGGCGCGCCCATGGCGCGCAAGGGCGAGGGCGCAAAGGCGCTGGGCACCGGCATCTTCTTCTCGTTCCTCGGTACCATCTTTGGTCTGATCGCCCTGATGATCATTGCGCCCTATCTGGCAGCTGTCGCGATCAAGTTTGGTGCATTTGAGTATTGCGCACTGTCCATTTTCTCCCTGTCGCTGGTCATTTCGCTGGCAGGCAAAGATATGGTCAAAGGCCTGGCAGCAGCGCTGCTGGGTGTCATCTTTGCCACGTTCGGCATCAGTGCTTTTGACAGTATCGTGCGTTATGACTTTGGCAGTGTGAATATGCAGTCCGGCTTCCAGCAGCTGGTCGTTCTGATCGGCCTGTATGCAGTGCCGGAGGTCGTGGCTGTGGCGCAGAAAGTCGTCAAGCCCAAGGAAGTCATCGTTCAGAACACCACCGTGGATAAGATCCATGGTCTGGGTTTCACCTGGAAGGAATTCAAGAGCCAGATCGTCAACTTCTTTATCGCGGCATTTATCGGCACCGGCATTGGCATCCTGCCCGGTATCGGCGGCGGTACAGCCGGCATCATGTCCTATACCACGATCAAGAACCGTTCCAAGACCCCTGAAAAGTTTGGTACTGGCATCATGGACGGCGTGGTTGCCTCTGAGACGGCAAACAACGCAGCGGTTGGCGGTGCAATGATTCCCCTGCTGACGCTGGGTATCCCCGGCGATGGCATCACGGCGATCCTGCTGGGCAGCCTGATCATCCACGGTATCGCCCCTGGCCCGCTGATCTTTGATAAGAGCGGCGCTCTGATGTATGCCATCTACCTCATCATCGGCCTGTCCTCTCTGTTCATGCTGTTCTTCATGCTGTTCGGCATCAAGGGTTTTGTCAAGGTTCTGTCTGCTCCGCAGAACCTGCTGATGCCCATCATCCTGTGCATGTGCTGTGTGGGCGCATTTGGCTGCAGCAACCGCATGTTTGATGTGTGGTGCCTGCTGTACTTCGGCCTGATCGCAGTTGTGATCCGTGCCATGAAGCTGCCCATCATGCCTGTTGCCATTGGCTTTATTCTGGGACCCATCTTTGAAAAGAACCTGCGCCGTGCCGAGTCTTTCATGAGCAGCGGCCCGAAGGAACTGCTGAACCACCCGCTTGCCCTAGTCATCCTGGTCGTCACTGTCGTCATGATCGTTTACAGCCTGCGTTCCAATAAGCGCGCTGCTGACCGTGAAGCTGCTGCCGTGGAGACTGTTGAGGCATCCGAAGGGGAATAATTCTGAAAACGTTAATGGATCATATATTCCGGTTTCACACAAATATTTACAAGGAGAAAGGAAAGTTTATCATGAAAAAGATCACTCGTCGTTCGTTCCTTGCTGCTATGGGTATCGTGGGCGCATCTGCTGCATTGACTGCCTGCGGCGGCAGCTCGGCTTCCTCTGTTGCCAGCTCGACCGCTACTTCCGCAACGGCATCCACCGCAGCAGGGAGCGCAGCTGCTAAGCCGGACGGATATCCCAACACTTCCATGACGCTGGTGGTTGGCTTTGGTGCCGGTGGCGATACCGACCTGAACAACCGCCTGATGGCACAGTATGTTGAGCCTTCCTTTGGCCAGTCCATTGCAGTGACCAACATGGCCGGCTCCAATGGCTCTGTGGCTATGACGCAATATCAGAGCACCCCCACCGACGGCTATACCATCATCGGCGCAAATACCTCTGCTGTCGTCAACAACTTTGCTTCCGGCACCTGCCAGTACAGCTATAAGGACTACGAAGTGATTGCCGTATTTGGCCGCGGCGCAGGCGAAATGCTGTTTGCCAACAAGCAGTCCGGCATCACCTCCATGGAGGATCTGCTGGAAAAGTCCAAGGCAAACCCCGGCACGATCAAGATGGGCATGTCCTCCGGCGGCAACACGCATGTCTACGCTCTGCTGCTCCAGCAGGCAGGATTTGACTGCAACATCGTGGATGGCGGCGATGGTTCTGACCGTATCGCAGCACTGGTCGGCGGCCATGTGGATGTCTGCTTTGTACCTTACCTGACTGCGAAGGAGTACATCGAGAATGGCGACGTGACTCCCCTGTGCACCATTGGCGACCGCTGCTCCGCACTGCCCGATACTCCTTCCATCAATGAAAGCGGCTACGTGAAGAACAATTTTAACGGCTGCTACATCTGGATGCTCCCAAGGGCACGGATGCAGGCATCGTTTCCTATCTGGCTTCCCTGTGCGAGGACGTTGTGAACAACAATGCCAAGTACGATGAGGATCAGCGTGCGATCAACTTCAACGATCCGTTTATCGTGACCGGTCAGGATGCACTGGACTTCCTGGAAGAGCTGCAGCAGACCGCAATCGAGAACGTGGGCGTTCTGGCTGATAAAGAAATCGGCTGTACCTGCCGCCGGACAGCTTTCAATCCGCAGACTTTACAGATTTGTTCTCCTTACACCATAGAAAGGACCAAAGCCGTCCGCTTTTTTACCGGATGGCTTTGGTCTTTTGGATTTTATGGAGACAGGCGGCATTTCTGAAAATGGATAAAGCTGTCTTAGAAATTGGTCTGGTCGATGTCATGCGTCACAGCATTAGATGTGCTACTCATCCTCAATGGCGATGCAGTCGATGGCAACGGTAGAGCCGTCTGCGAACCGGGCTTCCACCCGGTTGGTGTCCATATTGTAGCGGCAGGAAAGCAGCTTGTTCATGGTGAACCTCATTTCTATATCAAACGGTGTCTGTTCGGATGTCCTAAACCCTGCCATAGAACCGGTGTGTCATGTAAGATTGTTGTTTGGATAAAACTGGAAGATTTTGCACAATAAATACCGTTGAAATCCAGCTTTTGAGGCTGTGCGAAACAGCCTGTTTTGCCGGGCTGATTTTGGCTCTGCACACTTTTGCTCATTTTCTGCACATCGCAAGGATGGATAACAGGTGCAAAGACGTGCAAGCAATGCAAAGAATGCAATAGAATAACAACGGTAAAATAACGGCGATTCAATCAAAACGACGATTTAACGTTGAACGATGAAATGGACAAAATGTGCCATTCGGTTCCTACGAATCAGTAGGCCGGGGGTTCGAGTCCCTTCCATCGCACCAGAAAATGCCGTGAAATCGAAAGATTTCATGGCTTTTTTGTTTTGTAAGCCATGGTTGCACGGTTTCTGCACGGTTTTTGCACGGTCGGTGTTATCCATGTCCGATTATGTAGGCGCTGTATTGCATTGCAATCAGTGCCTTTTTGCATCAGGTGAGCAGTGCCAGGCGGAGCTTTGCCTTCATTTCCGGGTCGGCATCCTTGAGCAATTCCAAAAGAGCTGTCATGGAGATGGTGGGTTCGCCTGCGGCGGGTACAGCCTGCGGGCTGGGGGTGTCGGGCTTGGCATAGAAGCCGCTTTCAAACTTCTTCCCCAGTTCAACACGAGAGGACTGCTGGATATGGGCGTAGGTGTTCACCAGCATATCCGCACTGGCGTGACCGGTAGTCCCCTGCACCGCCTTGATGTCACCGCCGGAGATCATCAACTGGTAGGTGGCACTGGAATGCCGCAGACCGTGAAAGACGATGCGGGGGAACTCTGGGTGTGCATCCTGCCATTTCAGGAACTTCTTGCGGATGAGCACCGGCTCCACCGCCAGACCGTTGGGCAGTCGCAGCAGCATTCCGCTGTTGCGGTAGCGCTCCGGGTCGAGGGCTTCTTCCCGTTTCAGCCGTTCCAGCCACTGCTTCAATTCCTCCCGCAGGGCAGCGGTCATAAAGATGGTGCGGCAGGAGGCTTCGGTCTTGGTGTCCTTCAGGATGAGGGAGGTCTTGCTGCCCTCCAGCTTGTCCGGGAAGATGCGGAGGATGCAGCCCTTATCCACCTGCGCCAGCGTGTCCTTCTGCACCCGCTGCATGGAACGGTTGACGGTGAAGGTGCCCATGCCGTTGGCGGCATCAAAGTCGATGTCCTCCGGGGTCAGACCTGCCACCTCCCTTCCCGCAGCGCACCCACCAGCGTCAGGTGCACCGCCAGATGCAGGATGGGGTCCTCCATGCTGTCCAGTGCTGCCCGCATCTCCTCCACCTCCAGATGCTGCGCTCTTGGGTGGTCTTTTTGGGCGCTTCCACCGGGACGGGACTTTTGATAAGGATGCCCCACTCCACTGCCAGCAGAAAGGAATTGTGCAGCAGTTGGTGGACCTCATGGAGGGTAGTGCCGGAGAGGGTGCGCTTCTGCTGCTTAGGCGAGAGGTCTCGCCGCTTGCCACCCACATACTGTCCGCAAGGGGTCTTGCTCAGGGTGTCGTACAGGGCTTCGATGTGGTAGGGCCGCAGCTTCTGCATCTGCATCTCCCCGATATAGGGGATGACGAGGTTCTGGATGAGGGCCAGATTGGACTGGTAGGTCTTGGGTGCCCACTTGTGCTTGCTGCACTGCTTGGGCAGCCAGTCCATCAGGAACTCTGCCACCGTCACCGTGGACGGGATCAGGAAATTGCCGGTCGCCAGCTCGTGCTCGATCTGCTTCTGGCGTTTGATCGCCTCCTCTTTGGTGGGAAAGCTCTCCCATTTGTCGCAACTCTTGCCGTGCTCGTCCTGATAGGTGTAGCGGACGCTGTAAGAGCTGCCGCGTTTCGTGATATATGCCATAGATTTGCCTCCTTATCAAGCTGCCCGGTAGAGCCATGCATCGAAACTGTCCTTCGGGATGCGGATGCTTCCGCCTGCCCGCAGGACACGGAACTCGGTGGTGCTGTTGCACAGGTTGTAGGCGGCACGCTGGCTGATGGCCAGCATCTGCGCGACCTCCTTTACCGTGTACACCAGCTTTGTGGTCTCAGGGCTGTTGGTCGGAGACTTGACGGCATTGGTTCGAGTGGCCACCTCCATTGTAGCCGGATTCGAGTCCGACTGCAAGGACTTTTTCGTATAATCCAAAGATTTCACATTCTCGTACATTTTATTACACATAGGCATTGCTCCTTACTTATCGTGGCGCATTGCAGGCTCCTGCGTGCGGTTCTCATAAAATCGAATGACCTCCGGCGGGATGCTGTCCAGTGTTTTCAGGGCGGCTTCATAGTCCTGCCGCAGCTTGGCATCCTCCAGATGCTTCAAGACGCTCCCTTCCTTCGCTTTGTCCAGCGAGGCAGAGAGCGTCTTGTTCTTCTCTTTCAGTTGTTTGTTCTCGGCGGCGGTCTCCGTAAAGGCAATCTGATAGCGGTTCAGTTCGGTGCGCATTTTGGACACTGCCGGGATATAGCTGTCCAGCACCTTGCTGATCTCCGCCGCACGGCTCTTGCCGTTGAAGGGATTGATACCCACCAGCAGGGCATCCAACTGCTCCTTCTGCTTGGTCAGTTGGGTCATCTCCTTGAAGATGCGAGGCGGGATGTGCTCCCGCCCGGTCTGGCTGGCGCTTTCGCCACGCTCCAGTTCCGGGTACTGCTTGACCATGTGCTGCCAGAACTCGTCCTGCCACCTCACAAGGTTCTTGCGGTTGCCGATGATCTCCTTGGCGCTCAGCGTCCGTCAGGGGTCAGTGGCACAAAGCAGAGGTGCAGGTGGGGCGTTTTCTCGTCCATGTGGACAACGGCAGAGAGAAAGGTATCCGGGCGCTGTCTGCCCTCCAAAATTTCAGGGCGTACGCAAAGTACGCTCTGATCTCCCGGTTGGTCTTATCCTTGAAAAACTCCGGGCTGGCGGTGACAAGAGCCTCCACCACCCGCACGCTGTCCTTGCGGACACGGCAGTGGGCAGCGGCTATCATGCGGTCGGCTTCTTCCCGGTACCTGCCCTGCGGCTGCACCAGATGGAGGTTGTAGCGGCTCCGGCTCGTGTCGATATCCGGGTTGCTGGCGTACTGCTCCTTGGTGCGTTCGTTATGGGCTTCGATGGGCTGATGGCAGGCCCCTTGTACTTTTTGAACCTTAAAATGCCGTATTGGGCTTTCATAGATCACGCTCCTTCTTGGGGTGTACAAAAAATCTGTACGGACTTCAAATAACCTGTACGGTCTGTACGGCGTACAGAAATGCGAAATATAAACGATAACACGTTTTAATTCGTTTCGATTCGCTGTACAGGTGCGTACAAGTACAGACCGTACAGGTTGTACGAACTTCTTCCGTGAAAAAAATGCACTTTTTACGGACAGGGGTGGACAAGCGGCTCGATGCCTACAAAACCCCGCACCCTGCGGCCACCGGGCAGGTAGATGTTGTTGGTGGCTTCAAGGTTATAGCGGCGGTCATTCTGGCGCAGTTCCGCGCTGAAACGGATCGCCGATACGCTGTGGCAAGCGTTATCTTCGCACCACTGCTTATAAATGTCGTAGAACTCCTTGGAACTGATGGAGTAGTCCGCCTTGAAACGGAAGTAGCCCTCGGACTCCATGAAGTCGATGACATTGTTGCTGCTGCGTTTGATGGTGTCCACGTTGGCGGCGGATTTGGGGCTGACCGTGAAGCGGAAGCTGTTCTGCACCAACCGGTGCAGTCCTTCCAGACACCAGAGCAGGATGCCCTCCAACTCGGCGCACATCTTCTCCACAAGGAAGGGGTCATCCGTGCGGTCGGCAGGCTTGTCCTTAGTGGTCAGGATAAGCTGGCGGCGAAAGAAACCGTCCGAATGGTCGTACAGCGAGGTCAACGCACCGTTGCCGAAGCAGAGGAACCGGGCGTAAATGTCCCGCTGGTAGCTCTGGACACCCTTGCGCTCCAAGTCCAATTTGGCTTCGGCAGTCACGATGGTCTTAATATAATTCGTCTTGGGCAGGGCGTTCATGTCCATGTCGTCGTCGATCATCAGCAGGCGGCGTTCCAGATCGGCACGGGCAAAGCGGTTGTTCTCCACTTTCTGGACGCTGCCGTTGCTGGCGGCATCTCCCATGAGCCGCTTCAGCATCAGCCCGATGCGGGACTTGCTCTCGCCGCCCTTGCCGACAATGAGCATCATCTTCTGCCCCTTGGTGCTGGGGATCAGGCAGTAGCCAGATATTCCTGTAAGGTGGGGATGTCGGCATCGTCCAGCAGCTCGTGCAGAAAGGTCAGCCAGCGTTCCGGGTTGGGTGCTTTCGGGTCGTACTTCACAGGCAGGCGGTTCTGGCAGAACAGCCGGGTCTCCTGAAAAGAGCCGTCCGGCAGATGGTACACGCCGTTCTGGAGATGGATGCAGTCCTGTTCGATGGGAAAGGGGTCGGAAAAGGCCAGCAGCTTGATGGTCTCCAGAATGTTGGTGACCTTTTTGGACAGGCCAGAGGTGACATATTCCTCGATGTTCTCCAAGATGCGCTGCTTGATCTCGCTCTCGTCCTCCACCGGGCCGTCCAGCGTGTACAGCGTTCCGTTGACGCATTTCAGCGGCCACTGCTCCAGAAAGGCACGGCCAAACTGGACTTCATCGATCTTCTTACCGTTGTACCAGTCCGGCCATAAAGGGTTGCGGGAAATGTTTTTCTTCATGTGGTGGTTCTCCTTTATAGCAATTCAACTTTTTAATGCGACGGCAACAACGTTGAATTGCATATGTTTTCTTTCTGTCTATAGGATAGCACCTCCATGGTCGCTGTGCCGTATATCCATAATGTCGGAAAACAGGTGCAGAAACTGCAAAATTCCACGCTTATGGACAGGAACAGCCGGAAGTGGTATATTGTGCAAAAAACATCGGAAGTGCGACCATGAACATCAAGCTGACGCTGGGAGAACGGCTCAAAGACCTGCGTGTGGAGCGGAGTCTGAAGCTGGAAACGCTGGCAGAGCAGACGGGTCTGTCCAAATCGGCATTGTCGAAATACGAGAGTGACGATGTGACCGACCTCAGCATTTATGCGGTGACAACGCTGGCTGAGTTCTATGGCGTGACCACGGACTACCTGTTGGGCGTGACGGAAAACAAAAAACGCCCAGATGCAGTCCTTTCGGACTTGCATCTGAGCGATGGCGCAGTGGACGTATTAAGGAATGGGAATTTCAATCATCGGCTGCTGTGTGAACTTTTGGAACATCCCGATTTTTCCCGGTGGATGACCGACCTTGAGATCTGTGTGGACGGTCTGGTCAGTGACCGCATCCGGGATATGAATGCCATGGTGGAAGCCACCCGGCAGGAACTGGAAAAGCGATACCATGCCGATGCAGAGGACCTGACCATGCGGACGCTGAAGGCGGCGCAGATCAACGAGGACGAATATTTCGGGCAGATCCTCTATGATGAGCTGGCGGCGATCCTGAAGCAGATCAAAGCGGCACATGGGACCGATAAGACCACGTCGGACGGCGCAGCGGTCGAGCAAGCGAGGAAGCAGCTTGAAAATGCACAGAAGTTTGAAGGGTTCTCCGTTGGAAAAGAAGATGAATGTCCTGATGGGACAGATCGGCATCGACTATTCCAAGCTGACGAAAGAAGAACAGATGACCTTGCTGCGAGTGTTCAATAAATCCTCTATGTTAAAGCACCGCACAAAGGCCGGGATGCGGGGCAAATACAGACGCTGATTATTTACCTTGCGGCTTATAGGGAAAAACGCTGCTGCGGCAGGAAGGAGAACGTACACCATTGGTTCCTCTGCAAGCCTGCGCTGGGTGGGCAGAAACCATTAGCTGCCATCCCCATCCGCGCATCCTTCTGCCGCAGAATAGGTGCTTGCCGGAGCTGCTCGCAGTCCCTTTTCCGCATCAGCCGGAACCAAGGTGTAACACACTAGACTTTGCAAACAAAGTCGTGTGCCACGAAACCCCGGCACGGTTTCTTTGGATTCTTCCGGCTATTGCGTTGCTTCCCGGTTTCAGACAATAGAAGATGCGGGCGTCAACTCGTACACATGATCGAACTGGGCTTTACGTTCGTCGCTCAGGTGATGGCTAATCAGGATCAGGGTCAGGTCAGGGTTGGACAGCAGGCTCTTCTCCACGATGTCGGCGTTCTTCTGGTCCAGGGCGCTGGTGCCCTCATCCACCAGCAGGATGCTGCGGTTATGGATCAGAGCACGGGCGATGGCCACGCGCTGCTTCTGGCCGCCCGAGAGGCGTTGCCTTCCTCGCCCACCGGCGTATCCAGACCCTTGGGCATATTGGCAAGGTCGCCTGCCAGGGCGCTGTCACGCAGTGCCTTTTCCATCTGCTCGTCGGTAAAGTGCTCACCCAGGGTAATGTTCTCACGGATGGTGGTATTGAACAGGAACACATTCTGTTCGATGTAGCTCATTTTCTGCTGGAGCTGCTCGGGCGTGTAATCCCGCACGTCTCTCTCGTCATAAAGGACCTTGCCCTGGTAGCCGGGCAGCCAGCCCAGAAGAATCTTCAGCAGGGTGCTCTTGCCGCAGCCGGAGGGACCGGTGAGGGCGTATTTGCCGCCTTTCTTGAATTCCGCGTTCATGTGGACCAGGATCGGCTTCTTTTCATCGTAGCCGAAAGAGACATCCTTGACCGTAATGCCTTCCTGCAGGGTAGGCAGACCGAAATCAGGAAGCTGCGCCTCGCCGGCATGGATGGTAATCTTATCGAAATAGGGCTTGCTGGCCGAGAAGGACACTGCAAGTTTGGACACCTGGTTCAGTCCATTATACACGCCGGCGCAGATGGTACCGGTGCCCATAAAGGTGGCCAGAGGAATCATATCATTGAGGATCAGGACACCCAGCAGGATGACAACGGCCACTTGGCAGACGGCGCTGACATAGGCCAGACCACAGCCGATGCCGTCCTTGTTGATGGTCAGTTTGTACTTGGCCTGCTCCATGCTGTCGCTGGCTGCATCGACTCCGCTGGTAAACCGTTCATCCTTGCCAAAGAAGCGAAGTACATCGTAACCTGCCAGCAGATCCTTGATTTTACTGACGCTGTCAGCCTGGCTGGCGGCACAGGCTGTGCCAACGGTTCCCAACCGTTTGCTGAACAGACGAGGAACGAAGATCATAACCAATGCGATGACCAGAGAAATCACCAGAAGCAGCCAATGAATGGATGCCAGTGCAACGATGCCGAACACCACCTGTGCCGCAGAACCCATGATGGTGAAAAACGGAGTCCAGGCCATCTGCTCAATCTGGTTCACGTCGTTGGTAAACTGGGAGAGGTACTCGCCGCTCTCCTGCTTATGATACTCCTGATGGGTCTTGTGCAACAGGCCCGCTGCCATATCCCGGCGCAGAGCGTTGTTCATCCGGCGCACGGCCCGGCCCTGGAAGAAGGTCTCTGCAATCAGGCAAAGGACCACGGCCAGCCAGGTCAGCAGAAGAAGAATGATCCGAATGGTGAAAGCCCGCAGATCACCGTCCAGCAGTCCCTGGGTGATCTGAATCTGTACCAGACTGGTGCAGACCTGCAAACCATAGGCAACAACCATACAGATGGAGGCCGCTGTAACAGTGGGCCAGCACTTTTTGAGATAATACTTCATGATTTCCACCTCTTCTGTGATCGTTCCATCTGTCTCTATGAACAGTGGATTGTGTGCTTTGCTCTTTCTGATTCAAATTGTAGCACACAGGATGAGGAATAAACATATCGTTTTGCGTTAGTTAACTGATTACACACATTCTGATTTTCTATAGAGGCAAACTGTCTTTCCATCAATAATTTCAGACTTTTTGCACTGCATATTCATGCAGCGCAAAAACATTCCGGCAGCTACGACACTCGGGCTTCAGATCAGAAAAGCTCCACCGGCAGTTAACCTCCGGGTCGATCACAATACCTTTTTCGGGATCAACCCAACCTAACTGGTTTTGCGGGTGGTCAAGCGCCACAGTGCATTTGCCAATTTTTCCATTGGCCCGGAATACCATGCTATGTGGATAGGAAGCGTAGCACACCTGTGCAAGGGCTCCGTTTCTGTGGTTATGACACGACATCCCGATCTTATCCAGATATGCAACATGTTTTGCTACCAACACATCTTTTGTATCCTGATGAAGGATGGATAGACTGTGGATGCCTTCACCACCCCAGTCACCAACAGCACGAACAAGTACGGCGAAGCGTTTGTCATGCCCAAACAGACGGTACAGATAATCATACCAACTGTAGTCCTCATCGTCGGCCAGAATATTGTGGCGCAGCGTGATATGAAAGGAATACTCTGCCGGCGGCAACTTGGAAAGAGAGGCCAGATTGTTAATGATGGTCTGCAGGGTTCCTTTGCCGGATACATGGGGCCGAGTCTTGTCGTGATTCCAACCATCAATTGTAATTTGATAGCTGGTGATCCCTGCCTGATAGAACTGCCGAAATAGCTTGTCATTCAGCAGATAACCATTGGTGGTCATATTGGCAGCATAGTGAAAGCCATACTGTTTCTGCAGATTTTGCACAATGTTGGACACTTCCAGCACAGTGTCTTTGCAAAGAGTAGGTTCACCTCCAAACCATGCAAGTATGACCTGTTTATAGCGCGGCGCTTGTGCAGTTATATACTCCTCAATTCGGTCCAGTGTGTCACGAGTCATACTGACCGCATGGTGATCTTCATAGCAATATGGGCAGCGGAAATTGCAGCTTCCGTCGGCATCAATGTTACCATGAAGATATTATCCAGCAAAGATCTCACCTGGTGCAGCGCATGGTCCAGTTCTTCCTCGGTTACCAGAAGCTCTTGCTCATGCAGATAGCGTGTCAACGGCGTATTCAGTTCCGCACAGACGCCGCAACGGGTGAGATTGATGAACTCCTTCTGCAGGCCATGATCGGTCAGCCGGACGGTATTGCGATACAATTCTGATGTAATATAAATAGCATCTTCTTCCGTGCGATAGGTCACATAGCTGGTACTGTATACATATTAGCTCCTCTTTATCTATATAAAAATCCTGATTACAGGATAATTGTTCGAAATAAGGGGCCCGGAACAATCCGAACCCCTTATTAAAGTGGTAATTAACCCTGTTAGCAGAAGATATTAATGTCGATATTGCAATCAACCTGTTCTTCAATGGGCTTCTTCTCAGCGAGGACTTCCATGATTTGTTTCTCCTTTCTTTTTGGTTTTATTCAGCTTGGGAGCTTTCGTTTGTTCGTATCCCTTGCTGTGACTGTATTGTAGCACATCCTGCCGACCGGCAACATATCGTGCCGAGTTACTTGAAAATAACACAAAACGATAAGTTTTCAGTAAAAGTTGAACCGTTCACTGGAAATCCGCTGTGCCATCCTTTATAATAATAGAGATATTACTTCTATAGGAGGGTTTAGGATGAAGAATGTCTTTCTTGGCGAGTACGTCAAGCAGCGGCGGCTGGATCTGGGTTTGACCCAGGAGCAGCTCTGCTATGGAATCTGTGAGCCTATGACTCTTTCCCGACTGGAAAATGGGAAACAGACCCCCAGCCGCAACCGGATCAATGCCCTTTTGCAGCGTCTGGGCCTGCCGGATGACCGCTATTTTGCTCTGCTGAGTAAAAATGAACTGGAGATGGAAGCTCTTCAGAAAGAAATTGTTGCCTGCAATGCGACCGAAAAGGTGCCGGAGGGCTTTGAGAAGCTTGCACAATTTGAAAAGCTGGCAGATCCGGATGATCAAATTGCGCAGCAATTTGCCCTGCGTTCAAGGGTACTTCTGGGACGCTTAGATGGACGCTACACGCCGCTGGAACAAATCGATCTGCTAATGCAGGCAATCCGGCTGACCGTGCCCCGCTTTGACCTAGAGAGTATAGAAAGTTTCCTTTATACAAGAGATGAAATCACAATTATCAATCAGATTGGGCTTGCTTACTCTGATGCTGGCCAAAATAAAAAAGCAGCTGAAATCTACTATCAGCTGCTTAAGTATGTGCGTAAGCATTTTAAGGAAACCATAACATCTATAGGGGTGTTGCCTTTGGTCCTTTATAATTATGCTCGGGTACTGGATTTGTGCGGTCGCTATGAGGAAGGAGCTGCACTCGCTAAAGAAGGACGAGAAGCCTGTATTCAATATGGACATTACCAAGAATTGCCCCGATGTCTGGAAATTGAAGCGGAATGCCGACATTTTATGGGCGATGACGAAATCAGCAAAGAATTGTACTACCAATCGTATTATCTCTGCAAAGTCATTGGATATCAAATCGGGTTAGAGGTTGTCAAAAAAGAAGCGAAAGAATACTTGAACATCGATTTTATGAGTTAACCCATGTCTCCAACGCCCGGCATAGCATCACATGGCTGGATAGAAGGTCTGTCCGGATTCTCAGGCTGATCAGAACCGTCAGGTTGTTCCGTTTCGGTCACACCAGGCTGCGGTGCTGGCAAGTCTTCAGGCTCAGCGGCAAAGCAGGGGACAGCCAGTAGACTGGTGGCCAGAACAATAGAGGCAATCAGGGTAAAGATACGTTTCATCATTTGTTTTTCCTTTCGTTTTATGTTGTTTTCTTGTTGGCAAAAGGATACCACTACAAGGCCATACAGACCATATCGTGCTGTGTTGCTTTTTTCTAACACAAAACGACGGGTTATACTGAGAATGAGGTCAGATGCTTTCCAATCGGCTTGTGATGCAGCAAGTACTAAAAATAAGAGAATGGCCACCCAAACCAATGCCGTCAAGTCGTTGTCGGATGAAGTGGATTTTAGTTTGTCTGGGAGTAAGTGCACGGTTTCTGCACGGATTTTGCACGGTTTCAAACCGTGCAGAGGGTACTTCTCGGTGCAAAATCCGACAAAGAATGCAGAAATTACCGGGTGAAGAATCACGTTGTTTTGATTAAAAAATACGGTGACTCGAAACTTCCATGAATTGAGACGAACCGGCGGCTTGCTCTCTTAATCAGTGGGCCCAGGGTTCGAGTCCCTGGAGGTGCACCAAATTTTGAACGTCAAATCGTAAGATTTGGCGTTCTTTCTTTATGTAGAAAAGCGGCTGCACACTTTCTGCACACCGTTTGCACGCTTGATTTTTTGCAGGGCAGGAAAGCCGACACGGCAAAGTTGACAAAAAACAAAGCAAAACATTGTGACACTTTACAAAATACAAAATTGCCCGACGAAAAAGCTGCTGCACTTTTCAGATTGAAAGAAACGGCAAAAAACGCTATACTTTTGTTAACGGAAGCAAAGGCGCTTAGCGAGAAGATCGCTAAGCGCCTTTTTTGTACTGCGGGGCGGCTTTCGTTTTACGGTTGGGTCAGCATCTCCGGGTCGCCGGGCTTATAGATATGGGTCTTGGTCAGGCGGCGCATGGTGTCCTCGTGGTTGCGGCTGGCGTAGGCGGTGTACAGGATATCCATCACGTTCAGCTGGGAAAGGCGGGAGGACATGGCGCCGTTGCGGAACAGGCTCTCGTTGGCGGCCACATACAGCACATGGTCGGCCAACTGCGCCACCTCGGAGGGGTAGTAACGAGTCACCGCGATCACCGGTGCGCCGCCCGCCTTCATTTCTTTGATGCACTGGATCATCTCCATGGTCTGCCCGGAGTAGGAGAACACGATGCCCACATCCTGCGCGGTGGCGTTGCGCGCCTGCAAAAGCTGCGAGTGGGAGTCCTCGTTGACCACGCAGGGTTTGTCCAGCCGCAGAAATTTCAGGTAGGTGTCCTTTGCCACGCACAGCGAAGAGCCGATGCCGAACAACAGCACCGTGCGGGCGTTGGCGATCAGCTCTACGCACTGCTCCAGCTCGTCCAGCAGCAGCAGCCGCTGGGTGTCCAGCAGGCTCTGGATGTTCTTGTGAGTCACCTTCTCCACGATCTCCTGCAGGCTGTCCTGTGGGGTGATGTCCTTTTCCCGGTGGCTGCCGTTCTCGCCAAGGGTGGCAAGCTCCAGCGTCAGGGCGTGGCGCAGCTCCTTGTAGCCCTGAAAGCCAATCACCCGGCAGATGCGCACCACGCTGGAAGGGGAGGAAAAGGAGCGCCGCGCCAGCTCCCGAATGGTAAGGGTGGTGGTCTCGTCCGGGTTGTCCAGAATGAACTGCGCAATCTGCCGCTCGGTGCTGCTGAGGGAGGGCTGCACCTCCCGCAGGCGTAAAAGAACGTTCTGCATATAGATTACCTCTGTTGTATTTCAAGATGGATTGAACAAGCTGCACAAAAAAATCATACTTGAACGCAAAAATTTCAAAAATAATGCTTGCATAAAACATTGTACCACAAAATAGTCTTTTTGTGGACATTTTGTTTGAAAAAGTTTATACTTTGGTCACAATCACGCCGCAAGGGGTGTGGCGGAAAATGGAGGTGCAGGAAATGGGTTTGAATCTGAGTGGGATGACCACCGAGACCCGCAACCCGCGCACGATGCAGCTGGACCAGATGTCCCCGCTGGAGATCGTGACAGTCATGAACGAGGAGGACGCCCGAGTACCGCTGGCCATTGCCAAGTGCCTGCCGCAGATCGCGCAGGCGGTCACTTGGGCGGCAGAGTCCTTTGAAAAAGGCGGACGGCTGTTCTATATGGCGCCGGTACCTCCGGCCGCTTAGGCGTGCTGGACGCCGCCGAGTGCCCGCCCACCTTCGGTGTGCCGAAGGAGATGGTGGTAGGCTGATCGCCGGCGGCGAAAAAGCCTTTATCGAGGCCGTGGAGGGCGCAGAGGACAGCCGGGAGCTGGCTGTTGAAGATCTGAAAGCCCACGACCTGACCGCAAACGATCTTGTGGTGGGCATTGCCGCCTCCGGCCGCACGCCCTATGTGCTGGGCGGTCTGGACTACGCCAAAAGCGTAGGCTGCCACACCGCCGCCATTGCCTGCAATATCGGCAGCGCCATCGGCAAGGCCGCAGAGCTTGCCATCGAGGTGAATTGCGGCCCTGAGGTGCTGACCGGCTCCACCCGGCTCAAGTCCGGCACGGCACAGAAACTGATCTTGAACATGATCTCCACCGGCTCCATGGTGCGCACCGGCAAGGCGTACCAGAACCTGATGGTGGACGTGCAGCAGACCAACGAAAAGCTGCACACCCGCGCCGAGAATATCGTCATCGACGCCACCGGCGTGGAGCGGGAGAAAGCACGCGCCGCCATTGATGCAGCGGGCGGCAGCGTAAAGACCGCCATCACCATGCTGCTGGCAGATTGCGATGCACAGGAAGCCGCCCGGCGGCTGGAACGGGCACGCGGCCATGTGCGGGAGGCCATCCGGCTGGAAGTGCTGTAAGGCACGCTATTCCACCCAAGTTCCTTAGCGGCAAAGGCCGCATCGGATATACACCTGTTTTAAAGGAGGACCCACTTATGACGAATGAAGAACTGGTCCGCGCGGCGCTGGAGAAGGTCGGCGGAAAGAGCAACGTTCTCACCGCAACCAACTGCATGACTCGCCTGCGGGTGCGCGTTAAAGATGACGCCAAGATCGACGATGATGCCTGAAGGCCATCGAGGGCGTGATGGGCATCGTGCATGACCGTACCGGCTATGTGGAGATCGTGGTCGGCCCCGGCAAGTGCCGCAAGTGCGCAGATATCTGCCGCGACATGGGCATCCCGGCAGACGCCGCCGCTTCCACTGCCAACGACTGGCAGACCAACAAGGCCGCAGTCAAGGCCGGACAGAAGCAGAGCAAGGTCAAGGAGCTGTTCAAGACCTTCGGCGATATCTTTATCCCCCTGATCCCGGGCGTTGTGGCTTCCGGTCTGTGCGCCGGCATCAACTCCCTGATCGGTCAGGTGGTGCCGAACTACGCCGACATCCCCGCACTGGCACTCATCAGCACCCTGCTGGGCCTGATGAACACCTGCTTCCTTGGCTACCTGACCGCATGGGTCGGCTACCGCGCAGCCGAAAAGTTCGGCGGCACCCCCATTCTGGGCGGTATGCTGGGCATGATCACCGGTCTGGACGGCATCAACAAGATCTCTTCCATTCTGGGTCTCTTCAACGAGGCTGTGCCGCTGGATTCCATCCTGCGTGCAGGCCGCGGCGGCGTGCTGGCCGTTGTGCTGGGCGCATGGTGCCTTGTCAAGATCGAGCGCTGGGTGCGCAAGTGGATGCCTGAATCTCTGGACATCGTGTTCACCCCGCTGATCACCATGATCCTGTGCCTTGTACCCTATATCCTGGTCATCATGCCCGCTACCGGCTATGTTTCCACCGCACTGTGCTGGGTGGTTGAAAAGCTGTGCATGAGCGAGAGCCTGATCGTGCGCATCATTGCCGGTTATGTTTCCACCGCACTGTTCCTGCCCATGGTCGCTATGGGTATGCACCACGGTCTGGTTGCTCTGTACTCCGTGCAGCTGGAGACCTTCGGCTACGTTACCCTGTACCCCGCTCTGGCTATGGCCGGTGCAGGTCAGGTGGGCGCTGCTGTCGCTATCTACTTCAAGGCTAAGAAGTGCGGCAACACCCGTCTGAAGAATGTTATCACCGGCGCGCTGCCCGCAGGTCTGCTGGGCATTGGCGAGCCGCTGATCTACGGTGTCACCCTGCCCATGGGCAAGCCCTTCATCAGCGCCGGTCTGGGTGCCGGCTTCGGCGGTGCCTTCGTCATGGCCATGCAGGTGGCTGCTACTGCTTGGGGTCCCTCCGGTCTGCTGGCTCTGTTCGTCATGACCGCCGGCCCTCACGGTGTGGCTGCTTCCGTTGGCTGCTACGCAGTGGGTCTGGTCATCTGCTACATCATGGGCTTTATCGTGACCAACGCAATGGTCTCTGTTGAGGACGTTGCCAATGCTTAAAACACTCGGACGGTCAGTGTATCTGACGCAGTTTGAGGAACAGCGTGCGTCGCTTTCCGCTTTTGCGGCAGGCGGCGCGCCTGTTTTTATCTCACTGCATATCAGCGAAGAATTTGATGCCGCTTACTGCGCCCGCGTGCAGGAGATGTGCGACTTTCTGGCGGCGCAGGGCTGGCGCATTCTGGCAGACGTGTCGGAAAAGACCATCCGGCAGTTCGGCTGTGCTGACCTGACTGCGCTGGCAAAGCGGCTGCACCTGTGGGGTCTGCGGCTGGACTACGGCTTCTCGCTGGAGGAGATGCGCGCCCTTGCGCAGCAGCTGCCCGTTGCCGTCAACGCTTCCACCACCACTCCGGAGGTGGCGCGGCAGCTGGCCGCGGGCGGCGGCACGGTCATCGCCATGCACAACTTCTACCCCCGCCCGGAGACCGGCCTTGACCCGGAATTCCTGCACGAGAGCACCGCCGCATTGCAGGCAGAGGCTTGCAGGTGTACGGCTTTATCCCCGGCGACGCTCTGCTGCGCGGCCCGCTGTACAAGGGGCTGCCCACGCTGGAAGCCCACCGCACCGCCGCCCCCTCGGCGGCCTTTGTGGATTTGGCTGTGAACTACGGGCTGGACGGTATTTTTGCGGGAGATCCGGAGGTCAGCGCGCGGGAGCAGGAGTACATCCGGCACTTCTGCACCACCGGCGAGCTCTGCCTGCCGGTCGCCCTGCGCCCCGGCTACGAGACGCTGTACGACCGCACCTTTACCTGCCGCCCGGACTCGCCCAAAGGGCTTGTGCGGTATCAGGAATCCCGGTTCTACTCCTGCTTTGGCAGCACCGTGCAGCCGGATAATTGCGTGGAGCGCCGCCGCCGTTGCGTGACCATGGATAACATCGGCTACGGACGCTATTCCGGCGAGATCCAGCTTGTGCGCGCCGACCTGCCCGCAGACGAAAAGGTAAACGTCATCGGCGAAGTGCCCGCAGAATACGACCTGCTGCTGGACTGCATTAAGCGCGGAAAGACCTTCCGCATGGTAAAAGTACAGTAAAAACCCTCTCAGTCATCTCGCTTTGCTCGATGCCAGCTCCCCCTTCGGGGGAGCTGGCACGCCGTCAGGCGTGACTGAGAGGGTCCGTTTTATAACTCCTGCTCTTCAAACCCGTTGACGGTCAGCACGGTCAGGGCGGTAAAGCCGGCAGCCTTGATGGCGGCAGCGGCTTCGTCAAAGCCGAAGGTCAGCGCGGCGGCGTCGTGGGCGTCGGCGGTGATGATCACCCTGCCGCCCAGCTTGTTCCACTCGCCCAGCAGCCATGCGCCGGGGTAGAAATCCTTGCGGTAGCCCCGGTATACGCCGCCGGTGTTCACTTCCAAGATGCAGTCGTTCTCCCGGGCAGCTTGCAGCGCCTGAGTGCCGCTGCTTTGTAGCGGGGGGACTCCTCATCAAAAAAGCTGCCGTCTGCGTTCAGCTTTTTGACAAGGTCGATGTGACCCAGAATGTCCGGCTTTTTGGCGGCGATCTTCTCCACCTCGGCAAAATAGGCCTCCACCGCTGCCAGCGGGTCGCCGTCAAAATCGTTGTTGATGCAGTCTTGCAGATCCTCGGGGCGGAAATTGATCTCGTAATATTTCCCGGTGTTCTTGCCGTACAGGTGGTGTGCACTGCCGATCCAGTAATCAAAGCCCTTGGGCGTGCCCTCGCTCAGCAGGTCCCACTCGATGCCACACAGGATATCCACCTTGCCTCGGTACTCGTTTTTTAGATTGGCAATGGTGGCGCGGTACTGCGCGGTGCGGCCGGGGGTCATGCAGTATTCCGGGTCGGGCTTTGTGTAGCTGTGGCCGCTGAAACCAAGGGTGGTCAGCCCCCGCGCACAGGCGGCACCCGCCATCTCCTGCAGGGAGTTTTTGCCGTCACACAAAGTAGAGTGGCAATGTACGCTGGACTTTCTGTAATCTGCCATGGGCTTCTCACTGCATCCTTTCCTGCTTGACCTTGTGGTCGATGACGTGGCGCTTTTCCAGCTTCCGGGTCACATCCTCTACGGTGATGCAGTTAATGGCAAGGGGGATGCTATCCTCGAACCGGGCTTCCACCCGGTTGGTATCCATGTTGAAGCGGCAGGAAAGCAGTTTGTTCATAGGAAACCTCTTTCTATATTAAGGTGATGTCTGTTCGATTGTCCAAATTCCTGCCATGAATCGTAAGTGTTGATGTACATTTGATGCTTGGTTTAAACAGGTGAAATTGCGGATGCCATTTTCGAGCCAAACCAGCCCATTTTCCCGGCTTTGCATAAAAATCCGATCCCTGTTTTAAGGGGCAGATTTTGGCTCTGCACATTTTTGCACACTTTTTGCACACCGGAACGGCTGGATAACGGATGCGAGAGAGGATAACAGGTGCAAAGGATGCAGCAGATGCGAAACGCAAATTTACGGTGAAACGATAAAAATGATGAATTTGCGTAATTCTGGAAATTGACGATTGTTGCACGTTGGTTTCTCTTAATCAGTGGGCCCAGGGTTCGAGTCCCTGGAGGTGCACCACAACAACAAAATCCGAACTTTTCCGATAGGAGAAGGGTTCGGATTTTTGTTTTCTTTGGAAAACAAAATGAATCCCTTGCTTCCATCGAAAAGCATCCTAGACCTTATCATAAGAAAGCACGACAGACCACTGTAAGAGTGCCGTAAGGCAGAAAGGACACAAACATGAAGTACGATGAAAGAGCCTGCAAGTTCAACATGGATACCGGCTGCGTGGAACTGCTGCTCCGGGATGGGAGAATGATCTCCATTGACTGCACCGGGGTCGAGGATGCACTGGATGTGACCATGGCGCAGAGGTCAGAACTGGATTATCTTATCTACAATGACCCGCTTGGCGATGCCGATTTGATTTTGAATGGTGACCCGGAGGAATATTTGAAGAATGTGGCCGGGAGCCATGGGTTAGAAGATTGACTCAAGTAAAGCTGTAGCTGCCCAATAGACAGAATCGGAACAGCCAATGGTGTAAAACAAAACGCACTGTTGGCTGTTTTAGCTTAAGATGGTTGCTGTTTGAAAAAAGTTTTCGCCCCTAGCATATCAAAAAATTGACAGCACCACCGACTAAAGTGCCTCTAACATTGGCTACTTGATGCCCCTGTTTTATCGTGATATACTGTGCATATACATATTAAACCTATTTATATTGGGCACAGGGGAAAACATGGTAAAGCTGTTTTCATGTAAGGCACACGATGGCGATTATTTCTGGCTTCGGTACAAACATGACGAAGAAAAACGATATCATAATATCGTGATAGATGGTGGTCGAAAGTCGAATGCCTCGGATTTTTGTGAAATGCTGAAACGCATTTACGAAAATGGTGAACAAGTAGATGCAATGCTCCTAACGCATTTCGATCAGGATCACATCATGGGAATGCTTGTAGGATTGCAGAAAGCTCAAAAGAAAAACTGCATCCCGGAGATTGCTGTGCTTTACCTGAATACGGGAAGAGGATATTGGAAACATCACCAAAGCGGGGAAGAATGGGGCCCCTTCTCGAAGAGACCGTAAAAATTCCTATGGCAAATGCACCAGGATACAGTGCAAACGATTTAATGAAATTAACAGATTTTCTTCGGGAGTATGGACTGGAAAAACGCATCTGCCCTATATAGTACAGTCTTGCAGAGAAATCCAAATCGGGGATGCAAAGTTTTGCATTATTAGTCCGAGTGACACCTCTCTCAAAAATCTGGTTCAAAATTGTTCGGATTTGATGCAGGTACCCCCAGCCACCCCTTATGGTGGAGCTGACCCGGAATGGTCAGTGTCTTTGGATGAATTGAGCGGATGCAATGTACCAGAGGATGCGAGTCTCAGTAACGGTGCAAGCATTGCATTCCTTTTCAATTTGAGAAATACGAATTGCATTTTTGGGAGATGCACATCCATCTGTATGCGTCGATGGCCTTTTGAAACTGGGCTATTCCAGCCAAAAGCCCTGCTGTGTTGATCTGGTCAAGTTGTCGCACCATGGCAGCAAGCATAACTGTTCAAATGAGTTGCTACGAATTTTACGGACACAAAATTATTTACTGAGCACGGATGGAAAAAGCGGAAAGCTGCCCAATAAAACGGTGCTTGCAAAGTTATTGCGTAGCTGTGGCTCTGCAACGATATATTGCAATTATAGTTGGTGGAAAAAGTCAATCTATAGCTCGTTCTTTACAGAAGAGGACCGTAAAAAATGGCTTGATGCGGGTAACCTTAACTTGATAGAGTTGTCGTCGGAAAACACATCGGAAATAGTGAAAAGCGGGTTGGAATTATATGGATTCGGCAGAGGTTGGTAAATACATTGAATCCGTAGCGGTTCGGATTGCATTTCATAATGGAAATTCTGTGGCGGGAACAGGCGTCCTTTACACACTACAAGCTCAAAAACGGGCGGTGGTTTTGACGGCAGGACATGTTTTGCAAAGTGCTCTGACCAATTCTCACATATGTCCGGCCGTTTTGTCCGTTTGGAGCGAAAACGGAACGAAGGAAATTTCTTTGGAATTGGCTGATTCGGAAGGTGATGAAGCAGTCAATATTCACTACTGTCCGGGCTTTATGCACGATGGCAGAAAGTATATTTTTGACGCTGCAATCGTCGAGGTTCCTTGGAACGACTGGATGAATAACATCCCTGAGATTCGTCTGGGAGATGCTAAAATATCAACGCAAATCCAGTTGATAGGATTTCCTAAAAGTACGGACAGTGAAGCGACTCCCGAAGATCGGACAAAGGGAAGAATGGGTCTGAGGGTGGAGCTTTCCACTTCAGCAGACAATGACAAAGAAAAATCGTTTAAATTCAGTTATCACACCGATAACGCCTATCCAATTGAACGGAACGAGGTGATGGCAGGATACTCAGGAAGCGGGCTGTTCCTTTGCGATTCAGAATACCCAAAGCTGATAGGTCTAGTCTCGCAGAGCTATGGGAGCGAAGACGCTGGAAATGTCGCGTGGGCAGTGTCTTCTTATGCGTTGGGACTCCTTTTAACGGAATATGGTCTTGCTTTGGAAGCAAGCGAATTCGAAAATGGTCTGTCAACGCTGGCCGACGGATACCCAGAACGTCCCGGCATTTTTTTGCAGGACACTGTTGAAAGGCTCCACCTGTCGGAAGGGCAATTAAATAAGACCCATCAGGAGCAGTTTTTTCCAAATGATTTCCCCTGCGACATGGGAAAACGCTGCGTGAAGTATTGGAAGGGCAGAGCGATTACCGCAGTATATATCTGGCTTATAAATGGAAATTGCCCAAGCTCGTGGGAAAATGTTAAAATTGAGATACAGACCGATGCAGGAGAAAAAATCCCGGTCAATCTAGAATTTTTATGTGCAGATGAAAAATATGAAATTGCTGGCGTGTTGCGAACACTTATTAAAAAAGGCGGCTTTTCGGAAATCATTTCAAAATCAGACACTATTCTTTGAATTCAAAAGACATCTCTGCCAGGAACGACGAGAAATCAAGCC
>ENA-OQEX01000199-OQEX01000199.1-human-gut-metagenome-genome-assembly--contig:-NODE-199-length-35163-cov-2.828205_pt1 | contig 35163 bp, 40 predicted proteins | sample MGYA00242802_ERZ504649 | MGnify/ENA primary metagenome ERZ504649 (study PRJEB26092, sample SAMD00036194) | human gut metagenome | host: Homo sapiens | study: EMG produced TPA metagenomics assembly of...
AATTTCCCGCATGGTTTCGATCAGAGACTTGCCCTTCTCTTTTTTGTGCTTTTTCGGCTGCTCCGACGGCGTGCCGGAAGAGCCGTTTTGTTTTTCTTCTTCCTGCATCAAGTGACCTCACTTTTTTAGAGAATATAAAAAGGGGGAATGCACACAGATACAAATGATCTGTACCAATTCCCCCTTATCATTTCAATGTATTGCTTTTGCTTACGCCTCGGTTTCTTCTTCCGCAGCGTCCTCTTCATCCTGTCCCTGTCCCAGCTTCGGCAGCGGCCGCATGGTGGGGAAGAGCAGTACGTCACGAATAGACGGGCTGTCGGTCAGGAGCATCACCAGTCTGTCCAGACCCAGTCCAAGACCGCCCGTCGGCGGCATACCGTATTCCAGTGCGGTGACGAAATCTTCGTCTACTTCACCGGTCATGTCGCCCAATGCACGGCGAGCCTCTACCTGCTTGACAAAACGTTCCTTCTGGTCTACCGGATCGTTCAGCTCAGAGAACGCATTACCCATTTCACGGGCATAGATGAAGTACTCGAAACGCTCTGTGAACGCCGGATTTTCCGGCTTGCGCTTTGCCAGCGGAGAATTCTCTACCGGATAATCGTAAATGATAGTCGGCTGGATCAGCTGTTCCTCAACAAAGGCATCAAAGAATGCGATCAGTACGTGACCCTTGGTTGCATTTTCGCCTTCTTCGACTTCCACGCCCTTTTCCTTGGCGCAGGCTCTTGCGTCAGCATCCGTTGCCCAGTCGTTGTAATCTACGCCGGCATACTTCTTGACGGCCTCTGCCATGGTCAGACGCTCCCACGGTTCGCCCAGACGAATGTCTGTGCCCTGGTAGGAAATAATATCCTTGCCGCAGATCTTCTTTGCCAGTGTGCGGTACATATCCTCGATCAGATCCATCATGCCGTGATAGTCGGTGTATGCCTGGTACATCTCGATGGTGGTGAATTCCGGGTTGTGCGACGGATCCATGCCCTCGTTCCGGAAAATGCGTCCCACTTCGTACACACGGTCGAAACCGCCGACAATCAGCTTTTTCAGATTCAGCTCCGTCTCGATGCGCAGGAACATATCCATGTCCAGCGTGTTGTGATGTGTGACAAACGGTCTTGCAGCCGCAGCGATCTGCAGGGGCAGCAGAACCGGTGTCTCTACTTCCAGATAGCCGATGCCGTCCAGATACGCACGGATCTCCCGGACAATCTGACTTCTGGTAACGAAAGTCTGCTTGACGTTCGGGTTTACGATCAGATCCAGATAGCGCTGACGATAACGGGTATCCTGGTCTTTCAGACCGTGCCACTTTTCCGGCAGGGGCAGCAGGGACTTGGAAAGCATGGTGATCTCTGTTGCATGAATAGAGATCTCGCCCTTGCGGGTGCGGAAAACAAAGCCCTTGACGCCGACGATATCGCCGATGTCCCACTTCTTGAATTCCTTAAAGTTTTCCTTGCCGATGTCATTCATGCGGACGTATACCTGAATGCGGTCAGTAGAATCCCGCACGTCAATGAAGTTTGCACGTCCATATCCCGCCAGCTCATAATGCGTCCGGCAATGGAGATCGGCTGTTCTTTCAGGGTGTCCAGCTTTGCCTGGAGCGCCTCTTCGTCCTCGCCGGCCTCTTCCTTGAACTTTGCCTCGGTGACTTCATAGTCCGCCTTGATGCTGGCTGCCTTTGCAGTTACATCATACTTGGTGATGGTAAACGGGTCGTTGCCGTCTGCCTGTCTCTGCCGCAGCTTATCCAGACGAATCTGGCGCAGGGCATTGCTGTCCTGTTCCTGCTCCGGAACGGACGGTGTGTTCTGATTTGCCATTGGATTCACTCCTATATCTATTTTGAATTACTTGCTGATTTCCAGAATTTCGAACTTCAGTTCGCCGGCAGGTGCCTCGATCATAAAGCTGTCGCCGACTTTCTTTTTGAGAGCGCCCTTGCCGATGGGGGACTCGTCAGAGATCTTGCCCTCTTTGAAGTTTGCCTCATTGCTGCTGACGATCTGGAGAGTCTCGATCTTGCCGGTGCGGAAGTTCTTTACCTTGATGGTAGAACCCAGACCGACTTCGTCGATGGAAATGCTGTCATCGTCTACGATCTCAGAGTTGTCCAGGGTGTACTGGATCTCCATGATCTGTGCTTCCATGATCGCCTGTTCGTTCTTTGCCTCATCGTATTCGGCGTTCTCGGAAAGGTCGCCCTGCGCACGTGCCTCTTTCAGTTTCTGTGCCATTTCTGCACGGCGGACGGTTACCAGAAAATCCAGTTCTTCCCGCAGCTTTGCTGCACCGGATTTTGAAATCTGTTTCTTTGCCATAATCTCATGCTCCTTTGATTCCAGGCAGCAGGTGCAGAACGCCAAGTGCCGCCGTGGTTTGGTTTCTCGTGATGGGGCAGCACTGCAATAAATCCGCCTGTGGGCTTTGCACAGTGCTGCTAGAGTCCTGCCGCTGCCGCAGATCCTGTACTGTGTTCCGGCAGACTCTCAGACATTATTTTATTATAGTATATTTTCAAGGAATTGTCAACTATAAATTTTCCCAAAATCGCCCTTGACAAACCGGCGGAAAACCGATATAATAAGAAATGTGTGAAATGCAGGGAAGAGGAAGAGTATTCTGCGGCTGACTCTGACAGAGAGAAAACGGTTGGTGCAAGTTTTCGGGCGGCGCAGAAAAAGGTAGCCTCAGAGCAGTGCAGGGGAAGCTTTCCGGAAAACGGAAGGTGCGTAGTCTGCACCGGGTGCGCCCGTGACAGCGCAGCATGAGTGCGGCGTTTTGCCGAATTCAGGTGGTAACACGGACAGCCCAAGCTGATTCGTCCCTGAGCAATTCTAATTTCCAGGATTGCCGGGCTTTTTTATTGGCAGTCGGCGATTCGAATAGAAAGGAACGAACATTTATGAAACAGGAACTGGCAAAATCTTACCAGCCGAAAGACTTTGAAGACCGCATTTATCAGATGTGGAATGACAGCGGCAGCTTTACCCCGCACGTGGATTCTGAGAAAGAACCGTATACGATCGTAATTCCGCCGCCGAACATCACCGGACAGCTGCACATGGGTCATGCGCTGGATGAAACACTCCAGGATATTCTTATCCGCTGGAAGCGTATGTCCGGCTACAGCACCCTGTGGCTCCCGGGAACCGACCACGCATCCATTGCAACAGAGGCAAAGATCGTGGAGGCAATGCGCAAAGAGGGCATTAAAAAGGAAGACATCGGCAGAGAGGCATTTCTGGAACGTGCCTGGGCATGGAAAAAGCAGTACGGCGGCAGAATCGTAGAACAGCTGAAAAAGCTGGGTTCTTCCTGTGACTGGACCAGAGAGCGTTTTACCATGGACGAAGGCTGCAGCAAGGCAGTCAAGGAAGTTTTCATCAAGTATTCACGAGGAGTCTGATCTACCGTGGCGAGCGCATCATCAACTGGTGCCCGAAGTGTCTCACTTCCATTTCCGATGCAGAGGTAGAATATGAGGACCAGGCTGGTCACTTCTGGCACCTGCGCTATCCGCTCAAGGATGGCAGCGGCTATCTGGAACTGGCGACCACCCGTCCGGAAACTCTGCTGGGCGATACTGCCGTAGCAGTAAACCCGAATGATGAACGGTACAAGGATCTGGTGGGCAAGACTCTGATCCTGCCGCTGGTACACCGTGAAATTCCCATTGTGGCAGACGATTATGTGGAGATGGACTTCGGAACCGGCGTGGTAAAGATCACACCGGCGCACGACCCGAACGACTTTGAAGTTGGTCTGCGGCACAACCTGGAAGTTATCAACGTGATGACGGACGATGCCAAGATCGTAGACGCATATCCAAGTATGCCGGCATGGATGCTATGAGGCGAGAAAGGCAATTGTAGAAGATCTGAAGGCAGAGGGCGCTTTGGTGGAGATCGAGGACTATAACCACAATGTCGGCACCTGCTACCGCTGCGGCACTACCGTTGAGCCGAGAGTTTCCAAGCAGTGGTTCGTCAAGATGAAACCCCTGGCACAGCCGGCAATTGATGCTGTCAAGAGCGGCAAGACTAAATTTGTGCCGGAGCGTTTCAACAAGATCTATTTCCACTGGCTGGAAAACATCAAGGACTGGTGCATTTCCCGTCAGCTGTGGTGGGGTCACCAGATCCCGGCATTCTACTGCGATGCCTGCGGCGAAATGGTCGTTACCAAGGAAGACCACGCAGTCTGCCCGAAGTGCGGCAAGCCCATGCGCCAGGACCCAGATACTCTGGACACCTGGTTCAGCTCTGCGCTGTGGCCGTTCTCGACTCTGGGCTGGCCGGATAATACAGAGGAACTGAAATATTTCTATCCGACGAATACACTGGTCACCGGCTATGACATCATCTTCTTCTGGGTAGTCCGCATGATGTTCTCCGGTTTGAAGAACATGGGCGAAGTGCCGTTTGATACGGTCCTGATCCACGGTCTGGTACGTGACGAGCAGGGCAGAAAGATGTCCAAGTCTCTGGGCAACGGTATTGACCCGCTGAAAGTCATTGACGAATACGGCGCAGATGCTCTGCGCTTTATGCTGGCGACCGGTAATGCACCGGGCAACGATATGCGCTACAGCGATGACAAGGTAAAGGCTGCCCGGAACTTTGCCAATAAGCTGTGGAATGCGTCCCGTTTTATTATGATGAATCTGCCGGAAGATTTCCAGTACAACGGACTGCCGGAAGATCTGGAACTGGAAGACCGCTGGATCGTTTCCAAGTTCAATGCAGTTGCCAAGGAAGTGGGCGAGAATCTGGATAAGTTCGAGATCGGCGTAGCAAGCGCAAAGATCTACGACTTTATCTGGGATGTTTACTGCGACTGGTACATTGAACTGACAAAGCCCCGTATCCAGCAGGCGGCGCAACCATGGAAAAGGCACAGGCTGTTCTGGTTTGGGTAATGCGTGGTATGCTGAAACTGCTGCATCCGTTTATGCCGTATATCACCGAAGAGATCTGGCAGGTGCTGACCGGCGGCGAGTCCATGATTATTGTGGAATCCTATCCGGTTTATGATGCAAAGTATGACTATGCCGATGCGGCACAGTTCGAAAAGGTCATTGACGCCATCCGTGCCATCCGGAACCGCCGCACCGAAATGCAGGTTCCGCCGTCCAAAAAGGCACGTGTCTGCATCGAAACCACAGAGCCGGAGCTGTACCGCAGCACTGCTGTATTCTTTGAAAAGCTGGCATCTGCATCCGCTGTGGAAGTGGGCGAAAAGTTCGAGATGCCGGATGCGGCTACCGCAGTGACCGACAGCGTCCGTATCTTTATCCCTATGGACGAGCTGATCGACAAGGACAAGGAACTGGCACGGCTGAAGAAGGAACAGGAAAAGGTGCAGAAGGATCTGGACTTCCTGAGCAAGAAACTGTCGAACCAGGGATTCCTGGCAAAGGCTCCGGAAAAGCTGGTAGAGGCAGAAAAGGCAAAGCTGGCAAAGGCACAGGAGAAGATGGACAAGATCATGCAGTCTATGGCGGCTTTGCAGTAATTACAGAACAGGGAAGAACTTCTGAACGTCGGACAGGGGAGTGAATGCAATGACGATTTCCGAAGCAATGGCATATATTCAAGGATATCAGAAAAGCGGCAAGCCGGTGCATGACTTGTCCCGGATACAGGCGCTGCTGGATGCGATTGGAAATCCCCAGGAGCAGTTACAGGTGATTCACATTGCCGGGACAAACGGCAAAGGCTCTGTGACGGCTTTCTGTGCGGCGGCAGCCACCGCAGCCGGATTTCGAACCGGTACGCTGACGTCGCCGTTTATCCAGCATTACACCGACCGCATCCAGATCGACGGGCAGGATATTCCCGGCGAGGCGCTCTGCCGGTTCTGCGAACAGGTGAAAGCTTGCCCCGTTTCGGCGGATTGCTCACAGTTTGAGATCACTTTCGCCATTGCGCTGCTCTGGTTTCTGGAACAGCACTGTGATCTGGTGGTTCTGGAAACCGGCATCGGCGGCTTGCTGGATGCCACGAATGTGGTGAAAAAGCCGCTGGTCTGCGCAATTACTTCCGTATCCTTCGACCATATGGCTCTGCTGGGGAACACGCTCACAGAGATCGCCGCACAAAAGGCAGGTATCATCAAGCAGGGCTGTCCGGTGGTGTTGTCCACGGATAATCCCATGGATGTGGTCTGCCTGGTACAGGAGACGGCAAAGCAGAAAAATGCACAGCTGGTGATCCCCAATATGCAGGACTGCCGTATCCTTTCGGAAACGCTGGAGGAGACGGTGTTCCAGTATCACAGTTTCACCTATACGCTCCATATGCCGGGGCGTCACCAGGTGTACAACGCCATGACTGCTATCGAGGTGATTCGATTCCTGGGAATGCACGGCTATCTGATTACGGCGGCAGTGGCGAACGATGCCTTTTCCAAGGTGCGTGTTCCGGCACGAACGGAACTGCTGCGGAAAGATCCCATGGTGCTGCTGGACGGCGGTCACAACCAGGCAGGCGTTATGGCGCTGGCAGATCTGCTGCGCTCTGCTGGACAGAAACCCATTCACGGCATCTGCGGCATGATCTCCACCAAGGACTATCACACTGCTTGTCAGATACTGGGCGGTGTGCTGGATACGGTCACTTGTGTGGATGACTTCGTGCAGAACGCTGTGCCACGGGAAGAACTGGCGGCGTGTTTTGCAGACCATGCCGGCGTACAGACAGCGGCATCGTTCCAGGCGGCATACGCCGATGCGCTGGCGCAGGCGAAAGCCGACGGCGGTATGATGGTGATCTGCGGCTCGCTGTACCTGGCGAGCGAAGTCCTGCAGCAAATCACGGCAGACGAACAGACAAGACTGTAAAACAGCAGAATATATCAAAAACCGGTGTGGGTGGAAAGCCTGCACCGGTTTTTGTTTTTCGGCTGAGAAATTGCTTGACATTGCCGAAATTTTGTGGTATAGTAGTATTCATTGTGAGTCCGAAATCGGACAAAAAGGAGGAAACCATATGGATGCAAAAGAGGCACAGCTGCAATATATGCACCTGTATAAAGAAATGGATGCCTCTTATTATGCGCTTTCTTGTGCGCAGCAGTTGGTACCCAGCGAAATGGATATTTACTATGCCATTACCGTTCTGGGAGACGGCTGCCGCCAGCGGGACATCTGCGCACTGGCGCTGAGCCGAAAGCAGACCATCAACTCTGCACTGAAAAAGATGGAAAAGCAGGGACTGCTGCGGCTGGAGTCTGGAAAGGGCAGAGAAAAGCATATCTATCTGACAGCGTCCGGTCGAAGAAATGCTGACGAAAGCGTGAAACCGATTTACGATGCCGAGCAGGCGGCGTTTGCGGAAATGGCAGAGGCAGAACGGGAGCAGCTGGTGGCGCTGACGGGAAAATTCATTCACCTGCTGCAAAAACAAACGGCACATCTGGCGCCGGAATTTCGGGAAAAAGGAGAAAAATAATGCGGATACAGATTTCAGATCATTTTACCGTAGGAAAACTGCTGCGGTTTGTTTTTCCGTCTATCATAATGATGATCTTCACTTCTATTTATGGCGTGGTGGACGGATTTTTCGTTTCCAATTACGTGGGAAAAACGCCTTTTGCGGCGGTAAATCTGATTATGCCGTTGCTGATGGCGGTGGGTGCGATTGGCTTTATGCTGGGTTCCGGCGGCAGCGCTCTGGTGGCAAAGACCTGCGGCGAGGGCGATGCCAAACGGGCGAACCGGTTTTTTCCATGGTGATCTATGCGGCAGTTATCATCGGATTTGCGGCGGCGCTGGTGTGCTTTTTCCTCATTCGACCCATTGCATCGATGATGGGCGCACGGGGCGAGATGCTGGAATACTGCGTGCTGTACGCCCGGATCTTGATTTTCACGCTGCCTATGTTTATGCTCCAGAATATGTTTCAGAGCTTTTTATCACCGCCGAAAAACCGCATCTGGGACTGTATGTGATCCTGGCGGCAGGCGTGGCGAATATGGTGCTGGATTTCCTGTTCATCGTTGTGTTCCATTGGGGACTCGCCGGCGCAGCTGTGGCGACCGGAATCGGAGAGACTATCGGCGGTGTCGTGCCGTTGATCTACTTTGCACGTCCCAACACCAGCCGGTTGAAACTGGTGCGGACAAAGCTGGAATGGCATCCGCTGTGGCGCAGTTGCTCCAACGGTGCGTCGGAAATGATGACGAACCTGTCCATGTCCATTGTGAATACACTGTACAATCTCCAGCTGATGCGTTTTGCCGGTGAGGACGGCGTGGCTGCGTATGGGGTAATCATGTACGTCAACTTCATTTTCATTGCCATTTACATGGGCTATTCCATCGGCAGTGCGCCTATTGTAGGCTATCACTACGGGGCAAAGCATCACGAGGAATTGCAGGGTCTGCTGCGCCGCAGCATCGGCATTCTGTCTGTAGGTGCGCTGCTTTTGACGGCAGCCGGGGAACTGCTGGCATCTCCGCTGGCGAACATCTTTGTCAGCTATGATGCCGGGCTGCTGGAAATGACACGTCAAGGTTCCGGATCTACAGCCTGTCTTATCTGATCTGCGGCTTTAGCATTTTCGGTTCGGCATTCTTTACGGCGCTGAATAACGGACTGGTGTCGGCGGTGATCTCGTTTGCACGGACGCTGGTGTTCCAGATCATCTGCGTGTTGGTGCTGCCGCTGTTCCTGGAGCTGAACGGCGTATGGAGTTCGATCATTGTGGCAGAGTTCCTGGGCGTAGTTGTGACAGTGGTACTGCTGATTGCCAACCGGAAGAAGTATCACTATTTTCGCAGCCGGGGATGAGGTTTCTTGCTTTTTCCGGAGAGGTGTAGTATAATGTATGATAGGTAAAAAAGCCATGATAAATCGGAAGTTAGAGGTGGATAATGTTTCATACGGATAATATAGAAGCAATTGATATTCTTCAGAAAAAGCTGCCTGACGAATTACAAGACTGGCATAGATGGGGTAATATTTCAGAATTGCATTATTACAAGGAAATGTATAGTGAAGAATACTGCGATTATATCTGCTGTATAGAATTGATATTGCGGGATGTACAAGAAAAGTATGCAATAAAATTATCCCTTTTCAATGTTAGCGGTGCAATCAGTTTCGATATGGATGATGGCTTTTTCAGCGGACTAACAATAGAGGATTGCTCTGATTGGGGATATGAAAAGGATTGTGGATACCGTATATCCTCTTTAGAAGAAGATATAGAATTTGAAATCTACTGCGAGAAGATCAAAGTGGAATTGATATGCTAAATTCCAGTTTGTAAAACAATATCAATCCAAATTAGAATAGGAGAAAAAAATGACTATCAGAAAAGCACAGGAAAAAGATATTTCCCGAATTATCGAATTGTTGGGACAGGTCCTTCAGATCCATGCAGAGATCAGACCGGATATTTTTATTCCGGATACTACAAAATACACGGAACAAGAGTTAGCAGCACTTTTGAAAGATGAGAAAAAGCCCATTTATGTTGCAGTAAATGAAGAGGATGTTTGCATGGGATACGCATTTTGCCAGATGAAAGAGCAGCCTTTTTCAAACAACATGGTACAGTTTCAGTCCCTGTTTATTGATGATCTCTGCGTAGATCGTTTTGCGAGAGGACAGCATATCGGAGAAAGCCTGTTTGACTATGTCAAGCAGGAGGCAAAGAGAATGGGATGCTATGAAGTGACCTTGAACGTGTGGGCAGGAAACACATCCGCAGAAAAGTTCTATGAGAAAATGGGGATGAAAACAAAGGAAAGACAGCTGGAATATATCTTATAAGCCTGTAAATGCAGTTTTCGTTTTCAAACAAAAGCGAGGTGATTTTCATGGCGTTTTTTCTGCCGGCGTCTGTCTCTCAGCTGATCTCCCGGCTGGAGTCTGCCGGGTATGAGGCGTATGCCGTGGGCGGCTGTGTCCGGGATATGATCTGCGGCAGAACGCCTCACGACTGGGATTTATGTACCAGCGCCATGCCCTGGGAGACAAAGCCTGTTTTCCGGACTGTACTATGCTGACCATCGGGGAAAAACACGGCACGATCACAGTGCTGTGGAACGGTGAGCCTTATGAGATCACCACCTATCGGGTAGACGGCACATATACAGACTGCCGCAGACCGGAAGAGGTGACCTTTGTCCGCAGTCTGGAAGAGGATCTGCGGCGGCGTGACTTTACCATGAACGCTATGGCATATCACCCGGAGCGTGGGCTGGTGGATCTCTGCGGCGGCAGGGATGATCTGGCTGCCGGCGTGCTGCGGTGTGTGGGAGACCCGGAACGCCGCTTTTCAGAGGATGCCCTGCGGATTCTCCGTGGACTGCGCTTTGCCGCTTGCTATCGCCTTGCGCTGGAACCGGAAACAGCTGCGGCGGCAGTGCGGCTTGCACCGCTGCTGGGGCGCATTGCGGTGGAGCGGATCGACACTGAATTTCAGAAACTGCTGCTGGCAGACGGCGATGCGGCGGCAGAAATCCTGCGGCAGTATCCCACCGTATGGAACACGATTTTCCCGGAGTTCCTGCCGATGCAGCAATGTCTCCAGCACAACCCGTACCACCAATATGACGTGTGGGAACACACGCTGCACGTGCTGGAAAACGCTCCGCATGATATCATCCTGCGCTGGGCTGCACTGCTACACGATGTGGGAAAGCCTGCCTGCCGTTTTACCGGAGCGGACGGCATCGACCACTTTTACGGACACGCTGAGAAAAGCGCTGAGATGTCCCGTCAGATCCTGCGGCTGCTGCACGCTGACCATACACGCATCCACGATGTCTGTACGCTGGTGGCACATCATGATATGCCGCTCAGCGACAGTCCACGTTTCATGCGCCGTCTCCTGGCAAAGCTTGGTGAGACACAGGTACGCCGCCTGCTTGCGCTGAAACGGGCAGATGATGCCGGAAAGGCAGACGGCGTGCTGGAACGGCGTGAAGCACAGTGGACTGCGGCGGAAAACTTCCTGGAACAGTTGCTGGCAGAAAACGCCTGCCTGCGTGTAAAAGATCTTGCCGTAGGCGGCGCTGATCTTCTTGCACTGGGCATTCCCCAGGGGAAACAAATCGGAAAGATTCTGCATATGCTGCTGGAACAGGTGCTGGACGATAAGCTGCCCAATGAACGGGAGGTACTTCTCCACGCTGTTCCGGAATGCAGAAAAGCCCTCTCAGACGAGTAGTCCGAGAGGGCTTTTTCTATTGCTTGTTATGCGTCGATCACTTCGTCCAGAGAGGGCTGACCCAGCTCCAGATAGTAGTGGTTCAGATATTCGTGATAGGATTCCTGAAAGGTCTCATCGGTTTCTTTCAGTTTATACAGATACTTATGGATATTCTGCTTTTCGTCGATCTCAATGAGAACACCGGCGATATTGGAGCAGTGGTCGGAAATGCGTTCGATGTTTGTCAGCAGATCTTGGTAAATATAGCCCAGTTCCACGGTGCATTCTTCGTTTTGCAGCCGCTTGATGTGGCGGTTTTTCAGTTCCAGGTTCAGTGTGTCGATGACTTCTTCCAGCGGCTCGACCTGGTGGGCAATGGCAAGGTCGTCCTTTTCAAATGCCTGGAACGCCAGATCCAGCGTTTCCAGCAGAGCGTCGCACAGGGTGCGCAGCTCCTTGGCGGCGTCGCCGGAGAAGTGCAGTCCCTTTTCGTGCAGTTCGTGCGCCGATTCCATAATGTTGACCGCATGGTCGCCGATGCGCTCGAAGTTGCCGATGCAGTGGAGCATCTTGGATACAGTCCGGTTGTCCTTGGAGGAGATGCTGTGCTTGCTGATGCGTACTAGATAAGCGTTCAGTTTGTCCTCGTATTTGTCGATGCGGTTTTCGTTTTCCTCGATTTGTTCTTCAATATCCTTGTCATACTGGAACAGCATTTCAATGGCAAGCTCCATGGTTTTCTTGGAGAGTTCGCCCATTTCGATGGTCACGCCGTGACATACTTCAATGGCAACAGCCGGGGTTGCCAGCAGGCGCTCGTCCAGCATAGCGTGCTTTTCTTTCGCCTCTTTTTCCTTTTTGCTGTCCCGTACCAGTGTATACGCCAGCTTTTCCAGCAGCTTGGTGAAAGGCAGCAGCATTGCAGTGGTAACAATGTTGAAGATGGTGTGTACCAGTGCCACGCCTGCCGGGTCGATGGAAGATGCCACAAAGGCAAAGTCCAGCAGCCAGTACAGACCGTAGAACACCGGCAGAATAATCAGTGTACCGATGCAGTTAAAGCAGATGTGGACGCAGGCAACACGTTTTGCGCTGCGGTTTACGCCGATGCTGGAGAGCAGGGCAGTGACACAGGTACCGATGTTCTGTCCCATGATAATGGGGATCGCCATGCCATAAGTGACCTGTCCCGTCAGAGACAGCGCCTGTAAGATACCCACAGATGCGGCAGAACTCTGAATTACGCCGGTAAAGACTGCGCCGACCAGAACGCCATGATGGGGTTGCGGAATGCGGTGAGAATGTGCGAGAACTGCGGAGAATCTGCCAGCGGGCTGACAGCGCCGCTCATCAGCGTCATACCGGTCATCAGCACGGAGAATCCCACCATGATCTTGCCGATATCCTTGGTGCGGTTGTGCTTTGCTGTCATAATCATGATGACACCGATCAGGGCAATGATGGGGGAGAAGGACTCCGGTTTCAGCATTCTCAGGAACGGGTTGTCCCCCTCGATGCCGGAAAGGCTGAGGATCCATGCAGTCAGTGTCGTACCGATGTTGGAACCCATGAGGACGCCGATGGTCTGACTCAGCTCCATGATGCCGGAGTTTACCAGACCGACCAGCATAACGGTCAGCGCCGAAGAGGACTGGATGGCAATGGTGATGCCCATGCCCAGCAGCAGGCTCTTGAACTTGTTGGAGGTCATCTTCTTCAGAATGATCTCCAGCTTGCCGCCGGCGAGTTTTTCCAGACCGGAGGACATGACGTTCATACCATACAGGAAAAACGCCAGACCGCCCAGCAGGGTGATAACGGAAAAGATATCCATAAGTTTCGACTCCTTATTTCTGGTTTCCGCAGCGGAAACCGATTTCTTGGAAACTGTCCTCGTCCGGACATACGGATAAGAACAGTCTTATTATAATGGCTCTATGTAAAGTCTAAACGGCGGCTATGTAAAATCTGCGTAAAATATAAAATGGAGTCGAAAATAGAAAAATCGGCACAAGCGCTGTCCGCCCATGCCGATTTGGATTTGATTCGATAGTTCTTAGGACTCTGCTGCCGGTGCAGTATCTGCCACCCGGACGATTGCCTTTTCCACACAATGCTGCCGCACGTTGAGAATGCGGATGAGATAGCCTTCGATCTCCAGCTTCAGCCGGCTGCCGTCTTTGGGAATTTCGCCCAGCTTGCCAATGAGAAAGCCGCTGAATGTCTCAAACTCCTCTGCGTCCGTGAACTCATGTTCCAGCGCCTTTGTCACATCGTGGATGGAGCAGGTGCCACGGATTTTCCACGTCCGGGAATCCAGACGTTCCAGCTCCGGCTCCTGGCGCTCCGTCTCGTCATCGTCGAAATCACCCACCAGCTGCTCTACCAGGTCAGTCACGGTGATGATGCCGCACATTCCGCCGTATTCATCGACTACCACAGCAAAATGATCGGCGTGACGTTTCATTTTGCTGAAAAGTTCGTCCGCTTTCATGTTCTCGTGAATGAAATAGGGCGTATGAACAGCGTGTTCCATGACAAAATCTCTGGTGCGGTCTTTCAGACGGAAGAAGTCCTTTGCATTGAGCACGCCTACGATCTGATCCACACTGTCGCCGCACACCGGTAGACGGAATGGCGGGATTCGTGAATGGTCTGTTCCCACTGTGCAATGGTTTCGTCCATCCACAGGACCGCTACTTCTTTTCGGTGGGTGCAGATCTCGCCTACCGTGAGATCGTCAAAGGCAAATACATTTTTAATGATGTCATTTTCCGTGGCATCAATGGTTCCCTTTTTGTGACCGGCATCCGCATGAGCAGCAGGTCCTCTTCCGTTACGGTTTCCTCGTCGCTGTTGGGGTCGATGCCGCACAGCCGCAGCACCCCGTTTGTGGACTTGGTGAGCAGCCATACCAGCGGTGCAAACAGCTTTGCAATGACCGTGATAGGACCAGCCATGGTGAGGGAAAAGCGTTCCGCATTTTCATGGCGATGCGTTTCGGGATCATCTCGCCGAACACAATGGAAAAATAGGAGATGATGAGCGTTACCAGAATGACGGAAATGGTGTTCAGAACAGATTCACTGATGCCGATGCCTGTTTTTGCAGCAGCCAGGTCAGCTTTTCGGCGAAACTGTCTGATGCGAATGCAGCGCCCAGAAATCCGGAAAGGGTAATAGCAACCTGGATGGTGGCGAGAAATCCGGAGGAGTTCCGCACCATTTTCAGCAGCCATCCGGCACGCTTGTTTCCGCTTTCCACTTCCTTTTCCAATTTGGTTTCGTTTACCGAGATCACCGCTATTTCTGTGCCGGCGAATATGGCGTTCAGTGCAATCAAAGCGATTTGCAGTAAAATTAGACCGATCATAATTTATGGATTCTCCAACCTTTCATTTTAGGACAAAATTATTATAAGTATATACGTATGCAAAAAGACACAGCTAACACCGCATCCGGCGAAAACCATGCCTTTTCCGGGCAGCACTGACACACAGCCATTTCTGGAAACGGCGCAGTTCTGCCATATGGATTCTCATACCATAATATATGTATGCACTTGTCATAATGTCCGTGTCGCTGTCGGCGGCGTCCATGTGCTGTACTCCTTTGGTTCGTTTGCCGTATTTCCACGGCAGATTTTGAAATTAAGAGATATCATAGCATTTTTTCACATCATTGTCAATGGTTTTTTGAAAGTTTGTGAAATATTCACAAGGCGAGATGCCGCTTTGCGCAAAAATATCAGCTTGTCTCTATGCAATATTCCGAAAATATTCAATTTATTGCAAAAGGCTATTGCATTGTAATGTGAAATGTGCTATAATTGTATTATGCAGTTGAAATAAAACTATGCAACTTGCTGTACTGCCGACAATTTGGCAGATGAAATAGAAAAAATGAAGATAGGAGCGAAATCACCATGACAATCAAGAACATTGCACTCGCCGGCCATGCCGGAACCGGAAAAACCACATTGATGGAGGCTCTGCTCTACCAGGGCGGCTGCACCGAACGAATGGGAAGCGTTGCCGCAGGAACTACAGTCTCTGACTATAAGCCGGAGGAAATCAAACGGCATTCCTCGGTCTGCACTGCCACGGGCAGCATTCAGCTGGACGGACTGAAAGTGAACCTGCTGGATACGCCGGGAATGTTCGATTTTGCCGGCGGCATGATCCAGGGCATTTCCGCAGCGGACTGCGTGATGATTACCGTTTCCGGCAAGTCGGGCGTCCGTGTCGGCACGAAGAAAGCGTATCGTGCCGCAGCCGGAAAGCCGAGAATGTTCGTGGTCACAAAACTGGACGATGAAAACGCCAATTTTTATAATGTACTGACCGATCTGAAATCCACGTTTGGTCCGTCGGTCTGCCCGGTCGTTGTCCCTGTCATCGTGGACCGCAAGGTGGATTCCTACATCAATCTGATCGAGATGAAGCATACCGCTATGATGCAGACGGCAAGGCGCAGGAAATCCCCATGCCGACATCGGAAGTATCTGAAAAGCTCAGCTACCGTGTAGACGGTCTGATCCAGGCGTTCTCGGAGCAATTGCCGAAACCGATGAGACCTTGTTTGAAAAGTTCTTCTCCGGCGAAGAGTTTACCCAGAAAGAACGGGTAGACGGCATTCATAAGGGAATGCGTGACGGCACGATCACACCGGTTGCCTGCGCTTCGGCGCAGATGATGGAGGGCATTGATCTGCTTTGCAAGGAGATGGAACTTCTTGTTCCGGCGGCAGACCCGGCGGAAGAAATTCCGGCAGAAAACCAGGCAGGGGAATTGGTGACGATGCATCCGGCGGCAGACGAACCGGTCTGCGTTCAGGTATACCAGACGCTGGCAGACCCGTTTGTGGGAAAGCTCTCCATGATGCGTGTGGTATCCGGTACACTGAAAGCCGGGGCAGATCTGGTAAACGTTACATCAGGTGCAGCGGAGAAAATCGGCAAGCTGTTCTTCCTCTGCGGCAAAAAGCAGATCGAGACTGCCGCAGCAGAAACGGGTGACCTGGTTGCGGCTACCAAGCTGTCAGCCGGCACTGGTGACACACTCTGCGACAGCACCCGTGTGGTACGCCTGCCCAGAGCTGTTTTCCCTGCGCCCTGCTATGGCATGGCGGTTCGTCCGGCTGCCCGTGGAGATGAGGCAAAGGTGGCTGCTGCGGTGCAGAAACTGCTGGAAGAAGATCAGACGCTGTCCTATGTGCAGAACCCGGCAACCAATGAGATGATCCTGTCCGGTCTGGGCGAGCAGCATCTGACTGCTGTGGTTTCGAAACTGAAAGAGGATTTCGGTGTGGAGGTTGTACTTTCCGTGCCGAATTGCCTATCGGGAGACTATCCGGAAAAAGTTAAGGTACAGGGCAAATACAAGAAACAGTCCGGCGGTCACGGACAGTACGGCGATGTCTGGATCGAGTTTGAACCATATCCGTCTGACGACCTGGTCTTTGAAGAAAAGGTATTTGGCGGCGCAGTTCCCCGGAACTTTTTCCCGGCAGTGGAAAAGGGCTTGCAGGAATCCTTCACCAAGGGCGTTCTGGCAGGATTCCCCATGGTCGGCGTAAAGGCGATTCTGGTGGACGGTTCTTATCATCCGGTGGATTCTTCGGAGATGTCCTTCAAAACGGCGGCATCTCTGGCGTATAAAGAGGGCATGAAACAGGCAGAGCCAACGCTGCTGGAACCTATGGGTTCACTGGAAGTGTCTATTCCCGATGACTGTACCGGAGACATTATGGGCGATCTGAACAAGCGCCGGGGCAGAGTACTGGGCATGAACCGGGAGACGAGGGTATGACTGTGATCCAGGCAGAAGTGCCGCTCCGGGAAATGGCAGATTACGCACTCCAGCTGCGGCAGATGACCCAGGGCGAGGGCGTGTTCCGGATTACGCCGCGCTGTATCAGCAGCTGCCGTCGAATCTGGTGGCTGAAGTTATTGCATCTGCATCAGAATGATGTGACATTTTAATAGAAAATGAAAATCGATCAGCTGTTTTCAACAGAAACGGCTGGTCGATTTTTTGTACGCATTGTAATTTCCAACAGAAAAAATCGACAGATAGATTCTGGTAAATTGAAAGTATGATTTTATAAAGTGTACAATCCTGTGGAAAACCATGGACGTTTCGGAAACGCATCACAAATTCGCTCTGCTATTTTTAACAAACTGTCTGCTAATTTTGACAGAATTCAAAAATCGGGAGATTTTTGTGCTATACTATACGTGGGGATTGCGGAGGAAGACGTGATTGTTGAAACACAGGCTTTTGATCCGCTGCGAGTGAAGGCAACGCCAACGGGACGGAAACGTGCATCTGTCCCGGCAGGCAAGTCAGAACCTGCATTCGTATTTCCATAAGTACCCGGCATCGTCTCACAGACGGCGGGTATACATCCTATCCCAAAATGGAAATGCAGGAAGGAGGTGTGCTGTAATAAAAGGTATCATCCGGTAATATGCAGAATGGTCTGCTGTGGACGAGTATCCGGGGGATGCCGCACAAAAGGAAACGTAAAAATCAACAGAGTGTCTGTACCGGGCTTGGTACAGACAGAAAGGAAAGGTAATTCAAATGAAAGCAAAAATGATTCAGTTTTATGGTACATTGGCAGCAATGATGGCAGCAGTGGCAATGACAGTTACCACACTGGTTGCAAATTCCACCTGTATTTACCTGACTTATCAGGAAGAACTGCCGGAGAGCGCAAAGAGCCTGCGGAAGTTCTGATGTTTGCGAAACTATCGGATACGATCGCACGTTCGTTTGTGGCACACGGTACGATTTCAGAAGATCGCTTTGCCGTCTGTCGCTATGGGATCGGGCAGACGTTTCCATTCTGCTGAACCTTGTGACGACACTTTGCATTGGCATCGCATTCGGCATGATCGGTGAGAGTCTGCTGTTCCTGGCTGCATACATACCGCTGCGGAGTTACGCCGGCGGATTTCATGCGGCAACGCCGATGCGCTGCTATTGGTATTCTGTGGGAATGCAGGCGGCAGTGCTGGCAATTTTGCGGTTCGCATCCGTTACGCTGGGCGTATCAGTACTGATCTATACGATATCCGGCATTTTATTATGGTGTCTCGCCCCGACAGCAGATCGGAACAAGCCTTTGGACGAATTGGAGAAAAAGGTTTATCGGCGGCGGACACGGATCGTCTGGTGTGCGGAGAGCATTCTGATGATCGTTCTATTCTTTCTGCATGGAACGGGCAGGGAACAGCATCCTTTTGTCCATGGCGGCGCTAAGCGTGCTGCTGGCTGTCGGAAAGGGAAAAGAAAAAATATGCTGTAAAAAAGAGAAATAAAGGCGACACTGCACAAAGCTTGTGCGTAAGATGCGCAGCTGGATTTTTCGGCAGATTGTTCAAAAATTCCGCAGGCAGACTTTGTGTCTGGCAAGGGATTTCTGGGCAATATGACGGAAAATCAGCAAGCAGATTGCGTGCAAAGCCGTCAGGCGGGCTTTGTGCAGTGTTGCCTGAAAAAAAGAACAAAAGGAAGAAGCAGAAAACGAGTTGAGTGAAATACCATTTTCACCGCAGTTCCTCTGCGGAATGCAATGCGTAAAAAGGCGCATCTTTGCCTTTGGGAGACAACAAAACACGCAAAAGCAGAAAAAATGGAACACGAGACGCAGCCGTCCGGACAGAGAAAAAAACAAGTCCGGGCGGCTTTCTGCACCTTTTTCTCCGGCAGGGAATATACTGGAACAAAGGCGTTACCGCTGAAAGGCGCTGTGCATCGCATAGCTGCCCATACATGAAAGGAGCTTTTTCTTATGAAAATTGTAGTTGTAAAGAGTCCGAAACTGCTGTCGAGCTTGTTCCGCATGATCTTCCGGATCCAGAAGGAATCTCCGGCAGAAGAACAGTAACTCCATCGGTTCCAGACCTGCTGCGGCGCCTTTTCCGCAGCAGGTCTATTTTTTTTCTCCGGCTGCATATGCTACAACAAAACAAGCGGCAATTTTCAGAGAGAAAAAGGAGCAGTCAAAATGGAAGAGATGGAGCATTCCCTGGAACGAGACAAGCCGGAAACGGAAATCACCGACAGCACGATACCCAACCTGGAAACCATACACCTGGCGGAATCGGCATCGCCCAAAAAGTCCCAGCACGCCGATGATATCGCTCTGACCCAGTGCATTCTCTGCATGGTGCTGGTTCTCAGCGTGTTTGCACTGCACTGGCTGAAACCGGACTGGCAGGCATTTTTCCTGGCGCAGTACACTGCCAAACGGGATGCGCCGCCTGTGGCGTGGCTGGATGAACTGCTGCGTGCAGTACAGCAGTGGATCACCGGCGCATGATTCGCTGGCGCTTGGGAAACACCACATTTACAGTGGAATTCAGTTTTTTTGCCGTGGCTGCGGTTGCGGCACTGTGGGGCGGCGGCAGGTATGTGCTGTTGCTGTTTCTCGCCGGACTGTTCCATGAGTTGGGGCATCTGGCGGCAATGGGGCTGTTTCACCGCAGTGTCCGCAGTGTCGCTCTCTGCGGCGCCGGGATGCTGTTTACGCCGGCAGAGCAGTACGGCGCTTACTGGCAGGACATTGTGGTCTCGCTGTCCGGACCGGCGGTCAACCTGGTACTGGGCGGTATCTTTCTCAGCTTAGACCGTACTTCTGCTTTCGGGATGCTGCATCTGGGGCTGGGGCTGTTCAATCTGCTGCCCTATGCCAACCTGGACGGCGGTGCAGTCTGCGGCAGTATCCTGTCGATCTGCGGCGTACTGCCGGATCAGAAAAGGCGTGTCCAGAATCGTGTGAGTGTCGTGATCTCCCTGCTTTTGGCTGCGGTCTGCTGGTGTACTGCTGTGTGGAACTGGTCACTGCTGCTGGGCATCGGCTATCTGCTGCTGATGCAGTTCTGGACGGAAAAATAAAGCGGATGAAAAGCGTCTGTGCTGCGTTTGCCGGTACAGACGCTTTTTCGTTTCCATAAAATTATCAAAAAAGCACAAAAGATGGGCGATGGAATTAGATGTTGTCATAAAAATGCAGATTTTGCTTGCGTTTTTATGGCTATATGTTACAATAAATGTGAGAAACCGCAATAATCGAGAGGATTTCCAGGGCAAAACTGACAGGGTCGCCTTGTATGGTGCTGCCCATATTTTCTTCGTTTGGAGTCTGCTCTGGCAGGTACAGAGAATGGGACAGGCTCTTTCAGAAGCAGAAAGGTGAGATGTATCAAATGAATATCAGCACGATCGCACAGCTTGCGGAGGTTTCCACCGCAACGGTTTCCCGTTATCTGAATAACGGTTATGTCAGCGAGGAAAAGCGGAAACGCATCCAGGAAGTGATCGAACGCACCGGCTATCGTCCCAGTTCCTCTGCCCAGACGCTGCGCACCGGAAGAAACAATCTGATTGGCGTTATCGTTCCGAAGATCAGTTCTGAGTCTGTGGCACGGATGGTTGACGGCATTACCGAAGTGGTCAACAATGCCGGGTACCAGGTACTGCTGGCGAACACCGGAAACGATACAGAAAAGGAACTGGAATATCTGAAAACATTCCGGTTGAATAACGTAGACGGCGTTATTTTCATTGGTACATTGATGACGAAAAAGCATCTGGCGCTGATGAAGTCCTACAAAAAGCCTATCGTTCTCATGGGACAGCAGGAATCGGAAGTATCCAGCGTGTATTTTGACGACTACGGCGCAGCACAGCTGGCGACAGACTGTCTTGTCCGCTGCGGCTGCAAGAATATCGCACACCTTGCCGTTACCTTAAAGGATAAGGCGGCAGGTCGTGCCAGAAGAAGCGGCTATCTGGACACCCTGGAGCAGAACCATATGCCATTCCGGAAGATCTGATTATCGAAAGCGCCGGATTCACCACCCAGAACGGCAGCGATGCCATGCAGGCGTTCCTGGAGAAGGGCATTGCCTTTGACGGCTTGTTCTGTGCCACAGATACCATTGCATTCGGTGCCATTGATGCCATGCACCGTGCCGGCATTCAGATCCCGGAGCAGGTGAAGGTCGCCGCAGTCGGCAACAACCGGATGTCTGCCATCTATACGCCTCATCTGACTTCTGTCAACCTTTCCCACCGCACTGGCGGCTTGGAGGCTGGGGCAATTCTGATGGATATGATCCAGAACGGCAATGATGCCATTCGTATGGCACAGATGCAGTGCCGCCTGTACGAACGGGAAAGCACCGGCGCAAACGCTTAATATGAAAACGATTTCATATTAACTGTGCCAAGATACAAAAAAGATTTGACAAGTTTGGTGATTTTACCACTTTCCATTTTCTCTTGTTTCTGCTATAATAGAATCACATTAAGAAATCGATTTCACACGGCAGCTGAGATGCTTCCGGAAATATTTCAGCAGAAACAAAAGGACAGATACTCCGACCCAAAAGCCGGACAGTCTGTTCGGAGAAAATGGAATTTTTTTATTTCAGAAATCTCCCGAAAGGGAAAGCAAGTTCAAAGGAGATGATCGTATGAATTATCATGAAGCTGCGGTACAGGTGCTGGAGAAGATCGGCGGAAAGGAAAATCTGATCTCCGGCGCACACTGTGCGACCCGTCTGCGTCTGGTCGTAAAGGACGAGAAAACATCAAAAAGAAGAGATCGAAGAGATCGAGGGTGTCAAAGGCGTATTCATTGCCCAGGGACAGCTCCAGATTATTTTCGGAACCGGTGTTGTAAACCGGGTGTATGACGAATTTGTAGCCGTTTCCGGCATAGAGACCGCAACCAAGGAAGAGGTCAAGGCGGCGGCAGGACAGAAAATGAACCCGTTCAAAAAGGCAATCAAAACGCTGGGCGACATTTTCGTGCCGATCATTCCGGCAATTGTTGCCACCGGTCTGCTGATGGGACTGCTGGAAGGTTTCAGCACCCTGTTCCCTGGAATGGCGGCATCGGATACTTATAAGATCTTCCATATGTTTTCCAATACCGCTTTCACATTCCTGCCCATTCTGATTGCCACCAGTGCGGCGAAAGCCTTTGGCGGCAATATGTTCCTGGGGTCGGTAATCGGCATGATTATGATTCACCCCGATTTGATGAATGCCTGGAACGTGGCATCTGCGGTGGAGGCAGGGGAAACGATACCGAAGTTCTCCGTCTGGTTCGGCTTGTATGACGTAAACGCCGTGGGATACCAGGGTCACGTCATCCCGGTCATCATTTCCGTATGGCTCATGTGTTTCCTGGAAAAGCGGCTGCATAAGATCGTGCCGGCATCCATTGACTTGTTCGTGACACCGCTGGTGAGCGTTGGCGTGACCGGCTATCTGGCACTGACTGCCATCGGCCCGGTATTCTCTCAGCTGGAGACCTGGGTTCTGGACGGCGTGCAGTGCTGATCGCTGTTCCGTTCGGAATCGGCGCATTCCTCATGGGCGGTCTGTATTCCTCCACAGTTGTAGCTGGTGTGCATCATATGTATACCATCATTGACCTGGGTCAGCTTTCCGAGTACGGCGTGACCCACTGGCTGCCGCTGGCATCTGCGGCAAATATGGCACAGGGTGCAGCTTGTCTGGCAGTGGGACTCAAGAGCCGTGGCAATCAGAAAATGCGCTCTCTGGCGTTTCCGGCAGCACTGTCCTGTATGATGGGCATTACTGAGCCGGCAATCTTCGGTGTCAACCTGCGGTACATCAAGGTGTTTATCTGCGGTTCCATCGGCGGAGCGTGCGGTGCGCTGATGACTTCTATCTTCCATCTGGGCGCAACAGCGACCGGTGTTACCGGTATCTTTGCCATCCTGCTGCATCTGAATCATCCGATTCAGTATATCGTTTCCATGCTGGTGGCAATGGGCGTAGCGTTTATTTTGACATGGCTCTTTGGCTATAAGGCAGAAAAACCGGCGGCAGAGAAAGCCGTTTCCAAAGCATAACGGAGGTTTCAGACCATGAGTAATGTGAGAACGATCAATCTAAAAAATGCCTGCAGGGCGCTGGAGCGCAGCGCAGACAAGGAGACCCGGTGGAGACCGGCGTTTCACCTGTCACCGATGACGGGCTGGCTCAACGACCCGAATGGTCTGTGCCAGATCGGTGCGACCCATCATGTGTTCTTTCAGTATTCCCCGTTTGACATAAAGCCGGGGCTGAACTACTGGGGACACTACACCACAGAGGATTTTGTGACATACCAGTATCACGAACCGGGACTGTGCAGTGATGAAAAGTTTGACTGTCACGGCGTGTATTCCGGTTCGGCGCTGGAAGCGGATGATACCCTGTATGTTTTTTACACCGGCAATGTTTTGCAGCGTGATGACCCGGACTATGACTACATCACCCGTGGCAGAGAGCACAACACCATCCGGGCGGAAAGCAAGGACGGCATTCACTTTGAGAAAAAGGAAGTGCTGCTGTACAACCGGGACTATCCGGCAGATGTGACCTGCCACGTTCGTGACCCGAAGGTCTGGAAGGACGGAGACAGCTACACAATGGTGCTGGGTTCCCGCCGAAAGGATGATGTAGGCGAGATTCTGGTTTACCGTTCTTCTGATCTGAAAGACTGGAAACTGGCGAACCGTGTGACTTCGGAGACTCCCTTCGGCTATATGTGGGAATGCCCGGACTGTTTTACCCTGGACGGTGTACGGTTCCTGTCATTCTCGCCCCAGGGTGTGGATGCACAGGACTGGAAATACAATAATATTTACCAGAGCGGTTACTGCCGCCTGGAGGGCGACCTGTACGGCGACTATGAACTGAAACCGTTCCGGGAGTTCGACCACGGCTTTGATTTCTATGCACCGCAGACATATCTGGATCAGCAGGGACGCCGCATTCTGATCGGCTGGATGGGAATGCCGGACTGTGATTACGGCTATCCGGAACGGGAATACGGCTGGACAAATCTGCTGACCATTCCCAGAGTCCTGCACCAGAGAGACGGCAGGATCTTCCAGGAGCCGCTGCCGGAGCTGCAAAAGCTCCGTGGAGAAGAACTGCACATGACGGTGCAGGACAGTGCAGAGCAGAAAACCGACTTTGTCTATGAGGCAGAGATTTTGAACACTGCCGGAGAAGAACTGGAAGTACAGTTCGGCACAGACGCAGAATCACCTGGAAAGATGGATTCCTGTCCTGGCGTTTGGCGAAAGCGGTCAGAATCGTCCGCTGCGCCGGGTGCCGCTGGAAAAGCTGGAAAATCTGCGCATCTTCTGCGATACATCTTCCATTGAGTTGTTTGCCAACGACGGCGAGGCAGTGTTTACCTCCCGGTTCTACGCCGATGCCGCAGCATCGCAACTGACGGTGCTGTCTGCGCAGGCGGAGGTGACACTCTGGAAACTGCACCCGATTCAAATTGAAAATTGTTTTTCCAATAAGGAGGCGTGACATGAAACAAGTTTTGGCGATGGGCGAGGCGCTCATTGATTTTATTCCGGCACAGCGTGACTGTCTGCTGAAAGAAGTAGAATCCTTTACCCGTGTCTGCGGCGGTGCGCCGGCAAATGTGGCTGCGGCTGCGGCAAAGCTTGGCGGCGAAAGCCGTATGGTCACGCAGCTGGGGAAAGATGCGTTCGGTGATTATATCGTAGACACACTGCAGGATGCAGGCGTGGATACCTCCTGCATTCTCCGGACAGATGAGGCAAACACGGCGCTGGCATTTGTTTCGCTGAAAGCGGACGGCAACCGGGAGTTTTCTTTTTACCGCAAGCCCAGTGCAGATATGCTGCTGCGGGAAGAACAGATACAGCCGGAATGGTTTTCCAATGTGGGGATTCTTCACTTCTGCTCTGTCTCACTCATTGATGCACCTATCCAGCAGGCACACCGGCGTGCCATTGCACTGGCGCAGGAAAAGAAAGCGCTGATTAGCTTTGACCCGAACATCCGGCTGCCGCTGTGGAACAGTCCGGCAGAGTGCCAGGCACGGGTAAGGGAGTTCCTGCCATGCGCAGATATTGTCAAGCTGTCGGATGAGGAACTGGAATTTGTGACCGGAAAGAACGAGATCACTCAGGCGGCGGCAGAACTGTTCAGCGGAAACTGCAGTGTGATCCTGTACTCTATGGGAAAAGACGGGGCAATGCTGCTGACGCCAAAGGGCAGCTGTACCGTTCCGAATCCGGATGTGCAGGCGAAAGACACCACCGGTGCAGGCGATGCCATCATCGGGGCGCTGCTCTTCTGCCTGGCAGAGCAGGATATCACCAAGGAAAATGTAAACGAAGTGACTATGGAACAGTGGCAGGCATGGCTGGAATTTGCCGTGTATTATGCCAACTACAGCGTTATGGGCAGCGGTGCGATCACATCGTATCCCGACCGTGAAACATTTATCCGCTGGAAACAGCAGATGCAGCAGAAAGGATGAGAAATCATGGGAATGTTTGATTTTTTGAAGAAGAATAAGACGGAAACCACACTGCCGGAGCGCCGGCGAACACATTGCTGGCAGTGCAAAACGGCACGATCGTTCCGGTGGAGTCCCTGCCCGATCCGGTGTTTGCCGAAAAGGTGCTGGGTGACGCTACGCCATTGACCCCACAGACGGCAAGGTGTTTTCCCCGGTTTCCGGTACAATTATCGATATCCAGGATTCGCTCCACGCTTACGGCATCTCCACAGATGACGGACTGGAAGTGCTGGTGCATATCGGTATTAATACCGTTTCGCTGAACGGAACCGGGTTTCAGACAAAGCACAAGGTCGGCGACAAGATTCACGCCGGCGAACTGCTGGCAACAGTAAACCTGAAACTGTTAGAGGAAAAAGGACTGCCGAAGTTTACGGTAGTTCTCATTACAGATATGGATGCCGTCAAGGCAATCCATCGCAGCGCCGGAACTGCTGAGGCAGGAAAGACAGCGGCGCTCACCTACGAGAAATAAGACAACTTTCACCCTTCCCATTCTCGGTCCTGCCCAAACAGGATCTGCACAAAAAACCGGAACGTATTTTGCTACGTTCCGGTTTTTGTTTCTCACGGCAGACACTCAGAGAATGAAACAGATCAGACCGCTGCATCCCTCGTTGATGATGCGCTGCAAGGTCTCCTGGAGTTTCAGTCGGGCGTCCATAGGCATTTTGGAAAGCTTGTTGTGCAGTCCTTCGCCCACCAGTTCGTGGAGCGACTTTCCGAAAATGTTGGAGGACCAGATCTTGGTGGGGTCTTCTTCAAAGCCCTCCAGCAGGTACATGACAAGCTCTTCGCTTTGCCGTTCTGTACCAACGATGGGGCTGACAGTGGTGCGGATATCGGCACGCATCATGTGGATAGATGGTGCAGATGCCCGGAGACGTACCCCGTATCTGCCACCCTGTTTGATGATCTCCGGCTCTTCCAGCGTCATTTCCTCCTGGTCGGGCATTACGATGCCATAGCCGGTACCTCCACTTCCCGCAGTGCCGGTTCGATTTTGGCGTATTCTTTCTGAATGCGGCTCAGTTCCAGCAGGATAGGCAGCAGATCGTTTTCTCCGTGGATCTCCAGTCCGGTAGTTTCGCCCAGGATGCGGTAAAACAGGGAACTGTCCAGTTCCACTTCGGCGCAGACGCTGCCGGTTCCCATGTTGATCTCCCGGATGCCGGCACGTGTCACATAGGGACAGGTGCTGACAGCATCGGCAAACAGGGAAGTATCCCGGATGGTGCGGATCTCCGATGCCGCCTGGCGGATGCAGGAAAAGACAGATTCCCGCAGCCAGTGGTCTTTTTCCAGCGTGGCAATCCACTTGGGCATACAAACGTTGATTTCCCGGACTGGAAAGACCCGGAGCAGTTCTGTGAGAATGTTGCAGATGTCCGTCTCGTCCAGGTCAGGGCAGCTGACCGGCAGCACCGGGGCGCTGTACTTTTCCGACAGCTGTTTTGCCATTGCCTTTGCCTCTGCGGTGTGCGGATCCATACAGTTGAGCAGGACGGCAAAGGGCTTACCCAGCTCCTGCAATTCTGTAATCACACGCTCCTCGCATTCGGCGTATTCGGCACGGGGCAGATCTGTGATGCTGCCGTCTGTCGTGACGACTAGACCGATGGTGGAATGCTCTGCGATGACCTTTCGTGTTCCCACCTCTGCCGCCATATTAAACGGAACTTCCTGGTCGAACCAGGGCGTATGTACCATTCTTGGCTGTTCATTTTCGATATAGCCCAGGGCGCTGGGATGATGTAGCCACACAGTCGATCATGCGAATCCGCATTCGGGCATTGTCTCCCAGCGTCAGTTCCACAGCATCTTCCGGGATGAACTTCGGCTCTGTGGTCATGATCGTTCTGCCGGCGGCGGATTGGGGCAGCTCATCCGTGGCACGTTCTTTCCACGCCTCGTTCTGGATGTTGGGGATGACCAGCTGTTCCATGAACCGTTTGATGAAGGTGGACTTTCCCGAACGCACCGGACCGACCACGCCTACATAAATGTCGCCGCCTGTACGGCAGGCAATGTCCTCATAGATCGTATTTGCCATAGTTGCTGTACCTCCTGCCGTTACTGCACAATGGGGATGAAGAGCATCCCTGCTGTGGTCAGCTGTTCGTTTGTCAGATCGTTTTCCTCCATGATCGCCCCGACGCTGGTGCGGCACCGTTTGGCGATATCCCAGACGTTTTCATGCTCTACGCCGTAGTACAGCTTGAGTGCATAGTCGCCGTCCCGTACCAGCTTGTTTTCGCCGTCCACCGTCAGCCCTGAAAGGCAGACGTGCCGTGCAGACGGGCAGAGACAGCCACGGAGCATCAGCGTTGCTTGAACGGAGATCCTGCCGTCGGAGGACAGATGATAGGTACAGTCGGTGGGTGTGACCTCCGCTTGCAGGACGGCGTTGTCTACCGGGGTGTCCGAATCAGTGTAGACCTCGAATGCCTCTTCCTTTTCCAGCAGCATCGGCGTTCCCTCGGCATCGCCGGCAAGGAGACTGCAGCAGAGCATACCGCTGACCCGGATGCGGTTGGTGTCGGAGAGCAGCTGCATATTGATGTTGCGTACCTGGCAGTGCAGATCGTGGATGCAGGCAGGAATCGTGTCGCCTGGCTGGAGTGCTGCGCTGCACGGCAGAGCAGCACAGATCGGCTCCGGCGGCATATCAATTTGCAGGGAGACGGTTTCCTGCTCACAGGGATAGACGGTGGAAAATGCGTCTGTGACCAGCTGGATGGATGCGGTTTTGACTGCGGTGCAGCAGAGACGCAGTTCGATTTCACACTGCACGCTGTCCATGCTGCCGCCTTTTCCGGGGCAGGGCTTGATGTCACAGCGGATGACCTGTGCGTCTACACTGCCACGATAGGTGTCGTCGATCTGCGCCATGTCTACGATCTGGCTGTACGGCACGGTGAACTGCATCTGTTCCATGCCGTTTGTACCGTCCTCCTGCTGCCAGGTGTAGAGGAACTGCACCGACGCCTCGCCCTTTGCCACCAGTTTCCCGGCGAGAATGGAATGCTCCTCATGTCCCAGCCGAACGCTGCTGCGGACAATGCTGCGAATGGGCGGCTTGGATGCACCGAGTTCCACATCCTCGTTGAGCAGGATGTGCTTGACGGCACGGCGTTTTTGTGCGGCGTATTCCACAGGGACTTTCCGCAGCTGTACGTGCATCCCGAAAACATCCTGGATGACCTCCTGCCGACGGTCGCCGGTGACGTGGACTGCAACAGAAACAGCGCCACGCACTTCCAGCCGCCGTGGGCTGACTGCCCGGCAGTTGGCATACGTCGTTCTGGGACGCAGGGTGACGATGGGGTCTTCTGACGGGCGTGGCAGTTCAACATTGCGGGTGAATGTCATCTGCTGTGTCACGCACTGGAGCAGGGTACTGCCGGAACCGCAGTACAGCACCCGGATGTCGGCACGCAGTTCATAGGTGATGCGGTCAGTGCCTGTGGTGGATGTGACGATGGTGGGCTGGATCTCACAGCCGATCATGCGAAAAATATCCGGATCATAGTCCGGCAGGACATAGTCCAGTTCAACGCTTTGTTCCTGCATCTCGTCCAGAATCACTTCTGTAACGGGAAGCATTTCCCGATTGATTTTCAGATCCATATGGAACTCCTCCTTTTTTGCCGTCCAGCGGCGCTGGTTTAGGCAGCACCAGTGGGGTTCTGCCTTTGCCTAATCCTATGCAGACAAGCGGCTTAGTAGAACAACTTATGGTGTGTTTCTGTTTATAATGCCTATCAAATCCCTATGAATCATCCGTATTCCTTGTGCAATCCTACAAAACCGCCGGATTCCTATTGACAAATTACTAGTTTTGCAGTATGATATGTAACATACTAAACATATCAATCAGTATGAATTATCGGATATCAAGGAATTGACCGGATCAGCGCTGAATGGGAAAGAGGGAAACCATATGAAGATCAAAAAGTGCATCGGTCTGCTGCTGGCGGCAGTTTTGACGGGTGGGATGCTGAGCGGCTGCGGAAACAGCAATACCGTCAGCATCGTCAATGTTTCCTATGACCCCACCAGAGAGCTGTATACCGAATATAATACGATTTTTGCAGAGCATTGGAAAGAACAGACCGGACAGGATGTGGAAGTGATACAGTCCCACGGCGGTTCGGGCAAGCAGGCGCTGGAAGTGGCAAATGGTCTGGAGGCAGATGTGGTGACACTGGCGCTGGAATATGACATCGACTCCATCGAAAAAGCCGGACTCATCGAGGACGGCTGGGTGGACAAGTTCCCGGATGACAGCGCACCGTATACCTCAACCATTGTCTTTCTGGTGCGAAAGGGCAACCCGAAAAACATCCGGGACTGGGATGACCTTGTTCGGGATGATGTGGATGTTATCACACCGAACCCCAAAACATCCGGCGGCGCAAGATGGAACTACCTGGCTGCCTGGGCGTATGCCGACCGGAAATACGGCGGCGATGAACAGCAGACGGAGGCATTTATCAAAAAGCTCTACCAGAATGTACTGGTGCTGGATTCCGGCGCACGTGGCGCAACGACAACTTTTGTCGAAAACGGACAGGGTGATGTGCTGGTGGCGTGGGAGAATGAGGCGTATCTCTCCATGCGGGATGACCCGGATGAATATGAGATCGTGAACCCCAGCATCAGTATCCTGGCACAGCCGTCTGTGGCAGTAGTGGACGATGTGGTGGAATATCGTGGCACACGGGACGTGGCTACCGAGTATTTGCAGTATCTCTACTCAGATGATGCCCAGCGCATCGCCGGGGATAACTATTATCGTCCGACCAATCCGGAGATATTGAAAGAATATGCAGATGTTTTTGATCTGGACATTGATCTGGTCAGCATCCAGGATTTCGGCGGCTGGGATGCGGCGCAGGAAAAACATTTTTCCGACGGCGGCATCTTCGATCAGATCTATGAAAATAAGGAGCAGGTATGAGAAAGAAAAGCAAACGGGTGATTCCCGGATTTGGATTGTCCCTGGGCGTGACGATCTCCATATTAAGTATTGTCGTGCTGATTCCGCTGGCATCGCTGGTGATATATACGGCAAAGCTCAGCCCGGCTGAGTTCTGGGAGACTATCACAAGACACGTGTGCTGGCAAGCTTTCGGGTCAGCCTGCTGACCGCATTTGTGGCATCTGCATCAATGCAGTTATGGGCGTGATATTGGCGTGGGTGCTGGTGCGGTACCGCTTTCCGCTGAAACAGCTGCTGAACGGCATGATCGAGCTGCCCTTTGCACTGCCCACGGCGGTTGCCGGCATTGCGCTGACATCGCTTACCGCAGATACAGGCCTTGTCGGAAAATGGTTCGCACGCTTTGGCATTTCCATCGCATACACCAGAGCAGGCATTACCGTAGCGCTGATCTTTGTGGGAATTCCCTTTGTGGTGCGTGCCGTGCAGCCGGTTCTGGAAAAGCTGGATCCGACTTATGAAGAGGCTGCCGGTGTTATGGGTGCCAGCCGGGTACGGATCTTCTGGAAGGTGATATTTCCGGAAATCCTGCCGTCGGCGCTGACTGGTTTCGGACTGGCGTTCGGCAGATGTCTCGGAGAGTATGGCAGCGTGGTATTCATTGCCGGCAATCAGCCATACGAAACGGAGATCACACCGCTTATCATTATGTCAAAATTGCAGGAATACGACTACACCAGTGCCACATCCATTGCGCTTGTTATGCTGGCGGCGGCGTTCCTGATCTTGTTCCTCACCAATCTGGTGCAGGCGAGAAGTGCAAAGATTCTGAAAGGAGGTCAGTGAGATGCACGAAGAAACCGTTGGTTCCAAAATCGTCAAATGGGTGCTGATCGGCGTCAGTGTCTTGTTTCTGGTGCTGATGCTGCTTTTGCCGCTGCTGACCGTAATTTCAGAGGCACTCCGGGACGGCTGGAAAACCTATCAGGCAGCTGTCACCGATAAATATACGGTAAAGGCTGTTCTGCTGACCCTGGAGGCAACAGCAATTGCAGTTGGTTTCAATACCATATTCGGTATTTTTGCGGCGTTGGCTGTGACGAAGTTCCATTTCCGTGGAAAGAAACTTCTCACCACGCTGATCGACGTGCCGGTCACCATTTCACCGGTCATTGCTGGTCTGATCTTTCTGCTGACGTTCGGCAGAAAGAGCGTGATCTATCCGTTGCTCCACGACCTGGGAATCCGGGTAGTGTTTGCGGTGCCAGGCATTATTCTGGCTACGGTATTCGTTACGTTTCCATTTGTCTCCCGGGAACTGATTCCGGTGCTGGAATCCCAGGGGACAGATGAGGAAGAGGCTGCTGCGCTGATGGGTGCAAACGCCTGGACGATTTTCCGAAAGGTGACCTTTCCCCATATCCGCTGGGCGCTGCTCTACGGCGTGGTGTTGTGTGCGGCGAGAGCATGGGAGAATTCGGTGCGGTATCCGTTTTGTCCGGTCACCTTCGTGGCAGAACCAACACACTGCCGCTGCACGTTGAGATCTTGTTCAATGAATTCCAGTATGTACCGGCGTTTGCCGTTTCATCCATTCTGGTCATGATGGCAATTGTGATCCTGGTGATCCGGAGTCTCATTGAACACCGAGGAAAGAGGGACATCTGATGTATGTAGAACTGAACCATATTCAAAAGCGTTTCGGCAATTACCAGGCGTCCGATGATGTCAGCTTTGGCATTGAAAAGGGAAAGCTGATCGGTCTCCTGGGTCCCAGCGGAAGCGGCAAGACAACCATCCTGCGGATGATCGCCGGTCTGGAACATCCGGACAGCGGCGAGATCAAGATCGACGGGAAAGTGGTCAACAATATCCCGGCAAGCAAGCGTGGCATCGGCTTTGTGTTCCAGAATTACGCATTGTTCCGGTACATGACCGTGTATGACAACATTGCCTTTGGCTTGAAGGTCCAGAAAGCCGACCGCAAAACCATTCACAGCCGTGTTATGGAACTGGTGGATCTGATCGGTCTGCGTGGACTGGAACGGCGTTATCCCAGTCAGCTTTCCGGCGGTCAGCGTCAGCGTGTGGCATTCGCCAGAGCGCTTGCACCAAATCCGCAGCTGCTCCTGCTGGACGAACCGTTTGCCGCCATTGACGCAAAGGTGCGGCAGGAACTGCGAACCTGGCTGAAAGAGATGATTAGCAAGCTGGGTGTCACCAGTATTTTCGTTACCCATGACCAGGACGAGGCAATCGAGGTAGCGGACGAGATCATCATTACCAATCGTGGCAGAATCGAACAGGTGGGAACGCCCATCGAGATCTACCGTCATCCCCAGACTTCGTTTACGGCAACTTTCTTCGGACATACTTCCGTGCTGGCAGACTATCAGAAGTATCACACCTTCCAACATATGGACGGCGTGGAAAAGGCAATCGTCCGCCCGGAATTTCTCAAGATCACCAAGAAAAACGAGGTGCAGAAATACGGCAGTTCTGCATCCCAGGGCGTGGTGGAGCGTACTTCGTTCCGTGGCGACTGGATCGAACTGGAAGTTCGTGTAAATGGCGATCTGCTGATTGCCAAGCGTGATCTGGAAGAGGAAAGCGTTTCGGTGGGAGAAACCGTGGACGTATTCCTGTATCGTCTGTTTGTGATCGTGGGAGAGAAATGTTATCTGTTGGAGAACCAGTCTCTCCAGGACGATTCTGTATTTATTTGATTTTCGTTGTCAATACGTGATTCGATATTATTATGAAAAAAGGAGTTATGCGTTATGTCTAAGATTTATCAAGGTGCAGTGGAACTCATCGGCAATACCCCGCTGGTAGAAGTCATCAATCTGGAAAAGGAACAGGAACTGAAAGCACGTGTGCTGGTCAAGCTGGAATATCTGAATCCGGCAGGCAGTGTCAAGGATCGTATTGCAAAAGCCATGCTGGAAGACGCAGAGAAGAGCGGAAAGCTGCATGAGGGTTCTGTGATTATCGAGCCGACTTCCGGGAATACTGGTATCGGACTGGCAGCGATTGCCGCATCCAAGGGCTATCGTGTGATCTTGACCATGCCGGAGACCATGAGCGTAGAGCGCCGCAACATTCTGAAAGCATACGGCGCAGAGATTGTGCTGACACAGGGCGTGAAAGGCATGAAGGGTGCCATCGAGCGTGCCAAGGAACTGGCGGAAGAGATTCCCGGTGGCTTTATTCCGGGACAGTTTGAAAACCCGGCAAACCCGGAGGCACACCGAAGAACGACTGGTCCGGAGATCTGGCAGGACACAGACGGTGAAGTAGATTTCTTCGTGGCTGGCGTTGGCACAGGCGGTACGATCAGCGGCACTGGCGAATATCTGAAGTCTCAGAAACCGGATGTAAAGATTGTTGCCGTAGAACCGGCAGATTCTCCGGTGCTTGCCGGCGGAAAGCCCGGCCCGCACAAGATCCAGGGCATTGGCGCAGGCTTTGTGCCGCAGACACTGAACACGAAAATTTATGATGACATTTTTGAGGTCAAGAACGATGATGCCTTTGCCGCAGCAAAGCTGATCGCCAAGCATGAGGTATCCTGGTCGGCATTTCTTCCGGTGCGGCACTGCACGCAGCGCTGGAACTGGCGAAGAAACCGGAAAACGCAGGAAAGACCATTGTTGCACTGCTGCCGGACAGCGGCGACCGGTATTATTCTACCACATTGTTCTCGGATTAAATCCTTTTATTCACAGGCTTTTTGTGAATAAAGTTATAGCCAGACTCTGACCAGGAGGAGGAGTATCATTGAAAATTTCAACCAAAGTCGAATGCGGCATCATTGCACTGATCGACATTGCCATTCACTCTGAAAACGGAGAGGCGGTGGCTGTCAGCAGCATTTCCAAGCGGCAGAATATCTCTGTCAAATACCTGGAGCAGATCCTGGTGGCGCTGCGGCAGACACATCTGATTCGGGGCATCAAGGGATTCAAAGGCGGTTATGTCGTCGCACGGCCGGCAAATCAGATCTCGTTCCAGGAGATCATTGATGCGCTGGATATCACCATCCTGGGGGATGTGGACGCCGGCGGCGCAGATGATACCTCTCTTCTGAAAGCGACGATCCAGGAATCTCTGTGGGACAAGATGACTGCTTATCTGCGGCAGTTCTGTACCGGCATTACATTGCAGGATATGATGGACCGCTACCGCAGTGCGATTCCGCAGGATGAGGCATTTATGTACTATATCTGACCGGTGCTGCTGTAAGCAGTATCTGACAGCGGACAAAACTCCCGGCGGCGGAGTAGGAATATCGGCTGCGTTTTCTTTCAATCAGACGGCATCCAATCAGATTTTGGATGAACCGTCTGATTTTTACCGCAAAATCAGTGAATATTTCATTTTGAAGAAAATGAAACAATGAACAATATGACGAAAATGAAAAAGTCGAATAAATCATATAAAACCTATTGACTTACTAGTGAAAAGGTGATATAATAAGCTCATGACAAGGGAACAGAAGAAAAATGTTCCGAAGAACGAGAGGAGCGTGGGTGAGCGCATGAAGTTTAATACGGCATTGTTGCATCAGAATTTTGATGGAGAAAAGAGTACAGGTTCTACCATCATGCCGATTTATCAGGTCAGCGCATTCGCACATTTCCGTGACTGC
>ENA-OQEX01000200-OQEX01000200.1-human-gut-metagenome-genome-assembly--contig:-NODE-200-length-35110-cov-8.983049_pt1 | contig 35110 bp, 35 predicted proteins | sample MGYA00242802_ERZ504649 | MGnify/ENA primary metagenome ERZ504649 (study PRJEB26092, sample SAMD00036194) | human gut metagenome | host: Homo sapiens | study: EMG produced TPA metagenomics assembly of...
CCGCCTTGGACAGGCGGTCGGCGTCGGACAGCTCATCCTTGTCCATCGTCTGAATACCACGGTTGAAAAGGCCGGTCAGATTGTTTTCACTGCCATCACCGGACAGCAGCTGCGTTTCCTCCTGCAGCTTCAGGTCATACTGGGCGGCGTCGTTGATTTCGCCGATGACCCAGGACAGATCATCCATCATGTCCTCGCTGATGCCGAAGAAGCTGGCCACCTTGCCGATCTTGTCCTGCTTCCAAGTCGGGTCCTTCCAATGGACCTGCGGGGCGGCGCCGGTCTCCTCGACCATCTTGGCGTTGCTTCCAGCTCATCGAAGACCGGATACTGCAGGACGGTGCCGGTGATGGAGCCGGTGGCGAACAGGTCTGCCACGACCAGCGGACGCTGATACGGGCGAGCAGGCTCGGTGTCTGTCTGGGTCAGATACGGAGCGTAGCCAGTGGACGGCGCACCTTCTACATTGGTGTCGGTGTTCGCCTTGCACTCGACCTCGTAGCCATGAGCGATAGCGGACTTCACATCAAATCCAGCCTTCTGCATGGACTTGACGTAATATTCGCCGGCGCTCTTGGCATGGATGGCGTCGGAGCTCCGACCTGCTGCACGCCAGACTTGGCGTTGAGCTTGCCGATCTGCGCGAGCAGATCATCGGACTGCTTCATGCCGTCCAGCTGACGGTCGATGCCCTCGACTTCAGCCAGCGCGCTCCTCACGAATGCGATGGTGTCGCCATCAGCCTTGCCAGCGGCCAGCAGACCCTGCTTTTCTTCGAGCTGCTTGACAAGCGCGGCTCGCTTTTCCTTGAGAGATGCCATTACGGTCACTCCCCTTTCCGCCCGACTTGGGCAATCTTTATTGCGAGTTGCAACGCTTCCGCTTCGGAAAAACCGTCCGGCTCCTCGGACTTGGCCCCTGTGGGCTCCTCGTTCTTGGCTGCACCGGCATCCGATGCCTTCGCATCGTCACTCTGGTCATTGTCATCATTGTTGTTGTCGGACTGAGTGATGTTCTCAGCCACGAAATCCTTGAGTTTCTTCGCCTGACCGGTCAGGTCATCGGCGATCTGCGAGAGAATGTCTAGATTCTTCTGCGAGAGGGTGCGTCCGGTCTTCAATCGGCGCAGCGCGTCCTTCACGTCCACGATGCCGGTATCCTGATTCGCGCCGACCGGGACGAATGACGCCTCATACACCTTCAATTCGCGGAGCTCATTGGCTTTGGTGCCGTCATCAAGCTCCACCTCGCCCTCGTCCATCACGTCGAACGCGAAGGATAGTTGGCTGAGACGCTTTTCCTTGATCAGGTGGTAGACCTGCGCGGCCTTCGGCGAGTCCATGTCGAAATGGCCCTTAATCCACCAGCCGTGATCGTCCTCGCCCATCGAATCGACGCCGCCGATGTTGTAATCGGGGTCATCCATGCGATGCCCATACAACACGGGCAGTGTATTGCCGCTGTCCTGCCATGCCTTGATCGTCTTGTCGAAAGCGCCCTTGGCCACCACGTCCCCATAGCAGTCGGGTTCACGGGTGAAAGTGGAAGGTAGGCGATGAATTCGCCGTCCTTGAGCCCGGAATCATCGCCATCGGCCTTGAACTGGCAGTCGAAATCCTTAAAGTGCATCATGCACCTCCTTGAAATGCGTTCGCATGTCCTCCGTCTCCTCCAATGCCCTCACACCGGCATCGAACTGGTTCAAACCGGCCTTGATCGTCAGGTCAGCCTGCAGTTCGTTCTGCCATTTGAGCCATTTGATGTCATCGACGCCCATGCCAGCGCCGAAACGCGATCTGACGCTCTTCTCAAGCCGGTCACGCCACATTCCGACGATTTCCGAGGTCTTCTCACCATCGTCAGCTTCAATATCGGAGCCGTCGGCGGGACGCGCGGGGTCTCCACCGTCCTGCGGACTCGCCTGACCGCCCTTGGTGACGTTGAGCGGCACTACCAGCTCGTCACCACCCTCAAGACGCGGCAGATTCTGGCTCGCTCGCGCCTCGTTCGGTGTAATCCACGGAGCGCCGACCGAAGTGCTCATCACACTGGCCTGCTCCTCGAAATCGCCGGAAAGCTTGCTGCGGATGTCGAATTCGATGTAATTCGCGTCCGGCGCACCTACCTTCGGAGCGAGGAACGTGTTTATCCTGTCCTCGATCATGCGCATGGTCGGCCCCAGCGTCTCGGAGTACAGCATCTTGCGGAATTCCTTGGTGTTCGAGAAATTCGCGTTGTCCAGGATGCCGACCATGACCGGACTGACGTGGTAGACGCTTGCGACGGTGGACAGCGACAGTTTCGTGACCTCGCTGAATTCCTCCTCGCGCGCGTGAAGCCCAAACGCTTCAATTCCATGCCATCCTCAAGCAGTGGCGTGGCACCGGCCTGAGCACCATTGTCGGTGAATTCCTTCCACCCGCGCTTGAAACGCTCGCGATCGGCGTCATTCCATTCCGGCGCATCCTTCGGACGCACCAGCACGCTGCCGATACGGCCACCACGCTTCCACACTTGAGTGCGATATGACCATGCCTGAATCTGCTCGTTGATGATGTCCTTCAAGGCACGCACCGGAGTCACGCCCTGCGTCGGGTCATCGGGGTTCCATCCGTGGAACACGAGCATGTCATCGGCCGGAACGTCATAATATGACGTGCCCAAATTAGGATAAACGCGATAATAGGCTGGCTGGAATACGCTGCCGTCGCGCTTGGCCTGCACCCAGCATGGCGGAATCGGCTGGATCTGCAACTGCCGAACTTGTCCTCATCCCGATCGGGGTTCTGCACGACCACCCAGTAGGCGTTATCGTAAAGAGCCAAGTCGGCCACAAGCTGCCTAAGCAATTCATAGCCGGTCATCGTGCCGTTCGGCTGCTTCAGCAGATTTATCAGCACATCATCGGTTACACGCTGCCTGTCGGTGTCGCTGACACGCTCGAATTCCTTCAATCCGACCTGAGCGACATTCCGCGCCAGAAAAGTGATCACGGTACGCAAATGCGGCTGCGTCTTGAAAAGCTCGGCCTCAGTCTGGCCTGAATCATGGCCATCTGGTCGGACAAATCAAAGGAAATGCTGTAGCGCGGCTGGAAAACGTTCCTCAAGGCGCTCCAAAGGCCCATAAGGCACCTCCAATCGCTTCAAAAAGTCAAAGAATCATCAATCCATGCCCTGAATATGCGGAAGCCTTCACCGGCTCGGCGTCAACAGCTGCATGGTCTCAAGCGCGTACAATGCCTGCGATTCGGCAACCAAGCCGGAAATCTGCAATGCTGATTTGGTACGGTCCCACACTTCGACCTCGCCGAGCCTTCGGGACACGGCCACACTCACCTGCTGTTCGATGGCGGGCTGCGGAAGATGCCGCAGCTTGCCTTCACGCACACGGTCGTGGAAACGGCCGCAGCACGCGCCCAACCGGAAGCCTTCGATGAGATGCACCGTCCATCCTTTTTCGATGAGCGGGTCGATGAAGTCCACTGCCGGACAGCCCTTGCCCTGCACGGCGATCTCCGTGATATGCGGCCAACGCTCCTGGAGCAGGTCGAGATAATGCGGGACCCACAGCATGCCGTCACGGCGGGCGATCAGCTCAACGTGAGGCAAACCGTCCGCACGCATTCCGGCAGCGGCCACATACGTGGTCGTCCTGTCCGCGCTTGTGTCCACGGACAGTACGACGCGATTGCCGTCCGGTATCGTGGAACGCGAGTCGATACCGCTGGCCCACATTTTCGGATTGATGAAAGGAATGATGTCAGCCGTGACCCACTGGCACAGGACTTCCGTACGGAACGCCGCCTCGGTCATGCCGTCAATATCGGATCTGACGCTCATGACGGTCATCGGACCATAGCCGAGCGACGGGTTCGCCTGCCGGATAGCGTCGGCATCATCACCTGACACTTGTCAGGCGCAGACCACTCGAAATATCCGAAAGAGCCGTCCTGCTCGCCGGACAGGAACGCGTCTGCCGGATTGCCACCGTCGGCGCTCAGGCGCGTCCACTCGTCAACAAGCTTACGGCCCTTGTCCACCTGCTTGCGCAACGCGACGCTGCGATAATCGCCAGCGTTGGAAATGCCCCATAATTGGCTCGACCAGACGGCTTCGTGGTCTGCGACACCGCATTCCAGCCATCGTCCGTATGCTGCTCACGCAACTCGTCGAACACCACGCGCGCGGCCGACTTGGCTCGAATGTTCTTGTCGGCACGGACGATATATCGGGCTTTCGAGCGGGTGATGATCGCTTCCTCGCCGTTAGTGTTGACGAATTTCTGCGTCATCGCAGCGAGATCCGGAATCACCAGATCCGCTTCCTCATCAGTCGCCGGAGCAGGATTGCACCACTCCTTGACCTGATTGTAAGGGCCTTTCGCGTTGTCCAACGTCTGCGCGGCACCAACCACCAGGAACTTAACGGGCGGCACCCTGTCGGGATGCTTGTTTGAATCGACGAACAGCCACCATGCGGCCAAAACGCCCATGAGCGTGGTCTTGCCATTCTGACGGGCGACAAGCACAATCACCTTGCGGAAACGATACGAGCCATCCTCAAGCAATTCGAGCGCATGCACTAAAAGCCATTGCTGCCACGGGTAAAGGTGGACGTGCAGCATGATCTCCGCGAACGCGATCACCGCGAAACCATTCGAGGTCTCCTTGGTCAACGGCCTGAGCGGCGGCGTGAAGATACGCGGCAACGTAACACCATGCAGGTCATCATCGATGGCACCGAAAACACTCAAATCTTCCGACGCCATCGAACGCCTCCTCAGCCGAACCGCTTCATGAAATCATCCATCGCGATAACCTTGTCGCTCTTCGCTTCCTCAGCCCTGACTTCGGCTTCTGCCTGGCCGGACGCCCGACCTTCGCTGGAGCGTCCAAGGTCAATCCGAGAGACTGGCAGTATTTCAGGAAAGTCGGCAGAGTCACATTGTCGATCTTCCCGTTCTCGTCAACGAATCCGGTGACACTCAGGAAGTCAATCCGACCAGCCAGTACGCGGGCGGCCGCGACCACTGCGGAATTCACGGCCTTCAGCCATCTGCGTTCTTCAATGAGCGCTCCAAAGCCTCCGCCACATTATGACTCGGGAATTTCGCTGACATGCTTCACCTCGAATCTGCAATCGCGCGCGCGACCCCCGGTCAATTTCGTCCGTCGGGGAGAGGAAGACCAACCACGCGGGACGTGGGTCGGTTCGGGGTGGTTTTTAGGATTTCACCGCCCCTACCCCGTTTGGGTCGGTTTCGAATGCTGTTTGGAATGCGTTGATTGCGTTTTTGAAGCGTTTGATGAGTTCGTTTGTGCTTGGTGGCATCAGCTTGGCGATGGCACGCTCGGAGTCGATGACCTCGTAGCGGTATGTTCTGTTGACGTGCACTGGAATGTTGACCGTGAAGCTGCTGATTGGGAATGTCTTGTCGTTAATTTCTGCGGTGAGTGTTAGGTTGACTGGCTGTTGCATTGCTGTCTCCTTGCTCATGCTGTCTTAATCCATTGCCTGCTTAGTGTTCCGATTGGTGCGGGCGGGTCACTGTTGCCTCTTAGTCGGTTGCAGCTGGTGTGTGAGGGCTTGAAGCCTGCCGGGTCGAATTGGAGTTCGGGATGCTTCGAGACGGGATAGAGGTGATCGAGGTTGAAGCTGTCATCGGTGGTGTTCTTCGTGGCCGCATAGTCTATCGGCATGCCACATAACCAGCAGACCGCATGCTGTGCTTTGCATTGGTTGAAGAATGCGGCCTTGTCTTTTTCGAATTGGCGGCTTGTCTTGCGCGTTCTTCCTGGCATTGATTCACCGCCTTTGGTGCTTCGGGTGGGAGTCGAACCCACGACATCGATGAGGGCACTGTCTCTTATCACGGGCATTCAAAGAATCATGGAAGCCATGGCCGGTAAGGTATCCGTCCTCTGGTATCTGTGCTATCCCTCGTGCTCTGCCGCTGAGCTACCGAAGCTTGATATGAATAATGGCCCAGCCCTTTCAGGCTGAACCATTTTACTACTGTACGACAGTATAGCATTTTAATTGTGACAGTCAAGCATGGCGGTTATTTCTCCGAGGTTGAACACGTACTCTCCTTTGTGTTTTGTCGGCGTGGCGTGGAGTTTGCCTCTGGTGAGCCATTGGCGGATCTGGTCGCTTGTGCAGTGGATGTCCATTTTGGAGAGGTATCTTGCGACTTCGACTGGTTTTCCGGTGTATTCGAGTTGCCAGAGTTTGTTGTCGCGGGTGGCTTTGATGGCTTGGACTCCGCCTTGCCATTTGCAGTGCGGGCATGTCCATTCGTCGGCCTGTGGCGTGCTGGTGGCTTGGTGGCCGCATTGTGGGCATGTGCCGATGATGACCATTGCCTCTTCTGGTGTCAAGGCCGTCTCGTTGCGTCTGCTGATGTGTTCCAGGGCGGTGTAGTCGTCTGCTGCGGTGCTCATGCTGAGGATGGTGTGTTTGTTGGCCGTGATCTTCTTCCATGCCTTGTCCCACGGGAGATTGCTGTAGCGTGCGTTGATTTTGCCTGCTTGTTCGGCGAGCCACGCTTCGGAATCGGTGATGAGGGCTTGCGCTCTCGTGTCGATTGGCATTGGCGCGCTGCCTCGGCTTGGCGCGTGGCCCGTGGCTCCGATGTGCGCTTGCTTGAGCATGATGGAGCTTAATGCTGGCAGTTGGACGTGTCCGAGCTGTCTGATGAGCGCCAGTAGTTTTCTCGGCAGCTGGCGCAGATAGATTCGCTGCGATCGGCTTCATTGGCTTCTGGCAGTGCTGGCAGTTGGTCAAAGTCGAGTCTCCTTGTCGTGCTGGTGGATGATGGCGGCGATTTCGGCTTTCGGCACCTGCGGCACGAGCGGCGCGATCTCGTCAAGCGCGTAACCGGCCTGATGCCATTTGATGATCATGTCTTCGAGCATTTTCTTCATTTGTATTCCTCCACGGTGTCGCAGCCGATGGTCTTGCCATGGTCGGTCAGACAGACCCATGTCACGTCGCCGGTCTTGACCGTCGTCATGCCGTAATCGGGATGCGTGCCCGCATACCAAGACACGTAGATGCATATTCCCGCCAGCAAGAGCATTGAGGCGACGAATACCACCAGTGCGCCAATAATAATTTTCTCAACCTTGTCCAATCCGCCCATCATTCACCGTCCTTTTCGATTTCGATGATCTCCTTGTATGGGTTTTCGCTTGTATATTGCGGGAAATCGCATTCCTGGTCTTTCCAGCCGGCCGCGTAGCTTCCTGCCATGCCTTGCGGCGCTCGTGTCTCAACCATTCCAGGCTGTACATTGTTTCCGATTCCAAGCTGCACATGGTTACCGGTTCGTCGTGTTTCATGATTCCTCCTTGTTGAGTCTGTCGGCTAATTCGCAGGCCTTTTCGTCTGCCTGCGCCGTTTCTTCGTCGCGTCCGAGCGCTTCGAGCACGTGAGAGCATTTCCACGTGTGCACGTGGCGTTTCGAGGGTGGGATGCCGCTCATTCTGGCTCGACGTTGGCACCAGCCCTTCCACAGGCGCGTCCAGTCGGCTATCGTGCGGTTTTCGCCATAATGTCGGCTTAAGAACGCGTTCCACGCGTCCGACAAGTCGAGATTCGGATAGTCGCGGATTATGGCGGCATTGGCATGGGCCTTCTCCGTCATCCTCAATGAAGTCCTAAGCTTGAATGCTCAGGAATTTCCGCCATGCTGGGTGCAGGCCAAGCGCGACGGCAGCTCCTCAATGAAGTCCTAAGCTTGAATGCTCAGGAATAGTCATAGGCTAAGACCTTGCAATGACACATATTCTAAAGGCTTTTGCGAGCGACTCTTTCATTTCTATCGCAATACAGAAGCAATATAAGTTCACTGGCTCCAAAACAACTATTTTCAAGTGCGAGCGCTCACCGTGTGTCGCAGCAATGATGCATCTCTCGCACTTGAAAAACAGCAAAACACTCTTTACTTATCAAACAACATCACCATTAGGCTAAAACTTCAAATCACTGTCGGTATCTCTAAATCGACGTATCCACGGCGCCCCAAGAAATCCAAGCCCTCTTCCGTTTGAGAAATGGTTCCAAGAGAACAGAACACAACAGAATCGATTGAGTCATCTATTTCCCTCTCTATCTGCATACGGACATCCAACATCATCGAAGGACGTACCCGCAGTAAGAAGATGCTATATTGCAATCGTTCTCCATAGTGTTGAAGAATTTTCGCAACATGTGAGCGGCAGCAATCATCGCTGATATCATATGCCACCAGATAGCCACGTTTCTGATTCGTCATGACTCGCTCCTTAACGAATTCTGATTCCGCGATATTCAGTTTGCGTCCCATCAAGATATCCCAAAATCATTCTGGCCTGAATTTCGATAGTCCTTCGCCAAGAAGCTTTGTATTTGAATACCGGATGGATGATTTCCGTAGCCATTCTTCGTTCGTATGCTTTGATCACCGTTTTCCGAGTCTCATCTGTCATGCGCACGGAGCCAAGCGCATCCGAGAATCCAGATGCATTGATTTCACCGTTATTAATCACTGTTTGCACTACCGAATCTGCAATCGGAGCCCTGAATTCCTCCATCAAATCCAAAGCCAATGCCGGTTTATTCCGTTTGCTGCTATGCAAGAAACCAGCATGCGGATCAAGACCACAGGAAATCAAAGCTCGCACACAATCCGACAACAATAATGTGTATGTGAAATCAAGCAGTGCATTCAACGCGTCTGGAGCGGGTCTACGCATACGGGCAATCCAAGGCCACTCAGCTTGACGATCAGTTTTAATAAGATGCTCGAATTGAGAGAAATACAACGCTGCAGACTCTCCTTCGAGACCAAGTATGTCCTGCCAACGGTTCGCATTTCCAACCTGTTTCTCAATATGTCGCAGTTGCGGCAATACTGGATTGTCCGATTCTGACCGTCGCAGCAAAACAGATTGATTGTGTATTTTTGCGACGATAAATTCACGTGCAAGACCAAGCCGTCCTTCATGGGAAGCTACATGCTGGTCAACACGTTGCTCCCCGTTTGGTCCATAAGAGGGAATGGACCATCCGTACATTCGTCCTGTTCCACTGCACCAAACTATGGGAATATCACGCCACATCAACTCACGGATTAGCCCACTTGACAAATCGGTATTGCCGTAAATCTGCAAACCCTGCATGGTATCAATTGGAATAGAAGCAAGTTCTTCGCCATTTTTCTGAACAATCATTCTTCCGGATCTTGTAAAGGCTTTTGCTCCAGGAGTAGCAAGATGCGTTACTTGATTATCTGGAGACGAAACCATCACTCGATGCGTGACAGCACATAACTTACGTTCTTCCGGCAGACAAATCCCTACATGTGAGCATCGCATACAACGAGCGCTGTCCTCTAATGGCTCAGGAGCTTGTTCCGAATTAATTAACGTTCGAGTTTCTTCCACCGCTTTATGCGCGTTTTCATAATCTTCTTCGTCAAGGTCAACTTCAACCCGCCGATGGTGCGTGGTGAAAAATATTTCAGTACCAGCTACATGAAAACCCATATTTTCAAGACATGCAGCCTGTAAAGCAAGCTGTGTACGCATTGCGGGCGTAACTATCATCGCCCGCTTCACAGGCGTCGCTTTATATTCACGAATAACGATTCCGCTATCCGTCATTTTTGCAGCATCCAGCTTGCCGCTGACGCCCCATTCCTCATGCCTGATATTCACGCTTGATACGAATCCGCATCAGGAGCGCCATCAGTACGGTCAACCTTGCGATGATCATATGTTCCTCGCATGATTTGATCCGAATCGACTTTTTCTCCTACCGCTTCCAACCACGCTCTGCGCGGGCAGAACATGTAATTGGCAACCAAGCTAATCGGAATAGGGTCGTCATCCATAGCTTTCTCCTTGTTATTCCATTTGTTTTACTGGGATGATTTCACCAGGCTCCAGCCATCGTTCCGGAGCACTTTTGTTATCAGACATGAACTGATTGAAAAGGCAACAGGCAGGAACACCTTTTTCTTCAAGCCAGTCAGATGCCGCACTCATTACTTGGTCTCCCCTGAAACGAGCCTGCTGAATACCGAATTGCGCAAGCGCTTCGCTACGTATAACGGAACGGTATTTCGCAGTTGTCCAGTATTGATCGAACAACGGAAGAATCGCGAAACGAATTGGGCCTTTAATCTGGAACATTGCCGCGCTACTGTCACGAGACATTTCGCTTCCAATAGTCGTAACACGCGTCGGAAAGGCGGAAACGCCAATCAATGCGCACCATGCACGCGCATTGTCGGTTTTCGATGGAGCGTGAAGGCCCGTGGCAGCACGGCTAAATGCTTTATTGCCACCAACCTCATCCTCAATTGTCGTACCAAGCAATCCATCCCGAACTTTTTCGATGGGTCGTGCTGCAACCTTTTGGGCCAAAGGAAACAAACGACCTCCGATGAATTCTTGCCCTTTGTTTCGCGTCACCATTTCCCAACGAGAAGCCCCGAAATCAGAACGTAAACTATGATTAGTTTGCTCACCTGACCAGTATGAAGGCTGCCCCAGTGCGCCGAAGTAACGGTAATCACCGAATGTTTCCATGGCGTCAACCGCAGCTTCTCGATTTCTTTGAAGTTTTTCCCAGCCATAAGGAACGCCCAAATTGCTTAGCCTCGGTGACATTGTGGCATGGAACGCCCCACTTGGCTTGTCGGATTCATTTGAAACCGTATAGTCGTCTTGAGAAGTCAACGGCAAAGATTGAGACCACCGCTTAGCATGTTCACTCACAACCTTCGATATTTGATCGATATCCAAATCATCATTCGTCTTTATCTCAAAAGCCTGCAAATCATCCAGCCATCGAAATAGGCAAACACGATCAGGATTAGCATCTTCAAGAATGGATGCAAGACCGACCATAAGCAAATGCGAGAATGCGTCGGTCGCATCCGCAGAAATGACAACACTCATCACAGCCCCTCCTTCGAACATGTAATATCCGCAGCGCGAAGCAAAGCTTCAAGGTAAGAAACTCCCCAGAAACCATACCTTTGATTGGTATGGTCGATGAGGGTCTCCCACTCACCGGTTTCGAACAATCGGTCGGAAAGCACATTCAATTCCGGATTCATTTCGCGGGAAGAACCACCCTCCACAGGAAGCAGATATTCAGTCCCATACTGGAAAGATGCACGTCCGTGGCCATGTGATGTGCCTATGAGTCGTGCGACAAGCTGCTTGTCGGTTTCTTCCATATCTCGCAACCGTTCATTCGTTTTGCTGGCTTGAAGGAATTCCGCAACGGAACGTTGCTCATGACGCCAACCATGCAGTCGATATTCGTTACGAAGTCCCCGCTCTTTGGCATGCGAAATAAAGTACCGGCTCTTTGCCCAAAGTTCCGTTTCCTGCACCTCGCGATCATTACGAAGCAGTCTCTGGAAACGCCTGTCTTTCTTGCCCTCATCATGATATTCACCGGCAATACGCAAATCATTGGTCAAAGTATCATCAAGCCCGACAGCTTTACCAAGCGCTTGTGCACGCCAAGCTACATGATCTTGATGGCCTTCTTTCCTGCGAAGATTGGAATCATTCGATATTCCTCCTAGAAAAAGAGTCTTTTTCCTAGAGACTATGATTTCCTGGTCAGATTCAGAATCTGGCGCATTTTCAGAAGCACTGCTTACGATCCATCTGACTTCACGGATAATCTCATTGCCATCAACATCAAAACAAGAATGTTCTCGTTCAAAACAAAGCAAGGAGCACTCCACCGAACTTGTCGACTCCGCTGCCGCAGCTGCACGAATCAGTCTTAACGACTCTTGCATGTCGTTTTGCACTTTGTCAGAAAGGACTTCAGCATTGTGCTCGCCAGAGATTTCTTCAATATTTTGAATATGCTGAAATGCTTCAATCTCTTTCGGCTTAAGCGAAATGTCATTGATGACCATGATAGAGGAGCCGCATTTGTTAAAAACATCCTCTACCGTAGAAGAACCTTCTGGATCAAAAATCGCAACATTCTCAGTGAATGTAGAGAAAACTCTTTCAAAATCATCAAGGATAAGTATGTCGCCAGATTGATCACAGCATGCTCGGCATCTTGCACATGCATGCATATCACACGATGACCTTCAGGTTCCGAGGCGCGATATCTGAATACTCTATGTGGAAAATCGATTTTATCTTTTCCACCATGCTCATTGTCAACCTCGACCCGAGCACCTCTCCTTCGCGACTTATTGTCTTCCTTCTCCAAACATTTAAAGAACTCTTGAAGTCCACGCCATTTTCTAACGGGGAATAACTCGTCATTCTCAGGCTGCGCCATTTCCAGAATTCGAATAGCCGACATGTCATTCCATGGCAAATTTCTCACCACGATATTAATGTCAGGACCACTGGAATTAAGATCATCCCGTAACCATAGATTGAGGTCCGCACGTCCCTGTTGAAGATCAACCCCACACAGGTTGGCACATAAATTCTCATCTGTGACAGATAGATTCTCAACATCCCATGGTTCCAAACGCTGGATTAAAAGTCTGTCGGGATCTTCCTGAGGTACCATGGTTTTCCCTACGGACCATGCGCTGATGCTCGGCTTTCCAGTTTCTGCATCTTCCAAGGAATTTAGCCAAGTCTGCGCCTTTATAATATCTTCAGGCTTGTAAGGAACAGTCTCGTCAGATTGCTTCTTTTCAGAAAGCTTCTGCAAATCAACGCCAAATATGTAGATAAGGCCTTCAGATCTCAAGCCACGACGATTCACACGGCCGGCACGTTGAACCAACGCAGATCCAGGAGCAATCTCAGTCACCATATTTGCAAAATCGATATCAACACCGACTTCCAAAGTCTGTGTGCCGATAATGCAGCAAGGAGCCTCATCTGGTTTTAGCTCAGAAAGAGAATGCAGCTTATCGGCCACTTTTCTTTTGTCGTATGCACGCATTGGACCGATATAAACGTCAATAGGCTTTTTGATGCCATTCTTTTTGCATAGTTTTTCGAGTTTGTCAGCAACGAGGTTGGCTTTTTTAACTGTGTTGAGAATGCATCCAAGAACATGGGGACCTGAATCGCTGTATTCATCAGCCTCGATATTGGAGTGAATCAGAGAAAGGCACTGCTCAACAATTGCATCTATCTCATCTTTCGACTTCTCAAAATCACAAGTTACAACAACTGGTTTTGACTGGTTAAGACGCTTTTCGAGCATAACGTCAGTTGTGAAATCAGATTCAAGGACAGAAATCGCATTATCAGTATCTTCAGAAACTGGGGTTGCAGTCGTTTCTACAACTTGTAAAGGAGATACTTGTCGAGCAATCGGAGCATCAGCCATGTTTTCGATACGTGCCACTTGCTGTGCGGTTTTTAATAATTGCTGGCTCAGATGAGCTTCATCAACAATCAACACTGTGTCGTATGCAAGCAATCCAGCTTCCATAGAACGCATGGTACGACTAGTGCCGTAGCCACGAAACAGCAAGCGGCTTCCGAACATGTCAGGAGTAGCACAAATCACAGCACAGGTCTGCGGATAATAGCGCCACTCTCGGTCCGGACTGATACTGCCTCGCAATTCAACAGCAATCATCCGCGGAATCGCAGAATCGCTTTTAGTTCCACCATTAATAGCTGCACGAAGTTTTAAACCGTCTCGATATACGTCAAGCCCGTCATTGGCGACATGCTCAATCTGCATTTTGTCCTGTAACGCACAAGCTTCATCAAATTGATCATCAACCAATGAACGACGATTTACCGTAAGCGCCAAACGACGAGGAATGTTTCGCAATGGTAAATCGAAGAGACCGTTTCCTTCCACGAGAGAAAGGCCTGCCATAGCATTAAGGAACACATGGATATCTATCACACTGGTTTTCCCAGAAGCGGTTGGAGCGCCAATACTTCGAGGCCAATGCCCATGCTCTGCAACATACAGCATCAATCTAATCTGCCATTGATAAGGTGTACGAACAGGCAAATTCGATTCCTGACTTGAATGAACCGCAGCGATGAATTCTTTGAACTTAGCAGTCAGGTATTGCCGCTGCTCCAGACTCATTTCAGCCATGTTGGAATCCCCTTTTCGAAATCATCATCCGATTGACACACGCTTACGGAAAAATCCGCCGGTACAAGAAAACCTCCACCCAAATGGCGACTCTGACCGATTGCCATAGCCGCACAATCCAGAGACTCACCGGCATCAGAAATCGCAATCAACGCATTCATACCATGCAAAATGTTGGAACCGTTCGCACGATGCACATAATCCGTCATGTTGGCACGATGAACGGTACGATAATTGTAAATACGGAAATGCGAGGTCTTCGCGCTCACCGCATCAACAATGTTCCAATAGCGTTCCTCTCGACTTCCTTCCGACGATTGCGGATATTGCGAACGCCAAACATGTCCAATCGACAAACAAAGAGCCTCATAAACTCCCCATTTGCGATGCAACTTTATGTCAGGAATAGGGCGCGTCTCAGCGATGGCCATCGGTCTGACCGCCCAATATCGACACATTCCCGGCGCTACTGGCTTCCAGAAATGCTCGGCATCAACCGTTGTGACTTTCCCGATACGCAAAGTCGACTTTTCCGGAGCATAGTACAACGATTTGCCTTCAGCTCCGGCACAGACATCGCGCAACTTGCCAATGTCGCCTTTAGACATATCTGAAGGAATCAAAATAAGAAAACCAGGATTCAACTTCACAACATCGTCTCGGATTTGTTGACTATACCGCTGCTTGAAATCGGCATCAATAATCTGAATGGACACGTTATTGGCCGGTCTGGCTATGCCTGGAGCATATTTACCCACCAAAGCCGGCGATGGATCAATTCCCCACTCCTTTACTAGAAAACGATGCAGTGCCACAGCCCAATTGACAAATTCGGATTCCTGAGGTTTCCATTCAGATGAATTTTTAATGTCACCATTGCATGCAATTGCATTGATTTCCAAATATAAAGCCATCACCCAAGGAGCTTTAAGCACTTCCCTCTGCTTCCGAGCAGCCGAAGAAAGATACCTAGCTTTGCCTTCCGTTTGAGCAAGTGGATACTCATTAAGGAAATTCTGCTCGTCCTCTTTGTCGCTAACAGTAAGGTTTTTCTTACCCTTCGGTTTGGGATTCGCTGCCACAAAAGCCTGCTTCAAATCATCAAGACGCCCCTTTTTAGGGTAAGCAACAGGCTTTCCCCTCTTTCGAATATTCGTTAATGCCGAATCGGGGGAAAGTGTCCATAACTGTTCATCGACGCCAGAAGGAAGAACATAATCCTCATAAGTATTCAGCTCCACCGGAGAACAAGCTTCGCCTAGATAAGGAACTTCATTGCAAAGCCAGCTCAACACCATTCTCGCTGTAGATGAGGGGCATTCATGCCATATCCAAGTCAGCAATCTTCCAGATTCAGGATGCTGCTCATATGCAGTGGCTATGTGGGCTGTAGTAGATGAAACTTTATCTTTCGGTTTTTTTCTATTCTGGACATTGCCTTTATTTCTATAGGCAACAGCCCTGCTATCAGCTTTAACAGCGTGTGGGAGCAGCATTCCCTGAGGTGGATTATCCTCAAGCCAGTTCAAAGCCTCTCGAATCTGATCGTCCGTCAGATTACGATTGGCATCAACCTGTTCAAAACCGAAAGTCAAGTATGCCACCGAAACAAGCGCAGAATACAAGCGGCAAAGTGAAGGAAACTCTTCCGGTCTGCCACCAGAATCACTGCCTGATAAAAACCAAGCGGAAAATAAGCCGATATCGCGAAAGCCATATCAGTTTCCCTTTTCATCATCTTCAGCAGAAGCATTGGCAAGCACCGCAAGATTACCTTCCACAAGGAATTCCTGTCCCTCCCAAGTGATTCCCGCCTTTTCATGAGCCTGCGCGTAAGCCTCTTCCAAAAGTTTTTCAGCCATTCCAGCAGTAAGAGGTTCCAATTCCTCCTTCTCGCCATAGCGCTTGTTCAACATGACAGCCGGCTTGCCGGTCTCCGCAAGGAAGCAATTCGCACGGATGAAAGGATTCTCATCATAACCGGCAATATCACGCAGAAGTACAGCGAGAATTAATGCACGAATCGCAGCATCCCCTTCAACACCCTTGCCGAAATGGAATGTACGCACGGTAGCGAAGCTCAGCACACGGGTGGAGATGACTTTCCGGACAGAAACACCGTCTAGAACGTCTTTTTTAGCACTTGGTGGAATGGCACCCAAACCGATGGTTGAACCCTTGCCCGATTTCTTGAAACTCGTTTTAGTCTTGTCGCTTAGGTCAATACTGTCACCAACGATCTTCTGACGGTCAGCTTCGGTAGATACAATCACGCTCGCCCCAACTGGATCAATGCGTCCGCCCGCACGATGGATTACAGGGTCTTCTTCTTGTTCGGCCAGAATGGCATATGTTTCGCCAACCATAACAGAAGGAATCCTCAGCTGATTCTTACTGCGAGTGGAGTCCCATCCACCGAAAATGACCGTCTCCGGAGAAAGTTCGAAAATCGGCAGCAGATTATCCAAAGTCGAATTACGCGCCTTCACATATTCCTCCGCCTTGGAAGTAGATTCACCCTTATAACTTCCGACACGAATATGGCCATCGAAGCCACGATGTGGAAGCTGATTATCATAGACAACTTCCTTTCCGGCATCGGTATCATACTGAACCGCAATGCGAGGCATTTTTGAAAGAACGCCCTCACCATTCCGCATGGCTTCCGTTGTCGTTTCCTCAGCACGATTAGCAAAAGAACCCTTGGAATCAATCATCACCGTCTTCACCGGCTTTTCTTGATCTTCCTCATAGCGTTTTGCAAAAATATATGTCGCATTACCTCGGTCATCGACATACTTCGCAGGTGCGATCACACCATCCGGACCACTTGCAGGTTCCAGCTCCTGCCGCATCGTCAAACTGCCAGCTCCACCAACATGAGCAGCCGCATTCAAATCTTCAATAGTAAGCGCACGCATTTTAGCGTCCTTTCTTTCCCATACGAACAACCGTGTCCATATTGTTAAATATCAGTGTAGGGTGTGTTGGTGCACATGACGGATACGCCACGCGCACCAACACAGAAAAGAAGTCTTTCCGCCAAGGGAAAAGAAATTGCTTGAATCTAAATCCGAAGCAAATAAAAACAATTCCTCAATGAAGTCCTTATTCATGGGTGGAAAACACATCTATGCCCTTCACCCACACTAACGCCATGCATGTTCTATTTATTCACAAGAACAAGCACGACGATAGCAAGAATAAGCGTTATCGCATTACCCATATGCCTCCTTTCGTTTTATCCAATACAGAAGTTTCGTCAATACTAGGCTTAACGAAATTCCCGCACAACATGCACCCTACCACAATTCACAAATATTGCAAGTTCAGGAAATACCTTAAAATCCAAATTACATAAATACTATATAAGAAGTTATATGCTAACTACACTTATATGAGTGTAAAAGCAGCAAAATCGTACACAATATATAGAAAAGAAAAAAGCCGGGAACGGGAACGACGGTTGAAACCGACGAACCCGACTCCCGGCATCGCGACTGCTTCTCAAAGATGTGCGCTTGACTCACATGGATGGTACTGAGAACCATTCGCTTGCGATCTGCTTCCGCGCACGTGCCAGCGCAACGTAAATACGTCGCAGGCACACGGCAGACACAAATCAAGTCTGTATTAATTTTCCAGCCGGCGCAAAACCAGCCGAAAAGCCACAGGCTACTCTAGTCGTACGGTCGAACAAACAGAAAAACGTCAACCTGTCTGTCCAAAACGACGCAAAACGGGTGTCCATCGTCGGTTTGAGCAGACAATTACGATTCCATCTGTCGAAAGCGACGCGAATGTGGCACCTTCCGTCGGAATGAGCCGGCAATCGCAAAAGCTTCTGCACAAAAATACAAAAGTAAAAATGTCGTTTGCGTGGGAAAGGTTACGGATCACCCACGCGGACGACATTTTGAGCTTAGAACGGGACGCGATTAGAGCAGAATGAATTGCGCTCAAACAGGCAGCGAAATTGCGCAAGGAATATAGCAAAATCGACCATACCGCAAATACGAAAGGGGCCCTGCTGCATAAGCAACAGGGCCCCTCACATCAATTGTCGAAATCAGTCCAGCCGAATCAGCTCACTCGAAGAATCAGGCCTTGGCAACCTCGACGGCGAGCTCGGAGCCTTCGGCGCCGGCAACAACGTCAAGCGAGTCGGCGAGCGTGTCGGCGGACACGAGATCACGGAACTGCTCGACCTTCGCCACGTCGCCGGCCGGAACGGTCAGCTTCAGCGCGATATGGTCGGAGACCTCGAGACCGGCGGCCTTACGGGCGTCCTGCACGGAGCGGATCACGTCGCGGGCGTAGCTTCGGCAACCAGATCGTCGTTCAGCTCGGTGTCGAGGATCACGAAACCGCCGGTCGGCAGGGCCGCGGACACGGAGTTGGCGGCCTCTTCGGCGTTCTGTTCCTCCACGCTGTTGATCAGCTCGTACTCGCCCTCTTCCAGCGTAATGTCGCCGTTCGGGGTCTCGCACACCGGAGCGCCGGAAGCGTCCACATGCCATGCGCCGGACTTGGAGGCCTTGATGGCGAACTGCACGTCCTTGCGCAGGCGCTTGCCTGCAACGCGGGCGTTCACGCGCAGCTCGTGGATGATCTTCAGGCCCTGGGAGCCCGCATCCTCAAGCGTGCACAGCTCCACGTTCTTGACGTTGAGCTCGGACTTCAGAATCTCGTCGTACGCGGCCACGGCGGCGGTATCCTCCACCACCACGGTGAGCTTGCTCAGCGGCTGGCGCACGCGGATCTGCTTCGCCTTACGCATGGACAGGGTGCTGGAGACGACCTCGCGCACCTTTTCCATGGCGTTCACCAAAGCCGGATCGTCGACGAGCACGCGGCCAAGTTCGGTGGCTTCGCCGGTCTTCTCGTCGGCCAGGAACGGCCAGTCGGCCAGATGCACGGATTCGCCTCCGGTCAGGCCGCGCCACACGGATTCGGCTTCCATCGGGGCAAGCGGCGCAAGGACGCGCATGAACACCTCAAGCACGGTGTACAAGGTGTTGAACGCGTTGGCGTCCTCGTTCCAGAAGCGGTCGCGGTTGTTGCGGATGTACCAGTTGGTGATCATGTCGATGAAGTCGGACACGGCGTCGCATGCATCGGAGATCAGGAACTGGTCCAGCGAGGACTGGGTCTTTTCGACCAGTCGGTGGGTACGGGCCAGCAGGTAACGGTCCATTTCCGGCAGCGATGCAACTTCGTCGGCGCGAAGCTTGCGCGCGTCGTACCCGGCCGCGTTCGCGTACAGCGTGAAGAAGTAGTAGGAACTCCACACCGGCAGCATGACCTGGCGGACGGTGTCGCGGATGCCATCGGCGGTGACGATAAGGTTGCCGCCGCGCAGGATCGGCGAGCTCATCAGGAACCAGCGCATGGCGTCGGAGCCGAAGTCGTTGAACACGCCGTTCACGTCCGGATAGTTGCGCAGATGCTTCGACATCTTCTGTCCGTCGGAGCCGAGCACTATGCCGTGGCAGATCACGTTCTTGAACGCCGGCCTGTCGAACAGGGCGGTGGCCATGACGTGCTGCACGTAGAACCAGCCACGGGTCTGGCCGATGTATTCCACGATGTAGTCGCACGGGAAGTGCTGTTCGAAGGTTTCCTTGTTTTCGAACGGATAGTGGTACTGGGCGAAGCTCATCGAACCGGATTCGAACCAGCAGTCCATCACGTCGCTGATGCGGTGCATGTGGCTCTTGCCGGTCGGGTCGTCCGGGTTGACGCGGGTCAGCTCATCGATGTACGGACGGTGCATGTTGATATTGCCGTCCTTGTCGCGCGGGTAATCGCCGAAATCGGCCTTCAGCTCGTCAAGCGAGCCGTACACGTCCACGCGCGGGTACTTCGGATCGTCGGAGACCCACACCGGAATCGGGGAACCCCAGAAACGGTTGCGGGAGATCGACCAATCGCGTGCGTTCGCCAGCCACTTGCCGAACTGGCCGTCCTTCACGTTGTTCGGAATCCAGTTGATCTGCTGGTTGAGTTCGAGCAGGCGGTCCTTGATCTTGGTGACGGCCACGAACCAGGAGCTCACCGGCTTGTAGATCAGCGGGGTGGCGCAACGCCAGCAGTGCGGGTAGGAGTGCACGTAGCTCTTCTCCTGGAAGAGGATGGCGCGATGCTCTTCGGGGATGCGGGCCAGCGGGCCGTCGCCGGCGCGCAGGTTGCGCAGGATCGGCTTGTTGGCGTCGAACACGTACAGGCCTTCGTAATCCGGGCACAGCGACGTGAACTTGCAGCCCGCGTCGAGCACGTCCACGCTCTTGATGCCCTTGGCGTTGAGCGTGTTCATATCGTCCTCACCGTAGGGAGCCTGATGCACCAGGCCGGTACCCTCAACGGTGTCGACATAATCGGCGGTGAAGATCTGATAACCTTCCGGCCCCGGCACCTTGCCTTCCACGGCGTTCTCATCGCCCGCGAAGTACGGGAACACCGGGTAGTAGCGCCAGCCTTCCATCTCGGAGCCCTTGAGTTCGCGCACGATCTCGTAGTTCTCGCCAAGTTCCTTCTCGTAGGAGCCGAGCAGCGGCTTGCGAGATAGAACTTCTTGCCGGCGAACTTGCCTTCGGTCGGACGCACCTCGACGTAGTCGATGTCGGCGCCGACCACGATGGCGAAGTTGGTCGGAACGGTCCACGGGGTGGTGGTCCAGAACACGGCGTAGGCGTCTTCCTCGTCGCGCAGCTTCACGGCCACGGACACGGTGGTGTCCTGACGGTCCTGATACACGTCGGCGTCCATGCGCAGCTCGTGCGCGGACAGCGGCGTCTGGTCCTTCGGGCAGTACGGCAGCACGCGGTAGCCCTGGTAGGCCAGACCCTTGTCGTACAGCTGCTTGAAGGCCCACATCACGGACTCCATGTACGTGATGTTCAGGGTCTTGTAGCCGTGCTCGAAATCGACCAACGGGCCTGACGGTGCACGTAGTCCTTCCACTCGTTCGTGTACTTGAGCACGGACGCGCGGCAGGCGTCGTTGAACTTGTCGATGCCCAGTTCCTTGATCTGGTCGACGGAGTCGATGCCCAGTTCCTTCTGGGCTTCAAGCTCGGCCGGCAGACCGTGCGTGTCCCAGCCGAACACGCGGTTGACGCGGTGGCCCTTCATGGTCTGGTAACGCGGGATGACGTCCTTCGCGTAACCGGTCAGCAGGTGGCCATAGTGCGGCAGGCCGTTGGCGAACGGCGGACCGTCGAAGAAGACGAATTCGTTCTGGCTGTGATCGCCGGAAGGACGGCGTTCGATGGACTTCTGGAAGGTGCCGTCCTTGTCCCAGTAGTCAAGCACGGACTCCTCAAGCTTGGGGAAGCTGGGGTTCGGCGCGACATTGGCGCTCTGCTCACCGGCAGCAGCCTTCGGATACACATGATTGGTGGATTCGCTCACCGTATGCTCCTCGTTTGGCGGTTTCATTACTTACTTTACGAGGACGATGATTTTCGTGCGATTGCGCACGTCCGACACCGCGGTACCACCTCGCTTGCCGCACTCCCCTGTTTTCTTACGCAGGCTTCCCTGCACAGGTTTCATACGACCGCTTGACGTTCGGCTGTTCGGGCCGATCCCGCCGGTTCTACTAGGCCGCACCCAAAAGCGCCGACCGTTCTTCCGGAAGCTCCCCGCTGATAACGGATCATTGCTATACGTTTCAAATCGTCAGCCTAGCACTTACCACGAACGTAGGAAACGCGAAAAGCCGCATGGCGTCCACCATGCGGCTCCTTCAGCGCGACGATTGAAATTCAATCGCAATCAAAAGCGAATCAGCCTTCGTTGAGCTGAGTTTCCAGCTGCTCGACAATGTCAGCATGCATCTTCTCGCTGATCTTCACCTTGAGCAGGAACACAACACCGCTCAGGATGATGACAGCCAGCGGCACATAGAAGGCGCAGACCTTGAAAGTGTGGATGTTCGCGGCAGTCATGTCGGCGGCGGTGGCGTCACCAATCATGCCGGCGGCGATGGCGACAGCACCGACGATACCGTTGGAGCAGGCGCCTGCGATCTTATCGAGCATCGGACGCACGGACAGGGTGACGGCCTCGTTACGCTTGCCGTTCTTCAGCTGGCCGTATTCGATGGAGTCGGTCAGGGAGAGGATGGCGGTCATCTGGATGAAGGTCTGCGGCAGGTAGAAGAACACCAGGCCGACGGTGACGACGGCGAGGTTGTCGGTGCCGACGATGAACAGCAGGTAGCCGAGGACCATAAGCACCATGCCGCCGAGGTACAGGTAGCGGCGCGGAATGCGCTTGTTCAGAATCGGGTACAGCGGCGCCATGATGATGCCGGCGATGACCGAGACAACGCCGACGATGGAGTAGGCGGCGGAGTTGTTCAGGATGAACTTGAACATGTACATGAGCACGCCGGTGGTGGCCACGTTGGCGATGGCGTACAGCAGGTAGGACAGGGCCACCCACAGCAGCTGGTCGTTCTGTGCGAGAGCCTTGAACGCGGCGAGCGGGCCGCCGTTGTCCTCGGCCTTGGTGCGCAGGGTGCTGGAGCTTTCCTTGGTGCCGAACGCGACGGAGCACACGGTGAGGACGCCGAGAATAGCCACGATGATGGCGAAGCAGGTCCAGCCGCTCTGGCTCTCCTGATGCTTGCCTGTGAAGATGTAGCTGAAGTAAGTGACGATCGGAATGACCACGATGGTCAGGCCGTTGTAGCCGATGGAGCCGCCGAAGGAACCGAGGGCGGTGTAGGTGGAGCGCTCATGGGAGTCGGAGGACAGCGCCGGAATCATGCCCCAATAGGAGATGTCGCGCAGGGAGTAGAACACGTCGAGCACGATGAAGGTGATGACGAACAGCACGATGAACAGCGTGGTGTTGACGTTCACCAAGCCGAACAGGCCGGTGTAGACCAGCACGAGTAGAACGGCGGAAACGGTGCCGCCGATGAGCTGCCATGGCTTGAAACGACCCCACTTGGTCTTGGTGTTATCGATGATGTTGCCCAGCAGCGGATCGATGAAGATCTCCGCGATACGGATGACAACCACAAGGCCGGTGATAACGCCGATGAGCTTGGTAGCGAGCGCCTTGTCAACGCCGGAGAACAGCGAGCTGGTGACGTAGACGATGAAGTAGGTGCTCAGCGCGTTGTAGAAGGCGGATTGGCCGACGTTGCCGAATGAATAGGCCACGCGGGACAGCAGACTGCCTTTCCTGGTTGGCTTCGCAGACTGCTGCGTCTCCTTCGGTGCGGCTGCGACATTGGATTCTGCCATCGTACTTCTCCTTAGAAGTTGTGATTGAAGCTGTAATCGGAAATCATCATTTGATTTCGCATGAGTTAAGTATATCCCTTTACCCCTGTTTAGTAAAATTTAACATCTGCGTTGTGCACTGTTGGGCGTGTCGCATTTTGTGCGATTCTGCACATATACATGTCATATTGTGTGCGATTCGCGGTATTTCGCCGACAGTAGACAAACAAAAGGCGATTGATGACATAGCATCATCAATCGCCTTTCATATTTTTCCGCACATACGTACGCTAAGCAGCCCGTTTCGACCGGGCAGATCGCTTCGATCGGGTCTGCAATTTTGGCCGCGATTCACGTTTCGGCTGCGCCGGCACGAAACTATCTCGCACTTCCAGCGTCGTCGACAGGTACGCATGCTGCCGTACTGTGCGCTTGCTGGCAATCGCATCAGCCAAGGTGAGAATCGCAACGCGCGCAAGCTCGTTCTGATCGATTGCGAAAGTGCTCAACGGCGGCGACGTCAGCTGGGCAATCGTCTGGTTGTTGATGCTGATGACGCTGATGTCGCGGGGCACAATCACACCAACCGCGTTGAACGCCTGCAGCACGCCGACCGCGATGATGTCCGCCGAAACAATAACTGCGTCAGGCAGTGCGCCGTTGTGGTCACGGATAAACTGCTTCCCCAGCTTGCGACCATTCTCCACGGTGAACAAGCCGTCAGAATACACCAGTCCACGCAGGTCGAGACCATAACGGCCCATTTCACGCCGAAAATATGTGGCACGCCCCTCTTCGTCCACCTCATAAAAATTCGTCAGCCTCCCCTTGCCGCCGATGAATCCGACACGCTTCATGCCAGCCTTCGCACATGCTTCGACCGCGTCATGCACGGTCTGCTGTAGGTCGGGCTGCACGGAATCAAACAGGTTCGGTGCGGGATTCACATCGATGAACACACCGTATGGCATGACCTCATGCAACTTCTCAAGGTCGCTTTCGGCTATGACATTGGCGCCGATAGCCATGAAACCATCGAATTTCCCCTTCTGATTCAACATCTCGTCAAGACTGTGGAAAACAGTGAGCTCCATACGCTGCTGTTTGGCGTTATGTTCCAGCGCCGAACGCAAATCGGCAAAATACGAATCACGCAGCGTTTCGTCGGACTCCTCGTTGTCCAACAAGGCTACTTCGTGCGGAATGACGATACGCTTGGCCTGGGCGCTGTATCCCAAATCCTCGCTGGCGCGGATGATCGCGCGACGCGTCTCCTCACGCACCGACAGCGTCAGATCGCCATTCAACAGACGCGACACCGTGGCCTGCGAAAATCCCGTACGTTTCGCAATCTCCTTGATGGTCGCCATCGCTCCCTCGCCCTCCCATGGATGCCTCATCAGATTTTAGTAAAAGCATTACTAAATCCATCATATTACATTACCGAACGTATTCTTATAGCCATGACACAGCCAGAGCAATCACGGAAACCGCGAATCGCGCATCAGTCCACGGAACGGATGAACGAACTGCGTGCACAACAAAAATCCTTTGCCCTGCAGAACATGCGGAGCAAAGGACTCGGCAACGCCGGTCTGCCTTTCAAAGCGACCGGTCATAAAGGTGGCATCAGTCGGCAGGGTTCCAAACGCGGCTGACACCGTGGAGAAACGCGGTCACCGTCAGCCCCACGGGCCTGCGGCTGGAAGCGCCCGCCCTTCTGCGTGGCCGACTTGCCATGTGAGCCACCCCTCGATGACGCCACGCTCCGCATCGGTTCTACCGGACGCGTATACATCAGGCCTCTCCCCGGTGATGCTGCGGATGGAACCATACACATATCCACATTTTTCACGGAGACGGTTGCGGGGCTGCTGGCTTTCCATATACCGTCAGCGCATGGAAAGCTTCGGACACAATACATTTTTCACATTAGAGCAGGCACGGGAGGAGGCGGCGAGACGGCATCTTGAATGCAGGCAGGTGTTGTCGCGGATAAGGTCACGCTCCTCGGTTCCACTCTATGTAAGCCACGGCACAGCGCTGGAGCTGCATGGCATGATTGCCACCATGAATTATTTACCCGGATATGGTTCGGAGCTCGTTCACGTTTCGGTGTGCCGGCAACGTGACCTGCGGAAAATCCAGGGGATGAAATTCCATTACGCAAGGCATGGCGTAGACGTGGCGCACGCCGACGAATTGGTGTCAAGCGTCTCCGCGATGCAGGCGGTCTGCCAGATTGCGCCCTATGTCGACGAACGGAGTCTGGTGATCGCCATGGATTGGCTCACTTGCGCCAATCCCGATTACGCGTCTGCACTCACGATGAGCTCTCCGACTACATCCGGAGTGCGCCGCGATTCATTGGGAGCGCCAAATGCAGAAAGGCCTTGCGCCTGTCCAAACCAGGTACCGATTCTCCGCAGGAAACGGTGCTTCGTTTGGAGAGCGATGCCTACGGGCTGCCTGAGGCACATGTCAATTATGAGATCATTGACCACATACGCGGCTCGGGCACGATGAAGGTGGATATCGCCTACCCGGATGACCGCGTCTGCATAGAATACGACGGAAATTACCACTACACCCATGACCGCTGGATGTATGACCTCGATAAGCGGAACCGGCTGAGGGATCTCGGTTTCACTCCTTTTGTCGCCACCCGCGAGCATCTGGCTTCCAAGCAGAAGCTGAACGAGCTGTTCGGCATGGTCGCCCGCGCAATAGCCAGTCACCGTTACGGCTTGGACTAGTTCCGTAGGTGGTTTTTCGCTTCCGTAGGTGGTTGGGTCTGAATACCCGGCATGAAAACGGCCAGAATAAAGCCTTTCTCCAACCCCGATACTCTGACCAACCACCTACGGAACACCCAAACCGCCTACGGAACCGCATGAGTAGTCCCCGCAATGGATTTTTCGCCATTGATTCGGGGAATCCATGAAAAGCCACAGCGGGCGCACCCTGCGTAAAAGGTCATGCCCGCCGATTCATGGGAGCCATATGCGCAAGGGCCGTGCGGAAGCCACATATGTGGCTTCCGCACGGCCCTTGCATTCGTTGAACACTACCGTTCAGCCTGTCCAATTCACCAAGAACGGGACAGGAACGAAGCAGAAGGAGCCTTACTCCAGTTCCACGGCGCCCGTGTACAGCTGGTAGTACTCGCCCTTCTGCGCGATGAGCTCGTCGTGCGAGCCGCGCTCGATGATGCGGCCATGGTCGAGCACCATGATCACGTCGGAGTTGCGCACGGTGGACAGGCGGTGCGCGATCACGAACACGGTGCGTCCCTTCATGAGGTTGTCCATGCCGGCCTGCACCACTTCCTCGGTGCGGGTGTCGATGGATGAGGTGGCCTCATCAAGGATCATGGCCGGCGGGTCTGCCACTGCGGCGCGTGCGATGGAGATCAGCTGGCGCTGGCCTTGGGACAGACCGGAGCCGTCGCCTTCGAGCACGGTCTGGTAGCCGTTGGGCAGCATGCGGATGAAGCTGTCCGCGTTGGTGAGCTTAGCGGCGGCGATGCACTCCTCGTCGGTGGCGTCGAGCTTGCCATAGCGGATGTTGTCCATCACGGTGCCGGTGAACAGGTTCACGTCCTGCAGTACGATGCCGAGCGACTTGCGCAGGTCGGGCTTGCGGATGCCCTTGACGGAGATGCCGTCATACAGGATCATGCCTTCCTGGATGTCGTAGAAGCGGTTGATCAGGTTGGTCACCGTGGTCTTGCCCGCGCCGGTGGCGCCAACGAGCGCGACCTTCTGGCCGGGCTTGGCGAACCAGGTGATGTCGTGCAGCACGGGCTTGTCCGGGTTGTAGCCGAAGGTCACGTCGGTGAAACGCACGTCGCCCTGCAGCAGGGTCAGGCGCCCGTCCGGCGAGGTGATCGCGTTCTCGCGCGCCTTCCTCGCCACTTCCGCGGCCTTCGGGCTCAGCGACTGCGCGGCCTTCAGGGAACGGGTGCCGTCGTCGCCTTCCTCACGCTTCCAGGCCCAATGGCCGGTTTCGTGGTCCACTTCGGTCATGGTGCGGCCGTCTTCGCCGAGCTCGACGTTGACGAGTGTGACGGAGCCGCCGTCGTCCTCGGGCTTCTCATCCATCAGCTGGAAGATGCGGGACGCGCCGGCGAGCGCCATCATCACCATGTTGAACTGCATGGAGACCTGGCCGAGCGGGTTGACGAAGGAGCGCGACAGGGTGAGCAGGGAGATGAGGGCGCCGAGGGTGAGCTTGCCTGCGCCGGCGAGACCGAAGTTGCCCATGCCGGAGAGCGCCATGAATCCGCCGACGATGGCGAGCAGAATGTAGAGGATGTAGCCCATGTTGCCTACGACGGGCATGGTCACGTTGCCCCAGGTGTTCGCTTCGGCGGAAGCGTGGAACAGTTCCTCGTTCTTCTCGTCGAAGGTCTTCTGGGTGGCGTCCTCATGGTTGAAGACCTTGATGACCTTCTGACCGTTGACGGATTCCTCGACGAAGGCGTTCACGTCGCCGATCCACATCTGCTGCTTGACGAAGTAGCGGCCGGAGCGGGAGACGATGGCGCGCACGACTACGAACAGGATCGCGGCGAACACGAGCACGAAGATCGTGACCGGCACCGACAGCCACAGCATGGAGACCAGTGCGGCCAGTGCGGAGATCGCGGACGAGAACATCTGCGGGAAGGACTGGCTGATGGCCTGGCGCAGGGTGTCGGTGTCATTGGTGTAGCGGCTCATGATGTCGCCGTGCTCGTTGGTGTCGAAGTAGCGGATCGGCAGCGTCTGCTGGTGTGCGAACATGTCGTCGCGGATCTTCTTCAGGGTGCCTTGTTCGACGGTGACGATGAGCCACTGCCACAGCCAGCTGCAGAAAGTGCCGGCCGCGTAGAGGCAGGCCATCAGCGTCAGGGCGCGCAGCAGCGGGTTCCAGTCGGGGTTCTTCACACCGACCAGCGGCAGGATGTAGCTGTCAATCAGGGATTGCAGGAACAGCGCGGAACCGGCTTGTGCGGCCGCACCGATCAGGATGCACAGCACGATTGCCACGACATGCCATTTGTATTGGAAGATGTAGCCGAAGATGCGCTTGGTGGTTCCGGGGGCGGCTTTCTGCATCGGCGGCTTTGCGCCCGGCTTGTTACCCGGCTTGGTCTGCATGGTTTTTTCAGCGTTGTTCTTAGTCATTTCCGTTCCTCCTTTCACTTCAGTTCCTCAGGCTGGGCCTGGTTCTTGGTCTGCGATTCGTAGATGGAACGGTATTCGTCGCAGGTCCGCAGCAGTTCCTCATGGGTGCCGGATGCGGTGATGCGGCCTTCCTCCATGACGAGGATCATGTCGGATTCCTGCACGGACGCGATGCGCTGGGCGATGATGATCTTCGTGGTGTCGGGGATCTCGTCATGGAATGCGGTGCGGATCAGCTTGTCGGTCTTGGTGTCAACGGCCGAGGTGGAGTCGTCGAGAATCAGGATCTTCGGCTTCTTCAGGAGCGCGCGAGCGATGCACAGGCGCTGGCGCTGGCCGCCGGAGACGTTGGTGCCGCCCTGTTCGATGTACGTGTCGTACTTGTCCGGGAACTCCTGGATGAAGCCGTCGGCCTGCGCGAGCTGGCAGGCGTGGCGGATCTCCTCGTCGGTGGCGTTCGGGTTGCCCCAGCGCAGGTTCTCGGCGATGGTTCCGGAGAACAGCACGTTCTTCTGCAGCACCATGGCGACCTGGTCGCGCAGGACCTCCATGTCGTAGTCGCGCACGTCGACGCCGCCGACCTTGAGCGAGCCGGAGGTCACGTCGTACAGGCGCGGCACGAGCTGCACCAGGCTGGACTTCGCCGAACCGGTGCCGCCGACGATGCGACGGTCATGCCGGAACGGATCTTCAGGTTGATATTGTCGAGCACCGGCTTTTCGGAGTTATCAGAGTAGCGGAAGTCGACGTTGTCGAATTCGATGGACCCGTCGGCCACTTCCTTGATGGGGTTGGCCGGGTTGGTCACCGTGCTTTCCTCGTTGAGCACCTGGCAGATACGTTCCGCGGACGCCTGGGAAATGATGCACATGACGAAGACCATGGACAGCATCATCATGGCCATGAGGATCTGCATGGCGTAGGTGACCAGTGCGGTCAGGTCGCCGGTGGTGAGCCCCAGCGCGGCATTATTGCCCGAGGCCACGATCTGCTTGGCGCCCATCCATGCGATGAGAATCATCGAGACGTATACGCAGACCATCATGAGCGGGTTGTTGAAGCTCATCACACGGTCGGCCTTGCTGAAGTCCTTGTAGATGCGCTGGGAGATGCGGCCGAATTTGGCGATTTCATGCGATTCGCGGGTGTAGGACTTGACCACGCGGATGCCTTGAAGGTTCTCGTCGACCACGTTGTTGAGCTTGTCGTAGGTGTGGAACACGCGCTCGAACACCGGGTGCACGTACACCGCCAGGCCGCACAGACCGAAGGCGAGAACAGGGATGCACGCCAGGAACACCAAGGAAATGGACGGCTGATGCGGAACGAGAAGATCCACGCCACGATCATCATGATCGGGGCTCGCACACCCAGACGAATGATCATGGAATAGGCGTTCTGCAGGTTGGTCACATCGGTGGTGAGCCTGGTGATGATCGAGCCGGTGGAGAACTTGTCAATATTGGTGAAGCTGAAGCCCTGCACCTTCTCGAATTCGTCATGACGCAGGTTCTTGGCGAATCCAGCGCCGGCGATCGCGGCGAACTTACCGGCAAGGAAGCCAGCCGCGAGCGAACATAGCGAGCACGCCAGAAGAATCAGACCGAATTTGACGATGGCGGGCATGCTTTTGCCGGTGATGCCTTCATCAATCAACGACGCCATCACCGTGGGGATGAGGATTTCCAGAACACCTTCGACCACCACAAATATCGGGGTGAGAATGCTGGGCTTCCTATATTCACGCAGCGATTTGCCAAGCGTGCGTACGAGATGCCGCTTTTGTTTTGGCTGCGATTGCACCGCAGCCGTTGTCACGTTTGTTCCGCTCACTTACTCTTCCTTTCCTGTTTCGTCTTCCTGTGATGTTTTCCGTACAGTTGGTTGCGATTCGCATTCCCGCGATTGCCGTTCCCGCGATTCCGCCTCGCACAATGCCAGGCTGGAGTAGCGACTTTCGTCGCCGATCAGCCGGTGGAGACCAGATTGGTTTGCATCACGTCGAGCACGTGCATGAATTCGCGGATCTCGTCGTCGCTCAGGCCCTGCAGCAGAATGCCTTCCATGGCGATTGCGCTGGTGCGCAGCGCTTCGGCGATGTCGCGCGATTTGTCGGTAAGCACGATTTTCTTCAACCGCGCGTCCCTCGGCACGGATTCGCGCACGATAAGCCTTTGCGTTCCATCAATGCGAGCACTCTGCTCGACGTCGACCGGGTGATGCCGAAGCGGCGCTCCACGTCCTGCGGGAAGATCTCCCGTTCCGAATGGCGTGCGAGGAAGGTGATGATGTCGATGTTGCCACCGCTCAGACTATCCACTTCCATGGGGCGCGTCACCGCAAGATACCGGTTGATGACGTTGTGCAGCGATCGGATGGCGACGCTCGGCGGCTTGCATGCGCCTCGGTCCCACGCTTCGGTGAACGCGGGGTTCACCGAAGCTGTTCCATCGTTCTGTATATCGTTCACGGAACATACGATAACACGTTGTACATACAACAGTTGCATATGCAACATTCAGCGTGTCGTGTGTGACGGAACCGGATCGCAGCACACCGAACGCAATATTGTAATCGCAAAATCGCTTAAAAATAGCCAAAAATAAGCCCGGAACAAGCCGAAACCAAGTATGAAAAAGCCGAGGATGTGGTCCGCACCGGTTCATTCGCGGGCCACATCCTCGGTCTAAATCCTTGAAACTCCTTTTGCTTACGTCTTGTTTACGTCAATCCGTCTTATTCGGCGGTTTCGGCGATTTTGGCGTATTCATCGAGCATGAAGGCGGTGATGGCCTTGCCGCCGTCGCTCATCAGCATCGGCATGGAGTTGATCGGCATGGACTTGAGGAACATGCGCATCATGTCGTTGTCGGGCAGCTGCGGCAGATTGCCGGCCTCGCCTTCCGCATACACGGATGCGACGATTTTGGAGCCGACCGGATCGTCGGCCCATTCGCCGAACGTGGACCATTCGTCGAGCGGCAGGGCCTTGCCGTCGCCGTCGAGCGTGACGACGGCCACGGCGGCGATGTCGCGGCTGGACGTGCCGACTTCGACGGTGTATTCGCCGGCTTCGACATGCCAGTCGTTGAACTTCTCGGACCAGTAGGCGAAGGCGCGCTCGTCCAGATCGAAGGAGATCTCAGCCGATTCGCCGGCCTTGAGGAACACCTTTCGGAAGCCTTGAGCTCATGCTTCGGGCGGGCCACGGAGCCTTGCCTGGAGCCACGTAGACCTGCACGGTTTCGGCGGCGTCCACGTCGGACGTGTTGGTGACGGTCGCGGTGACGTGTGCGGTGTTGGCGCCGGTCTTGGCGACGTTCACGCCGTCGATCGCAAAGGTCGCGTAGCTCAGGCCGAAGCCGAACGGGTAGTCGACGGCCTTGTCGTACGTGTCGTAGTAGCGGTAGCCGACGAACACGCCCTCACCATAGTCGACGTGCCCCTCCTCACCCGGCCAGTTGATCATGCTCGGATCGTCGTTGATGTCCATCGGAATGGTCTGTGCCAGCTTGCCGGACGGGCTGACCTTGCCGAAGATCACGTCGGCGAGCGCCGGACCGCCCGCCTGGCCAAGCAGCCAGGATTCGAGGATGCCCTTGGCGTTGCCCGCCCACGGCGCCACGGAGACGACGGAGCCGTTGGACAGCACCACGACGACGTTCTTGTTTTCGGCGGCGACGGCTTTGAGCAGTTCGACCTGCTTGGCTGGAATGTCGAGGGTTTCACGGTCGAAGCCTTCGGATTCGGCGGCTTCCGGAAGGCCGAGGAACATGAGGACGACGTCGGCGTTTTTGGCGGTTTCGACGGCTTCGGCTTCGAGCTTGGCGTCGGCCGGTTCGAGGTCGAGGGTGAAGCCGGGGGCGAATGCGGCGTCGACGCCCCGCGCGGCGAGGGTGTCGAGGAAGCTGGTCATCTTGGTCGGGGTGATGTGGGACGATCCGCCGCCCTGGTAGCGCGGGGTGCGCGCGAATTCGCCGATGACGGCGATTTTCGCGTTTGCAGCGACCGGCAGGATGTCGTCGTCGTTTTTGAGCAGCACCATGGATTCGATGGCGGCCTGATGGGCCACCTCGTCGTGGGCGTCCACGTCGAAGCGGTAATCGTCGACGCTCATGGCGGCGCGCGTCTTGTTCACGAGGTCGATCATGCCTTGGGCCATGCGGTCGAGCTGTTCGGGCTGGATGCGGCCGTCACGTGCGGCGTAGACGATCTGGTCGTCCGTGTAGCTCGGCGGCATTTCAAGGTTGAGGCCGGCGTTGAGGGAGGCGACGCGGTCATGGTCGGCGCCCCAATCGCTCATGACGATGCTTCATACCCCCATTCGTCGCGCAGCACGTCGGTGAGCAGCCAGCGGTTTTGTGCGGAATGCACGCCGTTGATGCGGTTATAGGAGCACATGATGGTCCATGGCTGGGCGGTTTTGACGATGTGTTCGAAGGCCGGGAAGTAGATTTCACGCAGCGCGCGCTGGGAGATGTTGGCGGATACGCGCAGACGGTCGGTCTCCTGGTTGTTGGCCGCGAAGTGCTTGAGCGAGGTGCCCACGCCCTTGGACTGCACGCCGGCGACGATGCCGACTGCCTCATGGCCGGCAGATACGGGTCTTCGGACCAATATTCGAAGCAGCGGCCGCCGAGCGGATTGCGCTTGATGTTGACTCCGGGGCCGAGGATGACGGCCACCTTCTCCTGGATGCATTCCTCCGCCATGGCCTCGCCGACCTTGTGGATGAGTTCCGGGTTCCAGGAGCTGGACAGGCCGGCTGCCGGCGGGAAGCAGGTGGCGGGCACGGAGTCGTTCAGGTCGGTTTCGCCGGTGCTGGATGCCAGGGATTTGCGCAGTCCGTGGGGGCCGTCGGTGATCATGTAGCCGGGAATGCCTTTGGTTTCCACACCCTGCAGGTGCCAGGCGTCGCCGCCGGAGGTGAGGGACGCCTTCTCTTCGAGGGTCAGGTCGTTGACGGAAGGATAAGCGGTGTCGCTCATGAGCTGCCTCTTTCGTATGTCTTCTGTGTTTCTGGTGCCTTTCGGCTATTTTCTCGGCCGTCTCGCGATTGTTTCGCGGTGGGACTTCAACCCCGAATTCCCTACCTACCGATTGGTAGGTACTTTATCAAAAAACAATACGCAACACGCCAATCATCTTTGAAAAAGAAACCGACCGACCGTAATGTGAATTACATATTCCAATAACCTCCAGCAACGACGGGAGCACATTATGGCCAACGACGAAGTCGACCGCAGAAGCGCGATTCTCAACGCGGCGGTCGAATGTTTCGGCACGCTCGGCTACTACGGCACGTCGCTGCAGCGCATCGCCACTATGGTGAACCTCACCAAACCGGGCGTGCTGCATTACGTCGGCAGCAAGGAAGGGCTGCTGCATGCGGTGCTCGACGAAATGTACGACCGTGAGACCGAGGACGTCACCGCCGGCATGGTGCGAGACGAACGTCCGCTTATCGCCGAAATGTGGCGCAGGACGGTGGCGGTCAACGCCAAACGACCCGAATTGGTGCACATGTTCTCCACGTTGAGCGCCGAGGCACTTAATCCCGACCATCCGGCGCATGATTATTTCGCCGAACGCGAGGAACGTATCGTGGAAGTGGCCGCGAACATCCGCTGGCATGTGCCGGAAGGCGTTGACGCCGAGCAGGTGCTGCGTTCCGGATTCGCGATGATGGATGGCGTGCAGCTGCGCTGGCTGCGGGTTCCGGGGCGCGACCTGAACGAAATGTGGCGCGCTGCGAGGACGTCCTCTTCCCCCTGCCACAGTGGGAGGCTATCGCTGACCATGAGGTATCTGCTGGCACCGGATTCGTTCAAGGAAGCCGCTTCCGCGCAGGCCGTGGCTGAGTCGATGCGCCGGGGCGTGGCGGCCGGCGATCCCGGCGCCGAATGCCGCATGATGCCGTTGTCCGATGGCGGCGAGGGATTGACCGACGCGCTGGTCCAGGCAACCGGCGGCGAATTGCGATCGGAGCACGCGCATGACGCGCTGGGCCGGCCGATCATCACACGATATGGATTCCTTGGCGAGGGCGGTTTCGGAACATCTCACGATGGAGAGAATCCTCGCACCGCGGTGGTCGAGTTGGCTGCGGCGAGCGGCATCGAGCGCATCTCCCCCGCCGACCGCGATCCGTTGGCGGCGTCCACTTTCGGCACCGGCGAGCTGATTCGCGCCGCGATCGACGCCGGAGCGGAACGCATCGTACTTGGATTGGGCGGCAGCGCCACCACCGACGGCGGCACTGGCCTGGCCCGAGCGCTCGGCCATCGTTTCCTCGATGCGGACGATTGCGAGCTGCCGCTTGGCGGCGGCGCACTCCCCCGGCTTGCCCGCATCGACGACACCGAGGTTCCCGACGACGTGCGAAACATCCCGATCGTATTGGCATGCGACGTCACCAATCCTCTGACCGGGACGGACGGCGCCGCCGCCGTGTTCGCGCCGCAGAAAGGCGCGAATCCGGAACAAGTCGCATTGCTCGACTGCGGTTTGGGCAGGCTCGCCGACGCCATCACGGCACTGAACGGTCGCAAAATAACAGATAAGCCGGGCGCGGGCGCGGCGGGCGGCACCGGCGGCGGCATGCTGGGCCTGTTCAACGCGGCCATGCG
>ENA-OQEX01000202-OQEX01000202.1-human-gut-metagenome-genome-assembly--contig:-NODE-202-length-34676-cov-8.064141_pt1 | contig 34676 bp, 39 predicted proteins | sample MGYA00242802_ERZ504649 | MGnify/ENA primary metagenome ERZ504649 (study PRJEB26092, sample SAMD00036194) | human gut metagenome | host: Homo sapiens | study: EMG produced TPA metagenomics assembly of...
TGTTATAGCGAAAAACGGCTATGTGGAACAAAATTCAGTAAAGTATCATTTTTTGACTGAACAAGATACCCTTTATATAGAAACAGAAAAAACAGAATTTGAAACTCTATATAGCTGTGTTTTAATCAGCACGATGAAAAGAAGGTCATTTTTGAGTTGAAAGCGGTAGATGATAGCAATATTGACTTCGTGCAAAGCTATACAATCAATGGAGTGAGAAAGTTTGATTGCTTTGCTGTGTATGATAATGTGGCAGACGGAAACCGTTTCCTGTTCTTTGATTATGAAAATCAAGCAGCTTACATAACGCCTACTTGTTTTTCCGGTTTCTATCCGATATGCAGTTCTGTGGACTTTTCAAAAACGGAAGTTTTATTACAAAATGAGCACTCCCATTTGAAACAGCTAAACGACACATTAAGTATTGATAGTAAAGTGGCTTATGTACCATTTAACTGTAATAATCGAATTATAAAGGCAACTTTAGTTCCATATCCTCAAGCGAGAAAGGGCAATAGATATCTAATAACGAAAGATAGCATCTAACGATGCTCCTTTCTAAGCATTCAAGGCATTAGCTGTAATTATATGACATGAAAATCTATGAGAATAAAATATTGAGAATACTTGGATTTATTTTTATTTGGATTTATGTATTCGGTGTGGGCATTTGTTTTGCCGGAAGGTGGTATGCCATTGGAATACCGGGAGTGGTTTTATTGCTTGTATGGTTAAATCACAATCTTATAGGTGCTGCTATTCGTAGATATAGAGCAAGGCAGGCAATCAAACAGATAAAAAAGCATGGAACACGATTATCGGTTGATTTAAGCCAATGTAAAGTCAGTGCGCAGAAATGGAGTAGCAAGAAGTCAAGGATGCAAGAGCCAGTCTTTAAGGTATTCAATTCATGGGAAACCCAGTTTTGGAATGGTGTTAGCGGCTCTTTGTTTCCTGACATTTATCATAGTGAACAAGTAGTGTCCACTGCAATATGCACCGTGACGTACACCACCCCATACAAAGGAAAGACAAAAACATTTCGCAGTGATGCAATTTTGAAGGAAAAAGTTTCATTGGAAATGCTATTGCAATATTATGGAGTGGCAACGATTTACATAAATCCGAAGAATGACAATCAATATTATTTTGATTTGGATTTTCTAAAATAGATACAGCTAACAACGCAGGATAACGGACAAGCCGTTCCCTGCTAACCATTAACAATAGTGCGATGAATAAAACTGTTCAATCCATAATAGCATTGACAGCTTTCAGTGCTTTGCTGATAGCCATAACATTATTTTGTGGTGGCTTAGGCTTTGGTCGTCTGTTCGGAATATATGGCATTATGGAATATTGTCTTTTGGGTATGCTTGTAATAATAGATATACTGGTAATCTACAAGGTCTATAAACTATATGCAATGCAGCCTAAAACCATAATGTTATTGTTGGGTTTGGAATGTTGCTCTATCCTTTTGTGGCTTGCCTTTATCTGTATAGACCAAAGTTTATTGGATTGGCAAATTACAAACTTCATATTGCAAGCTGTTTGTTTAGACGGCTTCACGGGAGATGAACGAGGATTGAATATGCTTGCAGTCTTATGTGGCATTGTTTATCCCCTTATTGGGATTGGGTGTTTATTCACCGGATTGGGATTTGTAAATAAGTTAGTAACAACGAAAGATAGCATCTGACGGCGTTCCTTTCCAAGCCATTATGAATAAAGGAATAAAAAATACAGATAACTATTTTGAACGAGTGAAGCAACGTGCAAACCGGACGAATTACAGATACTATTTTTTTGACTACCTATATTTCAAGGGAGAGGTTTGGGGCAAGAAGATAGGGCGGATGTCAGGTTTTATACTGCTGTTTTGGTATTGGTGGTGGGTAGTAGTTCTGCCCGGCAACTTTCTCCTGATTAACAGTGTACCGGAATGGTCGTCCTTACATCTTGGCTATTTAGGTGCAATGTTTTTGCTTATTTGTGTATTTATTCTTGCACGATACAGGAAAGCCCGTGTACAGGCATTGTTGAACCGCTACCGCCGCTCTAAGCATATCAGCGCAGTACAGGCATATTTTCTGTTCCTGCTGCCCTTTGTACTTTTCTTCTTAGAAACATGGCTGTTCGATGAATGGGGTTGGACGGATTGCGTGAAGTGGAACAAATGATATGTCATTCATATATAAAACATCAGATATGGAACAACGGATTACATCATTATTGCTTCCCGCTCCCGAAGCGGAGTTGGAAGCGTCCTGCAAGGAACTGGACGAAAAGGTAACATGGCTGCTGCACAACAGCCGGAAAATGGACAACTACTTGGAACTTGAACCGTTCAGCAAGGACGGGCGGCTGTGCGCCCACGTGTGCGACACGCTCAAAAGCCTGCCGGAAACGCCGACACTGGCGGCATACAAGGACTACAAGGCAATCATTATCCTGCTGGGTATGTCCACCACCCATTACGCCATACTTGACGAACTGGCGGAACAGCACCGCAAGCGGGACGAGATACCCGAACTGACCGCCTACTGCGATGCGCTCCACTGGATGCGACCGGGACGGCAGTACCTCTGCAACGTGTACAACACGGTATGCCACGCTTTCCACCTGCTGCGGAGAAACCCGGTAAGGGGCAACCGACTGCTGGTGACGGAAAAGGAACTGCGCCACGCCGAACGGATGCTGCCGGAACTGGGCAGGCAGACGTTCACCGAAATGGTACGTCTGAAAGGCTACATGGTCTATGATGCCGAGAAACTGGCGGACAAATGCGGCATGGAATACGGCTCGTTCCGGCGAAAGGTAAAGAAAATGACCGGGTACACGGCTAAGGAATGGGTGATAAAGGAACGGGTAAAGGACGTGGAACACTACCTGTTGAACACAAACCTCACGCTTACCGAAGTGGCGTTCACCACCGGGTTCGCATCGACATCGAACCTGAACGACTTCTGCAAGGCGTATCTTTTAGATACCCCCGGAGAAATACGCAGAAAAGCGCAGGAAACAAGAAAATGCACAGTTACAAGAACGTAATGTGAAAAATCAAGAATAAAACTGATTTTTTATGCCCGTAACTTTGTGCTTCATAAAAGATAAGCACAAGGTTATGGAACATAAGATACCGTTGGAAACATACTTCGCCGGACTGCTTCAAAAAGTGGAATGGCAGATACAGGAATACGAGGACACCGCAGCGGACACGCTGACGCTCTGCCGCCTGTGCGTGGACTACCTGCAAGAGATACTGGGCGAACTCAAAACCTTTATAATCTCCTACCCGTTCGCCAGCACGGAAGAAGAAATACACTTCTTCAAGGAACTGAAACCGCTTTTAGCGAGCAAAATCATCTATTACAATACCGTTTACAAGATAGAGGTGCGCTTCCCCAGCGGCAGCGAGGACGTGCAGCGGGACTACCTGCTGTCGGAAACCGACCGGATTTCAAGGTCGTTCCAGCGGAACTTGGCGTTCTACCAGTACCACCGAACGAAAGCCACCTACTTGGACAGGCAGTATTTCATACGTGGGAAGCCTGACATACAAATCATCGTGGACAGTTTCTATTACGAAACAGACCCACAGTTCAGCACCAGTCACGATTTCAAGGTAGCCAAGATTTTAGCCAACGAACTGCTGGAAATATACCTCACCAACCGTCTGCACGAGCTGGAACGCCGGGAACAGCGCAAGCGGGTGAAGAACGGCTTCATGGGCAGGCTGTTGCGCTGGACGGGGACGAAAAGGGCGTTGGTGGAACTTATCTACGCACTGGACGCCTGCGGCTGTCTGAACAAGGGAACGGTTGATATTAAGGAGATTGTAGCCTACTTTGAATACGTGTTCGACATAGACCTCGGCGACTTCTACCACACCTACATGGAACTAAAAGCCAAGACCAAAGACCGAACGGGCTTCCTCTCCACCCTGAAAGACAGGTTGCTGATGCGCATGAGGGAGCAGGATTAGGCAACCGTGCTTTAACAAAATTTATTTCGCCACAGGTGGGTACATCTGTGGCGTTTTATTTTTCAGGACACCCGAACTTTGCGGCAAATCAATCAGTTACCGTTATGGAAATAATAACATTCGAGTCCAAAGCCTACAAGGAACTGGACAACAAGATTACCGCCATTGCCGACTACATCTTCAACCACATGGAAACGGCAAGGCAAAGCGAGGAAGACATGTGGGTGGACAGCTACGAGGTCTGCACGTTCCTGAAAATAAGCGAAAAGACCCTGCAACGCCTGCGGGTGTCGGGGACTATCGCCTATTCCAACATCAGGGGACGCTACTTCTACAAGGTCAGCGAGATACGCCGGATGCTGGAAGAACGCCTGATAAGGAGCAACAAGGAGAACATCGACAACCTGATAACCAACCACCAGTTGTATGCTAAGGAAAGAGGAAATCTTAGAAAGGACAAGTAACGGGCTGGCGGTGTTCAAACACTACCTGCCCGGAAACTGGCGCATAGGTCGCAACTTCCTTAACCCGCTGTACGAGGACAGCAAGGCTTCCTGCAACATCTACTTCGACCGCCGGGGCGGTATCTACAAGATGAAAGACTTCGGCAACGACAGTTATAGCGGCGACTGTTTCTTCCTCGTGGGGCAGTTAAAGGGGCTGGACTGCAACCGGGCGGCTGACTTCGTGGAGATACTGGAAATCATCGACCGGGACTTGGGTTTGGGGCTGGCTTCCGGCACTCCGGTTTCCGTTCCCCCGGCAACCGTCCGCCGGGCAGTGCCGGACAAACCCGAAGAAACGTCCGAAAAGCCCGTCAAGCCCTACCAGTTCCGGGAACAGAAGTTCCCGCTTGCCGAACTGGTGTACTGGCAACAGTACGGCATCACGCCCGAACTGCTGGAACGTTACAAGGTCTGCTCGCTCCGGGAGTATCACAGCGAAACGGCAGAGGGCAAACCGTACACCTACACTTCATCGGTGGCAGAACCCATGTACGGCTACAAGGGCAAACAGCACATCAAGCTGTACCGCCCGTTCTCCACGCCCCGCTTCCTCTACGGCGGCAGCTTCGGCGAGAACTACAGTTTCGGGCTGGAACAACTGCCAGCCAAAGGCGACACGCTATTCATCACGGGCGGCGAGAAAGACGTGCTTTCGCTGGCGGCGCACGGTTTTCACGCTATCTGCTTCAACAGCGAAACGGTGACTATCCCTCCCACGCTGGTCTATCGGCTGACGTTCCGCTTCAAGCACATCGTCCTGCTCTTTGACATGGACAAGACGGGCAGGGAAAGTTCATGCAAGCAGGAAAAACTATTGGAAGAATTTGGCGTGAAACGCCTGCTGCTCCCGCTTCCGGGAACGAAAGAGGAAAAGGACATATCCGACTACTTCAAAGCCGGGAACACCCGTGAAGATTTCCTGAAGCTGTTTATCGAATTTTTAGACAACCTGTATAGCGACACATTGATTATGCTAAAATCATGCGAGATAGATTTCAACAACCCGCCCGCCAAAGCACAAGAGATTATTTCGGCGGGTGACGTTCCGCTGGGGACACAAGGCAACCTGTTCGGCATCACCGGGGGCGAGGGAACGGGAAAGAGCAATTATGTAGCCGCAATCGTGGCGGGCTGCATCTGCCCGGCTGGTGCGGAAGTAGATACGCTGGGCATACAGATAACCGCCAACGGCAGGCACAAGGCGGTCTTGCTTTACGATACCGAGCAATCGGAAGTGCAACTGTTCAAGAATGTAAGCAACCTGCTGGCACGTGCCAAACAGCCGGACAAACCCGATGAACTCAAAGCGTTCTGCCTGACGGGTATGTCACGCAAAGAACGCTTGAACGCCATTGTGCAGAGCATGGATAAGTTTTACTACCAGTACGGCGGCATCCAGTTGGTCGTCATTGACGGCATCGCCGACCTTGTTAAGAGTGCCAACGATGAAGCGGAAAGCGTGGCGGTGATAGATGAACTTTATCGGCTGGCTGGCATCTACAACACGTGTATTCTGTGCGTGCTGCATTTCGTCCCCAACGGTTTGAAGCTGCGGGGACATTTGGGCAGCGAGTTGCAGCGCAAGGCGGCTACAATCCTTTCGATAGAGAAAGACGATGAACCCGCCCAGTCGGTGGTGAAAGCCTGAAAGTAAGGGACGGAAGCCCGCTGGACGTGCCGCTGATGCTCTTTGCATGGGACAAGGAAGCCGGGATGCACGTGTACAAGGGCGAGAAGCCCCGTGAGGAAAAGGAGAAACGCAAGGAAAGGGAACTGGTGAATGTCGCACATGACATCTTCGGGCGGCAGACACGCATCACCTACATAGACCTTTGCGAGCAGTTGCAGCAGGTATTGGACATCAAGGAGCGCACCGCAAAGAGCTATATCCGCTTCATGCGGGAAAGGGACATCATCACCAAAGACACGGCGAACCAAAGCTGTTTTGTCATCGGTTCATATCATCTTCAAAGGAACGCAAGCTGCCCGTAGGCGTATGGCTGAACTTGTGTATTTTTAGGTGCTTGTGTCCTGCCCTGTTGTGATAACACGGCAGGATTTTTTCTGTTTGCACGTGATTTTTCAGGGTATTTGCTTAACTTTGCAGAAGTTACACGGAAAAGTAACGGCAGTTGGACGGCGGTTGCCGGAATATTGCCTTTATATATAACATATACGTTCGCCGAACGTCCCAAAGTAGAAAACTGGCACTTTTCAAAATGTGGGGATATTCAGCGCAGGATATGCTATGCGTTTGTCATAGCGTGGCTGCACTGTTTCCACATTTGGGTATGCCAGTACCTCTACTTTGAAACAGCGTCATGCCACGCTTTCTTTTTTGGGGTTGCGGCTAACGTGCCAAGACAGTAGGGATTTATATCACTTTAATACCTGACAATATGGAACAAATCAAAGCGCACATCGCCGTATCGCTGGACGGGCATACCGCCACGCCGGACTATGAACTGGACTGGATGCCCCGTGAGGTCAAGGAACTGGCGGCAAGGGAACACGCCGCCGCAAGCTGCCTGCTTATGGGGGCGAACACCTACAACTACATCTTTGAACACTGGGGCGGGTGGCCGCACAAAAGCAAACGGTCTTTTGTGGTGTCACACTACGACACCAACGTTACACCGGACTGCGGGGTGGAGTTCCTGACCGAAGAACCGCTGCAAAGGGTCTATGAACTGAAACAGGAAACCGACATGCTGGTGGTGGGTGGCGGCAAGCTGCTTACTTCATTGATTAAAGCCGGACTGCTGGACAGCCTGACAATCTACACCGTCCCGGTCATGGCGGGCAAAGGCATCGGTTTTGTCGGGGAAACATCCGGCTCGCTGTGGAAGCTCTCGGAAAGCAGGGTGCTGGATAACGGGGTGGTCTGTTCGACCTACCTGTTTGGCGGGAACATATAAAAAATGCGCCCGGTTTCTCCGGGCGCAACCACTAAAATTTCAATTATTATAAGCTGTAAAACCTATCACAATGAAATTTCAGCGGCAAAGATAGGCTATTTCTTCGGTTTCGCTTTCTTTTCGGGGAATGAAAAACCGACATTGAACTGCTCGTCCAGTACCAGCGAAGCATCGAAAGCCTTGCCGTTCTTGCCCTTGAAGCCCTTGATTAGCCCGGTCTTGCGTTTAGTCACCAGCTCGACAATCTGCTTGTCGGAAAGCTGCTTGTCGCACTTGTTGCGGAATATGGTAAGCGTGCAGTCCACGTTGGAACACTTCGCCACTTTCGGGTAGAACAGGATGCGCCCGCTGCCGCATTTCGGGCAGGGGCAGGTTTCACCAGTAGCGACAGATAGCTGCACCGATAGCAGTTCTGCGGTGATTTGCGTTGCGTACACCTCGATGCCCTTTCGGAACGTGTCGGCATCCATGCTGCCCGCTTCTATCTTGGCAAGGGCGGTTTCCCACATGCCCGTCATTTCGACATCGGCAATCTTCTTGTCCCTGACAATCCCATAAACGGCAAGCCCCTTGTCGGTAGGCACAAGGTTCTTCTTCTCACGCACGATGTACTGGCGGGCGAACAGCGTTTCGATAATCGCCGCACGGGTGGCGGGCGTGCTATCCCGACATCTTTCAGGCTGGCTTTCAGTTCGGCATCTTCCAGTTCCCTGCCTGCGTTCTCCATTGCCGCCAACAGGCTGCTTTCCGTGTGCAGCGGTTTCGGCTTGGTCTGCTTTTCGAGCAGATCCACGCCGGAGAGTGGCAAATATTCTCCCTCTTGGAGTGGCGGCAGGCTGGCGGCTTCTTCATCCCCGCCCGTTTCCGGCTCGCCGAACACGGCACGCCACCCGGCTTCTTTCATCACAGACCCTTTCACCGTAAAGTCGGTATCTCCCCCTGACAGCAAGGCGGTGGTAACGTCTTTCACGCACTTGCCCGAAAAGGCTTCCAGCATACGCCCGGCTACCAGCTCGTAAACCGCCCGCTCGTCTTTGGAAAGTTCGCCGGGCAGGTTCTCGGTAATGATTAAGGCGTGGTGGTCGGTCACTTTGCCGTCATTCACGCTGCGGCGGTTCAGGGGTGTGCCGTCCAGCCCGGCGGCATACCCGGCAAAGCGGGAGTATTGCCCCAGCAGGGCGACACGTTCCGGCATTTCATCGAAAACGTCCTCCGGGATATAGCGGCTTCCGGTTCGGGGATAGGACATCACTTTCTTTTCATACAGGCTTTGCGCTATGGAAAGCGTCTTGTCAGCCGAGAAGTTCAGCTTCGTGTTCGCTTCCTTTTGCAGCGTGGTAAGGTCGTACAAAAGCGGCGGTTCTTGGCAGGTTCTTTCCTCTCAACGGATTTAACCACAAGTTGCCCGGCATCCTTTACCCGTTGCAGGGCGGCTATGGCTTCGGGCTGCTGTTCCCACTTGGCGGTCGATTGGGCGGTAAAATTTATTCCCCCGCTGGCGGTCACCGCTTTGAGTTGCCAAAACTTGGCGGGTACGAAATTCCTGTTCTCCAAATAGCGGCCGCATATCATCACGAGCGTGGGTGTCTGTACCCTGCCCAGCGAGAACACCCCCTGCCCGGCAGCTACGCTCAACGCTTGGGTGGCGTTTATCCCTATCAGCCAGTCCGCTTCGCTGCGGGACTTGGCAGAGAGGTAAAGGTTATCGTAACGCTCTCCCGGCTGCAAGTTATCCAGCCCCTCACGGATTGCCTTGTCGGTAAGGCTGCTTATCCACAGGCGCACAAATGGTTTCCGGCAGTTCAGGTAATGGAAGATATAGCGGAAGATTAACTCACCCTCACGCCCGGCATCGGTGGCGACAATAATCCGGTCGCACTGGTCGAACACTTCCTTTATCACTTTCAACTGTTTCAGCACGCCGGGGTCTGCCTTGTACCCTTTCTCCGCTTTCACCTGACGGGGGATTAGCTGGAAATCGGGCGGCAGTATGGGCAGGCTCTCCCTGCGGAAGTTCGCCACGCCGTAGGCTTCCGGCATGGCAAGCTGGATTAAGTGGCCGAACGCCCATGTCACCATATACCCGTTGCCGGAAAGATAACCGTCATTACGCCCGGTCGCACCGATGATGCGGGCGATGTCCTTTGCCACGCTGGGCTTTTCTGCTATCAATGCAATCATAATTCTTTACTTTTTAATGGTGGATATTACATTTTCATTCCTCTGGACTTCTTGGGCTTGTCAGCTTTCAGGCTCTTGTCCTGCGCTTTCTCCTGCTTCTCTTTCTGCTTGGGGGTGGGCTTGTCCTGACCCTGTTTCAACGGCTCTTTGCCCTGCTTGGTGGCTTCGTTGGTCTTGCCCCCGGAATTGACCGCTACCTGCGTCCGGTTCTCGGCGGCGGGGGTAACGTCTTTCGGCTGCACCTTGTCGTGGGATTTGCCCTGTGCGCCGGGCTGTACATGACCGTTGAACTCAACGCCCTTGCCGTCCTTTAGCCCGGCTACCTGCTGTTCTGCGGGCTGCTGCCCCTGCTGCAAGAACTGGACGGCGGCACGGGGCAGGAACTCCAAGCCACGCTCCACCGCACTGACCTGCAAATAGGCACTGCGCTTCGTGCCGTCCCTGAATTGCAGGTTTTCCATTTTCACCGCTTGCCCGGCTTCAAAGGCGGCTTTCTGTTCCGGGCTGACTTGCACGTTACAGATTGTATCGGGGCATTTCCATTTGTCAGCCCGCATGTATTCCAGTTCGTGCGTGTACCTGTCCCGGCTGACAAACACGGGGATTTGCTCGCCGCTTTTCGGGTCTTTGATTTCAGCGATGCCGCCCAAGTTGCCAGTGCCTTGCAAGTTGCCCTGTTCCTGCTTGGTGAACCCGTGTTCATGGAACGGGCGTTGCAACAGCTTTTCGTCCTGCTGCACGCCGTGCAGCTTGGGTACTACCGTGCCGTCCTTTGCCTGATAGAAAGAGAGCTTGACATCGGTAGGTTTGAGGTAGAAGCCGCCCACCGTCCCCGAAACGGTGTAGGTATTTCGGGACTTGTAGCCACGCATCACCCGGTCGAAGTCCTTCGTGTTTTTCAGGGTGTCGGCGGTGATGCCGACTTTTTTCAGGTTCTCCCAGTCGATTTTTGCCGGGTCGAAGCGGTAACCCTGCTTGAACTCGTGGAAGTCGGGCTTCGGAACTCGAAGCATTTCAGCCCGCTTGTCGCCCTCCGGTGTAGGGTTGCGGTGGTTTTCCTCGATTGCCTTTGCGTCCCGCTCCGCTTCGGAAGCCTTGACGCTGAACAGTTCCAGCCCGGAAGTGTCCTGATACTTGCGGTAGAAGTTGGAAATGAAGTTGCTGAACACATCGCTGTTCTTGTCCACCTGCATGAACTCGCCACCGTGTGTCGGCGGTACGGTCTGCAAATTGCCCTCCTTGTCAATACCCTTAACGGCACTCACCTTTCCCTGCTGTTTATCCAAGACCAGCAGCACGTCTTTTTCCTGCCCCTCTGCGGGCGGGGTCATTCTGTTTGCCATAAATAATTGAAATTTTAGCGGTTACGGGAATAGTCCCGCCCAAAGGTAGCGACTAAATATGCTATATTTGGACGGGCGGCAAGGGCTGTCCGAATTTGTCCTGCGGTGTCCCGATTTGTCCGGGTGGGATGAAATTCCGCAACCATTGGTTGCAGAATTGAAAAGGGCATAAAAAAAGAGAGTGAATGATTTCACTCTCTTTCGATGAACCCTTTGTGAACCCTTTGGTCGTTTTTTGAAATAGCTAAAACTCAAGTAATTTGCATATTTTGCAAAAGAAAATCATTCGAGTATGAACCATATGTGAACCTTTAATGGATTAGCGGGGAACACTGTTTAAGCGTCATCGCGCTTCGTTAGTAATCTGTTATTGCACTCGTTTCAAATCCCCGATAGATTGGAGTGACATTTCTATGTAGGGAATAGTTTTTAGAATATGGATGTTATCTATTGCTTCTTTACCACCCAATGCCAATGCCGATACAAGACATGGAGATTATAGAATAAAAATAATTCATCTTTCTTATTATCAGTCATTTGAATATTTTCTGTTTTTCTCTATTTTTGCCATTTTCTGTTATTCAGTACACTTTGAAATATCATTTTCTTTTGTACCTTTGCATCCGCAAAAAACAAAAGAAAAATCAACTATTTAGTGTAATTACCCGGTTACGCACCTAAATCGAGATAAAACCTCTAAACAATGGCAATGTTAGAAAATAAAACGAAAGAAAACCCCAAGCTGGAGCAAAATAAGCTCTCGGACGGTAGAATAAGCCTTTACTTAGAGTATTATTTCCTCCTCAAATTATTAAAAGTAATACTGTCAAAAAGAAATACCTTTTATTCTTACTCTTTTCGCCAGTACTTATATCTTGCAGTCAACAGAAAAAAGTTTAGTACGGTTTGGATATATAGACAAAAAACAGACTAAACTCCAAACATGGAAATTCAGATATTTTTTATACATTTCTCTTATATACAAATGATAGCCGAATTCAATTCATATATGAGTAACATAGACATAGACTTCTTCAAGGAGTTGTGTCTGAAACATGGAGAGTTACGACATTATAAAAAGAATGAGTTTATTCTCCATGAAGGTGATGCCTGTTCTTTCTTCGGGTTTATCTTATCAGGCGTAGTCAAATACAGTTGCACCAACCGGACAGAAAACAAGCCGTATAATGTCGGTTTTTCCTTTCCAAATGAATTTATAGCCGATTATCCCACTTGCTTATATGGCATGAAATCAGAATTGAATATACAGGCGATAATCCCGTGCGAGATTTACATCTGTTCTTCTACATTCTTACAGCAAAAATTCAAGGAAAATAATGAAAACCAACGGATAGCCCGTATCGCAGCCGAACAGATGTTTTTCCAATCATATTCACGTTATTTGGATTTATTCAGATTCACACCGGAAGAGCGTTACCTCCAACTTTTAAAAAAATGCCCTGCAATCCTTCAAATGGTATCACTAAAAGAAATAGCATCCTACCTTAAAATTACACCCATACACATGAGCCGAATCAGACGCAAGCAAAGTTTTGACAACAAAAAATAAACATAGGTTTAGAAATTTACATTATAACAATATTCCAAGAGTATCTTAATCTGCCAAAGAATTCTTCTTTTTATCTTTGTCTTATCTTTGGTTGGTTCAACGAAGAGACAAAATAAAGATTGAATGAGTTAAACAAGAGATTAAAAAAAAGAATATGAAAACAAAAGAAATTCTTGGAATACTTATGCTATTCCTCTGTACATTCAGCTTTATAAGCTGCGACGATGATAATGAACAGACAAATGAATTAACCCCCGAAGCACTTTATCAGACTTCATGGCGTGGAACAGGGCATTGTGAGGCTTGGACAGTACAAAATATGGGGGTCGGTATGCAATTTGTAGATACTCGGAAAGGGAAAGTAAATTGGGAAGGTTACGATGAAATTGATATTACTTATACAATAGAAGGGAAATATATCACATTTAATAGCAATGCTTTATATTTGGGTGGAGCCCCTTGGATTATCAAAAGCTATACCCAAAAACATATAACCATTATACAGAATGAAATTAGTCCAGATAAAGAGAAAGTAGCTACAATTGAATTAGAGAAAATAGATTAAACTGAATCATGGGAACATTAAGTTGCATAAATGTATGCTACAACAGAACAATGAGAACCGTGAGATTTGCAAATTGAGCAAAGAAAGTCATAAATACCTTGTAAATAAAGGAAAAAATGCAGATTCATCTAATATTCCTTTATGTGCTATTATCGGGCTGGTCTATGGGCTGAAACACAAGGAAAAGAGATTCACCTTGTTCTTTTGTATAGGATTGGTTATTGGGTTAGGATGAGCAATTTATATGCTACTGCTAATAAGGTCAATGTAAATCAAAGGAATATGAAACTGAAATATATATTGAATGCTATACTATTTGTTTTGGCATTATCTTTTTTGTCTATGTGTATATTTAAGACTACAGAGTTAAGTTTAAAATGTATGCAATTTGCTGTATCTATCTCTTGTATAGGAGCAATGTTTTCTACAAAAAGATATAGATACATATTTGCATCTATTGCTTTAATCATTATAGGAATATCTTTTTCACTTTAAATGTCCATAATAACGATAATGATTTGATTATTGAATGGTATAATAATAGTCCAGTCTACAGATAGCGACTAAAACGGGGCAAGGGATGCCCGAATTTGTCTGCGGAGCTTGAAATTATCCGGGTGCGGTAAATCTCCAACTGTTGGTTGGAGATTTAAAACGGGTACAGACCGAAGTTAATCGCTTGCTTTAAACGAGCCATTTGTGAGCCATTTGTATATATTGTTTTCGGCTTATAATCAACAGTTTTACAAAAATCGCATTATACTTGTGAGCCATTTGTGAAGCGTTTATGAAGCGTATGGCAAGCCTTTGATTGAGTTTCCGTTATTCTCCTATTATCAGGTGACACGACAAAAAGAAAACATCTTCGGCAAAATCTTTGTTATGTTTTTGCAGGTGATTACATAATATACTATCTTTGCATATAGAAACAAAGGACATAAATATGGCTTCATTCAGAAAAGAGATACTTGGGCAGATTGAACGGATAGATACCGGGCGTATATTCACGTTCCGGGATTTATCGTTTGAAACGGAAAAGACCGCCAATGTTGCGGTGCTACTTTCCGAACAGAGCCGCAAAGGGGTACTGGTACGGGTTGAAAAGGGGGCGTACTACCGTCCCAAGAAATCAGTGCTGGGGCTGGGAAAGCTGCCTGTCTATCAGGATGAACAGTTCCGCTACCTGACTGAAAAACTGAACGGCTATATCACGGGGGCTTACATCTATAACAAAATGGGGCTGACCGAACAGGTAGCCACAACCATAACGATAGCCACTCCTAACCCGGTTCGCCGTTTCCGTTTCAAGAACTTGGATATAGAGTGCGTGAAAGCCTACTGCATGGTCTATCCGGATGAAAGCCTTGTCCCGTACTTGCGGCTGCTCGATGCGATAAAGGACATGAAGCGCATACCCGGAACAACCGGGCAGGACATCTACAACCGGGTCAAAAGCCAATATTTCAACGGGTACAGCCTGCCGGAACTGGAAAAAATCGTATCTTTGGCGAAAAGTTACCCGCCACGTGTCAGAAAGGTGGTGGCGGATATACTGGGCGACATCAGACAAACCGTATTGCAAACGGAAATGGCAAAGACCATTCTTCCCACGACACGGTTCAACTTGGATTATAAAACAGCATAGGACAGAAATATGAATTTACATTCGGACAAGGAAGCGTTCAAGGAAATCATCGCACTGGCGGCTGACCATTTCGGCTACGAGCAGTCGCACGTGGAAAAGGATTACTGGGTATCGAAGATACTGCGGGATATTTCCATGTCCGAATATGCGGATAAGACCTACTTCAAAGGCGGAACTTCACTTTCCAAAGCCTACGGGCTGATAGAACGTTTCTCGGAAGATTTGGACTTGTTCGTGTTCACGGGTGATAAAGGTGCGTCCAAGCAGGCAGAAAAGACATTGAACAAGAAACTTTCCAAATACATAGCCGAACTCAATAGTGACATATACAAGGAAGATTTGTCGGAAACGGGCGGTAATTACCGTAAACTGTATTTCTCGTATGACAATGTATTTCAAGGCGTGGGACTGAAAGAACATTTGGAAGTAGAGATAAAATCCTGTGACCTGCCGGACAAAAAACTGATGTTCTACCCGGCGGACAAGCGGGTTATCAAACCGATTGTGACCGCCTTTCTTGAAAGCATCGGGCAAGAGGAACTGATAAGCACCTACGGGCTGGAAAGTTTTGAAACGCAGTGTATCAACCCCCGAAAGACTATCTGCGACAAGGTTTCAAGGCTGGTAAAGCTGTCTTACAATGAGGATGCAGCCGCACTGTTGGCAAAGCATATCCGTGACGTTTACGACTTGTCGGCACTCTACCACAATCAGGAATATAACAATTACCTACATTCGGAAGATTTCTTGGATGCCATGTACCGGGTGACGATAGAGGACGGACTAAATAAAAACTCCCGTTCGCACTTGTCGCTGGCTGATGCACCGATATTCAAGGATGCCGAAGCGGTCATGGCGTTACCCGAAGTGGCTACGGCGTACACTACCGATTTGAAGAAACTGACTTTCGACAAAAGCAAGATGCCGCCGATAGGCAAGGCTGTGGAAGCATTGAAGAACCTGCACGAAATATTAGTGCGTTTTGAAGCCTACCGCACCAAAAAGCAAAATGAAGAACAACCGTAAAGCTACATCGGCTGTTCTTCACTCCATACATTATTATATATAGCTATTCTTCCTCCTTAATCAAGTGGCATAACTCCGGGTCGTTCTTAATCCGGGTTATCTCGTCCTCGACTATCTGCCTGACTTCCTGACGGATGCGGTCATAGTTGGCTTGTATCTCCTCCTGCATCCGGTCGTTGCCGTCCTTGTCGGTGAAGTCGATAATCTGCGGCAACTTCACGTAATGGGCGGTTTCCCGCTTCACCTTTTCGTTGTCCACCACGATTTCGCAGTGGAAAATCTTCTGCTCTATCCGTTCATCGAAGTTGTCCGCCACAGCACCCACGAACATACCTTGCGTGAGGTTGGATATTTTGCTGGCGGGTATCAGGCTGTCCATTTGGGTGCTTATCGAGGTGGATTTTTCCCGTTGGTTTATCGTCATGCTCTGCCGTTTCTGCAACACCTTTCCGAAACGCTCGGAAAGGATTTTCGCCGTTTCACCGACTACTTGACCGCTGAACACGTTACCCACAGTATTTTGGATAACCCGGCTTTCCTTGTCCCCGTAATCACGGGTAAGCTGGCTGTAATCCTGAAAGCCTAACAGAACCGCAACCTTGTTGCTTCGGGCGGTGGCAATCAAATTATCCAACCCCCGAAAATATATAGTTGGTAATTCATCTATTATCACCGAACTTTTAAGCTGACCTTTCTTGTTTATCAGCTTCACGATACGGGAATTATATAATCCCAGTGCTGCCGAGTAGATATTTTGGCGGTCAGGATTGTTGCCGACAACCAGTATTTTAGGCTCTTTCGGGTTGTTGATGTCAAGTGAAAAATCATCGCCCGTCATTACCCAGTAAAGGCGGGTGAAATCATCCTTGAAAGCGGGATTTTTGCACTGGCAATCTGCCCCTGCAACTGTTCAACTGCCGAACTTTCCCAAGCGTCCACGAACGGGGAAAGGTAATTTTCCAGTTCGGGATAACTGCGCAAAATCGTGAATACATCAGCGTATTTCTTGTTCAACAGTTCTATGGCATGGGGAAACGTGCAATACCTGCCGCCTTGATAGATGCGCAAATACCAAATAATGGCTGCAAGCAGGATAATCGGGCTTTCCACGAAGAAGTCGCCCTGCTTGCTTATCCAGCTTCGATTGAGGTTAAGCATAATCGTGTAGCTGGCTTCATAAGCATCCGCAATGTCCGACATGAAGCTGGCGTTTATAGGGTTACATCGGTGGCTCTTGCGTGGGTCGTCAAAGTTGATAACGTAAAATTTCGGCTTGACCTTGTAGCCGTCCAAGTGGTTAAGCAAATGATTGTAAGCGATTTCCGAAAGGTCAGGAAACTTATAATCATACAGGTAGAGCGCAAAACCTTTCTCGATTTGCTGTTTTATGTAATTATTTACTACTGCGTATGACTTCCCGCTGCCCGGCGTTCCTAACACGATACTCGCACGAAAAACGTTTACAACGTTAATATAGCCATTGTTCCACTTCTTCTTATAGTAGAACCGGGTAGGCAGATTTACAGAATACTCGTTCTCGATAAGCCTTGTTTCCTGCTGGAAACTTTCGTTCTCGGTATTAAAGACATCATCCATGAGGTTGTTTTTCAATAACCGGGACATCCACGTACCCGCCATGAGCATACAGATATAGCCCGCCGACAGCGTGGCGATATAAAACACAGTGTCCGCCGTATGTGGCAGCGGAAGTTCCAGCAGCCACCAGTTCAGGAAAAACAACACGACACCCGCCGCAAGGCTGCAATGTATCTTCGCCCACGTTATCTTTTCCTCTTTCACGCCCTTAGTGCCGATACACGACAGGGCGAGGAACACCACCGAAAATAGTTTTGTCCATAAGATAGACGAGAACAGCCCGGTGGTGCGCTGGAAGTTCCACAGTATCTTGTCTATCACCTCAAACGTCACTCCCCATTCTTTCAGGGTGGAGTAACAGAACCAGTACACGTTTATTCCCACGAATAGAATACTGACAGCCCGCATAAAGTCCATGACCCTTGCAAGCCCTCTCAAATCATCTTCCTGTTGCATGATTGTAATGTTTTTAAGTTAGTTGATGCGCCTTGTGCGCTTCTTTTTCTTCTTTCTCTTTTGGCGGTCGGTGTCCTGCGGCTCGTCACCGCCTGATGCACCGCCGCCCAGCAAACCGCCGAAAGCACCCAGCACGGAAGCCATGCCCGAAACGATGTCGGCTTTCGGCGTGAAGCCCGGCTGTTCCTGATGCGTGGGCTGGTCTTGCTGCGGTGCTGCCACTTCGGACTGGTGTATCTTTCCGGTTTCGCCCGAAAAACGTTCGTTGAACACGTTCGCCGAATACTCCTTACCCAAGCGTGAACCGTTCAGCACCACCCGGCTGTCGTGGTCGATGAACGTAACGCCATAGATGCGCCCGTTGTCGTTCTGACGGAATACCACATCAATGCCCTGCTTCTTTAGCTGTCGTTCCAGTTCCTTGCGGCTGCGGGCGGTCTGCATGGCAGTGGCTACAATCTTCCGGGTGCGCTCTTTCAGTTTCCCGTTCTTAATTGCTTCGCCCGATTTCTCCATTCTGCGCTGCACCGCTTCATAACCTACCGACTTGCCGATGCGGGAAGCCTTTACCGGGTTGCCCACCTTTTCGCCCTTGTCGTTCATGGCGGAATAGACAATGCCCTGATAGGGCTTGCCGTTTATCTCGCCTTTGACTTCCTCGGCGCACACGTTGTAAGCGGCAAGCAAAGCCTTGTACTCCCCGAACGACTGGAAGCGGTAGCCATAGCAAGCCGCTTTCACGGTGTTGCCGATTTGGTGCTTCACGTCCCCGGCGGCATAGTCCACCTTTTTAAGTTCGGGGCGTTCGGCACGTTCCTTTCGTTCTGCCGGGTGCAGGTTGTATTTCTGCTCCAGTTCACGGGTGATTTGCTTGCTGCGCCGATGCTCGAACTTGTCATTCAGCGGCTTGCCGTTCTCGTCCACCCGCAACCCCACGATGTGGATATGGTGGCGGTCGATGTCGGTATGCTTGTACACCAGATAAGGCTGGTCGCCATAGCCCAACTTCCGCATATACTCTTTGGCGATGTCGGAAAGCTGCCGGTCGGTCAGCACGTCTTCCGGGTGCGGGTTTATGGAAATATGAAGTATCGGCTTCTTGGTGGATAGCTGGACGGGCATCTGCATTTCAAAGCTGCGCATACACTCGCCGATAGAGAAATTCCCGTCCTCGCCCAACAGCATCCGGTTGGAGAAAAGCACCTTTGCTTCCCCGCTGTCCACCTTGTTTTGGTTGTATGCCAGTGCGCCGAACATATTGCCGCCCGTGCTTATTTTGGCAACCATAGTTCCCTGCACTCGTTTGTCAGGTCGATAACCTGACGGTTCAACACAGCCAGTTCGGTGGTCGCTTTCTCCAGTTTATAGAGAAAAGCCAGTGCCTTTTTCTCCGAAAAGTTACTATTCAGAGCCTTTACCACTTGGTTGTAATTGACCGCAACCGCCCGGAACTGGGCATAAAATTCGGTCAGCCGGGCGCAATATTCTACTGCCGATTTGTCCACTTTCACCACCCGGAACGGCTCGCCGAACAGCCGGGCGGCGATGAAACGGGACTTGCTCGTGACGCCCGACTGCTCCCATTGCGAGAGGAAGCGGGCATTCTCCCGGTCGTTCAGGTAAAGGACATGGCGATGCTTCGCCGGGTCTGCGAGGGCGGGGCGACCGCCCTTGTTGGTTCTTCTTGTTTCCATGCTTCTTTGGATTAAAAAATTACGACTTCGGAGTGATTTTTACCCCCGACAGGGGCAAGGCGTTTTCAGGCACGGAAAACGGTTCTATGTGCCATAGAACACACCTTGCTATTTTCTGACGAAAATCGAAATCCGTCACGGACGGATTGGGGTTAGCGTGGAACGGTAAGCCCAGCCATTCACCAGCCCTGTTTTACACCTGCGCCCCCTGCGGTTCGTTACTCCGCTGCAAAGTAACGGTGATTTATAATGCTGTAAAATAGGTGGTTGGTGGACAAAACGGGACAGCGCAGGACAAATCGGGACAAGGTTTTCAGGGGACGTTTTTTCTCCCTTTTTTTGCATCGGATTTCAATATTGAAAGCAAGATTGAAAGAAATATTCCAATCAGGAAAGAATGATTGAAAGCAGGATTTCAATAAAACATGATTGCAGGATTTCAATATTTCAAGAAAGAATGAAAGCAGGAAAACAAGATTGAAATAAAACAGTCTTTCAATATTTCAAGATTGCAATATGGAAAGAATGATTGAAAGCAATAAACAAATCTATCAACCAATAATGAACGGAAGCAATATGGAAAACGAGAAAACACCCCTTTATGTCGCCTTTTCCACACAAAAGGGCGGGGTCGGCAAAACCACCTTTACCGTGCTGGCGGCGAGTTACCTATACTACCTCAAAGGCTACAATGTGGCGGTGGTCGATTGCGACTACCCCCAGCACTCCATTGCCGGGATGCGCAAGCGGGATGCCGAGCAGGTCGGGGCGGATGAAGATTACAAGCGCATGGCGTATGAACAGTTCACCCGGCTGGGGAAGAAAGCCTACCCGGTACTGTGCAGTTCGCCCGAAAAGGCGATTGCAACGGCTGACGGATATATAGCCGCCGGACACGTGCCGGATATAGTGTTTTTCGACCTGCCCGGCACGGTGAACAGCGAGGGCGTGATAAACTCCCTTGCGGGCATGGACTACATTTTCACCCCCATTTCAGCCGACAAGGTGGTGCTGGAAAGCAGCCTGTCGTTCGCAATGGCTATCCAAAAGCTATTAGTGAAGAATGAAGCCTGCCGACTTGCAGGGCTGTACCTCTTTTGGAACATGGTGGACGGTAGGGAGAAAACAGACCTTTACACCGCCTACGACAAGACCATTAAGGAACTGGAACTGCCGCTGATGAAAACCTTTATCCCCGATACCAAACGCTACAAAAAGGAACTGGTGGCGGATAAAAAGGCGGTGTTCCGCTCCACGCTCTTTCCCGCCAGCCGCCCGTTGGTAAGGGGAAGCAACTTGGAAGAACTGATAACCGAAATAGTGTACTACATCAAATTAAAATGATATGGCAAAGCAAAGCGGCGGGATGCCGAAGATAGACGAGGATTTTATGCGGGAACTTATCTCGCAGGGTGTACCCGCCAAGCGGGAGAGCCAGCCGGATGATGAACCGCAGCCCGGCAGCGAAACGGAAACCGCCCACGAGGGACGGCAGGCTGAAACAGTGCAAGTAGAGAAACCGACACCCCGCAAGCGCAAGGGCGGTTCGGGCGACTACCGGGAAACCTACTTTCAGAAAGTGGAACTGGCAGACCGACAGCCCTTGTACGTGAGCCGAACCACGCATGAGAAGCTGATGCGTATCGTGACGGTGATAGGCGGGCGAAAGGTGACGGTAAGCAGCTACGTGGAAAACATTCTGCTGCGCCACTTCGAGCAGTACCAAGACGAGATAAACACCCTGTACGAAAGCCACTTCCAAAAGCCTGTCTGACTATGGTAATCTATTGCATACTTACCGGGCTTTTGGTGTACTACATCGCCCTGTGGCTGTGGTATCGCTACACGGACAGCCGGACATCACCGGGCAAAACGGATGATGCGCCGCTTCCACGAAACGGGGTTTCAGGCTACACGCTGATAGGTGAAAGCCGATACAAGAGCGGACAATTTCAGACAGCGCAGGACAAATCGGGACACCTCCCGCAAGCGGCTGAAAATGATACTATTTTTGCGCCGCAGGCTGACGGACTGCCGGAAGAAACGCCCGGTTACGAGAATGACGAACCCGACTACGAGGACGAGGAAATAGCCGGGTACATGGACGGTGACGATGATACCGGGCGGGCTACGGGCGTGAGCTTTGACGAACTGGGCGAAGCGGTACGCACGGCGAACGCCGACAACCCCACCGAAACGGAACAGCGGCAAGCCGCCGGGACACTGGCAAGGATTGAGGGGACGAACCTCTACGATGCGGTGGTGGAGAACATCAACGGCGGGCTGGCAAAGGTGGCGGAACTGCTGGGACGCAACGAAGCGGAACTGGCTGCGGCTGCTGTCCCTGCCGAAGCTGGCAATAAAAGCAAGGAACACGAAGCGTTCGACATGAACGATTTCCTATAATATAATAATGTATAAGCCTGACAGCATGAAACAGCGTGATTACGGTTGATTGGCAACCTGAAAACCAAACAGACAAACGGGACTATCCCCGACCACTAAAATTTCAAATTATTCACCAGCCGGGAAAGGCGGACTATCCACCCGCCGCCCGGCATTAAAAACAAATCACAATGAGAAAGAAAATCTTCTTGTCGGCGGCTATACTTGCCGCGTGGTAAGTGCCTACGCACAAGGAAACGGGCAGGCGGGCATCACCGAAGCACGAACCTAATCACCGGGTATTTCGACCCCGGAACAAAACTGGTGTACGCAATCGGGGCGGTCTGCGGCTTGATTGGCGGGGTAAAAGTATATAACAAGTTTTCAAGCGGCGACCCCGACACCTCAAAGACCGCCGCCAGTTGGTTCGGGGCGTGCATCTTCCTGATTGTAGCCGCCACTATCCTGCGCTCGTTCTTCCTCTAACCTGCGGCTATGTCTGACGAGTTGTTGAGGCTAAGCCCGAAAAATATCAGGTAAACAGGGGTATCGGGAAGCCCGTGGAGTTCAAGGGGCTGAAAAGCCAGTACCTCTTTATCTTTTGCGGCGGCTTGCTCGCCGTCTTCGTGGTGTTCATCGTCCTGTTCATGGCGGGCGTGAACCAGTGGCTATGTATCGGTTTCATCGTGTCGGCTTCGCTGCTGCTCGTGTGGCAGACGTTCCGGCTCAACGCCAAGTACGGCACGCACGCTGATGAAAGCCGCCGCACGCAAACGGCATCCACGCTTCATTATCAGCCGAAAGGCGATACCCCGATTATTCACCTACAAAAAAAGAAAGGAAGAAAGACCATGAGAAATATGTTAAAGGCTACCACGCTGGAAAGGAAATTCCCCCTTTTGGCGGTGGAGAACGGCTGCATCATTTCAAAGGATGCGGACATAACGGTGGCTTTCAGGGTGGAACTGCCCGAACTGTTCACCGTCACCAGTGCCGAGTACGAAGCCATACATTCGGCATGGTACAAGGCAATCAAGGTGCTGCCCGACTACTCCATAGTACACAAGCAGGACTTCTTCATCAAGGAGAACTACCAGCCGACACGGAAAGGGACGAGCTTAGTTTTTTAAGCCGCTCCTTTGAACGGCACTTCAATGAACGCCCGTTCCTGAACCATTACTGCTACCTGTTCCTGACAAAGACGACAAGGGAGAGAAGCCGCCGACAGAGCGACTTCTCCACCTATGCCGGGGCAGGATTGTACCGCAGGAGATAGCCGACAAGGAAGCGGCGGCAAAGTTCATCGAAGCGGTCGGGCAGTTTGAAAGGATTATGAACGACAGCGGGTTTGTCACCCTTACCCGGCTGGCGGCATCGGAAATCACCGGGCAGGACGGAAAGGCGGGCATCATCGAGAAATACTTCTCGCTATCGCAGACAGATACCACCTGCCTGAAAGACATCGGGCTGTACCCGGAAGAAATGCGTGTCGGGGACGACATACTGTGCCTGCACACGCTTTCGGACGTGGAAGATTTGCCCGGAAAGGTCGGGACGGACACACGGTTTGAGAAGCTGTCCACTGACCGGAGCGACTGCCGACTGTCATTCGCCGCCCCGGTGGGCGTGCTGTTGTCGTGCAACCACGTCTATAACCAGTTCATCTTCATAGACGACCACGCCGAAAACCTGAAGAACTTCGAGCAGACCGCCCGGAACATGCAATCGCTCTCCCGTTATTCCCGTGCCAACCAAGTGAACAAGGAATGGATAGACGAGTACCTGAACGAAGCGCACAGCAAGGGGCTTGTATCGGTGCGCTGCCACTGCAACGTCATGGCATGGAGTGACGACCGGGAAGAACTCAAACGCATACGCAACGATGTGGGAAGCCAGCTTGCGCTAATGGAGTGCAAGCCACGCCACAACACGGTCGATACGCCCACGCTCTTTTGGGCGGGCATACCCGGAAACGAAGCGGACTTCCCCGCAGAGGAAAGTTTCTACACGTTCTTGGGGCAGGCTCTCTGCCTGTTCGTGGAAGAAACGAACTACAAGAGTTCGCTTTCGCCGTTCGGCATCAAAATGGTGGACAGGGTGAGCGGTCGCCCGCTGCATATCGACATATCGGATTTGCCCATGAAGAAAGGCATCACGACCAACCGCAACAAGTTCATACTTGGGCCGAGCGGGTCGGGTAAGTCTTTCTTTACCAACCACATGGTGCGTCAGTATTACGAGCAGGGGGCGCACGTGCTGCTGGTAGATACGGGTAACAGTTACTTGGGGCTGTCCCAGCTTATCCACAACCGCACGCACGGCGAGGACGGGATTTATTTCACCTACACCAACGAGAACCCGATAGCGTTCAACCCGTTCTATGTCGAGGACGGGGTATTCGACATAGAGAAGAAAGAGAGCATCAAGACCCTTATACTCACCCTGTGGAAGCGGGATGATGAAGCCCCGAAGCGGTCGGAAGAAGTGGCGTTGTCAAACGCCGTGAGTGCCTATATCGAACTGACAGGCAAAGACCGTTCGGTAACGCCCTGCTTCAAAACGTTCTACGAGTTTGTCCGGGATGATTACCGCCGACAGCTTGAACAGAAGAACGTCAGGGAAAAGGATTTTGACATAAACAATTTCCTGAACGTGCTTGAACCGTACTATCGTGGCGGTGAGTACGACTACCTGCTGAACTCCGACAAGGAACTGGATTTGTTGCACAAACGCTTCATTGTCTTTGAATTGGACAACATCAAAGACCACAAGATTTTATTCCCGGTAACGACTATCATCATCATGGAAGCCTTTATAAACAAGATGCGCAAGTTAAAGGAATAAGGAAGTTAATACTAATCGAGGAAGCGTGGAAAGCGATTGCATCGGCGAACATGGCGGACTATATCCGCTACCTCTACAAAACCGTCCGAAAATATTTCGGGGAAGCGATTGTAGTCACGCAAGAGATTGAGGATATTATTTCTTCCCCTATCGTGAAAGAGAGTATCATCAATAACTCGGACTGCAAAATCCTGTTAGACCAAAGAAAATATCTCAACAAGTTTGACAGCATACAGAACCTCTTGGGACTGACCGACAAGGAGCGTTCGCAGATATTGTCTATCAACATGGCGAACCACCCCGGACGGAAGTACAAGGAAGTTTTCTTCTCGCTGGGCGGCACGCAGTCGGCGGTGTACGCCACAGAAGTTTCATTGGAAGAATATTACACCTTCACGACAGAGGAAAGCGAGAAAATGGAACTGTTCGCACTTGCCGACAAGCTGGGCGGCAACCTTGAACTGGCTATCAAGAGGCTTGCAGAAAGCAAACGTAATCCCCAATCATCAACAACTTAAAAATCAGGAACATGAAAAGAACAATTCTCCTTATGGCGGTATGCCTTTGCTTCATCGGCAACGCATCCGCACAGTGGGTGGTGTCAGACCCCGGCAATTTGGCACAGGGCATCATCAACACCACCAAGCAGATAGTGCAGACTTCCACCACAGCCAAAAACACGCTGGACGGCTTCATGGAAGCGCAGAAGATTTTCCAGCAGGGAAAAGTCTATTACGATGCGCTCAAAGCGGTACACGACGTTGTCAAGGGCGGCATCAAGGTGAAGAAGTCCATTGAACTGGTGGCGGAAATATCCGAAATCTACGTGCGAAACTACCAGAACATGCTGGCTGACCCGAACTACACGCCGGATGAACTCACCGCCATTTCAGCCGGGTATGCCAAGCTGCTCTCCGAAAGTGCGGACGTGTTGCAGGACTTGAAGAATGTAGTGAACGTGACGGGTATGTCGCTGACGGATGCCGAAAGGCTGGCGGTAATCAACAACGCCTACAAAAGCCTGCTCAACTACCGCAACCTCGTGAACTACTACACCCGAAAGAACATATCCGTGTCCTACCTGCGGGCAAAGAAGAAGAACGACACAGACCGGGTGCTGGCTCTTTACGGCTCGGCGGATGAACGCTACTGGTAACATATAAATCGGTATGCCTATGTTATTAGCAGCGGTGGATTTTGACAACCTGCACCAAGTGTTGCGGGTGCTGTACGATGAAATGATGCCCTTGTGCAGCAACATGACGGGGGTAGCCAAAGGAATAGCCGGGCTGGGTGCGCTGTTCTATGTAGCCGCCAAAGTGTGGCAGTCGCTCGCACGTGCCGAACCCATAGACGTGTACCCGCTCCTGCGTCCCTTTGCGCTGGGGCTGTGCATCATGTTCTTTCCCACGTTCGTGCTGGGGACTATCAACACGGTATTGTCGCCAGTGGTGAAAGGGTGCAACCAACTTATGGAAACGCAGACTTTCGACATGAACGAATACCGGGCACAGAAAGACCGACTGGAATATGAAGCCCTGATGCGTAGCCCCGAAACGGCTTACCTCGCTTCGGACGAGGAATTTGACAGGCAACTGGAAGAACTGGGCTGGTCGCCCTCCGATATGGTAACTATGACGGGTATGTATATGGACAGGGCGGCGTACAATATAAAGAAGTCCGTCCGGGACTGGTTCAGGGAACTGCTGGAAATGCTCTTTCAGGCGGCGGGCTGATTATAGACACGCTGCGCACGTTCTTCCTAATCGTGTTAAGCATACTGGGTCCGCTGGCGTTTGCGATTTCCGTCTATGACGGTTTCCAAAGCACGCTGACCCAGTGGATTTCACGCTATATATCCATTTACCTGTGGCTACCCGTGTCGGACTTGTTCAGCAGCGTGCTGGCACGCATACAAACCCTGATGCTACAAAAAGACATCGAGCAGCTTTCAGACCCGAATTTCATTCCTGACGGGAGCAGCACCGTGTATGTAATCTTTATGATTATCGGCATCGTGGGCTACTTCACCATTCCAACGGTGGCAAGCTGGATAGTGTCGGCTGGCGGTACGTCTGCTATAACCGCAACGTGGCACGGGCTGGGTCAATCGCCGGGGCGGCGGTCGGTGCGGCAAGCGGGAAAGTAACCGGGAAACTACTCAAATAACCAACATCAATATTTAGTATATGGAATTTAAGTCATTAACGAACATCGAAACGAGTTTCCGGCAAATCAGGCTCTTTGCGCTGGTATTCATCTGCCTGTGCGCACTGGTGACGGGCTTTGCCGTGTGGAACTCGTACAGCTTCGCCGAAAAGCAGCGGCAGAAGATATACGTCCTCGACAACGGCAAAAGCCTGATGCTGGCACTCTCGCAGGACATGGCGCAGAACAGACCCGTGGAAGCCAAGTCGCACGTGCGGCGTTTCCACGAACTTTTCTTCACGCTCTCACCCGACAAGGGGGCTATCGAAAGCAACATCAAACGCTCGCTGTTCCTCGCCGACAAGACCGCTTTCAACTATTACAAGGACTTGGCGGAAAAGGGCTACTACAACCGGGTGATTTCCGGAAACGTCACGCAGACGGTGGAGATTGACAGCGTGAAGTGCGACTTCGACCAGTACCCCTACAAGGTGAACACGTATGCCCGCCAGTTGATTGTCCGGGAAAGCAGCCTGACGGTGCGAAGCCTTGTGACCTCGTGCCGCCTGCTCAACGCCACACGGAGCGACAACAACCCGCACGGCTTCATCATCGAAGCGTTCACCATTACCGAGAACAAGGATTTGCAGACCATTAAGAGATAGCCTTATGGAAAGAAAACGAAACTACATCGGAAAGGTGCGGACTGGGCGGACGACCGCCTGCGCCGAATGTGCGGACGGATTACGCCGGGCAAAAGGCTGGCGGTTATCCTCGTGATGTTCTTCTTCCTTGGCGGCTTGTCTATCTACATTACCGTTTCATCAATCTACAACATCGGGAAGCGGGACGGCAGGCGGCTGCAAATAGAACACATCAGGCAACTGCCGTTGCACGGCAACGACACAACCAAAAGTATCAACCCCTTAAACAGACCGCAATATGGAAGAAGTACAGAAGAATGAGAACGGCACGACCGTACCGCAGGCGGACGGGAAGCCGAAAAAGGAAGATAAACCAAACGGGAACTTACCCCGCAGCAGGTGCAGCAGCGCAGGAAAATGATAGTCTTCCCGCTGATGTTCCTTGCCTTTGCCGGGTGCATGTACCTGATATTCGCACCCTCCGGCAAAGAGGACGTGAACGTGGAAAGCGTGGGCGGCTTCAACGCCGACATACCCCTGCCCGCAGAGGACGGGATTATAGCCGACAAGCAAAAGGCTTACGAACAGGCGATGATAAGCCGCAGGCAGCAGGAGAAGATACAGTCCTTGCAGGACTTCGGTTTCACCGGGAACGATGAAGCGGAAGAACCGCAAGCGGAAATCGACCTGATGCCGGAAGAGGATGCGAAGCCCCAAAGGGGCGGCGGTGCTTCTTCGGCATACGCTTACCGGGACATCAACCGCCAGTTAAGCACGTTCTATGAAACTCCGGCGGTGGACGAGGAAAAAGAGGACTTGAAGCGGCAGGTAGCGGAACTGACCGATAGGCTGCAACAACAGAACGCCACACCCACCGCTGACGACCAAATGGCACTCTTGGAAAAGTCCTACGAGCTGGCGGCAAAGTACATGAACGGCGGGCAGGGACAAGTCGCACAAGTCCCGGTAACGGGCGACATTGACCGCAAGCCGGATGCGGTGGCGGTGCAGGCTGTCAGGGAAACGACCGTTTCGGGATTGCGGCAGCCATGAGCGATGCCGACTTCATCCGGCTTACAGCCAGCCACGAAACTACGGCTTCAACACGGCAGTAGGCACGGGGTACGCTATGGGAAAGAACACGGTAGCCGCCTGCATCCACCAAGACCAAACCCTGACGGACGGGCAGGCGGTGAAACTACGGCTGCTCGAACCCATGCAGGCGGGGAACATAGTCGTGCCGAAGAATACCCTCGTGGCGGGGACGGCAAAGGTGCAGGGCGAGCGGCTTGACATACTGGTGTCCTCGATTGAGTACGCTGGCAACATCATCCCGGTGGAACTCGCCGTGTTCGACACGGACGGGCAAAAGGGGCTGTCCGTCCCGTCCTCTATGGAGCAGGAAGCGTTCAACGAAGCTATGGCGAATATCGGAAGCGGGCTGGGTACAAGCATTTCCTTTGCCCAAAGTGCCGGGCAGCAGGTGGCTATGGACGTGACAAGGGGATTGCTGCAAGGAACGTCCGGCTACCTCGCCAAGAAGTTCCGAACCGTGAAAGTGAAGCTGAAAGCCGGGTACAGGGTGATGCTTTACGCCAAACAACAATAACCATTTTATCAACCGTTAAAATTTCAATTAGCAATGAAACAGATTTTTGTAATGTTCGCCCTCTTGCTGGGCGTGTGTGCGGCAAACGCACAAACCACTGACACCGTGAAGTATGCGGCTGGCAACGACTTGTACCGGGGGATTACCCGGAAACTCCCGTACCGCCAAATGGTTACGCCCTACGGCGTGGAAGTGACCTTTGCCAAGACGGTGCATATCATCTTCCCCGCCGCCGTCCGCTATGTCGATTTGGGAAGCAACCATATCATAGCGGGTAAGGCGGACGGTGCGGAGAACGTAATCAGGGTGAAAGCCACGACAGAGGGCTTTCCGGGAGAAACGAACTTCTCCGTTATCTGCGAGGACGGCAGTTTCTTTTCGTTCAACGCCAAGTACGCCCGTGAACCGGAAATGCTCAACATCGAAATGAAAGACTTCTTGGAGAATGAAGATACGTCCGACTTCTCACATACCCGGATGAACATCTATTTCCGGGAACTGGGGAATGAAAGCCCGCTATTGGTGAAACTGATAATGCAGAGCATCTACAAGAACAATGACCGGAAAGTGCGCCACTTGGGTAGCAAGCGTTTCGGCATACAGTTCTTAATCAAGGGGATTTACACCTATAACGGGATGCTCTATGTACACACGCAGACAAAGAACAGTTCCAACGTGCCTTTCGATACCGACTTCATCAAGTTTAAGATAACCGATAAGAAAGTACCCAAGCGCACGGCTATTCAGGAAACGGTGCTGGATGCGGTACGTAGCTACAACGAGGTGATAGAGATTGCAGGAAAAAGTACCGTGCGCACGGTGTACGCCCTGCCGAAGTTCACCATTCCTGACGACAAGCTGCTGGTCGTGGAACTCTACGAGAAGAACGGCGGGCGGCATCAGACCATACGGGTGGAGAACGCCGACATCGTGAACGCAGAAGTGATTGACGAACTAAAAATCAAATAGGGAATGAAAAGACACATCTTTATAATGATGCTCTTTGCGCTGTGCCTGACCTCGTTTCAGGCACATGCGCAAAGATACCTGCCGGGCATGAAAGGCTTGCAAGTCACGGCGGGCATGGCGGACGGGGTGCATTGGAACTCCGACACGGATTTTGCCTACCACATCGGGGCGGCGTACAGCGTTTACACCAAGAACGCCAACCGCTGGGTGATTGGCGGCGAATACCTGCACAAGAAGTATGACTACAAGGATATGCAGATACCCGTAGAACAGTTCACCGCAGAGGGCGGCTATTACCTGAAATTCCTATCGGACAGGCGAAAGACTTTTTTCCTTTCATTGGGATTGTCGGCTCTCGCCGGGTACGAAACAAGCAACCGAAGCGAAAAGCTGCTGCCGGACGGCTCTACCTTGCTGGATAAGGATTGCTTCATCTACGGCGGTGCGCTGACGCTGGAACTGGAAGCCTACCTGACCGACCGGATAGCCTTGCTTGTCAGTGCAAGGGAACGGGCGTTGTTCGGCTCGGACATAGGCAAGTTCCACACGCAGGTATCTTTGGGACTGAAATTCATTATCAACTGACCGCTATATAATAATGTATATGAAGAATGTAATGTATAAAATCATCATGGGCTGCTACATCGTGGCCGCCCTCGTGCTTGTCACCGCCTGTAATGACAACTTGGATATTCAGCAGGCGTACCCGTTCAGCATCGAAACACTGCCAGTACCCAAAAGGCTGAAAGTCGGGGAAACCGCCGAAATACGCTGCCGACTGGTGCGTGGCGGCTATTACCAGCCGACTACCTATCAGATAAGGTATTTCCAGCCGGACGGCAAAGGGAAGCTGGAAATGGATAACGGCACGGTGTTCCTGCCCAATGACCTCTACCCGCTGGAGAAAGAAACGTTCTGGCTCTACTACACCTCGGCATCGACCGACCAGCAGACGATTGACATTTATATCATCGACAGCTTCGGCAGATGCAGCAACTTACACTATCATTCAATAATGACAACAGCGAAGAAGAAACGGAAACAATAACCCCCTAATAATAAAACGACATGGTAAAAATAGAATTGGATATAGAAGGCATCTCGTGTACATAGAAACCACGTTGGAAACAGATACAGTTCCGGCAGTAGGTGACATCATCATTATGGACAAGGACTGTATTTCCGAACGTGACAGTGCTGAATTATGGAAAACGCCGTCCAATCAGGTTTTCAAATGGGCGGACGAAGAAGATGATGCGCCTGTAATGGAATGGTTCGATTGCGACACGGAAATGCTTGTCAATAAACGGACATGGAAATATGACATCGAGGAAGAAGAAACCGTGTGCATACTTGGTGTAAAATTTATTCACTATGAGGATTTATAGTTGCGACATTCGTTTTTATCATCCTCTTGGGAAACCGGGTATGGAATGATACGCAAAGCGTAAATATCGGGCAGACATCCCGCCGGGAAGCATCGGCGGGATGTTTCCATGATAGGGAAAACGAAAGGCTTCTTTGTTACTTTCTTCACCCGCTGGCAGGCTCACGGAAGAAAGTAACGGCGGCAAGCAGCCGCCGTTTTCTATCAACTGGTTTTAAGGCTCTTTATGGACGTGTATTTCTCTAACCACACCTTTACCTGCTCCATGTTATATTCGCCCGTGATGATTGCCGTATGGTCGTCTATAGCTACAAACCGGACACTTTCATAGCTGTTTACCCAGCCTTGCAGGGAACAGACACCCCACGTTGCAACATCTTCAAAAACACTGCGGTCTATCCGGCTGATTGGTTCGCCGAAAACTACCGTCATTATCTGAAAGTCCGGTTTATCCTCCAACAGTTGCAAATGGTGCAGCGTGCCGAACTCGTCTATTTTGCGCCCCCACGCCCACACATCATTATACAAATCATCGCCCCACTGGTGCGGGTGGTCGAAACGGACTTTTACCTCTATGGTGTGTTCGTTTTCTTCTGTGTCCTCGATAACGCCCGTTACCATTAAGCCCGTAAAAATGCACTCGCAACGCCTGCCGATAAGCTCCTTGTTTACTTCTGTTGTTTTCATGTCCCTAAAATTTACTTGTTTATTACTCCGTTCTTCTTCGCTATCCATTCGTCACGCCTGCGGCGGCACTCGTCCAGCGTTTTGGCTACCGTGCTGAAAAGTTCGCCGTCCGTGTGGCGGTAGTCATATTGATAATAAATTTGTCCCCTGAAAGCCCCTAAACAGCATTTCACGAACTTTTCTTCTCCCGGTGTTTGGGTAATGCTTACCCCGTTTTTGTTAAGTGACTGCATGATGTTCTATTTTTTTAATGGTTATAATATCAGTAAAGAAAGCAACAGCAGGAAAAGCAGAGCCACGCCCAGCGCATAAAGGCTGAAAGGCAGACCCGGAGCAGGAAACGGGCGGCACAAAACACGATATACGCCGTTATCGCCGTGCCTGCTCCGGCTACGCTGGTAAACCGCCATGCAAGGCAGAGCAGCAACACCCGCCAAAGGATTTTATAAATGCTTTTCCGTTTCATCGCTTGGTCGTTTTTAACGGGCAGGGCTTTGACACCCCGCCCGGATTGGTTGTTATGCCGCACGGAACACAAAACCGTCATCAAACCAGTAATCGCACATAAAAAGGTCACGGGCGAACTTTTCATAATCGAAATAGGTCTTTGCGAACTCCGGCAGGTCGTAGCATTCCTCGATAATTTCATAGGCGAAATCTTCTTCATCGTCATATTGACCCAGATACTCGTCCCGGAAATCACGTACAAGGTCGTCCGCATCTTCCTCGCCCAAATCATGGCTTTTATAGTTGCACCACACGAAAAAGGCTTCCTGCTCGGTGTCGCTCAAATCCTCCACCGCATCACGCAGGGCGAAGAAGTTTTCAGAAATCCAGCTTTCGCCGATTAAGCCCTCCGGCACGTTCTCCCAGTCCTGAAACATGTATTCCGCATCTTCCTCGTCCTTGTGAAGTTCCCGGCAGGCTTCATAAAATTCTTCCTTGTCCGAATAGTCCGAAAGGTCGAGCCATGCGCCGGACAATGAACCGTTGTTGTACTTGGCATAAGTGCTACATAAACTTTTGCTTCCGATAATACCTTTGCTTCCATATTGCTGTAATTTTTTAAGTTTTTAATTTTATGCGGATTTGAGAGGTGAGGGAGTTGAAGTTTCACTGAATTTTTTTCCTGTTTCCCGTAAATCCGACTTTTTTTTTATGCGTCTTCCGGTCGGGTCGGTCGTTTTCGTTTCACATAGCGTAAAAGGGTAGTGTTTAGAGTTTGCAAGGTTTTGGGCAAAAAATACCTCGCAAGGCAGGGAAGATTTTTTCGCCAAACCGGAACGGCTCGACCTTGCAAAATCGTGAAGAACACGTAACTACCTTTGCCTATTGAAATGATTAAAACGACTGTCCCGGCTGGGGGACTGCGTAAGAGGAAGATTTACAAATAGGGAAACTGGGGAAAAGTGCCTGTTCTCTTTCATCTTTTAGGGAACACTCCATGCGGGCGGGAAAGGCAAGGGTGTTGTGAGCTTGCTTGCAATACGCTTGTGCGGGTTTCCAACGGCTCTTTTCACGAAATACAGTCAGCCATGCCACGCACGGCTGGCGTTTCGGGAAATGTGCCAGTTGGAAAAGGATATAAAAAATGCGGGTAGTCGGTAGATGCCGCAAGGTGGAAGAATGTACAATGCTGGGATATAGGTTATTAAGTGGAATTTCGTTACCGAAATCGTTACCTATTCGTTCTTGCCACGGTTATAGGTAACGAAACCTACCGGACGGCGTTCTTTCTGTTGTTTCGACTGGCTCAAAAGCTGGGTAAGGACTTGGTACAGTTCGTTGAACTGCGCATCGGTGCTTACCTCCAGTTCCTCGATGCGCCTTGACAGTTCCTCGTAACCGATTGCCATTTGGCGCATGAGGACAAAAGCCGCATGATTGAAATGTTTACTTCTATGGCTACTTTGGAGCGGAGAACCGAAGAAAGCATGGCTACGCCCTGCTCGGTGAAAGCCATAGGCATAGCAACGCCGAAGTTGTAAGCAGGGGGTATCACATTTTGTGATACCCCTATGGATAACAGCAAGTTAGCTTCCTCTTGGGTGAGTACAAACATAAAATCACCCGGAAAACGCTCGATATTGCGCTTGACCGCCTGCTTCAAGGCTCGTGTTTCCACTTGGTAGAGTTCTGCCAAATGATAATCGAGCATCACCCGGCAACTTCTGACCTCAAAAATCTTGTTTTGGATAATCTGCAAATCCATAATCGTATATTTTAGGAGATTTAGCAATGTTGGAATAATAGTAAGGACTGGTCACAAATTGTGACCAGTTCCATATAATCAAGATTACATGGCAACTTCCTTGTAAATCTTCTCAATGCCGACAAACTTCTTGTCAAGCCCCTGCATATCGCTGCCTATCTTGCTGTTGGTGATGCGTAGGCTCGGCAAACAACGCCTTTCCGCTTTACAGCGGTAGGTTTTCGCTTACCTGCCCCCGAACCGTACTTACACGTCTCCATGTATACGGCTCTCCATCTGTAACATCATCTTACTTGACACATC
>ENA-OQEX01000203-OQEX01000203.1-human-gut-metagenome-genome-assembly--contig:-NODE-203-length-34549-cov-9.394893_pt1 | contig 34549 bp, 43 predicted proteins | sample MGYA00242802_ERZ504649 | MGnify/ENA primary metagenome ERZ504649 (study PRJEB26092, sample SAMD00036194) | human gut metagenome | host: Homo sapiens | study: EMG produced TPA metagenomics assembly of...
TTTTGCAAAAGGCATGAAGCCCGCCCCACACGAATACTCTCTGTGCGGGAAGCAGACTTACTTCCTCGCTGCCAGTGCAATGCTCAGCTGCGCCACATCGGAGGGCGATACGCCCGGGATGCGCCCCGCCTGACCGAGGTTCTTCGGCCGGATGCGGGCCAGCTTTTCGCGGGCTTCCAGTGTCAGGCCGGCCAGATCCGCATATTCAAAGTCGTCCGGGATCAAGGTCTTTTCATGCCGGGCCACGTCCCGGATCATCCGGTCCTGCCGCGCAATGTAGCCCGCATACTTGATCTCGGTCTCCAGCCGTTCGGCCAGCATGGGGGTGATCTCCTCGCCCCAACCGATCATACCCGCCAGCAGCGGATAGTTGATCTCCGGGCGGCGCAGCAGCTCTTCCGCAATGCCGCCCTCGGCAGCAGGAGCAAGACCGGCCGCTTCCATGGCGGTGCGCAGGTCGGCGGTGCGCAGATGCGTCTCATGCAGGCGGCGGCGCTCCGCTTCCAGAATGCTCTGGGTGTGCTGGTACTTGGCCCAGCGGTCATCCTGCACAAGGCCGTATTCCCTGCCGATGGGGGTCAGCCGCTGGTCAGCGTTGTCCTGACGCAGGGTCAGGCGGTACTCGCTGCGGCTGGTCATCATGCGGTAGGGGTCCATGACACCCTTTGTGACCAGATCATCACAGTGTGCCCAGATAGCTGGTGTGGCGCGGCAGAATGAGCTGCTCTTTGCCCAGCGCATTGCGGGCGGCGTTCAAACCTGCCAGCAGGCCCTGCGCGGCGGCTTCCTCGTAGCCGGAGGTGCCGTTGAACTGACCCGCACCGTACAGTCCCCGCACCACCTTGCTTTCCAGCGTGGCTTCCAGACTGGTGGGGTCCACGCAGTCGTACTCGATGGCGTAGGCCGGGCGCATGATCTCGATGTTCTCAAACCCTTTGATGCTGCGGTAGAAGGCGTTCTGCACATCCTCCGGCAGGCTGCTGGAGGCACCCTGCAGATACATCTCTTCGGTGTTCTCGCCGCAGGGCTCCACAAAGATGGGGTGGCGGTCCTTGCCCGCAAAGCGCACCACCTTGTCCTCGATGGAGGGGCAGTAGCGCGGGCCAACGCCCTCGATCATGCCGCCGTAGAGCGGGCTGCGCTGGATGTTGTCCAGAATGATCCTGTGGGTCTCGGGGTTGGTGTAGGCGATCCAGCACTCCACCTTGTTGTGCATGGGTGCATCGGTCATAAAGCTGAAGGGCTGCAGCTCATTGTCCGGGTCGCCGGGCTGGCATTCCAGCTTGGAAAATCGATGCTGCGGCGGTGCACCCGGGCAGGGGTGCCGGTCTTGAACCGGCGCAGCGGCAGCCCGGCAGCCTTCAGGCTGTCGGTCAGGGCGTTAGCGGCGTGCATCCCGTCCGGGCCGGAGGCGTACCACGCATCGCCCACAAAAATTTTGCCGCCAAGGTTCGTGCCGGTGGCAATGACCACGCACTTGGCGCTGTATTCCCCGTTCAGCTGGGTCACAACGCCCTTCACACGGCCGTTCTCGGTCTCGATGCTCACGACCTCAGCCTGATGGATGGCAAGGCCGGGCGTGAGTTCCAATGCATGCTTCATATATTCATGGTAGCGCTTGCGGTCGGTCTGCACACGCAGGGCGTGCACCGCCGGGCCTTTGCCCTTGTTGAGCATCCGGCTCTGCAGATAAGTGGCATCTGCAGCAAGGCCCATCACGCCGCCAAGCGCATCCAATTCACGTACCAGCGTGCCTTTTGCCGTGCCGCCAATGCTGGGGTTGCAGGGCATGTTGCCAATGGCATCCAGACTCATGGTAAACACGGCCGTTCTCGCGCCCAGCGTTGCGGCGGCGTGAGCTGCCTCGATGCCGGCATGACCGGCACCGATGACGATAACGTCATAATCTCCTAAGTGGTTCATATACTTTCGGGTTTCCTCTAACAAATGATTTAAAATGCCCTCCGTTTCACTCTGGGCATATTCAGCGGAAAAATTATTTTTAATTTCGCAAATCTGGAAAATCTGCGGATTTTCCAGATTTGCCTTTTCACGGGAGGGGCCATAACGGGAAACGGCATATTGCTGCTGTCAGCCTGCAGCTGTCGCGCAGCAGATAACGCATAAACTTGTCCGTATGGCTCGTCGCGCAAGCGACTACAAATCGGCGTAACACAAAAAACCCTCTAGCGGAGCGACTTGGATTTTTTGTATGGAGCCCATCTCCTTTGGGATTATTAAGGGCGAGTAGCCCTTAATTCGTGCCTCCCGCGCCTCGAAAGTAGCGGGTGCTTTCTGTTCTCTTTGTCGACGCAAAAGAGAACATCCCCGGCGGCGATGCATTTTGCAAAAGGCATCAAACTTTAAACACGCGACCACGCTCTGCGCAGGAAGCTCTTCGTCACTTTCCCACGCAGAAACGTTCAAACACCTGTTCGATCACAGCTTCCGAGGCGTTCTCACCGGTCAGGTCGCACAGGGCGGCCAGTGCGTCGTCCACACAGACGGAAACGGCATCCAGCCAAAGCCGCCTGCGGCAGCATCCAGTGCACCGGCTACAGCGTCCCGCGCACGCAGTGCGGCGGAAAGCTGACGCTGGCCGGACAGACTGGCGGCATGGGGGTCGATCTGGCTGGTACCCAGCAGGCGGGCCACCGCAGCGGAGATCACCTTGCGGCTCTCCTCCTCCTGACAGCACACCGGCAGCACCATGGCAAAGCAGGGTGCTATCAACTCTGCGTCAAATTGTGTCGGTTTATCCTCTTTGTTGATAAGTGCAATGGCTGGACGGCCTGTGCAACGCTGTGCAAGCTCCAGATCTTCCCGCGTGGGCGGCTCAGAGCCATCGAACACAGCCAAAATCAGGCCTGCCTCCTCCAGCTTTTTCCAGCTGCGGCGGATGCCTCGGCTTCAATGGCATCTTCGGTCTCGCGCAGACCGGCGGTATCGAACAGATTCAGCTGGATATCCCCCAGCTGTACCGCCTGCTCCACCACGTCACGGGTGGTGCCAGCCACCGGCGTGACGATGGCCCTGTCGAACCCGGCCAGCAGGTTGAGCAGTGTGGATTTGCCCGCATTTGGTCTGCCCACAATGGCGCAGTCCACACCTTCGCGCAGGACGGTATCCGCCTGATAATTATGGATCAACTCGTCCAGCTCTTCCTTTACCCCACTCAGTACGCGGTGCAGATGGTCACCGTCCAGCTCCGGCACATCCTCTTCGGGAAAATCCACCCATGCGGCTAGATGAGCCTGAATGGCGGTAAGCGCTTCCTTCTGGGCACTGATCTTCTTTGCCAGCGCACCGCCCAGCGCGGCATTGGCCAGCGCGGCACCCTGACGGCCATCCGCCGAGATCAGATCCATCACCGCTTCGGCCTGCGTCAGACCCAGCTTGCCGTTCAGGAACGCGCGGCGGGTGTACTCGCCGGGCGCGGCAGGCTGAGCACCGGCAGCAAGACAGGCTTCCACCAGACGGCGGGCCACGGCGCTGCCGCCATGGCAGGAAAGCTCTACCACGTCCTCGCCGGTATAGCTGTGGGGTGCGCGGAAAAACAGGGCCACCCCCTCATCAAAGGCTTCGTCCCCTTCCCGGAATGTGCCGTACATGGCGGTGTAGCCTTTGGCATCCTCCACCTTTTTTGCGGCGTTGGCCGGGCGGAACACCCGGGCTGCTATGGGATAGCTCTCCGCACCGGAGAGCCGCACGACGGCAATGCCGCCTGCGCCCGGCGCTGTTGCAATGGCTGCAATGGTCGTTTCCTGCATGGTTTTTTCTGGCTTCCTTTCCTCGCCCGGTCTGGCCGCTTGCTCCCATCTGCCCACAGCAGCGAGACCAATACAGTTTCATTGTACCACGAAATGCTGCGGAATGGTACTGTTTTTTCAACCAATTCCCGGGAAACGGTTGAAAATCCGTCCGTTTCTCACACAAAAAAGGGGCTTTCCGTCCCAACACGAAAAGCCCCTTTTTACAGGAAACTGTTTTTTAGAACTTGGCGATATCCGCGTGGTGATGGCCTTGCCAGGCAACGTGCGTGCATCGGCATTCTCATTCAGGGCCAGCTTGCCCTCGCGCAGCAGCTGCACAGCCTTCTGGTGATCGGCAGCCTTCCAGTTGTTGCCCACGATCTTCCAGTTGTTGTTCACGTGCGGCTCAATGGTGCCGCCCTTCACGGTGCGGATGTACTCGCCCAGCAGCTCGCGGATGCCGCCCACGTCGCCGCGCACATCGATCTCCAGCAGCTTGGGCAGATCCTCACCGGGCAGGAAGATGTCCGCAGCCGTCAGCAGCTGGGTGGTGGCGCGGTAGTTGTTCACTGCCACAACAAAGGTGTCGGTGTCCTTCACGGCCTTGCCGTTCGGCCACTTGAGGTTCTTGATGCGGTGGCCCGGCTCCTTGGAGACGTCCAGCTCGTAGCTGACACCCTCAAAAGCATCGTACAGATAGTAGCGCACCGAGGGGTCAAAGGCAATGGTCACTTCATCCGGCTTCCATGTCTTGAAGAAGGCTGCGGACCACTCCATGAAGCGGCGCAGCTGCTCGCCGGTCATCTGCAGCTTGTACAGGGTGTTCTGGTAGGTGTAGATGCTGGCCATATCGCACTTGCGGATGGTGCCTGCGCGCATCTGGGAGGTCATGGAGGTCAGGGCGGTAGCAGAGACCTGCGCACCGGTGTAGTACATCTGCACTTCGTTGATGAAGTCCAGCAGCGCGGTATCCTGCACCATGGCCTGCGGCAGGCAGTCGATCTCGTTTTCGGGGGCCAGATCGCCGCCCTTCAACTCGCCGATGGGGGTGACAGCGTCTTCCTTGGCGCGGGTGTCGTAAGAAGCCAGCAGAGCGGTCAGCTCCGGATCGGGCTCGTACTCCTTGATCTGCAGGTTTTCAGAGGTGCGGTTCACGACCTTCCACTTACCGTCCAGCTGGCGCTCCAGATAGACGTGGATCTCGGACAGGGTGGCACCGGCATTCTTGTTCTCCACCACCAGCACGTTGTTGATCATCATGTTGGGGATGCTCCTGTGGCCGTGGCCGCCCACGATCACATCAAACTCCGGGCAGGCATTTGCCAGATCGGTAACGCCGGAGCCGTACACACCGTACTCGTTCTCGGTATCCATGTGCATGACGCCGATTAGCACGTCCACCTGATCCTTGATCTTATCAATGATCTTGCGGCTCTCGTCCACAGTTGGTGACCTTCCAACCCTCCAGATTCTTGGCATCCCAGCGGATGATGTTGGGGGTGACCATGCCAATGACACCGATCTTGACGGTGCCCTTTTTGATGATGGTGTAGCCGTCGGCCAGCGGGGTGCCGTCCGGTGCGTAAACGTTGCCGGTGAGCACCTTGGCCTTCTGCTGTCCCATGACCTTTTTCAGCACATCCATGCCGTAGTTGTACTCATGGTTGCCGGTGGTCCAGATATCATAACCGATGGCATTCATGGCAGCGACCATGGGATGCAGGTCATCGTTCAGGAACAGCTCTGCGGAGTTGGCCTGAATGGTATCGCCTGCATCCACCACCAGCGTGTTCCGGGTGCGGCACTGCTTAATGGCAGTCGCCTGCTGGGCCACACTGCCGGAAGCATCTGCCTTGTTGGCAGCGTAGTCCCATGGGTCGAATTTGCCGTGGGTATCGCTGGTGGCAAGGATCTGCAGATCCATGCTCCACAGGGACTTGATGTCACAGGCGGCTGCAGAGGGTGCCATGCAGCTGGCGGCTGCGATGGTGGCGGATGCCCCTGCACCACGCAGGAAGCTGCGGCGGGAGATCTTGTTCTGAGCCATAGTTGATTACCTCTCTTTTCATCATTCTGTCTGTTCTTCACGAACAGAACGCTCTTGACTACAGTATAAATCCTTGACCAATTGTTTTACAATTTCCATTTAAGAGAAAGATTTCGGCAAAAAACAGGCAGTTTCTCCAAATTTTGAGAAGAATGACTTTTTTATGCTCAGTATACCGCAACAGCTGCCCGACCCGAAACCACCTTGGCGTCAGTTTTGGGTAAAATCCTTTTTTGCGTGAAAAAGTCTCCGGAAAATCCGCAGATTTTCCGGAGACCCTGATTTCAAAAGTAATTCCGTATTACAGCTCGATCTTGCCAAAGCTGAAATCGGCAAAATCGTCCACGCGCTCGGTGCGCTTGGGTGCTACCGGTGCTGCATTCTCGGCATCACGGGGTGCATAGGCGCGCTCCGGCACGCCGGAAGCCGCGGGCCGCGGGGTGCACCATTGCGGCTTCCACGGTAACCGCCGCGGTTTCCATTGTGGTCGCCATGCTCAGAACGGTTCCCGCCGCGATAACCGCCGCTGCGCGGACCGCCGGGATGACGGCCATTGCCGCGCCCGCCGCGGGGACGGCGCTCGCCATAGGTGTTCTCGGTCTGTGCATCGGGTGCAGTGGAGTAGATGACCACACGGCGGTCACGGCCTTCGCCCTTGCTCTCGCTGCGCACGCCCTCCATCTTGCTGATGGCAGAGTGGATGATGCGGCGCTCGTAGGGGTTCATGGGTTCCATGGCAAAGCTGCGGCCGGTCTTGCGCACCTTGGCACCAATGCGCTGTGCCAGTGCGGTCAGGTCGCTCTCGCGCTTATCGCGGTAGCCGGCCACATCCAGACCCAGCTTGATGTAATCGCCCTCCAGACGGTTTGCCACAAGGCTTGCCAGATAGGAAAGGCTCTCCATGGTCTCGCCGCGGCGGCCGATGAGGGCACCCAGCTTTTCACCGTCCAGACGATGATGGTAGCTTCGCCCTTCTGCACAGCGCTGAAGGTGACATTCTCCACGCCCATCAGGGCAATGACCTCACGCAGGTAGTCCACAGCAGCCTTGATCTTAGCGTTCTCTTCGATCACGATGGGGACTTCCGGCTCCTCTTCCTCGGCAGCGGGCTGCTCTGCAACAGCTTCTGCAGCGGGGGCAGCAGGCTCTTCGGCCTTTGCTTCCGGCTGTGCTGCCGCAGCGGCAGGCTCCTCTGCCACGGGAGCGGCCTTGACAGCCTCCTGCACGGGAGTCTTTTTCTCAACAACAGGCTCAGCGGGTGCTGCAGCCGGAGCGTCCGGCTCCTCCACGCTCACGCACACCTTAGCGGGGGTGAGCTTCAGGCCCAGAAAACCAGTCTTCTGGGGCATTTCCAGCACTTCGCAGCTGACATTCAGATCATCGGCCTGCACGCCCAGCAGAGCGCAGGCTTTTGCGCGGGCTTCATCGACCGTTTTGCCGGTCGCTTCCTGCTTACGGATCATAACCGTTCATCCTCCTCTTATTCTTTATCCTGCTTGTTCAGCTCGCTCAGCGGCACGGTACGCTCGTCCTTGTAGCGCTCCTCGTCCAGCTGGCGGGCATACTCCAGACGGCGCTTGTTCATCTCGCTGGCAGAAATGTTCTTTTCCGTGGTCTTGCCGGTCTTGGGATCGGTGACCTTGACGGTAGTGTTCTTCACACCGCGTTTTTCCTGCTTTTTCTTTTCTGCGATCTGCGCTTCGATCTCCTTGCGCATCTTATCGGGGTCGTACACCTTGCGCATGACCTGAGTCTGCACGGTCATCACGATGTTGGAAATGACGTAGTACAGAGAGAATGCCAGAGGATAGGTGAAGCAGAAGAACAGGTACATCAGCGGCATCATATACATGGTCAGCTTCATGCTGCCCTGCATCTGCTGGCCGCTGGCCTTCATGCTGATATGGGTGGACAGGAGCATGGTGATGACCGACAGCAGCGGCAGCACGATGTCCAGAGAAAGGCCCAGCTTGGGGATGCGGGTCAGGTCGATGCCGAGGAAGTTCATGTGCTGGCTGAACTCGGTAATGGTAGCGATCTGCTCGGCGCTGAAGCAGCCCAGCACACCGCCGTTGCCAGCAACCACCTGTGCGATGATGTTGGTATCGCGGGTGATGGCGGTAAAGGCGACGCCGGAGGCGGTCAGGGCCTCACCGGCGGCGGTCAGAGCCGCAGCGCTGATGTGGAAGATGCGCTCCAGCGGATTGTACACGACACCGATAACGCCGAACATGACAAGGAAGTTCAACAGCATGGGCACGCAGCCTGCGGTGGGGCTATAGCCGTAGTCCTGCTGCAGCTTGAGCATTTCTTCCTGCTGCTTTTCGGGCTTGTCCTTGTACTTGGTCTGGATCTCCATCATCATGGGCTGGAAGGCCGACATTTTAGCCATGCTCTTCTGCTGGCTCAGCTGCAGAGGGATCTTGACGATGTTGATGAGCAGCGTGAAGATGATGATGTCCCAGCCGTAGCTCGGGAGCAGCTTGTAGATCCACTCCATGACATAGCCGAGAGGACCGCTCAGGATGTAAAAGAAGTTCATACCTTTGTCCATTCTGCCCCGTCTGTGGCACGGGACTTGTTATTTTTATCGTAGGACACGCTGCCCACAGTGCACCGCGTCACAAGAAGCATATTTACTTTTCCACCTTTTGCTTGTGCCGTGTGGAAAACAGATTTGCGGGCTGCAGCCGGCGGGCAGGGTTCTGCCAGCGGCCCGGCTCCGGCACCGGGTCAAAGCCCCATTTGCCGAAGGGATTGCACCGGGCGATGCGCCATGCCCCCAGCAGGATGCCCTTTACGCACCCATGGGTCATGATGGCCTGCATGGTGTAGTTGCTGCAGCTGGGCGTAAAACGGCAGCTGCGGCCGATCCATGGGCTGAGAGTGTACTGGTAGGCCCGGATGGCACGCACAGCGCGCGGCGGCAGATGTACTGCAGGCGGTTCATGCGTCCGGCTTTTCCGCCTGTGCCCTGCGTGCCGGGGGCACGGTGGCAGGGGTCGGCGCATCCGGCCGTTTGGCCTTATCCGGCAGACCGGCCTGTGCAAACAGCTTTGCCACAACGCTGCTCAGCTGCCAGCTCTTCAGCCGCGGGGTCATACCGCGGGCTACAAAGATCAGATCATAGCCGCCGATGTTGTAGTCCAGATGCTCGTCGATGGCCGCCTTCATCACGCGGCGGGCGCGGTTGCGCTGCACGGCGTGGCCGATCTTTTTGGTGGCGGTCAGACCCACGCGGGTCTTTTTGCTGCGGGTCTTGAGCACATACATCACAAGACCGGGGTTCACATAGGATTTGCCGCGGGCATACACTCTGCCAAACTCGCTGTTGCGGCGGATGGGACGATAGCGCATGATTCCGCGCCTCCTTTCTGTGGCTGAGAACACGCCCCGAAGGGTGCATTCTTCAGCCAGTATATCAAAAATTTTTCGACTTTGAAAGCCCATGCGGGCATTTTTACGAAAATTCTTTCAATTTTCAAAAAAAATAAGACCGCTAATCCAATATCAGCGGTCTTTTGTGCGCATATTCATTTCTGCGCCGGATCCCGTCATAAAAGGCCGGATCAGACAGTCAGGCTCTTGCGGCCCTTTGCACGGCGAGCATTGATGACCTTACGGCCGTTCTTGGTGCTCATGCGGGTCAGAAAGCCATGAACTTCCTTGCGCTGACGCTTCTTGGGCTGAAAAGTTCTCTTCATGGTTGTATCCTCCGTAAAAACTTATCCCCGGTATGGGGTCTGATGTGGTCCCAGATTGGGGACAGGCTTGCAATTCAACAGTATATCGCATAGTATGGCGTTCTGTCAAGCATTTTTTTCGCTTTCCTTCAAACTTTTTTGTGAAAAGATTTTCAACTTTTTCACCATTCTGCCGTGGAAAACTCTTTTGCCACAAGATATTGTGGCCCTGTTTTGCCCATGCCACAACGGCCGTGCAGGGGCTTTTCTTATGTATTATAAATTACATTATAGAAATATGGACGCACAGCGTTTTTTGTGGTATACTAACCTAGTATCAGCAGCATTGTTGAAAACTTTAACGGAGTGGATGTTTTATGGATTCTTTTAAGGACGTTTTAGAGGCCGCCCAGGCGTACTGCAAAACGCAGATGGCCGAGCCGACCTATAATCTCTATATCGACGGACTGGAGCCGATCAGCTTTGAGGATTCCAGCCACATCACCCTTTCGGTGCGCAACGACTTCATCTGCAAGATCGTGACGGACCGCTACCTTGGCCTGCTCAAGGAAGCCTTCAAGACCGTGCTGGGCTTCGACGTGGACATCACGCTGGTGGTGCCCAGCACGCCGCCGCACGAGGTGGTGCTGGCCCAGCAGTACGAGGCGAACCCCGCCTCCCCGCAGGGCAACTACGAGTCACATTTGAAAACTTCATCAAAGGCCCTTCCAACCAGTTTGCGTTTGCTGCTGCACAGGCGGTTGCGGCCAATCCCTCCGGCGCATACAACCCGCTGTTCATCTACGGCGGCTCCGGCCTTGGCAAGACCCATCTGCTCACGGCCATCCAGACCGAGATCAAGCGCACCCACCCCGATTTCGTCATCATGTACGTTACCTGCGAGCAGTTCACCAATGAGCTGATCGCCGCCATCCGCGCCGGCAGCACCGAGGACTTCCGCATGAAGTACCGCGTGGCAGACCTGCTGCTGGTGGACGATATCCAGTTCATCGCCGGCAAGGAGTCCACGCAGGAGGAGTTCTTCCACACCTTCAACTCCCTGCACGATGCCCACAAGCAGATCGTCATTGCCTCCGACCGCCCGGCCAAGGAAATCAAAAGTCTGGAAGAGCGTCTGCGCACCCGCTTTGAGTGGGGCCTGACCGCCGATGTGCAGCCGCCGGATTTTGAGACCCGCGTGGCCATCGTCAAGCGCAAGGCAGAGCTTTTGCATCTGGACCTGCCCGAGGATGTGGCCGAGTTCATTGCCAACCACCTGAAGAACAACATCCGCCAGCTGGAAGGCGCTGTAAAAAACTGAACGCCTACTACATGCTGGAGGCATCCAGCCGGTCATCAGTGTGGCCCAGAATGCCATCAAGGACATCCTCAACGAGACCCAGCCGGTGCCCGTGACCATCGAGAAGATCATCGGCGAGGTGTCCCGCACCTTCAACGTCTCCCCTGCCGACATCCGCGGCACCAAGCGCAACGCCAACGTTGCCTCTGCCGCCGCGTGGCCATCTACATCCTGCGCGAGGTCACCGGCATGAGCATGGAAGAGATCGGCCGTGAATTCTCCGGCCGTGACCACTCCACCATCGTCTACTCCCTCAAGACCATGGAGCGTGACATGAAGAACGACCAGCACCTGCGCGAGACCGTAAGCGACATCATCAAGAACGTGAAGGCCTGACCGCAGAAATCGTGCAAAAGTCGTACTCATTTATGGGTGAAACCCCAAAATATGGGGAGAAAACGGAACAAAACGGGGAAAAAGAACCTATATCTTGTGGTAAAAACGCAAACCTTTCCACACTTTCCACAGAGTTTTCAACATTCAACCTCCGTTCTCCACATGGTCTGTGGAAAGAAAGACCTATTCCAACCTTTCCACGATCCATTCACAACACATTCACAACCCCGTGGAAACCAAACCCCCCGCATTCCGACAAGGCTTTTCGGGGTTTTCCACAAGTTCCCCACCCCCTACTACGGTTACTACAACAAGTTCAATAAGATAGACCGGTTCTGAAACTGTTTTCAAACACAAAACAACATCAGAAACGAAAAAACAAAGGAGAGAATTCAGTTTGAACATCGTATGTGATAAAGTTCTGCTGAGCGCAGCCATCGATGGTGTGTCTAAAGCCGTCACCATGCGTTCTGCCATCTGTGCTGGAAGGTATCCTGCTGAAAGCCGAAGGCTTCCAGCTCAACCTCACCGGCTACGATCTGGAAATGGGCATCGTGACCACCATCGAAGCCAATGTCAAGGAAGCCGGCGAGGTGGTGCTGAATGCAAAGCTGCTCAGCAGCATGATCAGCCGGATGCCCGCCGGTCAGGTCAGCATCCTCTCTGCCGAGAACGGCAAGACCACCATCCAGAGCGGCGTAGTCCAGTTCGAGATCCAGTCCATGCCGGCCAACGATTTCCCCGAGCTGCCCAATACCGGAGCGGAAGAGACCCTGACCATCAAGACCGGCGTACTGAAAGATATGATCGATCGTACGTTATATGCTGTCAGTCAGGACGAGAAAAAGCCCGCCCACACCGGTGAGCTGTTCGAGATCCTGCCCGACAAGCTGACTGTAGTGGCACTGGACGGCTACCGTCTGGCCATCGTGGAACGCCCGGTGACGGCGGTAAAGGATATCCGCATCATCGTGCCCAGCAAGACCATGACCGAGGTCGCCCACCTGCTGCCCAACGACGACGAAGAGCCGGTGCATATCAGCGCCAACCGCCGCTATGTGGTCTTTATGGCCGGCGGCTACACCATCATGAGCCGTCTGATCGAGGGCGAGTTCCTCAACTACCGCAATGTGATCCCCGCCGACAGCCGCACCCGCGTGACCATCGATACCAAGGAATTCATCGAGACCATCGAGCGTGCTTCGCTGATTATTACAGAGCGTTTAAAAAATCCTCTCCGCATCTCCTTTACAGAGGGTAGAGTCGTGGTGCGCTGCCAGACCAACCTTGGCCGCGTGGTGGACGAGTTCAACGCCGACTGCGAGGGCGACGAAGTGGAGATCGGCTTCAACAACCGCTATCTGCTGGATGCGCTGCGCAACGCCCGCACCGAGAAGGTCCGCATGGAGATCAGCGGCCCTCTGAGCCCGGTCAAGGTGCTGCCTGCCGAGGGCAACGACTTTTTGTATCTGGTGCTGCCGGTGCGCTTCAAGAACGATTAAGAGGGCGAAATTATGCAGAAAATTCTCATCCATACGGAATTTATCAAGCTGGATGCCCTGCTGAAATATGCAGGCCTGTGTGAGACCGGCGGCGAAGCCAAGGAGCTGGTGCAGGGCGGTGCCGTGAAGGTGAACGGCGAGGTGTGCACCATGCGCGGCAAGAAGTGCCGTGCCGGTGATGTGATCGAGCTGGACGGCCAGACCGTGGAAGTGGGTCAGGGCCAGTAATGCGTCTGCTTTCACTGGAAGTTGCGAATTACCGCAATATTGCGGCAGCGCAGCTGGAACCTGGCCGGGAGCTGACCGTGATCTGCGGCAACAACGGTCAGGGCAAAACGAACCTGCTGGAGGCCATCTGGCTGCTGACCGGCGGCAAAAGCTTCCGGGGCGGCAAGGATGCCGAGCTTGTGCGCCGCGGAGAAACATTCGCGGTACTGGAGGCCGTCACCCAGCGCACCCGGCAGGAGGATCAGGAACCGGACGAACCGGCAAATGTGCGCATTACGGTGGGCACGCCGGATGCACAGCGCCCCGGCCGGTATGCATCGGTCAACGGCTCTCCGCCCAAGCGGGCGGCGGGCCTTGCGGGCAGCTTTCCGGCTGTGGTGTTCGACCCCGGGCACCTGAGCCTTGTAAAAGGTGCACCGGAAGGACGGCGGCGGTTTCTGGACGCGGCGCTGTGCCAGCTGTACCCCGGCTACCTTGCCACCTACCGTCGCTATGTGCGGGCATTGCAGCAGAAAAACGCGCTTCTGCGTCATTCCGCAGGCGGCACGGAGCGCCCGTGGGCAGAAAAATGCGCCCTGCTGGAAGTGCTGAACGTGGAGCTTGCAGCGCAGGGCGAGGCCATCCAGAAGCGGCGGCGGGAATATCTGGCCCTGCTCACACCGCTGGCCTGCGCCAACTATGCCGAGCTTTCCCACGGGGCAGAGCGCATGGCGGTGCGCTATGCCGCCCAGTTTGAGCCGGGCGGGCTTTCCGCACTTTTGAAGCAGCGCCAGAACGAAGAGCTGCGCGCCGGGCAGAGCCTGTGCGGCATCCACCGCGAGGACGTTGAGCTGCTGTTGGACGACCAGCCCGCAAAGGTGTTTGCAAGTCAGGGACAGCAGCGCAGCGTGGTGCTGAGTCTGAAAATGGCCGAAGCGGCTGCCGCTGCCCGGATCACCGGAGAGCACCCGGTGCTCCTGCTGGACGATGTGCTCAGCGAGCTGGACGAGGGCCGCAAGCAGTATCTGCTCACCCGCATGAAGGAAAAGCAGACCTTTGTGACCAGCTGTGATGATACCGCGTTCCTGAAAACGGACGGCGAAGTGTACCGCATGAACGGCGGTGTGCTGAGCAAAGCATGAAGAAATGATGCAAAAGTACATGCAGCTGCCGGTGAATAAACGGCGCTTTATGCATGAACTGCCAGAATGAGGAAAATACTGTATGTATATTCATCTGGGCCGTGACTACGTGCTGAATGACCGGGACATTATCGGCATCTTCAATCTGGAAACCACCACCATCACCCCCCGGGGCCGGGAGTTTCTGAACTACGCCCAGAAGAACGGCGCGGTGGTGAGCCTTTCGGACGAGCTGCCCCAGAGCTATGTTCTGGCAGACGGGGCCGTGGTGGACACGGTGTATCTTTCGGAGCTGTCGCCTGCTGCCATGCGGCGCAGAGCCGAAAAAATGATCGAGTAAACCAGCCAACAGGCGGAGAATATGCTCTGCTTTTACGATAGATCGAACAAAAATGCAAACATTGAACAAAAGGGAGAAAGGAAATGGCAGAAGAAATCATTACCAGCACAAATGCCGAAACCGCTACCGACCATGAGTATAATGCCAGCGAGATCCAGGTCCTGAAGGGTCTGGAGGCGGTGCGCAAGCGCCCGGGCATGTATATCGGTTCCACCGGCGAGCGCGGCCTGCATCATCTGGTCTACGAGATCGTGGACAACGCCATCGATGAAGCACTGGCCGGCTACTGCGACCACATCGAGGTCAAGATCCTGAAAGACAACATCATTCAGGTCACGGATAACGGCCGCGGCATCCCTGTGGACATTCAAGCCGACACCGGCCTGCCCGCCGTCACCGTCGTCTACACCATCCTGCACGCCGGCGGCAAGTTCGGCGGCGAGAACTCCGGCTACAAGGTGGCCGGCGGTCTGCACGGCGTGGGCGCTTCGGTGGTCAACGCCTGCTCCGAGTGGCTCACCGTCAACGTGCGCCGCGACGGCCACGAGTACGAGCAGACCTTCCGCCGCGGCGACCCGGACGGCCCGCTCAAGTGCATCGGCACCGTAGCCGATGGCGTCACCGGCACCCGGGTCACCTTCAAGCCGGACCCGGAGATGTTCCGGGATACCACCGTGTACGACTTCGACACGCTGGAAAAGCGCCTGCGGGAAGAAAGCTTCCTGAACGCCGGTGTCAAGATCACCCTGACCGACGAGCGCGAGATGTATACCCCCGTGCTGGAGGACGGCAAGGAGGGAGAACCCTGCTACCGCACCGAGGTCATGTGCTACGAGGGCGGCATCAAGAGCTTTGTCACCTATCTGGGCGAGAAGCGCAAGCTGGACGTGCTGCACCCCAATGTGATCTACCTCAAGGGCCAGACCGACCGCGGCATGGCAGAGATCGCACTGCAGTATAATTCCAGCTACAACGAGCTGCTGCTGAGCTTTGCCAACAACGTCAACACCCCGGACGGCGGCACCCACGAGGAGGGCTTCAAGAACAGCCTGACCCGCGTGTTCAACGATTATGGCCGCAGCCACGGCCTGCTGAAGGATAAGGACGAGAACCTGTCCGGTGCGGACGTGCGCGAGGGCCTGATCTGCGTGATCTCTGTCAAGCTGCAGGAGCGGAGTTTGAGGGCCAGACCAAGGCAAAGCTGGGCAATACCGAGATCCGCACCCTTGTTTCCAACATGGTCTACTCCAAGCTGATGGAATTCTTTGAGGAGAACCCCGGCGTGGCAAAGGCCATCTTTGAAAAGGCCACCCAGGCCGCCCGCGCCCGTGCCGCTGCCAAAAAGGCCCGCGAACTGGTGCGCCGCAAGAGCGCATTGGAGACCAGCCGGATGCCCGGCAAGCTGGCAGACTGCCGCGAAAAAGACCCCAGCCGCACCGAAATCTTCATCGTCGAGGGCGATTCTGCAGGCGGTTCCGCAAAAATGGGCCGTGATTCTGCCATTCAGGCCATCCTGCCGCTGTGGGGCAAGATGCTGAACGTGGAAAAGGCCCGCGCCGATAAAATTTACGGCAACGACAAGCTGATGCCCGTTGTACTGGCACTGGGCTGCGGCATTGGTGACGAGTTCGATATCTCCAAGCTGCGCTACGATAAAGTGTTCATCATGGCCGATGCCGATGTGGATGGCTCCCACATCTGCACCCTGATGCTCACCTTCTTCTTCCGCTATATGCGCCCGCTCATTGAGCAGGGCCATGTGTATGTGGCCCAGCCGCCTCTGTTCAAGGTGCAGAAGGGCAACACCATCAAGTACGCCTACAACGATGCCGAAATGGCCGTGCTTTCGCAGGAAATGCCCGGCGCAAAGGTGAACCGCTATAAGGGCCTTGGTGAGATGAACCCCGAACAGCTGTGGGAGACCACCATGAACCCCGATAACCGCGTGATCGTACAGATCACCATTGACGATGCAGAAAAGGCCGACGAAGCCTTTACCATCCTGATGGGCGATCAGGTGGAGCCGCGCCGCCGCTTTATCGAGACCAACGCCCAGTACGCAAAGCTGGACGTGTAATTGGAGGAAACAATGGAAGAAGATTATGTGATGATACCGGGCAGCGGAACCAAAAAGATCATCCGCGATGTGAAAAAGGAGATCGAGACCGCATTCTTGGACTACTCCATGTCGGTCATCGTGTCCCGCGCCCTGCCCGATGTGCGCGACGGTTTGAAGCCTGTTCACCGCCGCATTCTGTACACCATGCACGAGCGCGGCAACGACCCCAGCCATCCCTACCGCAAATCCGCCGACACCGTTGGTGCGGTGCTGGGCTCCTACCATCCCCACGGCGACGCATCGGTCTACGATGCCATGGTCCGTCTGGCACAGGACTTCTCTCTGCGCTATCCGCTGGTGGATGGTCAGGGTAACTTTGGTTCTGTGGATGGCGACCCCCCGGCTGCCTACCGTTACACTGAGGCCCGCATGAGCCGCATGGCGGTGGAGATGCTGACCGATATCGAGAAGGACACCATCGACTGGGACCCCAACTTTGACGAGACCAAGAAGGAGCCAGCGTGCTGCCCTGCCGCTTCCCCAACCTGCTGGTCAACGGCAGTCAGGGCATTGCGGTCGGCATGGCCACCAACATCCCGCCCCACAACCTGAGCGAGGTCATTGACGCTGCATCGCCTATATCGACAACCCGGACATCGACCTGCCCGGCCTGATGGAATACATCAAGGGCCCGGACTTCCCCACTGCCGGCATCATCATGGGCCGCAGCGGCATCCGCGCCGCCTACGCCACCGGCCGGGGCAAGATCACCCTGCGGGGCCGCGCCACCATCGAGGAGACCAAGAACGGCCGTACCCAGATCATCATTACGGAGATCCCGTATATGGTCAACAAGGCCCGCCTCATCGAGAACATGGCCGACCTTGTCAAGGAGAAGCGCATTGAGGGCATCACTGGCCTGAACGATGAGACCAACCGCAAGGTATGCGCATCGTGGTGGACATCCGCAAGGACGCCAATGCACAGGTCATCCTGAACCAGCTGTACCAGTACACCCAGCTGCAGGATACCGTGGGCGTCATCATGCTGGCCATCGACCACAAGGTGCCGAAAGTCCTCACCCTGAAGCAGATGCTTCAGAAGTACGTGGAATTTCAGGACGAAGTGGTGCGCCGCCGCACCCAGTACGACCTGAAAAAGGCCAAGGAGCGCGCCCACATTCTGGAAGGCCTGAAGAAGGCCACCGACATCGTGGACGAGCTGATCGCCACCATCCGCGCCTGCAAGGGCGGCATGGCAGAGGCCAAGGCTGCCATCATGGAGCAGTTCGGCTTTGACGACCCGCAGGCAGATGCCATCGTCAAGCTGCAGCTGGGCCGTCTGGCAGGCCTTGAGATCCTGAAGATTGAGGAAGAGCTTGCCAGCCTGCAGGCCAAGATCGAGAACTGGGAGGCCATTCTGGCCGATGACGCCCGTGTGCTTGCCATCGTCAAGGAAGAGCTGCTGGAAATGAAAAAGCGCTTCGGCGACGAGCGCCGCACCGAGATCCAGTCCGTGACCGGTGAGGTGGATATCGAGGATCTGATCGCCGAGGAGCAGTGTGTCTACACCCTGACCGAGGCCGGCTATATCAAGCGCCAGCTCAAGGCCACCTATCAGGCACAGCGCCGCGGCGGACGCGGCATCTCCGGCATGACCCGCAAGGAAGAGGACATCGTGCAGGAGATGTTCGTAGGCTCCACCCACGACTATGTGCTCTTTGTTACCGACCGGGGCCGTCTGTTCCGCATCAAGGGCTATACCATTGCCGAGGGCAGCCGCACCAGCAAGGGCAGCAACATCGTCAACCTGCTGCAGCTGGCCGAGGTGAAAAGGTCACCAACATGATCTGCCAGTCGAAGGAAGCCGACACTGAGGGCGGCTTTGTGACCATGGTCACGAAGCAGGGCCTCATCAAGCGCACCCCGCTGGAGCAGTATGCTAACATCCGCAAGTCCGGCCTGATCGGCATTGCCCTGAACGAGGGCGACGCTCTGGCATGGACCCGCCTGACCTCCGGCCACGACATGCTCATCGTTGCCACCCGCAACGGTCAAGCCATCCGCTTCAACGAAGCCGATGCACGTCCCATGGGCCGCAGCGGCCACGGCGTGCGCGCAATCCGTCTGGCCGAGGGCGATGAAGTTGTGGGCGTGTGCATCTGCCGCGAGGGCGGCACGGTGCTCACCGTCACCGAGAACGGCAAGGGCCGCCGGTCGGATATCGACACCTACCGCATCACCGCCCGCGGCGGCAAGGGCATCCGCAACTACGATGCCGCCAAGGATAAGGTGGCTGCGGTCAAGATCGTGGATGATGTGGACGACGTGCTGCTGAGCAGTCAGGAGGGCATCATCATCCGCCTGCACGCCAACGAAATCCCGCTGCAGAGCCGCTACGGTTCCGGCGTGCGGGTGATGCGCTTGGGTGAGAACGACAAGGTGATGGTGCTTGCCCGCACCGACCACGACGACGAGGCCCAGACCGAGCAGATCGACACCTCCGATGCCGATGCCGAACCCACCGCAGAGCAGCTTGCCGCCATGGAAGCTGCGGATGCTGCCGCCGCTGCAGAAGCCCCGGAAGCAGACGATAAGGGCGAAGAGTAAACCTTGAAAACACAATAAGATTTGAAAGAAGCCGCCGCGCAGAGATTTCTGTACGGCGGCTTCTTTTCAAATCCATCCAAACCATGTATAATAGAAATAGCGTGTGAGGAATAAAAATAAACACAGAAAGTGGTTTAAGGAACATGACAGAGCAAAAAAAATCCCCGGAGATCAGCATCATCGTGCCGGTGTATAAGGTGGAAAAATACCTGAACGAATGCATTGATTCCATTCTGGCACAGACCTTTACGGATTTTGAGCTGATCCTTGTGGACGATGGCTCCCCGGACAACTGCCCTGCCTGTGTGATGCTGCGGCAGAAAAAGACAGCCGCGTGCGGGTGATCCACCAGCAGAATAAGGGGCTGAGCGGGGCAAGAAATGCCGGAATCAATGTTGCACGGGGAAATTGGCTTGGCTTTGTGGATTCAGATGATATGATCGACCCTACCTTCTGTGAAAAAATGCTTCATGCTGCAGTGCAGGCTGGGGCGGAAATGGCTGTGTGCAATATTCTGCGCATGAAAGAAAATAAAGCACTGGACAGTTATCAGGAACATTGTTTAAAAGACGAAGTTCTCTCAAGAGAAGAAATCGTTCACCGTATCCAGCTGTCACCGTTCTATATGGTAATGACACGACTGTGCCGCCGCGAAGTATTTGAGAAAATTCGTTTTCCAGAAGGAAAAAATTATGAAGATGCATTCACTGCACCGGAAATTTTGGAACGGGTAAATAAAGCAGCTTGTGTGGCGGAGCTCTTTATCAATATCGGCTGCGTTCGGGAAGCATTATGCACGCGGCTGTAACCCTGAAAAATCTGGAAGAAGTCCATGCAAACTATGCGCTGTTTCAGTATACAATGAAATACCGAAAATATGATGAAGCCTGCCTGCAGTATACAGTTACAAAGCGCATCTTCCGTAAACTCAAGAGAAAACTGTCACAGGAAGAACGCAAAAGCGAACAGGTGCAGCAGGCTGCCGCCTGTGTGGCAAAAGCAAAGGACGAGTTGAGCCGCGCAGGCGGTTTCACGCTGCGTAATCAACTGGAAACTGCTTTGTGCATCCTGAATCCAAAATGGTTCTTTGCGTATAAATATGGGGCATGACAGCGGAAGGAAAATACTGTGAGTGAAAGAACAGAAAGTGGAAAACCGGAGATCAGCATCATCGTGCCAGTGTATCAGGTGGAAAAATATCTGAATGAGTGCATTGATTCCATCCTCGCTCAGACCTTTACGGATTTTGAACTGATCCTTGTGGACGATGGCTCACCGGACAACTGCCCTGCCCTGTGCGATGCAGCAGCAAAAAGGGACAGCCGCGTGCGGGTGATCCATAAGCAAAACGGCGGTGTAAGCACAGCCCGCAATGCGGGTCTGGATGCAGCACAGGGAAATTGGATCGCATTTGTGGATTCGGATGATACAGCAGCACCAGAATATCTGGAAAAAATGCATAAGGCAGTGCTGGAAACGGGTGCAGATTTTGCAATCTGCAGCAGTCAGTGCATTGATGAAACGGGCAAAACGCTTGCAGGCGGAGAACATCGCCTTTTGAACGAGTTTTTGCCGCAGGAGGAAGTTCTGCGCCGGATGGTGGTGTCGGATTTTCAGGTTCCGTGGAATAAGCTTTATCGCCGAAAACTGCTGGAAAATCTGCGCTATCCAGAAAACAAGGCATTTGAAGATACCTGTCTCATGCCGGTCATTTACGCAAGAGCAGCTTCTGCCTGCGGTGTATGGGATTTTTTATACAATTACCGCATCGTTACCGGCAGTGCCATGCACCGAAAGACTACCTTGAAAACACTGGACTGGGTGGAAGCATGGTACCGCCTGTTTGATGTGCTGTACCAAAACGGCATCCGGGATGCTTTGTGTGCAGCCTATCGCCCGATTTTGACTGCCGTGTGGGACATCTGGCTGCACCTGACACCGGAAGAGCGCAAAAGCCCCCGGATGAAGGAAGCCTTTGCGTATGAGCGTACAGCCCGCCATCGGCTGATGCAAGCCCGCGGCGTAACACTAAAAAATTTGTGGGCGGCAGTGGTCTGCGCTGCATCGGCCTGCAGTTATCTGGATCTATGCCGCAAAAGGGCGGAAAGACGGCAGAAAACGACCTGAAGCAATGAGGAGTTTATTGTGCAGGAACAACATAAAAAACAGCCGGAGATCAGCATCATCGTGCCGGTATATAAGACAGAGCGTTTTCTGAGCGCCTGCATCTCTTCCATCCTTGCCCAGACCTTCACGGATTTTGAGCTGATCCTGGTGGACGATGGCTCTCCGGACAGCTGCCCTGCTTTGTGCGATGCCGCAGCGGCAAAGGACAGCCGCATCCGGGTCATCCACCAGAAGAATCGTGGTCTGAGCGGGGCACGCAATGCCGGGCTGGACGCGGCAGAGGGCGAATGGATCGCCTTTGTGGATTCAGACGACACCATCATGCCGGACTTCTGCGCAAAGCTTTACCATGCGGCGCAGGAGGCCGGTGCACAGATGGCCGTGTGCAATTACCGGCAGGTGGACGAAGCCCTGACCCCCATCCGGGAGCAGTATTTGCATGTGCGGCGGGAGGTGCTGACCCCGGAGCAGGCGTTGGAGCACAGCACCCTTCTGCCTACATGGTGGTGTGGAACAAGCTGTACCACCGCAGCATTTTTGCGCAGCTGCGCTTTGCAGAGGGCAAGCTGAACGAGGACACCCTGCTGATCGCCTACGCCTACGAAAAAGCGGACAGAATCGCTAATATCCCGGATGCGCTGTACCTTTACCGCAAGGTGGCGGGCAGCATCGTCAACAGCAAAGTCACCCTGCGCAATCTCGACCGTGTGGAAGCAAACTATACCGTGTTTGAGTGCGTACGCCGCCATGGCATCACGGGTTCGCTGTGTGAGCTGTACTGGGCACTGCTGCACTCCCTGATCGATGTGGGAATGCACCTGACCGCCGAAGAGCGCCGGAGTGCCCGGATGCAGCAGGCGCGGGAGTACGAGCGCTGCGCCCGCCGGGCCTTGCGTCAGGAACATGCTGTTACCCTGAGGGCACTGGGCAACACCCTGTGTTTTATTATTTCACAGGACTGGTATTTTGCCCGCCGATGGAAAAATACCGTGTAACCGTGCAGGTTTGTCTGGACTTCCCTGCAAAGATATGCTACAATGACAAAACAATCACAAATACCCGTGGGGGAGTAGCAGGCGCTTTTGCAGGGCGCAGCAAGTCAACATGATGACCGTTGGTTCCGGTCTGGCTTGCTTTCATTTGCGAGACTCATGTGTTTTTGGCGCATAGAACAGCGCCCGTGCACATGGAGTTGGTTTCAAAAAAATCACCCGGTCCCGGACGTACATGTGCGCCCGAGACCGGGTTTTGTATTGCCCGATATTCTGGTCAGATTCAGGAGGCAGACAATATGGAATGGAGCTTTGTATTTTTCCTCAACAGTGCCTGCTGGGCGTGGGCCTTGCAATGGACGCGTTCTCGGTGTCCATGGCAAACGGCCTGCACGACCCCCGCATGAGCAGGGGAACCATGTGCAGGATCGCGGGCACCTTTGCCCTTTTTCAGGCCGTGATGCCCATGACGGGCTGGGTGTGCGTGCACACCATTGTGGAGCTGTTCTCTTCGTTTGAAAAATTCATCCGTGGATCGCGCTGGCACTGCTGGGCTACATCGGCGGCAAGATGCTTGTGGATGGCATCAAGGGCGAAGAGGCCGAAGAGGCCGCAGAGCTGAGTGCGGGTGCACTGCTCATGCAGGGCGTGGCTACCAGCATTGATGCGCTTTCGGTGGGCTTCACCATTTCGGAATACGGCTGGCTGATGGCACTTGCGGCATCGCTCATCATTGCGGTGGTCACCTTCTTTATCTGCATGGCGGGCCTGCGCATCGGCAAAAAGTTTGGCACCAAGCTCTCCGGCAAGGCATCCATTCTGGGCGGCATCATCCTCATTGGCATAGGTCTGGAAATTTTTATTTCGGGGTGTTCTGAAATTCAGACAGCATAAAACAAAAGGGCACGGCGCTGCAATGCGCTGTGCCCTTTTGTTTTATAAAATGTTCCACATAGAACAATTACTTTTCCGGCTCAAAATAATCGGCATATTCCTCGGTCAGCTTGGAGCCAAGCCGCCGGATGCCGCCGTACAGGTGCCGTTCCACCAACGGTTCAAAGGCGGCAAGGTCGCACCGCTCGATGGCGTTCATCAGGTTGCGGTGGTCTGCAATCACCTCGGCAAGACCGCCGGTGGTCATGGTGTCCAGCATCCGGAAGCGGCTGTAGTCGGCGTGGGCGTTCTGCAGGGTGCTCCACAGGTACATTTTATCCATGGCCGCAAACCATGTCCCGTGCAGGGCACGGTCGGCTTCGTACAGCTTGTTGTAATCCGGGCTCTCCATGGCCGCAAGGGTTTCGTAGGCTTCCACCCGCCTGCGGATCAACGCCCGCTGCTCCGGGGTGCACCGGGGCGAAAAATCCCGCAATACGCGGCTTCCACGGCGGTGCGCTCGTAGATCAGCTCGTCCACGATGCGGCGGTTCAGCCGGGTAACGGTGGTGCCCTTGTAAGGCACGATCTTTACCAGCCCGTTTTCCTGCAGCTTCTGCAGCACCACCCGGATCAGGGTGCGCGGTGCGCCAAAGCGGGCACAGAGCGGATTTTCGCTCAGCGAAGAGCCGGGGCGGATGGTCAGGTCAATGATCTCCCGCTCCAGCACAGCATAGATCTCAGCATCAGTTTTGTATTGTTCCATACCTCTCACCTAATGGAAATGCATTATTCTTCAAACGGTTTCCAGAACGCACCCTCCGGCAGCGGCAGCGTAAATGCATGGGCTTTCCGGTCTCCGGGTGCAAAAACTGCAGGCCGCAGCTCTGCAGGGCAATGCTGCCTTTTACGCGGCTTCCGTATTTGCCGTCTCCGGTCAGCGGATGCTTCCGGGATGCAAACTGCACCCGGATCTGATGGGTGCGGCCGGTGTGCAGCGTGATCTCAGCAAGGCTCATCTCTCCTGCCGTTTTCACGATGCGGTATTCCAGCACGGCTTCCCGCACGCCCTTGCGGGGGCGGCTGACCGGGAACACCCGGCCCCGGCGGCTGTCCTTGAACAGCCAGTCCGCAGGGTGCCTTCGGCGGGCAGTGCTTCGTCCGGCCCGCCTGCAATGACGGCCCGATACCGCTTGATGAACTGCGGCACTTCCGGCTTCCCTTCGGCCCTGCCATCCTGCACAGCGTAGGCGTTCTGGCTCTGGGTGATCTGACGGCTGAGTGCGGCCGCAGCCCCGGGCGTTCTGGCAAACACCATCAGGCCGGACACACCCATGTCCAGCCGGTGCACCACGCCTACAAAGGCATCCGGCTGGCCCCACAGCTGCCGCAGGGCTGCGGGCACGCCCTCTTCGCTGGAAGTCCGGCGGGCTTGTCCAGCACCACAAGGGCGGCATCTTCGTACAGGATGTTCACAGCCTGCCCTCGGCGATCAGGGCCTTGAGCTTCAGGATACCGGCAATGGTCTTGCGTCCCGGATCTCGCCGCTCATGACCATCTCATAAGCTTTATCCAGCGGCACACGGTCAGGGGTCAGGAATTCATCGGCATCCAGATGCATCTGGGTCTTGTGCAGGCCGGTGGCGACCCATGTGTAGATCACTTCGGTGTCATAGCCCACGGTGGGGAAAAACTGGCCCAGAGAGATATAATTGTCCGCGGTCAGGCCGCACTCCTCGCCCAGCTCCCGCTTGGCGGCTTCAAAAGGGTCCTCACCCTTTTCCAGCTTGCCGGCAGGCAGCTCCCACAGCTCCTGCTGCATGGCGTAGCGGAACTGGCGCACCATGCAGATGGTGCCGTCCTCAAAATAGGGCAGGATGCACGCACCGCCGTGGTGATGCACCACTTCGCGTTCGGCGGTCTTGCCGTTTTCCAGCAGAGCAGTGTCTTTTGTCAGGGTGATCACCGGCCCTCGAAGAGCACCTCACTGGTGAGTGTTTTTTCGTAATGCACGGTCTTCTCCATTTTATTACCCTCTTTGCCCGGCACAGCGCCGGTTTTCTATGGCTTCAGTTTACGGCAAAATGAGGTTTGTTGTCAATAAAGAGATGATAAATATAAGAGGATGGGACGATTTGAAATGCGCGCCGCATTTGCTTTGCGCATAATCAGCGGAAAGAATATTTATAATTTCGCAATTCTGGAAAATCTGCGGATTTTCAGAATTGCCTTTTCACAGGAGGGGTCGTAACGGAAAGCAGCATTTGCAGCGCCGCTGCGGGAAACGAACCCTCTCAGGCTCACTGCGTTCGCCAGCTCCCCCGAAAGGGGGAGCTTTTTGCATCTTCCGGTCAGCACAAATAAAGCTCCCCCTTTGGGGGAGCTGGCACGGCGCAAGCCGTGACTGAGAGGGTTCCCTCCCCTTTTTGCGAAAAAAATTACAGGATCTGGCAAAGCAGGCAGGCCAAAACCGGAAAATCCGCGCCAGTGCTCACTTTAACGAACTAAAGACGTACAAAAGCGCTAAAAAAATTTCTTTATTTTTGGTGCGTTTGTTGAGCGGTTTGCGTTTACTTTATGGGCGGAATTTGCTATTATAGTATACAAGCAATAGTGCCTTTATGGGGTTCTCCGGTCCCATGTGGGGCATATTGCCCCGCGCAAAAGGTACCAAATTCTGAATAATGGAGGAAGAAAAATGCCTAGAGCAAAGCAAACTATGGATGGCAATACCGCTGCCGCCCATGTAGCGTATGCCTACACGGACGTGGCTGCCATCTACCCATTACCCCGTCTTCTCCGATGCTGACTCTGTGGACCAGTGGTCCGCAGCTGGCCAGAAGAACATCTTCGGCAATCAGGTCAAGGTCGTCGAGATGGAATCTGAGGCCGGCGCTGCTGGCGCTGTGCACGGCTCTCTGGGTGCAGGTGCTGTTACCACCACCTTCACCGCTTCTCAGGGCCTGCTGCTGATGATCCCCAACATGTACAAGATCGCTGCTGAGCAGCTGCCCTGCGTGTTCGATGTTTCTGCACGTACCGTTGCTACCCAGTCCCTGAACATCTTTGGTGATCACAGCGACGTTATGGCATGCCGTCAGACCGGCTTTGCAATGCTGGTCGAGAGCAGCGTGCAGGAAGTCATGGATCTGTCCCCTGTCGCACATCTGTGCGCCATCGAGGGCAAGGTTCCCTTCCTGAACTTCTTCGATGGCTTCCGTACTTCTCATGAGTACCAGAAGATCGAGAAGTGGGATTACGCCGATCTGAAGGAAATGTGCAACATGGAGGCTGTGGAGGAGTTCCGTAAGAAGGCTCTGAACCCCGAACACCCCAAGATGCGCGGTTCCCACGAGAACGGCGACGTGTTCTTCCAGCATCGTGAGGCATGCAACAGCGTTTACAACGCTCTGCCTGCTGTTGTTGAGAAGTACATGGCCAAGATCAACGCAAAGCTGGGCACCAACTACGATCTGTTCAACTACTACGGCGCACCCGATGCTGACCGTGTGATCGTGGCTATGGGCTCCATCTGCGACGTTGCTGATGAGGTCATCGACTACCTGAACGCCAAGGGCGAGAAGGTCGGTATCGTCAAGGTCCGCCTGTACCGTCCCTGGGTCTCCGCTTCCCTGCTGAAGGTCCTGCCCAAGACCGCCAAGAAGGTGGCTGTGCTGGACCGCACCAAGGAGCCTGGCTCTCTGGGCGAGCCCCTGTACCTGGATGTTGCCGCTACCCTGCGTGAGGCTGGCCTGAACGATGTCGTTCTGACCGGCGGCCGTTACGGTCTGGGCAGCAAGGATACCCCGCCGTCCTCCATCTTTGCTCTGTTCAAGGAGCTGGAGAAGGATCAGCAAGGAGCGCTTCACTCTGGGTATCACCGATGATGTCACCTTCCTGTCTCTGCCGGAAGTCAAGCCCGCTCCCATCACCGCAGCTGCTGGCACCAAGGAGTGCAAGTTCTGGGGTCTGGGCGGCGACGGTACTGTCGGTGCTAACAAGAACTCCGTCAAGATCATCGGCGACCATACCGACAAGTATGTTCAGGCATACTTCCAGTATGACTCCAAGAAGACCGGCGGCGTGACCATCAGCCATCTGCGTTTCGGCGACAAGCCATCCGCAGCCCCTACTACATCAACCAGGCTGACTTCGTGGCCTGCCACAACCCCGCTTACATCCATATGGGCATGAAGATGGTCCAGGATGTCAAGCCCGGCGGCGTGTTCATGATCAACTGCCAGTGGTCCGATGAGGAGCTGGGCCAGCACCTGAACGCCGAGGCAAAGAAGTATATCGCTGACAACAACATCCAGCTGTATACCATCAATGCAATCGATAAGGCTATCGAGATCGGCATGGGCAAGCGCACCAACACCATCCTGCAGTCTGCATTCTTCAAGCTGGCTGACGTCATGCCCATCGAGGATGCCGTCAACTTCATGAAGCAGGCAGCTCAGAAGAGCTACGGCAAGAAGGGCCAGGACGTCGTTGAGATGAACTGGAAGGCTATCGATGCAGGCGTTGACGCCATCCACAAGGTGGACGTGCCCGCATCCTGGTCCAACCCCGAGGCTGATCCCGCACCCAAGGCTCTCACCGGCCGTCCGGAGCTGGTCAAGCAGATCCGCGATGTCATGGAGCCCATTGCCCGCATGGACGGCGACAGCCTGCCTGTCTCTTCCTTCGTGGCAAATGCAAACGGCGAGTGGGAGCAGGGCGCTTCTGCATACGAGAAGCGCGGCACCGCTGTCAACGTCCCCGAGTGGGATGCTGCAAAGTGCGTTGGCTGTAACCAGTGTGCATTCGTCTGCTCTCATGCTACCATCCGTCCCTTCCAGCTGACCGCCGACGAGCTGGCAGCTGCTCCTGCACAGACCAAGAGCCGCGACAACAAGCCCGCAAACGAGTACAAGTTTGTTATGGCTGTGTCTCCTCTGGACTGCATGGGCTGCGGCGAGTGCGTCACCGTCTGCCCCACCAAGGCTATCACCATGGTGCCGCAGGACAGCCAGGCCGATCAGCAGGCAGTGTTCGACTACTGCGTGGCCAACATCTCCAAGAAGCCTTCCAAGTTTGCTGACGATACCGTTATCGGTTCTCAGTTCAACCAGCCGCTGCTGGAGTTCTCTGGCTCCTGCGCAGGCTGTGCCGAGACTTCTTACGCTCGCCTGATCACTCAGCTGTTCGGCGAGAAGATGTACATCTCCAACGCTACCGGCTGCTCCTCCATCTGGGGCGGCACCGCTTCCATCTCTCCGTACACCGTCAACAAGGACAGCGGCCATGGTCCTGCATGGTGCAACTCCCTGTTCGAGGATAACGCAGAGCATGGTCTGGGCCTGTACATCGGCCAGAAGACCGTCCGCGAGAACCTGATCAAGGAGATCGCAGAGGTTGCTGGTTCCGACAAGGCTTCTGCTGAGCTGAAGGCTGCTTACGAGAAGTTCATCGCAACCAAGAACAACACCAAGGCCAACGACGAGCCCGCAAAGGCCCTGATCGCTGAGCTGGAGAAGGCTGCTGCTGCCGGCTGCGAGAAGTCTGCAGAGATCCTGAAGAGCAAGCAGTTCATCGCCAAGAAGTCCGTCTGGATCTTCGGCGGCGACGGCTGGGCATACGACATCGGCTTCGGTGGTCTGGACCACGTTCTGGCTTCCGGCGAGGATGTCAACGTGATGGTCTTCGATACTGAGATGTACTCCAACACCGGTGGACAGGCATCCAAGGCTTCCAACATTGGTGAAGTCTGCCAGTTCGCTGCTGCTGGTAAGGAAATCAGCAAGAAGAGCCTGTCCGAGATCGCTATGACCTACGGTTACATCTATGTTGCTCAGATCGCACTGGGTGCTAACCCGGCTCAGGCTGTCAAGGCCATCGCTGAGGCTGAGGCTTACCCCGGCCCGTCTCTGATCATCGGCTACGCTCCCTGCGAGCTGCACGGTGTCAAGGGCGGCATGACCAACTGCCAGAACGAGATGAAGAAGGCAGTTGAGGCCGGTTACTGGAACCTGTTCACCTTCAACCCGGCAAACAAGGCTCAGGGCAAGAATCCGTTCACCCTGACCTCCAAGGCTGTGGATAACGAGAAGTATCAGGCACTGCTGGCTAACGAGACCCGTTACAGCCGCCTGACTCGTGCATTCCCCGACCGTGCTAAGGAGCTGTTCGCACGCAACCAGGAAGTTGCAAACGACCGCTACGAGCACCTGACCCGTCTGGTCGACCTGTACAAGTAAGCATTCTTCTGCGCTTTGGATGCAGATATTTGCGGCACCTTAGCCCCACAATGCAAGAGGGCGGCTGCCCCGTACCGGCGGTTACTGCGCAATGCAGCGGTACGAAGCGGAGAAACGCATCCATCCATGCAGGTGATGTGCTGAAGTACAGCATTCGCCATACGAGTTCTATCTGATTTCACTTCCCGGGCGGTGCTTTGTTCCGTGCGAAGCACCGCAGCGGGATATGAGATACCAAAGCGCCCGCGAGTCCTTGAAAGCACACCCCGCGTGTGTCAGGAGCATAAGGTCTGCTTGCAGATACCTTGCTCCGCCTGCTGCATAAGACCTGCTTTGCAGGGATCTTGCCGCAGTAAAAAACGTATATCGTTTTTAGCGCCCCGTTCACCGCAAGGTGACCGGGGCGTATTTTGTGCAAAAGAGAAGCGGCTGCTGTGATCTGGCATCACAACAGCCGCTTTTACAGTTCCATTTTAGCATGTGAAAAAACGAAGGTCAATCAAAAAATGTTATCACAAAATCTTCCAAAAGATACCATTCCCTTTTTACAGTTTCTTCATAGCTTCTTAACGAATTCAATTGTGAAAGCTGTTATACTTTTGCCATGGGAAGCGGGGCCGCAACCGCTTACCCAAGTAACATGATTCCTCCTCACACCAAGGCAATATCCAAGCAAAACACCCTTTTTCGTGTGCCGCAACACGGAAGAGGGTGTTTTGTTTTGCAAAATTCTGGTAAATCGGTGGTTTAGGGTTGACCCCGTTTTTTTGCGGCGCTATAATAAAAATGAATATGAAAACTTGGAGGTGAACGCAGGAAAATGGACCCGGATCATAGTCGAAGTAGAACCACCGGCGCGGTGGATCAGAAAACAAAAACAACTGCGTTTTCCCCAACCGTTCGCCTCCTTCGCTGAGCCTTGCGGAAAAGCACCGCTTCAACGGTGCACCTTTCCGCAAAACAGAGCAGAGGAAGGCGCGGCTTTGTGTGCGCAGAATGCGGCGTTTGCGGCATTCCGGCAGGCAAGGCGGCGCGTTTTTTGTTTCCCGATCTGCTGCGTCCTCCGGATACAGGAGCTGCTCCTGTTCCGTAAAAACTGAGGAGGTACGCCCAATGGATATGGAAGAAAAGAAGCTGACGGCTGATGCTGCGGAACAGGCGCTGCCGGTGCAGGAGCTGCCTGCTGATATCCCCGCCGAGGTCCGCCAGAAGCTGGCTGAAGATCTGAACGAGGAAGCTACTGAAGACCTCAAGCAGGACATGCGCGAGGCCGAAAAAGAGGAAGCCAACGACGAAGAGGTCAAGGCCAACCCTGAGATGCTCACCAAGAGCCGCCTGCTCAAGCTGCTCATCAAGAAGCAGTACGTCAAGCTGCGCGAAGTGACCGAGGAAGAGCAGCCCGCCGACCTTGCCGAGCTGCTGGAAGAGCTGGACGAAAACAACCGCCTTGTGGTGTTCCGCCTGCTCAAAAAGGAAGTGGCCACCGAGGCCTTTGCCTATATGTCCGACGAGGCCCGCGACGATCTGGTGAACGCCTTCTCAGATGTGGAGCTTGTGGGCGCTATTGAAGAGATGAGTCTGGACGATGCCGCCGACCTGCTGGAGGATATGCCTGCAGGCGTGGTGAAGCGGGTGCTGGAGAAATCCTCCAAGCAGACCCGTGAGAGCCTGAACAAGCTGCTGAACTACCCCGAAAGCTCTGCCGGCAGCCTGATGACCCCCGAATATGTCCGTCTGCGCGAGGATATGACCGTGGCGCAGGCTTTTGAAGCCATCCGCAAGCAGGGCGAAAACGCAGAGACCGTGTACACCTGCTACGTGGTGGAGCGCAACCGCCTGAAGGGCGTTGTTTCCGCCCGAAGCCTGCTGCTGTCAGAGCCGCATACTCCCATCAACGAGATCATGGATGATAACGTGGTCACTGTGAAAGTGACCGACGATCAGGAGTACGTGGCCCGTGAGATGCAGCGCTACGACTTTACCGCCATGCCTGTTCTGGACAACGAGGGCATGTTCGTGGGTATCATCACCATCGACGATGCGATCGACGTTCTGACCGACGAGAGCACCGAGGATATGCAGAAGATGGCTGCTATTCTGCCGGACGACGATGCCACCACCTACTTCGGCACCAGCGTCTGGACCCACGCAAAGCAGCGCATTCCATGGCTGCTGATCCTGATGCTGTCCGCCACCTTTACCGGCATGGTCACCACCCACTATGAAGAGGCCTTTGTCAGCCTGCCGCTGCTGGTCTCCTTCATGCCCATGCTGATGGATACCGCCGGCAACTGCGGCAACCAGATCAGCACCCTGATGGTGCGCGGCCTGGCTCTGGGCGAGGTGGAGCCCAGCGACTTCCTGCAGGTGCTGGGCAAGGAGCTGCGGGTGTCTGCCATCGTGGGCGCGGTGCTGGGCATCGTGAACGGCCTGCGCATCTACCTGATGTACACCTTCCTGTTCCCCGGCCAGTACGCCAACGTGATGGGCTATGCCATCGTGGTCAGCGTGTCGCTGTTCTTCAGCGTCATTCTGGCAAAGCTGGTGGGCGGTATGCTGCCGCTGGCAGCCAAGAAGCTGGGGGCCGACCCGGCCATCATGGCTACCCCCTTCATCACCACCATCGTGGATGCCTGCAGCCTGATCCTGTATTTCCAGATCGCACAGCTGGTGTTCCACAATATGATGTAAATAATAGAGCAATGCCGGACGGTCTTGAAGTGACTGCCCGGCATTTTATAGGACGAACCCTCTCAGTCATCGCTGCGCGATGCCAACTCCCTCAGTCAAAACCTGACGGTTTTGCCAGCTCCCTCAAAGAGGGAGCCTCTGGCGGAGCCGGAAGCGTCCTAACCCTCTCAGCCTGCTCCCGTTGGTCGCAGACAGCTCCCCCGAAGGGGGAGCTTATAGCACTGCCGGAAGCTTTTAGCATTCATCCGATACGTTTCGGTTATCGCAAAAAAGCTCCCCCTTCGGGGGAGCTGTCGCCGCAGGCGACTGAGAGGGTTCAGCCGGGATAAAACAGTGTGGAAAACTGCATGTTTCCCCGCCTTTTCCACACGGAAAAACGGCAGCGGCCCGGTGTTGAAAACTTGTGACCGGTTCATTCCAGATTGGAGAAAAATAAATCACCGCCCGGGAACGGTTTGTAGAATGCAAAGAAAATCATTCGACTTTCTTTTTTATAAAAGGCAGAATGCCCGCATTTTTGCCCAAAACTTACCAGAAAGCTGCGGCCTGAATTACGGTGTGTATAGGCTGATGCCCTTTTGTTGTGGAAAACCCGGTGGAAAAAGTGGAAAACCTCATGGAAAACTTGCCCTTTTCTTCACAAAAACGGTGGAAAACCCGGTGGAAAAAGTGAAAAGTTCATTCCAGACAGGAAACTCCATACACTTTCCGGTTGTGCTTTTGTGCCGCAAGATCCGCTTGACAGCTGTATTTTTGGGCGGAAGATGCGGCAGTTTTCCACACTGTGGCATTGCTTGAATGCCCCGGCCAATCATGGTACAATAACAGCAGAAAAATGCGGCAAAACTCACCGATATCGGAATACAATGCGTTGGAGGCACCCTATATGAACAATTGGCTCAACCAGCTGGAGCGCAAATACGGCCGCTTCGGCATCCCGAATCTGACCAACATTCTGGTGGGCGGGCAGATCCTTGTGCTGGCCATCGAGCTGTTTGTCAACCAGACCGTCAGTGTCTGGCTGGCACTCAGCCGCTATTTTCTGCTGCGCGGCCAGATCTGGCGCATCATCACCTTTGCGTTCATCCCCTCTTACGGCGGCAGCATCCTCAGCGCGGTGCTGGGCATCTATTTCACATGGTTCATCGGCATGGCGCTGGAACGGGAGTGGGGCGATTTCCGCTATACGGTGTATCTGCTCTCCGGGATGCTGGGCACTGTGCTGGCCTGCCTGCTCACCGGCGTGACCGGCAGCACCTACTGCCTGTCCCTTTCGCTGCTGCTGGCCTTTGCCATGCTGTACCCGGAGGTGCAGGTGCTGCTGTTCTTTGTCATCCCCATCCGGGTGAAATACTTTGGCTTTTTTGCGGCAGCACTGTGGGTGCTCAGCTTTCTGGGCGCGCCGCTGCCGCAAAAGCTGAGCCTGCTGCTCAGCATGGCGAACGTCTGGCTGTTCTTTGGCCCGATGGCCTATCGTTCCGTCCGCGCATGGGTACGCCGTGAGCAGTGGAAGCGGAGAAACAGAAGGTAAGGAGAAACACCATGATGCTGGACCGCATGGAGGGCAATGCAGAACTGAAAAGCAGCGTGCAGCTGATGCTGGCAGCCCGCCGCCTGACCCACAGCGTGCTGCTGGTGGGTGAAGAGGGCCTTGGAGCCGGTTTTGCGGCCCGCTGCATTGCGGCAGATTATCTTTACCCTGCAGGCGGAGCGCCCGCTGAGGCCCTTCTGCGGGGCGAATGCTGCCGTGCTGTGGGTAAGCCTGGCGACCGCGACAGCGGCCATGTGGAGACCGGCATCGTGCGTGAAGCAATCAGCGTTTCCGGTATGGGCGCAGGCGGCAAATATCTGGTCAGTCAGGTCAAGGCTATGCGCAGCGAGATCTTCAACACCAGCCTTTCGGCCGAGGGCCGTGCCGTGCTGCTCTACCATGTGGAAAAGATGAACGAGGAATCTGCCAATGCCTTGCTGAAGGTGATGGAAGAGCCGCCGGAGGGGGTGCTGTTCCTGCTTACGGCGGATTCGCTGGCAGGCGTGCTGCCCACCATCCGCAGCCGCTGCGTCAGCTTTGCAGTGGCTCCTGTCTCGCCGGAGCAGTGCGCCCACTACTGCGCCGCACAGGGGGTGGACAAAAAGACGGCCGCGCTGTACAGCGAATTGTTCGATGGGCACATTGGCACGGTGCTTGCCGCCGCACAGGACGAAGCCCGCACCGCGCAGGTGGAAAAGGCCCTGCAGCTGGCAAAGGCCGCTGCCGACCGTGACAGCTATGCCGCAGCCTGCCTGCTGGCCGCCTACGAAAAGGACAAGGCCGGTGCCGCCGCCCTGCTGACGGACTTCCTGGCCGGCAGCCAGCCCCCGGTGGAGGAGTACCGGGTGAAGAGCGACCAGGCCCTGGGCTATGAGTGGCACTCGGCGGAGTTCTTCTGCTTCTGGGACCCGGTGAGCCACAAGGCCATGTGCAACGTCTTCGTCCGCCAGGTCACCGAGGAGAAGATGCGCCAGCTGGAGGAGAAGCGCCGGCTGGAGGAGAAGGAGCACACCCTCTTCCTCCAGGCCAAGCAGCTGGTGGAGTCGGAGGAGGAGCTGGA
>ENA-OQEX01000204-OQEX01000204.1-human-gut-metagenome-genome-assembly--contig:-NODE-204-length-34539-cov-2.028043_pt1 | contig 34539 bp, 46 predicted proteins | sample MGYA00242802_ERZ504649 | MGnify/ENA primary metagenome ERZ504649 (study PRJEB26092, sample SAMD00036194) | human gut metagenome | host: Homo sapiens | study: EMG produced TPA metagenomics assembly of...
TGATTCTCCCGCTTTTTGCTGTTTCCTGCGCCTCGTAACGCCTCGTCATCAAATACCGTATTCCAAATCAAAATTACTCCCCAAAAGGGTGACAAGGCGCAGATGCACCCATACACAGAGGCCCTAAAAAGCCTTTTGATGCGGAGAACCGTTTTGTTCGAAGGGGGCTGCTGCAAAATGCAATGCATTTTGCAGCAGCCCCCTTCACACATGCTTTTTGCTTTTCAAAAAACGCTTGGCCGTGGGGTCAATCGTCTTCCTCATCACTGCCCGCACAGTCGTCGCAATCACAATCAAAGTCAAATTCCAGCTCAGTGCCACAATTGGGGCATTCGATTGCGCCATCCTCCAGGATACTTTCGTCGAGGTAAATCGTCTCATGGCATGCGGGGCATTCCACCTCATACATCTCGTCATCGTCATCGCAGCAATCGCACTCGTCGTCGTAATCACCGAAAACAAGCTCTTCCACATCCGCGAGATCCTCATCAACAGCGTCGATCTGCTCGCCCAGCTCCGCTACCTCGTCCTCCAGATCGGAGACGGTAAGCGCCATATCCTCGAGCACTTCCATAATCGCGTCAAACATTTTGGTTTCCGCCTTGTCCTGCGCAAGGTCAAGCCCCTTCGCGAGGCCCTTGAGATAGGCCACTTTTTCCGTAACTGTCATCATGATAATCTCCTTTTAAAGGTTATAGATTGATCCGGCCATGCCGCATAAATGCCCGGAACAGGACCCCATTTCAATATACCCGCCTGAAAGGGCGCTTATGCACGGCTCATATACTCGCCGGTACGGGTATCAATATTAATCATCTCACCCTCGTCGATAAACAGGGGCACACGAATCTCCGCGCCGGTTTCCAGCGTGGCGGGCTTGGTGGCATTGGTGGCCGTGTCGCCCTTGAAGCCCGGGTCTGTTTTGGCTACTTCCAGCGTGACGAACGTCGGCGGCTCCACGCCGAACACATTGCCTTTATAGGACAGAATCTTGCAGACCATATTCTCCTTGACAAACTTAAAGGTATCCGGCAAATCGCTTGCATTGATCGGGATCAGCTCATAGCTCTCAGGGTCCATAAAATAATAGAGATCGCCGTCGTTATAAGAATACTCCATCTCCTTGCGCTCAATATAAGCGGTCGGGAATTTATCCGTGGGGTTAAAGGTGCGCTCTGTGACGGCGCCGGCAATCACGTTGCGGATTTTTGTGCGCACAAGGCCGCGCCCTTGCCGGGCTTTACATGCTGGAATTCAATGATCTGATAAACGTTTCCGTCCATCTCAAACGTAACGCCGTTTCTGAAATCACCTGCTGATACCATAACTAAAATTCCTCCGATTAACGTATTATAACTTGAAACGATATTAGTTTATCGTACTTCCTAAAAATTTTCAAGACTTATCTGCGAAAACCTGCCTTATACAGGCAAAACAATCAAATCCTTCGGCGCATTCGTCAAATTTTCACAGCCATCCTGCGTAAGAAAGGCCATATCCTCGATACGGACGCCAAACCGGCCGGGCAGGTAAATCCCTGGCTCCACCGTGACAACATGGCCGGGAGCCAGCACCTGCTTTGACGCAGGCGACAAAACCGGCTGCTCATGGATCTCAATCCCAACGCCGTGGCCTGTGCCATGGCGATAATCGTCGCCATAGCCCTCCCGGGTAATCAGCTCGCGCGCAGCGCGATCCGCTCCATGCAGGCCACGCCGGGCCGCAAGAAATCGAGCGCCGCCCGCTGCACGCAGAACGATATCATACACATTTTTTCGCTCTTCATCCACTTCTCCCACGGCTACCGTGCGCGTCATATCGCTGTGATAGCCGCCTACCACTGCGCCGTAATCCATCGTGACAAAATCACCGGATTGAATCCGGTATTCGGAGGGCACGCCGTGCGGCATGGAGGAGTTGACGCCGCCCACAGCGATCGTTTCAAAGGAAAGCGCTGCGCGCCATGGGAGAGCATAAAGTGGTCGAGCTCCAGCGCGATCTCCCGCTCCGTCACGCCCGGCCGGATGAAGGTAAGAATATGGTCAAACGCCTGCTCCGCAATGCGCTGCGCGCGGATGATCTGCTCCTTTTCCCCTGCGCTTTTGACCATGCGCAGGGAATCGATCGATTGATCCAGCCCATCGCCTGTATCCAGCTCCACATCCGGCAGCATCGCCTGATAGCGCGCCGCCTGGCTGAGCGTAACACGCTCTGCCTCCAGCATGAGCCGCTTAATCCCGTTTGCCCGCAGCAGCATGGGCAGCTGCGCGGAGAGATTGGTCAGCTCCTCCACCTCACAGCCGGACACAGCCCGGCGCGCCGCTTCAATATAGCGGCTGTCCGTAAGAAAAATGCTCCCACCGCGCGATACGAGCAACACACCTGCCGAGGAGGAAAAGCCCGTAAAATACCGCCTGTTTTCTTCACTTACCACCAGCGCCGCCTGGGCTCCGGGCGCAAGCGCCTGCGCCAAAGCCTGCAACCTCTCCTGCATGGGATCAGCCGTCCTTTCTTCCTCCGGGCCACAGTTACACAGCTGTGGCCCGGCCAAAATATAAGTGGAATGGATGCTTCATAAGCACAAAACACAAATAGGAGGATTCACCATTCCAATATTCTATTCCCGGGAGCCCACTCCCGTTTTCTCATATTCATCCAGCGCTTCAACCGCCAGCCGGTAGCCAAGCTTGCCAAGGCCCGCGATCTGGCCGATGCACACCGGCGCGATGACGGACGTGTGGCGAAACGCCTCACGCGCATGGATATTGGAGAGATGCACCTCCACAAATGGTTTGCCCGTCGCGGCGATTGCATCACGCAGAGCATAGCTGTAGTGCGTGTAAGCGCCCGCATTCATCACGCAGCCGTCATAGCCCTCAAGCAGCACGCCGTGAACAGCGCCGATAAGCTCTCCCTCGCTGTTGGATTGGAAAAAATCAAGAATAATTCCTCGCTCCTGTGCAAACGCCCGCAGCTCATTGTTGATATCCTCCAGCGTCTCACTCCCGTAGACGGACGGCTCGCGCAGCCCTGTCATATTCAAATTCGGCCCGTTGATCACACGCAGTTTCATGGCAATACGCTTCCTTTCTAGAGCTAGGCTTAAGCATCCAAATCGTAAAAGCCCGTGGGATGCAAGCGGTCGAATGCCTCCAGCACCGGCTGCTCCCTCCTGCGGCGGCTTTCAAAAATCTTCACATTGCGCTCTTCCTTGCGAGCAGGATCTACAAAGATGGTCACAGCGCCACAGAGATTGCCGCCCCGGATATCGGTTAAAAGCTGATCGCCCACCACAGCCATCTCCTGCACGCGGATTTTCATGCGCCTGGCCGCACGCCAAAATCCGAAGGGCATCGGCTTTGCGGACATACCAAGTGCCGGTACGCCCGCCATTTCTGATATTTTGCGCGCCCGGGCGGGCAGGGCATTGGATACGATCACAAGCCGGATGCCGCCCTCCCGCATCGTTTGGATCCACTCCGGCACGCCCTCAATAAAAGTTAACACGCTGTCATAGGCAATGGTATTGTCGATATCGAGCGCCAGTCCTTTGATTCCAAGCCTTTTAAGCTCATCCGCCTTTAAGTCAGTCACGCGGCGCACGCGGTAGCGTGGCATTAAAAGATTTTTCATGAAACGGCTTTCCTTTCTTTTCCGCCGATGCCAGCGGGTTCGCCTTTTGGCGCACAAATGAAAAAGCGGGCACGCAGCCCGCTTTTAAAAACAAATCACTTATACTTGCGCTTACGAGCAGCCTCGGACTTCTTCTTTCTCTTCACGCTGGGCTTTCGTAGTGCTCTCTTTTGCGGACTTCCTGAATGACTCCGTCGCGCGACGTCTGCCTCTTGAACCGTCTCAGGGCGCTATCCAAGGATTCATTTTCTTTTACTTTGACCTGGCTCATCTGTAATTCCCTCCCTCCGGCAAATCGCAGGGGTTGTTTTCCTTTACGGATACTTCGTTATTATACAATACTCCCCTTGCGCTGTCAACCATTTATCGATAGAATTGCATAAAAATCACCGTTAAAAATGGGACGGAACAGGGGCGCCGTTATGCCTGCTTCTCCTGCAAAAAGGCGAGCGCATGTGCCCGGATATAATCCGCCGCGAGGGATTTGACCCGCTCCAGTTGAAAGGCATCGGCAAACGCATGGTCAAGAGCCTCCACACGCCCCTGGTCGATGGATACGATCTCATTTCCCTCGTCGAACATCTCATACTCCTCCGCCGCAATACGTGCTTCCTCCTGCGCATCGATATGCCGGAGCGCCCGGGGCGCGAGAGAGAGAAGCGGCTCGCCATTGATGCGAAAAAAGCGGCTGAGCTTCTGCACGCCATCCTCACAGAGATAATAAAGGGCATACATCTCCCGTTCCGGCTCTGTGCAGGCCTGAAAGGCCGCCGTCATATCCGCCTGCTTTTCGAGCCGTTGCTGCAAATGGCACACCACACCGTCCAGCAGGGTATCCTGCGAAGCGTCGGTGATCACATCGGCCGTTAACACCGCGTATTCTTTTCTGAGCCGCGCCTCATATTTCAGCTTTTCCTCTATTTCCGCCCGTTTTTCGCCTCGTTTGCGTGCCGCCTGTGCCGCCTTGCTCCAAGCAAAGAAGGCCGCTACAGCCAGTATAACAAGCAGAATCCATAAATACCAATACTCTGCCAACACATTCATCGCCCAGTCGCCTCCCAAAAGGGTCGTTCTATGTTCTAATTCTCATTTTCCACAGGCGGCACCAACAGCGCCTTATACAAATCGCCCTTTTTCAGGCCGGTTTCGCGTGCTGTTTGGCGGGCCGCGTCGCTTGCAGATTGGCCCGCCGCCATTCTTCCGCGCGCAATTTCAACCGCATCCTCCAACAGAACAGCATCCTGCGCCGGGGCCTCCGCACCCTCGATCACTAGCACGATTTCTCCACGCAGGCCGCCATCCGCATACGCCCCGGCTGCCTGACCAAGCGTGGTGCGAAGCACTTCTTCATGCACCTTTGTGATCTCCCGCACAATTGCGATGCGTCGATCCCCCAAAGCTGCATACAGATCACGCAGCGTAGCGGGCAGCTTATGGGGCGCTTCATAAAAATCATGGTGCGAGCCTCTCCCGCAAGGATGCGAGGTGCTCCTTCCGGCTACGCTTATTGACGCTCAAAAAGCCCTCAAAAGTGAACCGCCCCGCCGGAAGGCCGGATAGTGCGAGCGCTGTTACAAAGGCCGCCGGGCCAGGCACGGCGCACACGCGGATGCCCCGCTCGTGGCAAAGAGCCACCAAATCCTCCCCAGGATCCGACACGGCGGGCATACCGGCATCTGTGACCAGCGCGCAGCTCTCGCCGGCCAGCATCCGCGCCACAATCTGCTCTCCCCGCTCTCGGCGGTTATGTTCAAAATAGCTCACCATTGGCTTTTTGACGCTAAAATGGTTGAGCAGCTTCAGCGTCACCCGGGTGTCCTCAGCGGCTATAAAATCAGCCTCCTTCAGCGTTTGGACCGCGCGGGGGGAAAAATCCCCCAAATTACCGATCGGCGTGCCGACCAGATATAAAATCCCGCTCAATTGTCTTCCTCCCTGCCCGGCTCATAAATTGCGCGCATTTCAGATGAATATATGCCGGGTTCTTCTTCTACGACGAACAACGGCTCAACAGAAAGGCCTGGCTTTCCGCCCCTGCGCCCTTCTAATAAAAAAAGCCAGGGCGCACAGGCGAGCCGCTGCGCCACAAAGCGAAGCCGCTTTGGCTCAAGCCCCTGCGCGCGCATTTCACACATCACATCGCATAGCCGCTCCGGCTTGTGGCAAAGGCAGAACCGGCCCCCAAAGCGCGTTAATCGAGCGCCCGCCCGCACCGCATCTGAAAGCGTGCATTGCGCCTCTTGCCGCGCTACGCGAAAAGGCTCCTGCGCGCAGGCAGCCCCTGCCCGCAGTGGAAAATATGGCGGATTAACCGTGACCAAGTCAAACAGCTTTCAGCGGCGGACGGCTCCAATCCCTCAAATCCCCGCAGGCCGCGCACAGGCGGCCTTCCAAACGGTTCAAAAGGATACTCCTGCGAAATTGGTCATGCCCCGCCTGCTGGATCTCCAAGCCGGTTGCATGGGCCAGCTTGCCTCCCGGCACCAAAAAAGGGGCAGGATTCCACATCCCGTTCCCAAATCCAGCGCCCGCTCGCCCCATCGCGGCGCGGCAAAATCGGCCAATAGGAGCGCATCCGCCCCAAACCCGTGCGAGTGGGAAACGATCACAAACCGCCCCGCCCCCAGCGCTTCCAGCCGCTCTCCCGACAACAGCCTTGCTTCGCCTGTCAAAACTGGATCTCGCATTTTGGCAGCGCCTCCCGCAAGGCCTCCACCTGAGCCTGCTCCAAGGGGTTTCCTGTCAAATCCAACGTCTGCAAAGAATCCATCCCCTTCAAAGCCGAGAGATCGCGCACTTGATTGTCCGCCAAATAGAGATGCTTCAGCTTGTTCATCCCCGCAAGCGCGGAAAGATCCGTGATTTGATTCTTCTCCAACGACAAGTCGCTCAGGAGTGTAAGCCCGCTCAGCGGCGCAAGGTCGGCCACCTGATTTTGATTGAGGGAAAGCGCGATTAAATGGGTCAACCCTGCAAGCGGAGTAAGATCGCTAATTTGATTTTCTGAAAGCAGCAAAACATTCAACCCGGTCAGGCCCTTCAGATAGGAAAGGTTATGAATTCGATTGGATTCTAAATTCAACTCGCGCAGCTTTACCAGCTTCCAGCGGGCGAGATCAGAAATCCCATTGCTGCATAGGCCCAAATTTTCGGCTTGCGTAAATTTTTCAAATCCATCCAATGTGCCAACTCTGCGCCGCAGAGCGAAATCTCCAGCGTGCCGTCATAAGGAAAAAATTTGCCCGCCGCCGTCATGCCTGTATCGCTGAACTGCGCTTTCGCCTCTTCGGGTGGGCTTTGCGCCCCCTCCGCACCATTCTGTCCGCACGACGCCAGTAAGATCAGGCAGCAGCTCCCGGCAAGCAACATCAGGCCCCTTTTAAACAGGTATTTCCACTGATTCCGCATATCTGATCCATTCCTTTCCAAAGAATTCCGGAGCAACCCGGCCTCCCTAGCATGCGATTTCTTCCCCTATTGTATACGCCGCCTGTTGAAAAAGCAACCGGCGGAAATACCGGCTTTTAAAAAACCATGCTTTTTCGCTGTTTTACCGGTTGTGATAGAAAAAAATAGCCGGTAACCATCTGCTCTCATCCGTGCGGAGCACCTCTTTGATCCCTATAATAAACATCGGGAACGGACCCGCGGTTGACACCCCACCGTAGGGGCGAATTGCGTTTGCCCGCTTTTGACCCTTGTAAATATAATTACCAAGCGATTCCCCTGGCCTGCGGGCGAACACAGTTCGCCCGTACGTCATGATAAAAAACTAGCCGCAAGCGCCCTGCTTGCGCAAGCGATGTGTATCTTTATGATCTGTGTGGTTACGGCAGGCTTTGCTTTGCTACTTCATAAAAATGCCGCAGGGCGATGACCTATCACCCTGCGGCATTCCTAACAATCAAAACGCTTAGTCTTCCCGATTCTTCTTGCGCGTTACGATAAACGCAGCCGCAGCGGCCACGGAGACGAGCGCAAGTGCAGAAATTGCAATGGATTCGCCGGTAGGCGGATTCTCAACGGGAACAGTAACAACCGGCACACTCGGCGCCTCCGTCGGGGCGGCAGTAGTCGTTTCCGGCACGCAGTGCTCCTTGAGCCAATTGCTATAGTAGGTAGCAAGCTTTACCTGCATTATGCCAAGGTTCGGGCCATCCTGGCCCTTATGAATGGAGGCGTCCACGTAGTTGACATACATTTTAATGCAGTCGACCGTCTGGGTGATGAAGCCCGGATTATCGGCATAAACCCAATAGATCTGATCGAGCATCGTTTTCACTTCCGCATCCGTCATCAGGCTAATATCGCCGATGATCACGCCGTTTTCAGCCGCGTTAACAATTGCCTTGGCGAGATTGTCGCTCTTAGCGCCCGTCACGATCAGGCCCACTGTGCTGCCAACAAAATTGGCAAATCCCTCTGTGCCACCAAAATACTTCTCAGCAAGCGCCTTGACGGCATCAGTCGCCGGGGCGACGACCTCCGCATTCTGGCCGGCTTCCGGCTTGAGAACATCATCCGCAGCCAGAGCCGCGATGCCGCTCATCGACATCACCATGCAAAGCGCCATCAGGAAGCTGAATAGTTTTTTACCCTTGTCACTTACTTTTCAATCCTTTCTCTTCAGATTCAGTTCTTAAAAAATACAAGAAGAAATCCCCCTGCATGTATAAGTTCATTTTACAGGCTCGCCGCTGGTTTGTCAATCCGTTCTTTGCAATCCGCGCAATTGGTAACTTCCACCTATATATGCGGCCTTTTCCTCTGATCTTTAGGCCGCCGATACAAAAACTAAAACGGACTCTCTGAAACAGTCATTGAAAGGAGTAGAATCATGGATCCTACAAAAAAGAAAGCTCGCCATCCAGCCCTGCCACCGGAAGTGCTCGCTAAGATTTGGCAGTCTCCTTCGCAGGGCATTCCAACCGACGTGCTCGGCAGCTATACCGGCACGGGAATTCAAAATGAGCAGCCGGTGCAGGATGCTGACGACCTTTAAAGAACACTGCAAATAGGCCGCAGGAAACAGGGGCGTTTCCTGCGGCCCGATTCAAAGATCCGTTTTACCTTACGATCGAATCATCCTGCCCTTTTTTCCGCGTCAAAAGCACTGCGGTCGCAGCGGCAGCGGAAACCAGCACAAGCGCAGCAATGGCCAATGGCTCTCCAGTAGAAGGGATTTCGCCCTGCTCTGTAGAGGCTCTGCCTGCCGCTTGGCACTGTGGTAGGCTCTGTCGATTTTGTCGGCTCCTCGCTCGGGTCAGTCGGCTTTGTCGGCTCTACAGTTGGCTCCGAGGGATCTGTCGGCCGGTTAGGATCCCACCAATCAGGCGAGCAGTTCTCCTTGAGCCAGTTCCAATAATAGGTGGCAAGTTTCTTCTGCATTGTTCCCAACAGCAGCCCATCCTGCCCTCTATGGATCGAAGCGTCACACCAGTTGACAAACATCTTGATGCAATCCACTGTCTGAGTGATCGGACCGGGATTATCCGCATAAACCCAGTAAATCTGATCGAGCATCACTTTTACTTCTTCATCCGTCATCTGACTGATATTGCCAATAATAATCCCATTTTCAAACGCATTTACAATCACTTCAGCAAGATGATCGCTCTTCGTGCCCGTTACGATTCGCCCAACGGTATCGGCCACAAAATTGGCAAATGCCTGCGTGCTGCCGAAATACTTCTCCACCAGCCCTTTGAGATCCTGCGCATTCGGCACGGACAGTGCAACCGGCTGATCCCCTACCGGTTCCGAGGATTCGGTATCGGCCGCAAAAGCAGCAACGCCAATGACAGACAATACCATGCACAGAGCCAAAATAAGGCTCAACAGCTTTTTACCCGATTTCATCTGTTATTCATCCTCTCTCTTTAAAATCAATCCAAAAATTACTTGGATTAATTTTATCCTAGCACCGTCTTCCTTTACTGTCAACAGAATGATAATTCTACTTTTTGCAGGCTACTGGTTAAAAATCATGCAATCCGGCAACGCAGTTTGTAGCTGTTTTACTTCATCCTCCGTAAACCCGGAGCCTAGTGTGAGAGACACCAAGCTCTTCATCTGCATCAGTGCTTTTAAATTTTCCTCCCCCTTGATCTCATTGCCTGCCAGGGAGAGGTGCGTAACGTTTTGCAGCCCGGCCAGCGGCGTGATATCCGTAATTTGATTATAGGAAAGCCGCAGGCTGGCAAGGCCCGTCAGCCCGGCCAACGGCGAAAGATCGCTAATTTTGCTATGAGAGAGCTCCGCAACCGTCAGATTTTTCATGCCAGCTAATGCCCCGATCTCTTCCACCGGATTATTGGAAAGATTGATACTCTCCACCGATGTGAGCTTTGCCAAGGGCTTCAAATCCGATATCCGGTTGCCCGCAAGATTTAAGATTTTAAGCTGCGGGAGGGTTTCCAGCACAGAGATATCTTCAATTTTATTTTGGGATACATCCAAATTCACAATCTGCTCCATTCCCTTCAGGGCGGAAAGATCGGTCAACGCGTTATTACACAGGCTTACCTTCGTCGCTTTTTGAAACCCACGGATCGGAGACAAATCCTGAATCTCGCTCAGGCACAGCGCCAGATTCTCTGAATCTCGCGGCAGTGTTTTATTGCCAATTTGAATATCGCCCTGCCCGCTGCATCCGGCAATGCCAAGCAGCACTAGCGCCGCTAACAAAAAAGCGCCGCTTCGTTTGATCAATCGTAGATTCATTTGCCTTTCCTCCATCAACATAACATCTAGCCGCGTGCGCCGCCTATTATCTATCTTATCAGATTCCCGTAAAAATACAATCACTTCACCCTGCCGGATCAGGAAAAAAGCCGCTCAGTTTCTGGAAATTGACGTTGCGGGTTAGAAATGCTATACTAACGTCATGATCGCTCAACCCGGCGGCAACTACAATCCGCCGGCAAATTTTTAGGAGGATGAGCTATGAGTCATAATTCCGGCAATGCACGCCGCATACTGCTTGACGCGTTTTCAACTGCCGCGATTTAGGGGGATACCCATGCGCAGGCGGCAAAACAACACAGTTTGGCCGATTCATCCGCTGTGGGATTCCGTTTGGCCCAATGGGGCCGGACCGCGCGCGGCTGGCCGAAATTCCGGTGAAAACCGTAATCGACCTACGCGGAAACGGAGAGTCAAAGGTTGCACCCTCCGCTTATGCGAAAGAGCCTGATATTGTTTATCACCACTATACCCTATTAGAAATTAATCCTGCCTATGTGGAAAAAGTTGAGAGCCAACCCCTGTGGGAAAGCTATGTTTGCAGCCTGACAGAGCATAAAGAAAATATGGCGCAGGTATTCCATGCGATTGCCGCCGCGCCGGAAGGAGCCGTCCTGTTCCACTGCGCGCTCGGGAAGGACCGCACCGGGATCGTTGCGGCGATGCTCCTCTCTCTGGCGGAGGTAGACCGCCTGGATATCATTGCGGATTACCAAATTTCCAACACATATCTTCAGCCCATGTTCCGGACGATGGTCGAGGATGGCAACGATATTTTTGATGAGGAAAAGAATCCGCATCTCAAATCGGATCCGGAAACGATGGAAAAATTTTGCACCTATTTGGACGAGACGTGCGGCGGTACGCGTGCTTATTTGGAATCCATTGGCGTCACCAGTGAAGAGATTGACGCAATTATAAGAAAGCTTACAGATTAACCCCTCTCGCAGTCTGCATAGCCTGCATTCCCGGCAAAATACTCGTTGCCGGGAATGCAGAAATGAATGAGCAGATTTTTGCTGCCATTCCAAAGAATTTTTTGAATGTTTTTGCAAAAAAGACTTGCAAAAGCAGAGGGTTCTGATTATAATATAAAAGCTGTTATTTACAAAGTGTTTTTCACTGGTAGGCAGTAAACCATAAATATTTGCTACTGTGGCTCAGTTGGTAGAGCAGCTGATTCGTAATCAGCAGGTCGGCGGTTCGAGTCCGCCCAGTAGCTCCAAAGAAAACCGCGTAGCTGCGTGCTTCGCGGTTTTTTATTTTGGATGAGCTGATAAATGGCGCAATATCTGAAGCCAATTCGCCCCCATCCACTCGCTACAACGAGGAGGAACCAAGAGCCTAGGGAATTTTTCCGGGCGCTGTCGATGAAATCCCATTCCAATGCAGATCTAGCTCTTGCCGCCATAAAGAAAATACAGCTTTGAGAGCAATGCAAAGAGGAGTGTAGGTATCACAATCAAAATTTTGTTGACTTATTTCTGCATATTTTGTAATATATTTACACATCATATGCTTTTGCGAGGTTGTTCGATGTGGAAGACATAAATTTCGTCTCAGCAATTATCAATATTTGTGCAAATATTTCAACCCTTATCGGAGTCGTAATTGCTGCCCTAAGTCTTATTTCCGTGAGAAAATCGTTTCATAAAGAGCAACAAAGGCAATCCAAAGAATCTACCATTAATTTTTTTCACGGTTTCAAGCGTGATTTTGCAGAAACAGAAAAGAAAATTCACATACGGTATCACATGAATCCGATAGACATGAATGAGATCCGCAAAGACGATACATTCTGGATTGAAATCAAAAATTATTTAAGTCAATTAGAACAGTTGAGTGTAGGAATCAGAATCGGCATTTACGATTTTGATACTGCCGACCATCTCAGCGGAGGTTTTTTTGTAAACACTTACGTTCAATTAAAGCCCTTTATCAATGAGATTCGGACATTCCGGAATGATTCGAGTTTATATATTGATTATCAAAACTTTGCCGAACAATTAATGACCCTCCAACCCTGTGCTATCGTGGAGCAAGAGGAGCAAACAAACTTCGTCAATATTCCAGATGACGACACTGTTGTGTTCGTCAAACAGTAAGTTATTCGATAGGAATTATTTTGTGCAGGCCAAGATATAATACCCTTTCTTTTTATAAAGCGTATCACAGTGATGAAAAATCTCCGTTAGCTTTTTAACCGTGCTTTCAGCCCCGTGCTTTTTTTGGATTACCACATAGAATCGGCCGCCTGCATTAAGGTGCGCATAAGCGCCCTCATACATGGCATACATCACCGCCTTCCCCGCATGGATTGGCGGGTTCAGCGCTATCGTATCAAAACTCTGGCTGATATTTTGGAAACAATCGGATTGGATGATCTGCGCCTTCACCTGGTTGGCCTCGCAATTCTGCTGGGCACAGCGAAGCGCCCGCCCGTTTGAATCCGCCATCGTGACCTCCAGGCCATACACCTTGCCCATCACAATCCCAATCACGCCATAGCCGCACCCCAAATCCAAAAAACGCCCGGTTCGCTTTGGCATCGTGTGCAGCAAGAGGAGGAGGCTCATCCACATGGCCTGGCGAAAACATCCCCGCGTCGCTGGTAAACATAAATTTTTCCGCGCCAAAATAATAAGGAAACGTTTGAATATCCGGTGGCAGCGAATCATCCTCTATAAAATAATGGCTCAATTGATTCCCCATATATAAATGAACCCCTTCCATAAATGCAGCAAAGCAATGCTCTCTCAGCCGATCGGCAAACAAAAAGCCCGGCTACTGCTATTATAGGCCGGATTCATACGCCAATCAAGCCCGAAGCGGATTCCCGCCGGGCGCTGTATCCATCCGTTGCCGGATGATATTTATTGGTCCATCCGGCAGGCCGGGCAAACTGCTGGGAAAACGCATGCTCCGGCATCCAACGCAATGTTATGGAACAGACTTTTCATATGGAACCAGGAAGGATAGGTGAACGGACGATGAAAGATATCCTAACCGCCCCTTTTTTGACTGAGATGCGGAAAACCGCTGCCAACATGTATCGCCTCGGCTGGGATGAACGCAACGGCGGCAACATCAGCTATCTCCTTGAGGAATCAGAGGTTGCGCAATACCTGGATCTTGCGCGAGTAATCCGCACCATCCCCCTGGGCTTTGACGCATCGCCGCTGGCAGGCCGCATCCTGATCGTAACCGGAACGGGGAAGTATTTTAAAAACGTCGAAGCGACCCGGAGCAAAACCTTGGCATTTTGCGCATTTCGCCGGACGGATGGCGGCTGAACTTTTGTGGGGCTACCGGGATGGCGGAAGCTTCACCTCCGAATTGCCCGCGCATCTGATGAGTCATATGGCAAGATTGTGCGTGGAGCCTCAAAACCGCGTGGTAATGCATTCGCACCCCACCCATACGCTCGCCATGAATTATGTGCATGAACTGGACGAGCGCAAGCTGACGCATACCCTTTGGGAGATGTGCACGGAATGCATCGTCGTCTTCCCGGATGGGGTAGGCGTGCTCCCCTGGATGCTCTGCGGCACCAACGAAATCGGCAGGGCCACGGCGGAAAAAATGAAAGAATTCCGCCTTGTGATCTGGGGAATGCACGGCATCTACGCCGCAGGCAAAACGATGGATGAAACTTTCGGCCTGATTGAAACGGTTGAAAAGGCAGCGCAGATTTTATGCTCACCGCGCACCTGCCGCGGATCAACACCATTCAGGATGCGGAGCTGGCACGGTTGGCGGAACCTTCGGCGTAGACTACCGCAGGGATTTCCTGAACCTGTGATCCGCCGCTCCGCTCAGCTGAAGCAGCAGAACGAATGCAGACCAAGAAAAATAAAACAAAAAAACGCCGGCCAAACAAGCCGGCGGATAGATTCAGAGGCAAAACAAGCCGCTGCGGAGCGTTCCGCAGCGGCTTAAAACTCAATAGCTCTCTTTCAAGCCCTCTTTATCAAAAAGATAAGTGGTCTCCAAAGCCAGATTGAGGCCGGCTTCGATCATTTTGGGATCCAAATTATCCGCTGTATCCAGCCGAGTGTGGTAATAGCGCGCGGGGGTCGGATCCATTGCTGCAAAGGTCGCGCCGGGGATACCGGCCTGGGAAATAGCCGCCGCATCGGAGGAGCCGAAGAAAACGCTCTTAAAGGGCAGGTCAAGCCCCGCATATTCACCGGCCTTCTTCATCAGGTTGCAAACGCGAATATCATTTTTGACCGTGCCTGTCATATCGCGGCTGTAGATCGCCATATCGTCATAGTCGCGCATGGTGTCATAGCCGATGAAAATCGTTTCGGTTTCGAGGCATTCGTCGTGATGCTTCTTCGCATATGCCTTCGCACCGCGCAGGCCCGCTTCCTCAGAACCGGTCAACACTGCACGAACCTCTGTGTTTTCAAAACGGATGTCGTTATCCGAAAGATATTTCATAACGGCCATCGCGTTGACACAGCCGGTGAGGTTGTCGTTCGCGCCGGGCACAACAAGCTTCCAATGGGTAAAGAAGAGAATGGAAATATAGGACGGGATCCAGACGAGCTGGACATAGCCCATAACTTTCCAAAACCCTCCCTCAAACGCTGTCATGGCGTGCCCGGTTGCAAGCGCAGCGATTTCACACACGAGCGTAACAACAAGGCCCACAATCGCAATCGCGATCACAGCCACCAGCAGATGGCCGCCGCCAAGGTAAGTATAGCGCCACTCATAGGCGGAATCGCAATGCCCATTGAAGATGATGCGGCGCTTGACCTCGCCCTCCGGCTTGCGTATCGCAATCACGTTTGCCGACGTCCTCTTGGGAAAAAACGGATCGAGAACTCCTTATACATTAGGAATTCCGCAATCATGCAGACCGCACCAACCAGAGTCAAGATCAGGGAAACCAACGCAAAACCCAAATTATAGAGGATTACGCTGGCAATCATGCAGAGGCCGACGATGATGACCCAGCCATAAATGCTTTGGGATGCAAATCAAATTCCTCGAGCTCCACGCTGTCCGTATACTTGCGCAGCTCGTCGGCCATATGCTCCTGCGCCTTGCGCTCCGCGGGGCTACCGGACTCACGGCCGCCGATCTCCTTGCAAACATACTTAATTTCCTTCACGCAGTAGTTGACGCATTCCTTAACCTTCGCCTTGTAATTCTGAATGCCTTCTGATGCTTTCATGCTTTGGATTCAACTCCCTCTCTTTACAGAAATATGCTTATAGTTTATCACATATCGTCAAAAAAGTCGAGCGTTTTGCATCCAAAAATCATTTTACTTGCATCCATTCTGAAATTGCAGAATAAAAAGTCTATAAATCCGGTCTAAAATGATATAATCTTGCATTTTGTTATAAAAAAAATTCATTTTAGATCTTGGGCAGAGCCCTATTTAAATCGTATAATCAGCGCTGGCACGTCCCTCTCGGCATTTTGCCACAAAGGAGGAAATTTCCTGATGCGCCGGATGGGCAGTATAGGCCGCAAGATCTGCCAGCGAATCAAATTCGCTGATGAGAACGGCGTCATAATTCTTGGGGCTGGGATTCTCATTCAAGTGCACCTCCATGCGGCGGATGAAAGGGATGGTATCCGGCAGGGCTTCCAGCAGCCTTTCACCTTGTGCAGGTTTTCCGCCTTTGTAGCGCCCTCCGCCGTTTCTTTAAATTTCCACATGACGATGTGACGAATCATGTATGATTCCTCCTATGACTCAAATTTTAGATAGTTGCAAATCAGATTAACTGCATAGCGCGCAGCACTGTAACCCACAAAAAAATAGTGACGCTTGAAAAAAGCGTGGTCGTCAGCACAAGCTGCCCGGCGAGCTCATCATCGCTGCCCATATCTGCGCCATGACATAGCTTGAAATCGCAGTAGGCGCGCAAAAGACGATCAGGATCGCCCCCAGCTCCTCTCCACGAAAGCCCAGCCACACGCCCATGGCTACAAAAGCAGCGGGCACAAGCACTAGACGCAGCGCCGTTGCCAGGCCCGCCAAGCGAAGGTTGCCCTTCAGGCGCTTCCAATCAAACTGGCCGCCCAGTAGCAGGAGCGCAAACGGCGTTGCGATTTGGCCGAGATCCCCCACTGCACGGCTCAGAAACAACGGCAGCGGGATTTGAAAACGGAAAACAGCATGCCGATAAAGGAGGCAATGATCAACGGATTTTGGGCTACATCCAACAAAACGCGGCCGACACGAAGCTTCTGCCTCTTACCCCCTTGCTCCGGCTCCTGGAACAAGGTAAGAATCACGACCGCTAAAAAGTTGAACTCCATGATAACAAAGGGCAGCAGCATGGAAATTGACGCCACATGATCCGCGCCGAATAAATTGATGGCCAGAGGCAGGCCCAGCAGCAAAAAATTGCTGCGAAAAACGCCTTGAATAAACGCGCCGCACGTGGGCCGGTTTTTTAAAAAACGCGGCGTAACCAGGCAGAGCAATATCGCCGTTGCTAAAACGCCGAGCAGGGTAAACAAAACGAGCTTCACCCGGAACTCCGCGCCAAAATCCGCGGCATAGATGTTATGGAAAAGCTGTAGCGGAAACGCCACCTGAAAGCAAACCTTGTTCGCCTTGCTGATAAACGCGTCATCCACCATGCGCAGCTTTTTCAGCAGGAAGCCGACAGCCACTACCAAGATCAACGGCGCAACCGTATTGAAACTATAAAGAAAAAGCGCCATGCAGGCCTTCCTTTCTATTGCCAATCCATACGAGCGGCATCCAGGGATAACGCCCTATCTTACCCACAGTGTACAAAGTGCTGCACGGTTTTTTTAGGACACCTTCGGAGGATGACTACGTATCTTTCGTTGCCGGGCGACAGCCCGGCTGCCTCAAAAGCCTTGCCGGCCACCAAATCTGCTCCTGAAAAACTTCTGCGAACCTGTCAGCGAGAGAAAAGCGGCGCCGGCAAGAAAGAGGACGCGGGCGGGCTGACGCCCAACAAGGACGATGACGCCGCCGGCAGGCAGATTGCTCTTTATACACCGTGGTATTATCATATAACGAAACTGCTCAATTGTAAATGCCCTTTCTGCGGCGGTATGCTATAATAGATGTAGAGATCGCTTCTGGAGGGATTCGTGTGGAGATTAAAACAGCAGCCGCAATCGGCATGGGCGCGGTCGGCACCGTCTATGCAAAGCGGCTATACGATCAATATGGATCGCATTTTTTTGCGATCGCAGACCATGAACGGGCAGAGCGGCTACGCAGCAGCGGCGTCACACTGGATGGGGAGGCCTTTTTCCACAGATTTGCGAGCCGGAGCAGGCTGACGGCGCGGTGGATCTCATCCTCATCTGCGTAAAAAATGATCAATTGGAACCTGCCATTGCGTCCATACGTCCCTTTGTGGAGAGGCATACAATTCTACTCCCTCTTCTCAACGGGGTGACGGCCACGCAGAGGCTACGCGCCGCCTTTCCAGAAAACACAGTGCTCTGCGGGCTTGCGATGGCGCTCGACGCCGTCCGTACAGAAAGCAGCGTTGTACATTCCTCTGATGGGGAAATCCAATTCGGTATGGAGGATACGGTGTGCTATCTCCCGCAGGTAACAGCGGTGGATCAGTTTTTATGCAACGCAGGGATACAGACGCATGTTTTTCCCCATATGCAGAGCGCTATGTGGAAAAAGTGGATGCTCAACGTTGGCCTGAATCAAATTTCCGCCTTAACCGGAGCAACGTATGGTGATTTCACCCGTTTGCCTGAGGTAATGGAGCTTGCAAAATCCGCAATGCGGGAGGTCGTCCATATAGCGCAGGCCGCCAGCGTTGCATTATCCTATGAGGATATTGAAACGATTCCGTCCATCGTCGCCACGCTGCTGCCCGATGGAAAGACCTCCATGCTGCAAGATATTGAGGCAGGGCGGCGCACAGAACTCGAATCCTTTGCGGGCACCGTGCTTGAGCTCGGCCGCCAATATGGGGTGGATACGCCCATCAATCATATGCTCTACCGGTTGATCCGGGCAAAGGAACAGATTACTCAAAGGAAGCCTTTGCAGCAAGAAAAATAAATTTACCTATGAGCAAGCCACAAACAAAATGGATGAAAAGGCCGTGCTAAGGGATTTTCATCGAGTTCACGAAATATTTTTGGAATCGACAAGGCGAGCCGGAGCGCTACTTCCCATTCTCCGGCTCGTCTACGGCTCCCATCTGCTGAACCTCATTGCGCCGTATACGCTTGATTTTCTCGCAAATGGTTTCGGTGATGGTGGTGCTGAAATGTACGCTCACCTTGTAGGTAGATTTGTCGAGTTCCTTGGCAAGCAAGGGCGCATCCTCCCGCGTGACAGGCACGATGGCGGCGCCCTTGCTGTAGTTAAGGCCGTTAAAGCAGGCAGGGACGCAGCGTTCCAAAACGCCGCCATACATTTAAGCGTGTGCTAAAGCCTTGGGGGGCTTGTAAATCGGCAGCAGTAGGTTGGCGATGATGATTAAAACCGACTGTCTATGACGTTATAAATCTGTTCCGGCGCATATCTGAACGACGCTCTATGTCCAGCAGGACCGGGTGCTGGCCGTCATCTGACAGGGTAGCATTTTTTACTTTGATATGGTAAGGGGAGCCACCCAAATCTCCACGTGTTTAATATCTTGTGAAGCTATATCGTATTTTTCTGCTGAAAACGGTTGGGTTATTAGTTCATGTCTCGGAAGCCATGTGCCAAAAAGATATTTTCCCGCTTGATCTAGAGCCACAGTTACAAGTTCTTCAAAACTTTCCGCCTCTACGGAACAAACAATGTATTCCCCTGCGGGCAACTCATGTTGCACAAAGCCGCCGCTTAAATTCTCCGGAACCGTTTTGGCAAGTCCACCCGCAAAATAAGAAAATGTTCCTTTTTCCATATTGGCAGAATAGGACATGCCTAATTCAACGTTGGGCTGGACATATTTTTCAATCGCCGCTTTTTCTTGGTGGTAACGTTTCCACAACTGCCCCGGTATGTCTACGCCGGTGCTCTCTCCAACGGGTGTTTGCTCTATTATGGAAACGTCCGTCGACAGGCCGAGATAGAGTTCCGGTGCGTGAATGCGTTCTCTACGTATTTCTAAAACGATGTTTCCAACAATGAGGGGAACATTCTCATCCACCATAACATAGGCCATAGAAACTTCTGGTTTTACAAAAGTGTTGAGAAAAGGACGATTCTTTTTGTATGCTTCCGGTGTAATTCCAAAGGCGCCCTTAAACGCTCTGGTAAAATTCGCATGGCTGGCAAAGCCATAATCTAACGCCACATCTAAAATCCTTTGATTTTCCGTGTTTAACGCTTCAACAGCCTTTGCCAAACGCCTCAGTTTGACATACTCTTGCAGCGGTTTATTTACCAATCGCTTAAACAGTCTTTGAAAATAAAATGGTGACAGTCCTATTATTTCGGCTAAAGCCTCGGCTCGTATATTTTCCTGTAAATGTTCCTCAATATAATCTACAGATTTTTGAACCGCTTCCCACGCGTGCATATGGTTTGCCTCCTTGTTTGGATTGTGCATTTATTATACCGAAGTAATTTGCTTTGAGCTTTCCGCCCAGTGCCCTTTTTTCAAAAAATTGAAGATAAAAATTGCTACTGCCGGCTTTGGCTCATCATTCAAACTGCGGCGGCGCGGGGCGGTTGGCGGCTTTCTGCGGCTTCTGCTGCGGCATGTTGCCTGCAATATCAAACACGCCCTTCGCCAGATCCCCGGCGCAGGAAGCCGCTTTCTTGGCTTCGATTCTGATTATTCATGCATAATATTTCCGCTGTCAATTGCTTGCCTTACGCCGCAAATGCGCTTGGTACAGTCTGCCCTCGCTGCTATGCTCCTGCACCAAGAACTTCTCGACAAACTTGTTTACTTTTTTGCTTCTCACGTTTTAGCCCTTCTATATGAAAAATGCTCTAAGCAACACATTAATCATAAGCAAAGCCTTGATTAAAAAGTCGCTTAGAGCATATCACTCTATCCGCCTGGCAATCTCTTTTTTGCGCATCCAGCTTGCAGGCCAGCGCCGTTTTACCGCTGAGCCCGCCTCTATTAAATAAGCGCGCCCCCCGAAACAATTCGGAGAGCGCGCCCCTACCGTGGTGAAACATAAAATAAGAAGATGTCTGGTTAAATGCGCGCTACGCCGCTTTTACGCGCCGCCTCGGCAACCGCCTTAGCAACCGCAGGGCCCACGCGCTCATCGAACGCTTGGGCAGGATATATTCGGGGCAAAGCTCCTCAGGGGAGACTAGGTCGGCGAGCGCATGCGCAGCAGCGATTTTCATTTCCTCATTGATATCGCTCGCACGCACATCCAGCGCACCGCGGAAAATGCCCGGGAAAGCAAGCACGTTGTTGATCTGGTTCGGGAAATCGCTGCGACCTGTGCCTACAACTTTCGCACCGGCCTCCAAAGCGAGATCGGGCATAATCTCCGGCACCGGGTTAGACATTGGTAAGACGATCGGATCTTTCGCCATAGAGCGAACCATATCCTGCGATACAATGCCGGGAGCAGAAACGCCGATGAAGATATCCGCGCCCTTGAGCGCGTCCGCCAACGTGCCATGTTCATGCGCCGCATTGGTAAACGCAGCGATCTCCTGCTTTGCAGGGGTAAGGTTCGGATCGTCCGCGCTAATAATGCCCTTTCGATCACACATGACCACCTTTTTCAAGCCCTGGCTGATTAAGAGCTTCGCAATTGCAACGCCTGCCGCACCTGAACCGCTGAAAACCACCTTACAGTCTTCCAGCTTTTTGCCCACGATCTTCAGCGCGTTGATGATCGCGGCGGAGCAGATGACCGCCGTGCCGTGCTGATCGTCATGGAAAATCGGGATGTCGCAGCGCTCCTTGAGCTTACGCTCAATTTCAAAGCAGCGCGGGGCGGCAATATCTTCCAAATTGACGCCGCCAAAGCTGCCCGCGAGAAGGGCAACGGTGTTGACGATCTCATCAACATCCTTGCTCCTAACGCACAGCGGAATGGCGTCCACATCGCCGAACGCTTTAAAGAGGACGCATTTGCCCTCCATCACCGGCATGCCGGCCTCCGGGCCGATATCGCCCAGGCCCAACACCGCCGTGCCGTCTGTGACGACGGCTACCGTATTCCAGCGGCGTGTGAGATCATAGGATTTATTTATATCCTTCTGGATCTCCAGGCAGGGCTGCGCAACACCCGGCGTGTAAGCGAGGGAGAGCTCCTCCTTCGTTTTCACGCTCGCGCGGGGCGTAACTTCCAGCTTGCCCTTCCATTCATAGTGAAGCCTCAGTGATTCCTTCGCGTAATCCATGTGTGACAATTCCTCCATTATTGATGATGTAAAACAAACCGCCTTTTCCACCAACTTGGGGGGAGGGCGGGATACGGGTAAGGATATCCCGCCCTTAAGGGGGTTAAGATGATGTCTAATGCTCTGTTATTTTTCCCAGGGGAAGGTATACTGCGTCAGGCCCAGTTGGTCGCGCACTGTGCAAAGCTCCTTCTGCACCGCGTCGTTAATCGGCACGCCGCTGTCTTTGCGTTCGCACCAACGTTCCACTCCTTCTCGCCGGCGTGAAGATATGGTCTTCGCCTGCGCCCTGGTAGAAGCACGCAGCGCACGCAAAATATCGCCCGCTGTTTTTTGAAGGATTCCGCTCCCACAAAGGCCTCCGTGTCAATTGCAAGAAAGAAATGCCCCAGATGATAAGGCACTTTTTTACCGCCCTCGCCGATACCGGTGAGCATTTTCAGATAGTTGCCCTGCTGTAAGGCAGCGCTCAAAAGCTCAACCACTGTGGCATAGCCGTAGCCCTTGTAACCGGCCATCTCTTCACCGATGCCGCCGAGGGGAGCCAGCGCCGCTTCGCCGGTGTTGAGCTCCTTGAGGATCGCATCCGTATCTGTTTTTGCTGTGCCGTCGCGGCCGATGACCATGCCCGCTGGCGTAGACTTCCCAATGCGGGAATAATACTCCAGCTTGCCGCGCTGGGTGATGGAGGTAGCGCAGTCGAGCACAAACGGAAAATCCTCATCCGTAGGCATGCCAACGGTAAGAGGTTGGTGCCAAGCATGTTTTCCACGCCGAAGGTGGGGGCGATGGAGGGCCGGGCATTGGTGCCCGTGATGCCAATCATATTCTCCTTAGTCGCCATCGTCGCATAGTAGCCAGCGATGCCATAGTGGCAAGAATTGCGCACGGCAACCATGCCCAGACCATACTTTTTCGCCTTATCAATTGCCATTTTCATCGATTTATAGCCGATGACCTGGCCCATGCCGTCGTGGCCGTCAATGACCGCTGTGGTAGGCGTTTCCTTCACGATTTCAAAATTGGTAACGGGGTTTTGAATGCCGATATTAATGCGGTCAATATAAATGGGCTTAAAACGGTTGACTCCGTGGGATTCAATGCCCCTGCGGTCGGACTCCAGCAGTACGTCCGTGCAAATCTCCGCATCCTCGCGCGGAACGCCAACGCCTACGAATGCGTCCGTTACAAACGAGCTGATGGTTTTCCAGTCAACGATGGTTTTTGCCATGATGAATCACTCCATTTTCATAATAATTCAGAATGGAAAATATATGGTGAAAGGGAACGCTATCTCCCGCTTCGCCCCCGCTTAATGCTCCGCCCAATCACGGGAGCGGCCAACCGCACGCTTCCACCCTCATAATACTTGTCACGGGTAGGTTTATCCATCTCAGGGGTAAATATGCGGTCTACCTCGCGGTTCTGCTCAATATCGTCACGGTCTTTCCAAACGCCAACAGCCAGCCCAGCCAGATACGCGGCGCCCAAAGCAGTGGTTTCAATGGTTTTCGGGCGGTTAACGGAAGCCTGGATCATATCAGCCTGAATCTGCATCATAATATTGCTCACGCTGGCGCCGCCATCCACGCGAAGATCCTTCATTTCAATGCCGGAATCGCTGATCATTGCCTCGAGCAAATCCGTCATCTGGTAGGTGATGCTCTCCAGCACGGCACGGCAAAATGCGCCCGGTTGACGCCGCGCGTGAGGCCCACGATGCAGCCGCGGGCATACATATCCCAATACGGTGCGCCAAGGCCCGTAAAGGCGGGCACGAGATACATGCCGTTTGCATCCGGCACGCTTTCCGCCAGCTCATCGCAACGGCGCGCCGTATCGATCATGTGCAGCTCGTCGCGCAGCCATTTAATCACGGAGCCTGCGTTGAACGCACTGCCTTCCAGCGAATATTCCACCTTACCATCCAACCCCCAGGCCACGCCGGAAAGCAGGTTATACTGGGAGCGAATTCTGCGGTCGCCCGTATTCATTAAAAGGAAGCAGCCCGTACCATATGTATTTTCGCTTGACCGGGCTTAAAACAAGCCTGGCCGAACAGGCGGCCGGCTGGTCACCGATCGCGCCGCTGATGGGCACGCCCTCAATCTGCTCAAGGCCGAGGATGCCCGGTGCCACGGTTCCATACACCTGGCTGGAGGAACTGGCCGGGGCAGGATTGACATCGGAATATCGAACTTCTTGCAAAGCACCTCATCCCAGCAAAGATTGTCAACATCAAACAGCATCGTACGCGAGGCGTTGGAATAATCCGTCACATGCACCTTTCCGCCCGTCAGGTTCCAGATCAGCCAAGTTTCCACCGTGCCAAACAGGAGCTTCCCTTCATCAGCCAACTCCCGCACTCCTGGAACGTTATCAAAAATCCACTTAATTTTTGTTGCCGAGAAGTAGGCGTCGATAATCAGGCCCGTTTTCTCCCTCACGTAGGCTCCAAGCCCTCATTTTTGAGCTGTGTGCAATAATCCGAAGTGCGGCGGCACTGCCAAACGATCGCGTTATAAGCTGGCTTTCCGGTGGTTTTATCCCAGAGGATCGTCGTCTCGCGCTGGTTGGTGATGCCAATTGCAGCGATCTCCCTGGCATCCACCTCCCCGGAGGCGAGCACCGTCGCCACCGATTGAAGCTGGCTGTAGAGAATCTCCATTGGATCGTGCTCCACCCACCCGGCATTGGGGTAGAGCTGCTCAAATTCCCGCTGCGCCTTCGCAAGGATGTGCCCGCCCTTGTCGAATACGATCGCCCGCGAGCTTGTGGTGCCCTGATCCAGCGCCATTACATACTTACCCAAACTGATGGCCTCCCTCTGTTTCCAGTATATTATTTTGCATGCTGTGCTCCCCCAAGCACAGAAAAAAAGAACAGAAAACACACCCCGCTAAACGGGAGTAGTTTCTATTCTCATATCTCCTAGAAATACACTCGTATTTTCTTCCTTCAATTGTTGTATTTATTCTACCGCAAAGCGGCCGTAATGTCAACAAGTTTTACAATTCTATCACAAGAAAAAAAGAAAATTTGGGAAGAAAAAATCGGCCGCAAGACACAGAGCCTCTTGCAGCCGATCTTTCTAAAAATCTCTTTTGCTCTCGCGTTCTTCGATGCGGCGGGCCCTGATCCCATCCGCTAACATTTTGTTGCCAACTGGGCCGGTCAGCCGTTTCTCCCACCCAGATATTCCCTCGTCAGCGCCCACAGGCTTTGGCGCAGTGCTCCATATCCGCCGGCAGGGCCGCACGCGTTTTTCATCCGCCACAGCCTCGCCCTTTTGCGTATAGTCCACTTTCACCTGCTCAAGCAGGCGGTCCGCCTTCTCCCGAAGCATAGGCGACTGTTCCGCGAGAAACAGCAGCTTATTCAAATCGCGCATCCCCTGCGCGAGCTTTTCGAGCCGGTAGCTCGATTTCGTCTCCGGATGCTTAGCGTCCGGCTCGTCCGGATAGACGAGGAAACAATCCCCGGATTCAAAGCTGATGTGCGTTGTGTCGCGCAGCGGGTCTTTCACCCACGCATCATACGCCCAGCGAAGAAAACCGTTTGCCCCCTGCGCGGCGGAGAAAAACACGCTCCAGTAGCTCTCCCCCGGCATACTGTAGGTAAAGCTGTTCGGGAAATGGCCGACGCAGGTATAAACCGTGGTCTGCAACCCGCTTTTCCCCCTGCGGCGCTGTGCAAGTGTGCGGTAATCCGCAAGCGCCTTTTTCAACGGATCAGAACCGACGCTGACGCTCGCCATGCGGTCGATCAGCGGGAAATATTTTGCGCTGAAATGATCCATTGCCGCCGCTTTTTTCAGCGGCTCGCCATATGCGCCTGTAACGGCGTCAATCAGGTCATAGGCTTTTTCCATGCGCTTGCGCTCATCAATGCCGATATAGATCCGGTCATACCACCCTTTCTCTTTGGCATGTGCACAGAGCGCCTGCAAAAATGGCGTCCATAGCTTTTTATAGCCCCTCGTGCCGGGGCGCGGTGCGGCAGATCGGACTGTTTGCTTTTTTTCATCATAATAGGTCACCTTGTTGCCCCAGGGAATCAGGCTATAGCAGACGATCTTATCCCCGAGGCCAAGCTCTTGGCAAAAGGTCACCCATCTATCAAAATCCGTAAAGTCAAAGGCAAAGCTTTTATCCGCCCGGCGCGTCCATTTGACCATAGAGGGATAGCGCCATAGGTCTGCCCATTCCATGGCTCCTCCACAATGCTTGCCGTGATGGCGTGCCCTCCCAGCGCCCGATACCTCTGCAAATGAGGGCGCAGCGCCTCCAGATGCGCCTGGGAAAACGGCTCAAGCCCATAATACTGCGCCACGCGGTAAGGATATTGCCAGAGTTCAATATCAAATCGGTATTCCTCTGGAGCAGGCTGCACCATATCGAGCACCTCAAGCGTTAGCTGTTTTTCCAGCGGCGTTTCCAGCCCCTGTGCCGTCACGCTGACTGTGCCCCGATATACGCCTGGCGCGGTATCTACAGGGATCGTTATGGATACGAAAATCCCCTGCACGCTGCCCGGCTCCATGCTGACAGGCCCCGAGCCATATAGAACATCCGGAAAGCTTTCCCTCGAGCCGTTATCCTTTTTCCCATTGCCGACAAACGCCTTCGTCTCCGCGAGGAAGGTGCAGGAAACAGCCTCAAGCGGTATCTGATTTTCCCCATTCTCAAAGGGCTGCGCGCAGGCGGCAGCGCCCTCCACGCGCTCATTGCCGCTGAGCAGCACAAGCAGGGCGATTGCGGTATCGCCGCGCCAGGCGGTCAACACGCCGTCCATATCAGGCGCGTTTAATAGTTCTGCATAGCGGCCTTGTACCGGCAGCAGATCAGAATTCGCAATGCGTAATGTAAGCTTTGGTTCCATAAAAAGATTACCCTTCCTGAATCAAATAGAAATTTTTTCTGAGTGATTATCATATCAATTTCAAGAAAAAAGGGCAACCCCGGAAAGAGAAAACGAGGAAAATCCATTTTAGCGTTTTGTAAACTGCGTTCCGCAAGAGCGAACACAGTCCCTCCCTGCGGATAGGCCTAGTTTTGAAACCAAGATTGATTTCCATAGGGAAAGACAGATCGCCTGACCTCCGCAGGATGCGCAAGGGAATGATTAAATTTATGTAAAAATATTTTTATAAAATATTGACAATAAGTTTTATCTGATGTATGGTTTTCATATTATAATTGCCAAACAGATGCTTATCTGTTTTTGAAAAGAGAAGGGGGACAACTGCATTGAAGAAGAAAATTGTTGCGATCATGATGGCGCTGAGCTGCTGGCCGCCATCATGACGCCTATGGCCTCCGCAGCTCGGTGAGCGCCACGAAAAAGGGCGCCGCATTGCAATTCCATCAGGACGGCAAATTCAAAATTATGATGATCTCCGACACGCAGGATACTGATAAGGCGGATCAGAGGATGCTCAATTTCATCAACGCTTCTCTCGATCAGGAGAGGCCGGATCTCGTCGTATTCACAGGAGACAACATCGCAGGCAAATGGGTTGGATCCACGGTCGAGAAAGTTCGCACTGCAATCGATAAGATCATTCAGCCGCTGGTGGCGCGGAGCATTCCGTTTGCTGTTGTCTTCGGCAATCATGATGGGGAATCCAAGGTAACCACAAAGGAAGACCAGATGGCCATGTTTATGGCCTATGATAACTGCTTGGCAATCGACGAGGGCGAGGCGCTCGACGGCGTGGGCACCTACAACCTGCCGATCCTGTCAAGCGACGGCAGCCGTGTGGCCTTTAACGTCTATATGATGGATTCCAATGACTATGATGAAAACGGCAACTATGACGGCGTGCATCAGAATCAGATAGAATGGTATGAGCAGACCGGCAACGCCTTAAAGGCGGAAAATGGCGGGGAGCCTGTTCCTTCGCTGCTATTCCAGCACATCTCCGTGCCGCAGATCTATCACCTGCTCAAAGAGGTTCCCTTCGGCGTGATTGGTTCGGTGCGCGGCTATGGCACCAGATCTCTAAAATGGTATGTCGTTGATGAGACGAAGGCGGAGGGCAACGTGAAAGAAGGCCCCTGCTGCTGCTATAAAGACCACGGGCAGTATGCAAGCTGGCTCAAGCAGGGCGATATCGCGGGCGCGTTCTTCGGCCATGACCATACCAACAACATGGTCGGCAAAACGGATGATGGTATTACGCTCGGCTACAACGCCGGCTGCGGCTTCAACCTCTATGGAGACGGGCTCAACCGCAGCATGCGCATGTTTGTCATCGATGAGAACGACGCATGGAATTACAACACCTATCTCGTCAAATACGGCGATATCATGCCGGATGAGGCGGCTGCCTGCTGGTAGACTGATCGCAGTGCGCACGATCGACAACGCGCTGCTTTATGGCTATCAGCTCGTGAAAAAAATATTGGGAGAGCTCATCCAGCGCTGCCCCATCTTTTAACGCCGAATTTGGTTCCCGAATCAATGCAATAAAACAGATGGGCCGGATAAAAACCCCGGCCCATTTTTTATTTCAATTTATTGTATTATCCAGGGATTCGGGGCGACTTATGCTTTTCATGGCGCCCTTGGCTTATCGGTCAAATTTTCATAGATTTCCGCCATAGATCAGTCTTAACAAAGCTGCAAATGCTGCTCGCTTGCGGCTTGATGGATCTCAATCGTATTATCTAAAATTAAATTGAAATCTAATTAGTTTTATGGTAATATATACTACAAGTTATCAACACAATATGATGAGGGGAGCGGTATCATTGAAAGATTATGAAATGGAAGACAGGCCAAAACGCAGCCTGAACCCGTTGAAGTTTTTCTTCAGCAAGGATGCGGAGGAGGGGAATGTCCCGAATCGGGAGCTGTTATCCTATTCGGCGGCACTTGCCGGGCAAAACGCGGCTTATGGCATTGTAGGCCAATGGATTTTTTATTTTTGCACCAATGTGCTGCACATGAACCCGGATCACGTTGGTAAAGTCACAAGTGTATCCAGAATATGGGACGCACTCAATGATCCGCTCGTCGGAGTGATTATCGACCGGCGCAAATACAAGCCCGGCCAGAAGCTGCACCCGTTCCTCGGCAAGCTGCCCGTTGTGATCGGCCTGCTGACGGCGCTTTTGTTTGTCAATTTCGGTTTTGGAGAAACCGGCTCCATCATTGCATTCCTGCTGATTTATTTATTCTGGGATCTGACCTATTCCTTTCAGGATACGGCCCTGTGGGGCACCATGTCCCTGATCTCCCCGCACTCCGCGGAGCGCGGCCGGGTCTCGCAATGGCTGAACATCGGCGCGGGCGCGGGCATGGGGATTGTGGGCGTGATCCCCATGCTGCTGGGCATTGGGGAAAAGCTGAATATCAGCCTGAGCCAGCAGTTCCTCTGCTATGGCATCGTGTTCGGCTTTGGGGGCGAGCTGTTATCGGCCCTGGCCGCTAAAACGAAGGAACGTGTTGCCTATACAAAAGAAGAAAAGCAGCCTTTTCTGCGCGATCTCGCCGACCTGCGGCACAATAAAATCTTGATCCTCCTATTGCTCGCGCAGGTGGTCAGCTTTTTTGACGGCGCGATCCCCTGGATTTATTTCTTTGAATACTGCACCTCCTACCAGATTGGCTCCATCGAAATCAACGGGCAGACGGCCCAGTTTATTTACGGCATTCTCATCAACATATTCGGCTCCCTGAGCATGTTTTTCGCCACCACCTTCGCCAAGAAGCTGGGCGGCATGCGCAATGTGATCATCATTGCAAAGGTGACCAATATCGTCACCCGCTGCATCGCCTTTTTCATTGGCTACCAAACGCTCGGCCAGATCTCCGCTGTGATGGTGCTCATGAGCATCGGCGCGATTCCAAACAACATGGTCGGCATCGCGCAACGCAGCATTCTGTGCGATTCGGTCGACTACGCGGAGTGGAAGACCGGCAAGCGGACAGAAGGCATCAGCTTCTCCATGCAGAATCTGACGAACAAGCTGCTGGATTCCATCAAGCTCTATTTCTGCGGCAAGGTGCTCAGTTACCTGCATTTCGACGGCAAGCTCTCCGTGGCCCAGCTGAAAGCCGTTTCGCCGCAGTATTTCACTGCCCAGTGGCCGCTGTTTATGCTGTTGCCGGCACTCGGCTCCCTGTTATATCTCATCCCCTTCCTCTGCATCCGTTATTCCAAACGGCAAAAGGAACAGGTAGAGCGGGAGCTCATTGAACGCCATGAGCGCGAGGCGGCCATGGCCTCAACCGACCCACTTCATACATAAATGCCTTAACAACGATATGGAGCTCTTTCGTTGCTGCGCACATCCCTAAAAAATGAGCTGTTGCAAAATGCTCGGCATTCTGCAACAGCTCATTTGGCAGTTTAATCAATTTCTGAAGGGAGAGGGGAGATCAGCTTCAAACTCCACGCCTTCCAACGCTTCAGCAGCTTCAATCTCCGCTTGAAGCTTCTTTTCCTTCTCCTCGCGGAAGGAGGCTATTTCCTTTTCAATTTTTCTCATCAAACTTGTAGAAGAACATCGGCAACGCTGCAAAATCAGGCCGATTGCCCCAAGGCCCGTGAGCATAAAGAAGATTGCTGTAAGCACCGTCTCATAATGCGTACCGGTCAGCGGCACAGTGTAGTTTTGGCTCATGGAGGTCATGCCGAGCATCAGCACCGCCGGAGGTAATCTTATCGCCTACCATATAGCCAAAGCCGTTGACGATCGCCAGCACGATCACATTAAACAACGCGATGGAAATCTTGTTGATCAGGCTGCGGAAGGAGAAAACCGTGCCCTCCAGCCGCTCGCCGCTCTTCATCTCCAGGTTGTCGACCAGGTCGGAGAACATGGCGATCAAAAGCACCACCGTCATCCCAACCGGGAAATTGGTGAAGAAGCGCAGCACAATATAGGTGACGAGGCCCGCAGGCGTATTATACGGGATGACATACATGCCGATGATAAAGGTCAGGATATCGGCCACCGCGCCGAGCAGAGACATCCAGATCCACAGTGTTTTTTTGCTCATCTTCTTGAGCAGCGGCGGAATGATCGCCATCGACAGCATGTAGGAAATGCCGCTGCCGATCTGAAGCAGCGGAGTAAGCAACCCTTCGTTTGTAAGGTTGATGTTCACCTCCACATGGATCAGCTTGTAGATCAAGTTGTTTAAAAAGCCGGTGATTTGATCCATCGGCAACACGCCGATGCAATTCCATTTTGCGAAGTAAGGCAGGAAAATAGCGCCAAGATTCGCAATTGCGGAAAAAAAGGCTACCACAACCAGGATCACCATCTTCTTATCGCTGAACACGATCTTGAGCCCTTTAATATAATTGGTTTTTTCCGGCTTAACATAGACCTTTTCCTTAATGCCAAAATAGGAGGAGGCAATAAAAATACCCGCCATTACGGAGAAGATCAGCGCCGCCATAAAATAGCCTGTTTTTTCCTGCTCAACGGTTTGGTTGCCCCACAGGCCCGCGATGGTAAAGAAGAGAACGGACGGCAAGATCGTGCCGATCGAGCCGACGATATTGCTCACGGAGATCGCCTTAACACGCTTTTTGCTCTCCGGGAACACCAGCGGCGTCAGGCCCTGGTAGGGGATATCCAAAGCCGTATAAGCCGTGTAATACAGCAGGTAGGCGATGATCGCATAGGCAAAATTGCCTTTTTGCCCAAAGTTTACAGGGAAGAACAGCATTGAGGTCGTCAGCACGACCGGGATCACTGTCCAGAGAATATAGGGGCGGCATTTGCCGCGCTTGGTACGAGTCCGATCGACAATCAGGCCCATCATTGGATCGTTGACCGCATCCCATACCTTTGTGGCGGAAAGCACCACGCCGGTCATGGCGAGCGTTAAGCCAAGCACGTCGGTCAGGTACATATTCAGCGCCGTGTTAATCAGCGTCTGGATTGTCAATAGGCCAAACGGCAGCAGAGAAAATGCGATGATTTCCCGGGTAGTATGGTCCCGGAGATTTTTCTTCGGCATATTTTCAAAAATCCTTTCTTTCACTATATGATAAACTACACCGCGCTCAATTTATTTCCTGACTCAGCCCGATTCTTACACTGCTGACCTTGGAAAGGTCAAGATTTTTGACCAGCTGGCTATCCGGCGTAAAGGTGAACGTTTGCCGGACAGAGGAATTCTTCTTGAGGATAAATGGGTTCTCCGAGAAGGTAGCAGATGCCACTTTCATCTCCTCACCCTTTTCCTCTTCATCCGTCACATCCTTCTTCATGGTGACGTACACGTCAAAACGGATATTCTCAAAATACTTGACGCCATCGTTTGGGTTGCCGTCTTCATCGACGGTATCAATTCCACTCGCCACGGTTGCATCTACAAGGAGATTGCCGTTTTCATAGCGCAGATCCTTCGGCTGAGCAGCGACCGTAAAGCGATCCCGTGTCCATACCTGCGAGGTAGGCGGAGCGGTTTCTCCCGTATTGCTCTCCTGCTCTGCGCTGTCTCCCCCGGAACAACCGGCAAACACAGCAAGCATGAGAACGAACACGAGCATTAGGCAAACGAGCTTCCAGCTTTTCATTCGTTTCATCTTCCTTCTCTAAAAATAAATTGGCAGGAGAATGGTGAGCAGCCGCTCTCCCACTTCACACACAATAGTTTTCATTTTATCATAAAAATTGACTAAAATCTGCCACAAATCGAAAGCATCTTAAAAATTCCACACTTAATACAAATCATCATCAAATTATTGGCTAATTCGACCAAAAATAACATCTAAATAAGAAAATTATACTTTTTTGATGAAAGCACGCTTAAATGGCTATACTTCTTCCCCTTTTTAGCTCGCGTTCTGCAAAACTATGGTATAATAGCTTCAAACAGAGTTTGAAGCATTGGAAAAATGCCTGTCGGCGCGAAACGCCTCCTGCCGCAAAGCGGCAACGCCATTTTTCACAAAGGTTGGCCTTGCGTGTATGGTATGATAGCTTCAAACATTTTGTTTGAAGCATTAGAAAATGCCTACTGCACGGCGGCAACGCTTCTTGCGCAGAGGGAATGTTTTGTTCTTATGCTATAATCATGTAAAACATGGCGGCGCTAGTTTTTTCAAACCTGGAAGCCCACCGCTGGAAAGGATCGTTATGAAAATGGATTGGACGGAAATTGTCATTGAAACGGATGCGGATGATATCGACCGTGCAGGCGATATTGCACAGATGGTCGTCCCATATGGTATTTATATGGAGGATTATCGGAATTTAGAAAGGGAAGCTTGGGAAATTGCTCATATTGACCTAATTGATGAGGCCCTGCTCAAAAAAGACCGCTCAAAAGGCTGATTCACGTTTATCTGCCCCCAGAAGAAAACCCGGCGGAAGCGCTCGCTTTTTTAAGCGAGCGGTATCATGCCGCAGGCATCCGCCACCAGATCGCAACGGAGGTTTGCCGGGCACAGGATTGGGAAAATAATTGGAAGCAATATTTTAAGCCTCTGCCTATCGGTAAAAAGCTGCTGATCCGCCGCTGTGGGAGCAGGAATACAACGCGGAAGGCCGCAAAGTCCTTCACTTGGAGCCGGGGCTTGCCTTCGGCACAGGCGGACATAACACCACGCGCCTGTGCCTTGAAACGCTTGAATCCTATGTAACGCCGGAAACCGAGTTGCTCGATATCGGCTGCGGCAGCGGCATTCTCTCCCTGTGCGCCCTTCTGCTAGGCGCCAAAAGCGCGACTGGTGTGGATATTGATGCGCTCGCTGTCAAAACCGCAGTGGAAAACGGGCGGGAAAATGGCTTTTCCGCCCCCCGCTTTACGGTTTTACAGGGAGATTTAACGGAGCAGGTAAAGGGCCGGTTTGATATCGTCGTGGCTAACATCGTTGCGGATGTGATTATCCGCTTCTGTAAGGATGTCCGGCAATTCATGAAGCCGGGCGCGTTTTTATCACCTCCGGCATCATCGACACCCGCGAGGAGGACATTCTTGCTGCCTTCGCGCAATACGGCTTTACCATTCAGGAGCGCCATGAGGATGGCGGTTGGGTCTGCTTCGTTTGCACGGCATGAGCCGTACAGGCGGCGCTGGCAAATCTCCGCCTATATTTTCCTCACCTTTATTCTCGCCGTGCTCTTGTGTGAACGCCCTGAATATGATACACTGAGCACAATAAAATTTAATGCTGGAAACTGCATTGCTTCCGGCAGGCGGATTTTCCGCACAGAACCATCAATTTACAATCCGGCTTTTACGGAAAGGATGATCTGAACCAATGTTTTGCAGAAACTGCGGCGCCATGCTCCAAGAGGGCGCAAATGTCTGCACCCAATGCGGCGCGCCGGTAGGTGCAGGCAATCAATATTGCTTCAATTGCGGGCAGTGCTCCGATGGAGCGCCCTTCTGCGCAAACTGTGGCGCACCGCAAAATGCTGCTGCGCAGCCGGGTGCCGCCCCATATGGCCCACAAAAATCAAAACTGGCCGCCGTGATTCTAGCTTTCCTACTCGGCACGCTGGCATCCATAATTTTTATCTCGGCTATACCAACAAGGGCATTGCTCAGCTTTTGCTGACGCTGCTCGGCGGTTGGCTGTGTGGTGCCGGTGCAATTGCAGCCGGCATCTGGGCGCTGGTAGAGGCAATTCAGCTTTTGACCGGATCAATTCATCAGGATGCCAACGGTGTGCCGCTGAAAAATGAATTTTAACCGACATGGAGAATGGCTGCAATCGTGAAAATCCCGGATTTCCTTCGGGATTTTACCCGGGAGCTCTCCTTGGAACGCCTTTTCTTCAAAACCGCTGTGCAGATGAAAGCAAAATCAGCGCTTGAAAGCTTCGGGCTTTCAAGCGCTGATTTTTTATTACGAAGCGCAGCGGAGTAACAAAACAAAAC